>Ga0209295_1000068_pt1 | contig 173017 bp, 171 predicted proteins | sample Porto_5metaG_FD_187428 | JGI IMG/M metagenome (GOLD analysis project Ga0209295, IMG submission 187428) | Marine algal microbial communities from Porto, Portugal - Porto_5 metaG (SPAdes) (version 2) | ecosystem: Host-associated > Algae > Red algae > Unclassified | place: Portugal: Porto...
ATGATCTCTTTCATAGGTACGCCTGCCAATCTCATTTCTACAGCCTTCTGTTTGACTTCAACCGGATAACTCACTCTTGTCCCCATAGAAAAAACACCTCCATGTTTTATTTCGGATCACAACGATCTTTTTTCAAACTTGAAGGTGTTTTTTATTTGTCTCATCTTATGGGGTCAGTCCCCCTGACGAGATTGGGTGTTTTTGTGTGCTCAAACTACACAATGACCGCTAGACTTTGCGCTTGCTTGTCTAAGCTGCGGGCTGCTTCTCCTACATTCATAAATTCCTCACTTGCCTGTTTTACAAGATCGCGATTTGTAAACACCGTTGTCTTGGCCCGGCTCGTTCCGCTGCTGACCTTCTCTACTTCTGCATGAATCGCCTTTACATATTGATCTACTTTGACAATCGCTTCTTTTGAATTAGTTGCAAGTTTTCGAATTTCTGCCGCCACTACACTAAAGCCATTTCCATAGGAACCTGCATGGGCTGCTTCGATCGCCGCATTTAATGCAAGGAGCTGGGTTTGTGAGGAAATGCTGTTAATCGTTGTAGCGATGGAGCTGATGGACTCTACCTGCTCTGTTAATCCTTCTAGTAAGCTCATATTTTGATCTGTTTCGTTTGCTATATGATTAAAGGAGACATTGACTCTTTGACTATGCTGGATGCCCACTTCTGCTCGCTCCATCAATTTCGCAGACATCTCCTTTAAATCGTCTACGACCTGTTTCATCGTGTTTTCTCTCTCTGTTATGTCTGTTGCCACTTTCACAACACCCACTACGTGTCCCTCTTCATTGCGGACAGGTGTATATGTCGCTTCAAGCCATAAGCTGTCACCATTCTTCGTCGTCCGCTGCACCTTTTCCTGAAAGACTTGCCCCTCTTTCAAACGCTTCCAAAACATTTGATAGCTTGCGTGTTCTGCAATATGAGGAGGACAAAACTGTCTATGTTTTAAACCAATCATCTCTTGCTTTGAATAGCCCATGGCTTTTGCAAAAATATCATTGACCCATAGGACTTCACCTGTCACATCAAATTCAATCATCGCCAGTGAGTGTTCCAATGCACGAAGTACTGCTGATCGCTCCAATACTTGTGATGATAAAGTGTTTGTTGTTTGCGTCATCGCTTTCATTCCCCCAATTTAACTCGAACCAATAGTACATACTTACCCATACTTTCGCACTATCTAAACGTATCATTCAAGGGACTGGATCACTAGTGGAGGATTTTCCCCAAAAAGAAAAAGCCAGTGATCTAAAGAGAAAGATCACTGGCTGCTTCGCTTGAAAAAGATTATTTTTTCGCTTCTGCTACTGCATGTTTCACAAAGGCTTCAAGATCCATTGTTTCTGAATCTTGCTCTCCGTATTTTCTTACATTGACTGCGCCATTTTCTGCTTCTTGATCTCCGACGACTAGCATGTATGGGATCTTTTGCATTTGCGCTTCTCTAATTTTGTATCCGATTTTTTCATCACGGCTGTCAAGCTCTACACGAAGACCTTCAAGCTGCAAACGTTCTTGTACTTTTTTCGCATAGTCTAAATGGACAGACGGTGAAACCGGGATGACTTGGAATTGTACAGGTGCCAGCCAAGTTGGAAGGGCTCCTTTGTATTCTTCAATTAAGAAGGCAACAAAACGCTCCATTGTAGAAACAACACCTCTATGAATCACGACTGGACGATGGTGCTTGCCATCTTCTCCGATATATGTGAGATCGAAGCGCTCTGGAAGTAAGAAATCAAGCTGTACAGTAGACAGTGTCTCTTCTTTTCCAAGAGCTGTCTTCACTTGAACGTCAAGCTTCGGACCATAAAATGCCGCTTCGCCTTCTGCCTCATAATAGTCATGACCAAGCTCGTCCATTGCATCCTTTAGCATCGATTGCGCTTTATTCCACATTGCATCATCGTCGAAATACTTCTCAGTATCTTCTGGATCACGGTAAGATAAGCGGAATGTGTAGTCATTCAAGCCAAAGTCTTGATACACTTCTTCAATTAGGCGAACTGTACGAATGAATTCGTCTTTGATTTGATCTGGACGTACAAAGATATGTGCATCGTTTAATGTCATACCGCGAACACGCTGAAGGCCAGATAAAGCACCTGACATTTCATAACGGTGCATTGTACCAAGCTCTGCAATACGAATTGGCAATTCGCGATAGCTATGCGGCTCGTTTTTGTAAATCATCATATGGTGAGGACAGTTCATCGGACGAAGAACAAGATCTTCGTTGTCCATTTCCATCACAGGGAACATGTCTTCTTGATAATGCGCCCAGTGCCCTGATGTTTTATACAATTCGACATTCGCAAGAACCGGTGTATACACATGCTCATAACCAAGGCGTACTTCTTTATCGACAATGTAACGCTCAATCACGCGGCGGATCGTTGCGCCTTTTGGAAGCCACAGCGGTAGACCTTGACCTACCTTTTGAGAGTTCGCGAACAGTTTCAGCTCTTTTCCTAGTTTACGGTGATCGCGTTCTTTCGCTTCTTCAAGCAGGCGTAGATGCTCATTTAGATCATCTTTGCTGAAGAAAGCTGTACCGTAAATACGCTGAAGCATTTGATTGTTGCTGTCACCTCTCCAGTATGCACCTGCAAGGCTTAACAGCTTAAACTCTTTGATTTTCCCTGTTGATGGCAAGTGAATGCCGCGGCAGAGGTCAAAGAATTCACCCTGCTCATAAATCGTAACAGCTTCACCTTCTGGAATCGCCTCTAACAGCTCAAGCTTTAATTGATCACCAATTGCTTCAAAGCGTTTTTTCGCTTCTTCTCTTGATACTTCAATTCGCTCGATTGGCAGATTGCTGTTAATGATTTTTTTCATTTCTTTTTCAATCTTTGGTAAATCTTCAGGTGTGATGGCAACATCGATGTCCACATCGTAGTAGAAGCCATTTTCAATCACAGGACCTACGCCAAACTGAACGTGATGCTCTTTTCCATACAGGCGTTTGATTGCCTGTGCTAGCAAATGAGCTGTGCTGTGGCGCATAATATCGAGTGCCTCATCACTTTTATCTGTGATGATCTCAATTGTTCCACTTTCTAGTAGCGGCGTACGCAGATCTATTTCTTTACCGTTCAATTTACCGGCAAGCGCTTTTTTCTTTAGGCCTGGGCTAATTGATGCCGCGATGTCTTCTGTTGTAGCTGTTTTGTCAAACTCCTTGACTGCTCCATCTGGAAATGTAAGTTGAATTTGTTCTGACATCTCTGGTCACTCCTTTTTTTGGCAATATAAAAACCCCGCCCCCTGGAAAGGGACGAGGTTGAATAAACGGAATCGTGGTTCCACCCTTTTTCCCGTATTTGCAGCTTTCTTTTTCATAAGCAAACACGGCTTGTGGTTCGATAACGGGAATTCCCGTCAGCCATTACTAAAACGTTCACAGCTGATGTTCAAAGGTGGTAAAGCAAATGGTCCTCTGCTAGGAAGCTTTCAGCCGCGGCTTCCCTCTCTTTAAGCGGGTGTTCATTTGTTCATGTCCTTATCAATACGGTCTCTGTATGAAGTTACACCGTATTATAAAACGTTTTTTCGTGAAAATCAAGAAAGCTTTTCACTTATCTCTTCCAAATGGTCATGTACAAATTGAACATTGTGTTCTTGAAATGAATGAGCCGGGAATACCTCGACCCTTTCTTGAAAAATATTTTGAATGGTCTGTACCATCGAGTGACCCGTATCATTTGTAAACAGGTCAATCTTTTTGGGCGCTATGGATACGAGTGGTGCAATCAGCTGCGAATCAATATACATTGGATGCTCTCTTACAAACTGTCTGTCTATGTATTGTTTTTGATCACGCTCAGAAGCGTACCGAAATTCCCAAATCATCAGGCGATCCTGATGCACAACATGTACTTTTTCGAGCTTCGGTTCTTTTGCCATCACATAGTCTCGAAGCGATTGAATGAAGTTTTGATATTCTTGTTCCATTTTGTATTCTTCAATGGAGACTTCAACATAGTTCTTCAGCCTCCTGTCATACTCTGACAGTCTGAATGTCATAAATGAACCAATTGAAAAAATACCTTGCTGTAATGAAATGGTCTCAAGCTCCTTTGTTAACAGGGCTTCTCTTGACGGTTCTTGATGAATGCCGGGAATATCATCTAAATCCCCATTCATGATGCTGTGGGCAATTGAAAGAATTTGGTGCTGCTCTTCAGGATCTTTAAATAAATACGTGTTTTCAAGAATGCTGCGCATGCGCTCATTTTCTTTGCATTCCAAAAAAAAGTGAACTAGTAACGGCCGCACAATGGACTCAAGTCCTTCTTTTGATTCCTTCGCCTCTATGAGAAGCCGGTCTTTCCCTTGTTGAATTGACATGTGATGCCGACTGTCCAAGTGTTCAGCAAGATGTAAAAAAGCGGCGGTATCATATTCATCTTCAAAGATTATTTCAAGCATGTTTGTCCCCCCTAACGACATCTGTTACATATATATGGGGAGAACATAAAAAATAGACGCCTAAAATAAATCAGGCATCTTTCTTTTTAAAATGAGCGGAACTGAGATAAAGATCAGATAAATCAAACAAACGATTGCTAAAGCGGCATAATTGCCGCTGACAAAGCTTGAGCCAAGGACATTTAATGCAACTGTACCCGGTATTAAGCCTAAAAAGGTAGCTGCCGTAAATGCACGATAATTTGCACGTGAAGCTGCTGCCGCATAGCTGACAAAGTCAAAATGGATGGGGGCAATTCGCAATAACAAAATGTAAAGAAACCCATGCTCCTGAATGCGGGACGTCACCGCTCTCAGCTTCCGGCTGCTTGATTCTGTATCCTTCTTTTTTGAACGAAAGGTTGTAGCAAGCAGGAAGGAGCCTGTTGCCCCGGCAGTAGCACCAACAAGGGCATAAATCGTCCCAAGGACACTTCCGAATGCCAAACCTGCTGCCAGCGAAAAGACCGTAAGTGGGACGAGAACAAACGGGCGAAAAAGAGATAAGAAAAGAAAAACAAAGGGAGCCAGCAGTCCAAATTGAAGCACCCAATTCTTCACATCTTTCGGCGCCAGCTGAAGATGCTGTTTGTTCAGCCACCAAAGTAAAACAGCGAGACCTGCAATCACGAGAAAAAGCAGCCATTTTCTTTTGTTCATTTCATTAGCTCCTCCTTCAGGTGATAGACGGTTTTATAAATGACGGCGGTTTTCTCCTTCGAGCAAGACTGCCTCTGCTAAATAGAGAATTCGTTCCATTAAACGAGCGGCTTTGACCTCTTCTTTTTCCCCGCGCTGTGAGTACGTAAAGTGATGCTTCAGTTCACTTGGTGCGAAATTAGAAGAGAAGAAAGTCGGCAGCTGCTCTGCCATACGGTATTGTAAAATCGTTCCGAGTAGTTCATCTCGAACCCAGCTAGTCATCGATTCTGCCCCAATATCATCAAGCATTAAAATAGGAGTGGATTTGACCATGTTCAGTTTTGATTCTAGTGTGTGATCGGCTAACGAATTTTTTAGCTCTCTCACAAATTCAGGCACGTACACAAGGAGAGATGGGTATTCCTTCTCCGCTAACTGCTGCGCAATGGCTGCCAGAATATACGTTTTTCCTACTCCGAACTTTCCGTGTAAATATAAGCCCTTCCCTTTGCCCGTCTCATCATAGCTTTGCAGGAATTGTCCTACTTTTTGAATGACTTCCTGTCTTCCCACAACGTTCAGATCAGCGAACGTCGCTTGTAGAACATTTTGCGGAATGTACATGCTTTTCATGAGTTCTTGCTGTTTTTTCTGTCTATCGAGCCGCAGCTTGACTGGACAAGGGGAATATTCAATATCAATACTCTGACCTTTGATCACAAGCTTCGGGTGATAACCGTCTAAAATCGCATTGACGTTCTCTTCATCTAAGCAATATGAACAGCCCTTCGACTGCTGCACATATTCAAAAAGCCGGTTCAAGCTGCGATTGATCATGTCTTCGTGTATGTCTTCTTGGTGCTCCTGTAAAAAGGCTTTTACATTTTCATCAGATAGTACACTTTCTTTAATCTGATTGTATCTTACTCGAAAATCTACGCGCCCTTTTAGCTGTTCAAATGAACGACCGATCGGTTTCATCCTCATCTCACCTCATCTTAATGTGCATTGTACTTTTTCATATTTTTAAACTGATCTAACAGTTTTTCTTTTTCTCGTTCGAGGTCTTCTGTCGATAGGTTGTCTGTTTGTTCTTTTGCCGGCTGTTCTTTCGTTTCGGTTTCTTTCATCCAGTCAGGAAGCTTCTCTTCACGGACAACTTTCCCTGATCCATATGTGCTGCGCTGCTTTTTCTGCTGCGCCCACTCTGTCATTTGCCTGTTCTCTTCTTTGGCCATTTTCATGGCCGCCGCTACGGTTTTAATTTTCTTTCTCACCCAATGAGCGGCGATTTTTTGCATATATGTTTTCGACAGCTTCATATCTGTTTTCAGTAATGTATAGTAGATCAAAACGTTCATGACACCTGGCTCTAGCTGCTGCTCAAGCATAATATCTTCGACAATTCTTAAGTCAGCATACGTTGGCTCAATGCCGTCAGCCATATCTTTTAGCAGCTCCCTAGGCGAAATATGATCTAGCTTTTCAATCAATTTGGCATCAGGTGTATCTGCCGCTGGCGCTTTTGAAGCATCTTGACGCAAGTGTCTCGGCTGTTTTTGATCAATGAGTTTTGGCTGCTCGCCTCTGTATTCAATTTGGTACCAGTCTCTTGCTGCTTTTCTCAGCTCTTCTGTTGAGATCATTTGATCCGAACCGCAGGCGCCTGCTACAATATTTTGCATTTGAAGCGGGGTGATGCCGTATACAACGGCTAACTTCTTAATGGTTTCTTTCACCTGCTTTGTCAAAGCCTTTCTTGGAATCATCATATCAGACATGCCTGCTAACAATAAATCGAAATCAAAAGAATCGTCTGAGAGAGGAGCCGGTTGACTCGATCCAACGGTCACATATTCATAGCCCTGATCAAGTGATGACGCCTGATTGATTTCTTCTGTCATCCTGCGTTCACCTGGCTGCAATACGTGAAAGACTTCTTCAAACGACCGCGAGATGTTCTTTGCCTCTGCCGGAACACTGGGATATGAGAAATAATCACGAAGCTGCATATATTTCGCTTTTTCTACACGATGGTACAGCAGGACATTCAGCATACCATCTTGGAAAAACTCATCTGGTCTTAGCGGCGGCACAAGCTCATATGTAAACAGTCTGCCTTCTTCCGTTTCCTGTTCATATGTGCGGAGTAACCCAATCGCTTCAAGCTTTAAACGTTCCTCAAAAATATCATTCAAATTCGTTTGCAGCATGACCATGAGCTGCCGATGAGGTGCGGGTTTTCCCCACATACGATTTTGTTCCAGCTCTCCCCACAGCGTCATATATAAGCTGAAAGCGGACATGCCTATAAGCGGCTGATATAAAAGAGTGATGAGCTGTCTATCGATGTCACCGAGCAATGAAGCGCTTTTGACGACATACGGATCGACGGCTAGCACTTCCTTCCAATGCTCTGTCATATGCTGATCCTCCCCATGAATTGCAATTGTTTCTATTGTACACCCTTTTTACGTTTTACGCTTTACGCAGGAAAAAGAGCGTGAAGAATCTTCAGCTCTTTTTTAGCGTTCTTTCTTTAATAAATCTTTTAATTCATCAATAAAGACGTTGATATCTTTAAACTGCCGGTAAACGGAGGCAAACCTGACGTAAGACACTTCATCAATTTTTGCCAGCTCGTCCATTACCATTTCACCTACAAGCTCACTTTTCACTTCTGACATGCCTTGATTACGCAGTTCTTTTTCGATATTAAAGCAGACATCCTCCAGCTGCTTTAAAGCAACAGGACGCTTTTCACATGCTTTAATGAGTCCTCTCAGCATTTTTTCGCGGCTGAATTCTTCTCGAATTCCTTCTTTTTTCACCACAATCAGTGGTAACTCTTCTAATTTCTCAAACGTCGTAAAGCGATATTGGCAGCTTTCGCACTCTCTTCTACGACGGATGGATTTCCCTTCATCTACTGGTCTTGAATCAAGCACCCTTGTGCCAAGGTGCTGACATGTGGGACATTTCATTTCATCAGCTCCGATCTATTCTTGGAAGTTGTTTGTCTAGTTCATCATAAAGGGAAAAAACCGTTTTCTCACTATAGCCAAAATCTGTTGGCAAGGCTGTTTCTGTTGTCACATTAAAATCGACAGCTGTTTCAAAAGGACGAATTGAAATGACAGTCGCTACGAGAAAGGCTTTTTTCGGCATACTGATGTTTGCGCTGATTTCACCTCGTTCTGCTGAAACAGATGTCACTTGATAGGAAGCGTGCCCAGAAAGCATGGCTTCAAGCGCTTGAAAAACTTGCGCATTCGTCGATTTGTAGTAATGGCTTTTCAGTTCTGACACTGGATGCTCGTCAGATGTTTCTGTATGGTTTGACATGAACCGTTTGAACTTTTGTCCTAAAGTCATATACGTATCCCCTTTGCCATAATGCCTCTTCTTTATTTTATAAAAAAAACCTTTGTTTTCCTAGAACAAAAGTATAGGCAAGTTGGGGAATGTTGGATTTTGTCTATCAAAGAAATATAAAAAGGAGCATAACACAAAGGCATTTCAATGCTTTTGGCCAGCTCCCATTGCAATCTTTTTTATGTTTACAGTGCTTTGGCTTGTGCCTGTTTCACTTGTACAGGTCCCATGCCTCGAGGAATTTCAATGTTTTCTCTTGTTTCAGCACCTAATTCATCTCCGATATGATCTGCTGCGATATTCGGATCTAGGTCGCCGCAAGTATAAACATCTATGCTCGCATAACCATGTTCAGGAAAGCTGTGAATTGTCAGATGAGATTCAGAAATAATGACAACTCCACTTACTCCTTGAGGTGCAAATTTGTGAAAAGCAACCTCTCTTACTTCAGCTCCTGATTTCAAAGCTGCATTTACAAACGTTTTTTCAATAAAATCCATGTCGTTCAGTTTATCACAGTCGCATCCCCATAGCTCGGAGATAACGTGACGTCCGATTGTTTCCATCATGGACCCCCCTTAAACAAGAATGAAAGAGTGAAGTTCTAAGCAGCCGGACCGGACATATACCACGGGGGAAAGTTAGTCCAAAGAGGTCCTAACCCTTTAAGTATACCCGAATGAGTCTGCGAACAAGAAGTTCACGAAAAATAGTATACTTTGTTTAGACCCATTTTGCAAGCTGTGTTTTCAATGGGATTTTCTCTCATTCCTTGAAAAGGGACGTTCGTCTTCTTCATTTCAAACAGCAGAAAGCTCTTTCATCTGCGATCCGACAAACTTCACAAGATCCACCACTCTGCATGAATAACCCCATTCATTGTCATACCATGCAAGAACTTTTACTTTTCTATCCCCCATCACCATCGTTGTCAGTCCATCTACGACAGCTGAATAAGGGTTCGTATTAAAGTCTGTAGAAACAAGCGGCTCATCCGTGTAATCTAAAATACCGGAAAGAGAAGTTTTTGATGCATTTGAGAAGGCTGCATTGACTTCTTCTGCTGTGACATCTTTTTTCAAGTCGACAACAAGATCAACCATCGATACATTGGAAACTGGTACGCGAAGTGCAAGTCCATGCAATTTCCCTTTCATGTGCGGCAACACTAAAGAAAGCGCTTTAGCGGCACCCGTCGTCGTTGGAATAATGGACTGGGCACATGCTCTTGCCCGGCGCAAATCCTTATGCGGGTTGTCGATATTTTTTTGATCATTTGTATACGCATGAACCGTTGTCATTAAACCGTTGTCGATACCGAATTCATCATCTAACAATTTGACAACTGGTGCTAAACAGTTTGTTGTACAAGATGCATTTGAAATAACGACGTGCTTTTCAGGATCAAGATCATCCTCATTGACACCCATCACAATTGTAATGTCTTCATTTTTACCTGGAGCTGTAAGTACGACCTTTTTCGCTCCGGCATCTATATGGCCCATCGCTTGATCTTTTGAATTAAATTTTCCTGTTGCTTCTATGACGATATCAATCCCAAGCTCTCCCCACGGAAGCTGCTTTGGGTCTCTGTTATTGAGCAAAAGCACTCTTTTCCCATTTACAATCAGTGCGTCATCTTCTGCTGTCACATCGCATTCGTAACGTCCATGATTTGTATCATATTTAATTAAATGTGCTAGCGTTTCGGCAGGATAGCTTGCGTTCACCGCTACAATTTGAATTTGATCATCAAGCATTGCTTTTCTGAAGACCATGCGTCCAATTCTGCCAAACCCATTGATCGCTGCTTTTACCTTCATGAACAGGTCACTCCTCTATTATGTGTTATACTCAATAAATTTATTTATGAAATTAGTATATCACATTAGAATGTAATTGACAGTATATAAACGTATATTTTCTAAAAAGGGCTGTTCTTTTCATGAGAAATATAAAAAGCATAAAAAAAGAAGAGTACGTGTATGTACTCTTACTTATCTGTATGTTCCCATTCATTTAATATGTTCTCCAATTGCTTTCTAATAAAAGCGAGATCTTGTGTATTTTCTATCACCCGGTCTGCTTTCTTACATTTTTCCTCAAGAGGCTGCTGAGAGTGAATTCGATTCAGCGCTTCTTCCGCGCTAAGGTCGTTTCGATTCATGAGTCGGGATAGCTGTAATTCTGGTGTTGTATACACCACAATAATGCGATCGACGAGACTTTCCAGCTGACTCTCAAATAAAAGCGGGATATCCAGGACAACGAATGTTTCTCGGCTGTCGATTCCTTCATCTCGCTGCCTGAGCATTTCCTTTCGCACTTCTGGGTGAACGATCGCATTTAGCTGCTTTCTTTTCTCTTCATTAGAAAAAATAATGGCTCCCAGCTGCTGCCGATCTAGCTCTCCATTTGGCAGGAGGACACCCTCACCAAAGGTTTGAACGATATGATGAAGGGCGGGTGTTCCTTTGGCGACCGCTTCTTTTGCAATCACATCTGCGTCCACAACCCGGATGCCCTGCTCTTTTATCATCTGTGAGACTGTGCTTTTTCCGCTAGCAATCCCGCCTGTTAATCCAATGACAAGCGTCAATTGATTTCCTCCTTTTACAGCTTCCAAACCCCAATTAATATGAGCAGAAGCCCTGGTAAACATGCAAGTTTATCGATCCAGCGCCAATTTGCCAAGTAATGACCGGCTCGTAGCCCGATACATACAAAAAGTGAGCTCATCACTGCCACCGTGACACTCATGACTATTGGAGAAAAGCCTAATATCGCTGCGCCAATCCCTGCGCCAAATGCATCAATGGATAAAGCAATTCCAAGAAGTACCGCTTCTATTCCATTAATCGTCCCAGATCGGTCAATATCTGCACTTGTCGGCTTTCTTAAAATGTGAATGACAAGCCCAAGTGATTTCACTTCCACATTGAGCAATGTCTTTTCATGAAGAAGCAAATCACGCTCTTTCGCTGGTTTGTAAAATTGATACAGGACCCAAAGGCCAATGGCAATTAAGATGCCTCCCCCCAGTTTATCCGTCACTGAAACAGGGAGAAATGTCGTCAGCAGGCTGCCAATCAGCATAGAAATGAGCAGCACAATCCCTGAGCAACATGCAATAATGACGATAGCTTTAAATGGGATCCTCATTTTGCGGAGACCATACGTAAAGCCTACAGAAAAGCTGTCGATGCTGACTGCAATAGCTAAAAACAGGAGCGAAATCGAAATCATACCTGAACTCTTCCTTTCTGTTCATGCAACGATGATCAAGAGTCTCTAGGCGTCCTTAGACTCTTCTTCACTATATGAAGAGCAGGTGGGCTGTGTGTCAGTCTACACCTTGCTGAAAAATGAATGTTTTTTATCGTATGCATAGCAAAAAGGAAGCATGCTCATGGCTAAGTTTTATTGAGGACGTTTTTGGCAGGTCACACAAAAGTGCGTGCCGCGCCCTCCGACTACTGTTTTCTCAATGATGCTTCCGCATGTTTGGCAAGGCTCTCCCCGCCGGTCATATACAAGAAGCTGCAATTGAAATGTGCCAATATCTCCTTGTGAGTTGATATAAGAACGAATCGTGCTTCCTCCCGCATCTACCGCCACTTGAAGCGTATCGATGATCTGTTTGTGAAGCACCTTGCAGGATTCCAGGCTGAGCTGATTCGCTTTTGTTTCTGGATGAATCCCTGATTTAAACAGGACCTCATCTACGTAAATGTTACCAAGTCCTACGACAATCTTTTGATCAAGCAGTGCTGTTTTGACCATTCGGGTTGTTTTTTTCAATTTCTCCCATAAATACTCAGGAGTGAACTGTTCATCAAATGGTTCATATCCCAGCTGTGATAGCGGGAGTTCCTTTTCCTCTTCACCCGGCTGAAATAAATGCATCGTGCCAAACTTACGCACATCATGGTACCGAAGCTCCGTCCCATCTGTAAACGTAAAGACGACGTGTACGTGTTTATCATAAGGCTCATGCGCTTCATGTACACGGTATTTTCCTTCCATCCTTAAATGGGAGACCATCACATAATGGTCTAAATGAAAGAGGAGGAACTTCCCTCTTCTTTCAATGGTTTGTATGGTTTCTCCTACCATTCTTCTTGCGAACTCTTCCGGCTCCCCAGGACGTTTGATGATGTTTGGCCATTTGATATCGACCGTTTCAATCGTCTTTCCTTCGACTAACCGCTTGAGAGTGCGCCGGACGGTTTCAACTTCTGGTAATTCCGGCATGCTCCTCGCTCCTTTTTCTCTCTATTATTTATTTCGCATCGTACCAAGATGGACCTGAAGAAAAATCAACTTTTAGCGGCACATCAAGCTGTAGTGCATTTTCCATGACTTCAGGAACAATCTTTTCAAGGATGGCGATTTCTTCTTTCGGCGCTTCGAAGATCAATTCATCGTGCACCTGTAATAAAAGATTTGTCTGCAGGTTTTCTTCTTTGAGCCTTCGCGCCATATCAATCATCGCTTTTTTAATAATATCGGCTGCGCTGCCTTGGATTGGTGTGTTCATGGCTGTTCGTTCTGCAAAGCTTTTGATATTAAAATTACGACTTGTGATATCTGGGATATATCGTCTGCGTTTGAGAAGCGTCGTGACGTAGCCTTTTTGTTTCGCTTCCTGGACGACTTCTTCCATATAGGTTTTCACGCCTTTAAAGCTTGTTAAATAGCGCTCGATAAATGCGGCGGCTTCTTTTCTTGTGATCCCAAGGTTTTGAGAAAGTCCATAATCGCTAATTCCGTATACAATACCAAAGTTTACCGCCTTGGCTTGTCTTCTCATAGCGGAAGTCACTTCATCTTCTGAGACATGGAACACATCCATCGCTGTTTTCGTGTGAATGTCCATGTCCTGCGTAAATGCTTCGATCAAATTCTCATCTTGTGAAATATGAGCAAGTACACGCAGCTCGATTTGTGAATAGTCAGCTGCAAACATGAGCCAGCCTTCTTTTGAAGGAACGAATGCTTGACGAATCTTCCGTCCTTCTTCTAAACGAATCGGGATGTTTTGAAGGTTTGGATCTGTTGAGCTTAATCTTCCTGTTTGGGTGAGTGCTTGATTAAACCTTGTATGCACTTTATGGGTATCCTTGTGCGTTACTTTCATTAACCCTTCTACATAGGTCGATTGCAGCTTTCCGATTTGCCTGTAGTGCAGAATGGATCGAATGATTTCATGCTTATCTTCAAGCTTTTCAAGCACATCTGCAGACGTTGAATAGCCTGTTTTTGTCTTCTTGATAATCGGGAGACCTAATTTTTCAAAAAGGATGACACCAAGCTGTTTAGGAGAATTGATGTTAAACGTTTCTCCTGCTAAGCGGTGAATGGTTTCTTCATATTCTTTAAGCTTTTTCGTTAATTCTTCACCCATTTTCTCTAGGCGCTTTAGATCTACCTTTACTCCAAGAGATTCCATTTCGCCTAAGATGAGTGCTAACGGCAGCTCTAAATCTTCATATAGTTCATGCTGATCATTTTTTTCTAATGCTTCTAGTGTTAAATCATGCAAGGCTGAGATCGCCGCTGCTTTTCGTCCAAGATGTTCTTTCAGTTCATCTTCAGGTGGAATCGCCTGTTTTGCTCCTTTTCCGTATACTTTTTCATCAGAAAGAGCGATATTCAGACCATATTCCTTCGCTACACTTGCGACGTCTTCATATGATTTCTGCGGGTTGACGACGTAGGAAGCGAGCAGAACATCATTGTCGACACCTTTTAGGTCGACATCATGCCATCTGAGAGCGACAACTGCTCTTTTTGAATCAAAGACCCATTTTTTCTTCGTTTCATCCTGTACCCATTCTTTAAATGCATCTGATTGAAGCGCATCTTCTTTCGTCATAAAAAACGCACCATTTTCATTATGGATCGCAAAACCGATCAAATCCGCTTCGTGATAATTATCTCCAAGCTGTTCTACCACAAGGGCTGCATGATCTGTCAGTATATCGCCCGTTACAGTTGTCATTTTTTTCACTTCTAATGCGTCTACTTCAACCTGTTCATCTGTTTCTGGTGCTTCTCCTAGACGCTCTAGCAGGGTTTGAAAGCCTAGTTCTTTATAAAGAGAGATCACTTGATCCATGTGTGGACCTTCGTAGGCGAGATCTTTGCTCGACACATCAATAGGTGCTTCTACGAGAATGGTCGCCAGCTCTTTACTCATGACTGCTTGTTCTTTATATTCTTCAAGCTTTTCTTTGAGCTTTTTCCCGCTCACTTCATCAATATGTTCAAGCAGGTTCTCAACTGTTTCAAACTGCTTTAACAATTTAATGGCTGTTTTTTCGCCTACACCTGGGACGCCTGGGATATTATCTGATGAATCTCCCATCAGCCCTTTCATATCAATGATTTGATCTGGTCGCAAGCCATATTTTTCTTCAATATGAGCAGGTGTGTAGTATTCTACTTCTGTGATGCCTTTTTTCGTAATAGCCACTGTCGTATGATCTGTTGAGAGCTGGGTTAAGTCTTTATCTCCTGTGAAGATTTTGACTTCAAAGCCGTTTTTTTCTGCCTCGACAGCCAATGTACCGATAATATCATCTGCCTCATATTGAGGAAGCTCGTACCTTTTCACCTGATAGGCATCTAATAGTTCACGGATGAACGGCATTTGTTCTGATAGCTCTGGCGGGGTTTTTTGTCTTCCGCCTTTATATTCTTTAAATGTCTCGTGGCGGAATGTTGTTTTTCCCGCATCAAATGCGACGAGCATATGGGTTGGCTTCTCGTCCTCCAGCATCTTCATTAAGATCATCGCAAAGCCATAAATAGCATTTGTATGTACGCCTTTATCATTTGATAATAGCGGCAAAGCAAAGAAAGCTCGATATGCGAGGCTGTTTCCATCCACTAACACTAATTTCTTTTTGTCTGTCATGTTTTAATCCTCCATCGGCTGAGCCATCTCAGCCGTCTCTTTCACACATTGTATCTTCATTTTATCAAAGTTTATTTTGAAAAGAAAATAGTCGAGCCTGCATAAAAAAGGGACGAAAACAACAAGTGTTTTCGTCCTTCCAAAATTGGCTCCTTGGATGAAGGGGTTCCTATTCATCCTATCAATGAATGTTTAACAAAACATGAATTCATTGTAAAGATCATGTAAATTTTAACGTGACTTTCCTTTTTTCTCTATGTCGATTTCAGGCTCACTGTAAAAGTCGTTCCTTTACCTTGTTTGCTGCCGACAGAAATTGTTCCTTCATGCGCCTCCACAAGGTGTTTGACAATGGCAAGCCCAAGACCTGTACCGCCTGAATTCCTGCTTCTATCTTTATCAATTCGATAAAATCTCTCAAATATTCTTGGAATCTCACTTTTCTTCATACCAATTCCTGTATCTGCTACATCAAATTCATAGGCACCTTTTCGCGGTCTTGCTGAGATGGTGACACTTCCTCCCTCTGGTGTATAGGTAAGGGCATTATTAACGAGATTGAGAAAGATTTGCTTTAACCTTAGCGGGTCTGCCATGACATAGACCGGTTCTTTTGGGACACGCACATGTAATTGAATGCCTTTTTCTGTAGCCTTTTGACTTAACAGCACTTGAATCTCCTGGATGATTTCTGTCGCATTGGCTTCTTGAATATTCAGCTTGAATTGCTGCTGCTCAATTTTAGAAAGATCAAGTAAGTCTTGAATCAATGTTTCTAGACGGACACTCTCTTTTAAAATGATAGAAAGAAATTCTGTCAGTGCTTCTTTGTCATCAATCGCGCCATCAAGAAGGGTTTCAGAAAATCCTTTAATCGACGTAATCGGTGTTTTTAACTCATGAGACACATTGGCGACAAAATCTTTTCGCATCTGCTCCAGCTGCTTCGTTTCTGTCACGTCATGAAATACGAGAACAATTCCTTTCCATTCATCGTCTGTACTTAAAATGGGTACACCATCCACTTGGAAGTAGCGGCGTTCAATGTCAACGGCTAGACGTAAAAACTTCCGCACCTTCGTTTCTGTCATGAAAATCTCGTCAATTAATTCGATAATCTCTTCATGGGTAAACGCTTCGTGATACAGCTTGTGCATGTAAATGTGCTTTTGCACCTTAAACTGCTTGCGGAAGGTTCGATTGACGAGGTGGATATACCCCATCTTATCAATCAATATAATCCCTGCTCCAATATTTTCAATGACCGTTTGCAGCCGGTCTCTCTGCATTTCACCGGCACTTGTCATTTCTTGAAGACTTCCTGCCAAACGCTTCATGGAAGTATTCAGTTCACTTGTTTCAATCATCAGCTCTTCATAGTTATTCGTATCATAGTTCCCGCGTTCTAGCTGTTTGGCTACCTTTGTCGCATAATCAATTGGTTTCACATATTTCATCGACATGCGGTACCCAAAGAAAACGATAATGATAATCGCCGAGCCAAGACAAAAGGCTAATGCAAGCCAAAGCTGGCCGTCAATTTCATTTAAAGGCTCGTATGACGCATGAAGAAATAAATAACCCGCTGGTTCGTTTTGTTTTAAGATCGGGACAGCATAATGGAAAAGCGCATCCTTCTCATCGTCAATAACGACCCCTTTTGTTTGGAGACGTTCATTGTTTAGTGTGTTTTGAATGACGGCCTTTTGTTCTGCTTGACCCGTTGTATGTATGATATTCCCCTTTAAATCCACAATCGACGCATTCATATCAAAATGCTGCTTTGCCTGGTTGAGGACCTCTTTGTTTTGCTTCGCCTTTAGATCATCACCATTCATAGAAGACAGGAGAAAGCTCGATTCCTTTTCCATTCGTTCCGTTAATTTTGTTTCATAGAAAACATGGAACATGTGATCCAAGAAAAGACCAAGTGCCACAAACACAATAAAAAGGAGAAAAATGAGTCCCGAAAACAGACGGGTTCTAATTTTACTCATTTGACTTCGGCTCCTCCAATTTGTAGCCTAAGCCGCGAATCGTTTTAATGTATGTTGGTTTTTTCGTGTTCTTTTCAATTTTGTCCCGCAAGTGACTAATATGGACATCCACAATACGAGTGTCACCTGCAAAGTCATAATTCCAAACGGCACTTAGCAATAAATCACGCGTGAGGACACGTCCTTTATGCTTCGCCAAATAAAGCAGTAGTTCAAATTCTTTTGGCGTCAGCTCTAGACGTTTTTCTTGGAAATAGACTTCGTAGTGTTCTGGTAAAATGCGCAGTTCACCAATTTTGATTTGATCTGCAACGATTTCTTCCTTCTCCGCTTGCGTGGGGGCAGGCTGAGATTGCTGTGCTCTTCTCAAGATGGCTTTTACCCGAGCACCCACTTCTCTAGGACTGAATGGCTTTGTCATGTAATCATCGGCCCCAAGCTCAAGACCTAGCACCTTATCAAATTCATCGTCCTTTGCTGTCAGCATTAAAATAGGGAACATCATTTTTTGAATTCTCAGTTGTTTGCACACTTCAATGCCGTCCATCTTCGGAAGCATTAAATCTAATACAATAAGGTCAGGCTGTTCACTTGCTGCTTTTTCAAGCGCTTCTTCCCCGTCTCTTGCTGTGACGACATCATAGCCCGCTCTTTCAAGGTTATAGCTTAGAAGTGTTACAATCGATTCTTCATCATCCACAACTAATATTTTTTTATTCATGTTGTGCCTCCAATTAGTGATTTCCCCTGCATCCGTTTTTTGTATCTTATGTGAAAAGCGAGAAGTCATGCTTTCTCTTTCATTTTAACGAAAGCTTAACAAGAGAACAATTTAAAATTTCGACAAGATTTGTTTTGTAAACAAAAAGAAGACTCCTCATACGAGAAGCCTTCTTTTTTATTCATATTAAGACAATACTTTCATGACATTCTTAACAGATTCAACAGAACGGTCAAGCTGACTTCTTTCTTCTTCTGTCAGCTCAAGCTCGATGATCTGCTCAAGGCCGTTTCCACCTACGATTGTTGGTACACCTAGGTAAATGCCTTCGTAGCCATATTCACCTTCAAGGTAAGCAATCGTCGGCATGACGCGGCGCTGATCTTTAAGGATCGCCTCAACCATTTCGACTAGTGAAGCAGCAGGTGCATAATATGCACTACCGTTACCTAATAGGTTCACGATTTCGCCGCCGCCTTTTCTTGTTCTTTCAACAATTGCATCAATTCGCTCTTTAGGAATCAATGTTTCAAGCGGGATACCGCCTGCATAAGAGTAACGAACAAGAGGAACCATGTCATCGCCATGTCCACCAAGCACAAAGCCCGTCACGTCTTTAACAGATAGGTTTAATTCTTGAGCAACGAACGTACGGAAACGTGCTGTATCAAGAATGCCCGATTGTCCAATGACTTTTTCTTTTGGTAATCCTGATTCTTTATAAACTGCATACGTCATTGCATCAACAGGGTTTGTTAATACAACAATGATGGCTTCTGGAGAATATTTAACGATTTCGCGTGTCACACTGCGCATGATTTTTTCATTTGTTGACACGAGATCGTCACGGCTCATTCCCGGCTTTCTTGCAATCCCCGCCGTAATGACCACGACATCAGAACCGGCTGTATCTTCGTAGTTAGAAGTTCCTGTAATGTTTGCATCGAAGCCTTGAACAGGACTTGCTTCCAGCATATCAAGTGCTTTCCCTTTTGTTGGGTTCTCAAGCTGCGGGATATCGACTAATACGACGTCCGCTAATTCTTTTTGAGCCGTTAGAAATGCTGTAGTTGCTCCAGTAAAGCCTGCTCCGATAACAGATACTTTTTTACGCTTGTTTGCCATTTCCTTTTTCCCCTTTAACTTTAAAGTTTAAGAATCAAGACAAGTTTTTGATGAGCTCGTCAGCAAACTCAGAACATTTCACTTCTTTTGCGCCATCCATTAATCTAGCAAAATCGTAAGTGACGACTTTTGATGCAATTGTATTTTCAACAGATTGAATCACTAGATCAGCTGCTTCCTGCCAGCCAAGGTGCTCAAGTAAAAGCACGCCTGATAGAAGAACAGAAGATGGGTTCACTTTATCAAGACCAGCATATTTAGGTGCTGTTCCGTGAGTCGCTTCAAAAATAGCGTGTCCTGTTTCGTAGTTGATGTTCGCACCTGGTGCGATACCAATTCCACCAACTTGTGCTGCAAGAGCATCAGAGATGTAATCTCCGTTTAAGTTCATTGTTGCCACAACATCGAACTCAGCTGGACGAGTTAGGATTTGTTGAAGGAAAATATCTGCAATGCTGTCTTTGACAATAATTTTGCCAGCAGCTTCTGCTTCACTTTGCGCTTTGTTTGCCGCATCTTTTCCATCTTGTTCTACAATACGATCATATTGTGCCCATGTAAAGACCTTGTCGCCAAACTCTTTTTCAGCCACTTCGTAGCCCCAGTTTTTGAAGGCACCTTCTGTGAATTTCATGATGTTTCCTTTGTGAACAAGTGTCACAGACTTACGGCCTTGGTCGATTGCATATTGGATAGCCGCTCTGACAAGGCGAGAAGTTCCTTCTTCAGAAACTGGCTTGATTCCGATACCTGATGTTTCTGGGAAACGGATTTTGTTTACACCTAATTCGTTTTTCAAGAAGTCAATTAACTTCTTCACTTCGTCTGATCCTTGTGCATACTCGATACCAGCATAGATATCTTCTGTATTCTCACGGAAGATGACCATATCTGTGTCTTCTGGACGTTTCACAGGAGACGGTACGCCTTTGAACCAGCGAACTGGACGTAAGCATGTGAATAGATCAAGCTCTTGTCTAAGTGCCACGTTTAATGAACGGATTCCTCCGCCGATTGGTGTTGTCAGTGGTCCTTTAATTGCGATTAAGTATTCACGAATGTCTTCAAGTGTTTGCTCAGGAAGCCATTCTCCAGTTTTATTGTAAGCTTTCTCACCGGCATATACTTCTTTCCAAGTGATTTGCTTTTCACCTTTATATGCTTTTTCTACAGCGGCTTCAAGTACTCTTGATGCTGCTTTCCAAATGTCAGGACCGATTCCGTCCCCTTCGATAAACGGGATAATTGGATTATTTGGTACATTCAATACGCCGCCAGTAACTGTAATTTTTTCGCCTTGTGACAATGATATTACCTCCCAGGTTATGTAGTGAATATTTGAAACTTCTTGGCTTGATGTCTGCAAGCGAAGAAGTTTTTCACATGATTCGTTTTTTGTTGATATGGAGGCTGATTGGTTTATTTGGATCAGCCTCCGCTTATTCTATAAACATTAGTCTCTTTCACTGATCGGAACAAACGTTTGAAGATCAGGTCCAATGTAGTCAGCTCTTGGACGGATGAGACGATTGTTGTCATACTGCTCTAAAATGTGAGCAATCCATCCAGAGAATCGGCTGATCACGAAAATTGGTGTAAACAAGTCATGATCAATCCCAAGACTGTGATATACAGATGCAGAATAAAAATCAACATTTGGTGGAAGATTTTTCTCTGATGTCACGATTTCCTCTGCGCGAACAGACATTTCATACCATTTCGGCTCGCCAGTCAGGTTTGTTAAACGCTGGCTCATTTCTTTTAGATGCTTTGCACGCGGGTCACCTTGACGGTATACACGGTGGCCAAAGCCCATAATTTTTTCTTTCTTCTCTAGCTTACCATGAATATAGGAATCTACGTTTTCAACTTCGCCAATTTCTGAAAGCATCTTCATCACGCCTTCGTTGGCTCCGCCATGAAGTGGTCCTTTCAGCGCACCGATAGCCGCTGTTACACCAGAGTAGATATCTGATAGTGTAGCAACACATACACGCGCTGTAAATGTCGATGCGTTTAATTCATGATCCGCATGTAGAATGAGTGCCTTATCAATTGCCTCAATTTCTACTGGTGACGGCTCTTCGCCATTTAGCATATACAAGAAGTTCGCAGCATAGCTGTATTCTTCTTTTGGCTGTACAGGCTCAAGTCCCTTACGAATACGTGAAAACGCAGCAACTAGTCCAGAAATTTTTGCCTGTAAGCGAATGGCTTTTCTGTAATTCGCTTCTTTGTCCATAATCTCTGATTCGTCATCAAGTAATCCTAGTAAGGATACCGCTGTACGAATCGCAGACATTGGATGAACCCCATCCAGCGAATACGATTTAAAGTGCTCAATGATTTCTTGCGGAATGTGAGCATTTTCGTTGAGCTGCTGTTTTAACTCACTCAGCTCTTGCTCATTCGGCAGCTTTAAGTGCCATAACAGGTAGACAATTTCTTCGAATGTAGCTTTTTCAGTTAAATCATCGATATTGTACCCTACATAAGTAAGAGTATCATCAATAATTGAGCTTACGGATGAAGTTGTTGCCACAATACCTTCAAGACCTCTTGTTGCTGTCATGTTCAATCTCCCCTTTTTAAAAAGATTCCCCTTCGTTGCAGAATTCTCGCTTTTTGAAAGCGCTATCCAATCCGAATAAGACGGCAGGTTCAGAAAAGAAAATGCTTACATTTACCTATACGGTTAGAGCGCTTTTAGCCTCATATCTCTTGTGTGATCAATGAGTTCAAAATTAAGCCTATTCCCATTATAAACAATAATCAGACATTTGTTAAATGTTTAACTATAATTTTTTTTGATATTTTTTTTTCCAGTCTTCCATATCAGGCATGGAATAAAGGGATTTTGCTTCTTTTATTATATTTAATTATGTTTTTTTGCAAAAGCTCACGCAAGAAAAAAATAAAAAAGAAAGTGGCATGAACCACTCTCTTTTCAACCGCTGAAAAATTTCACAGCCTGCATCGCCAAATAAGCAATTCCTGCTCCGATCAGCGGACCGACAGCTACACCTTTAAATAAGCTAACTGCCAAAATCGTCCCGAACACAAGCGCTGCCGTGATATGCGGATCATTTTCGAGTAGCACAATACCGTTTTTTGCGATTAATGCTACTAATATACCCGCTCCAAGTGCAATCCAAGCATAAGATGATTTCATGGCTTCTCCAAGCTGCTTAAATCCAATGTCACCTGTTGCAATAGGAACAAGCACAGCAATTGTAATGACGGTGACCCCCCAATTGATGCCTTTCGATTGAAGAACTGGGAAAATTTTTTGATCCAAACCAATCAGTTTAATCCCAATGAGCACAGAAACCGCTAAAATTAATGAATTGTTTTTTGCAATAAGTGCAATAACGAGTAAAAGAACCAAAAATAAATTTGCTTGAGTAAACATACGCCGCCCCTTCCTTTCTTTTTATTGCGACCTTTTCATATTACTAATCTTTTTGAATAAAATGAAGTATCGGACATGCTTGTTTTTTGGAGGGGATTGTGTGAACCACACCTATATGGCCATTTTTCTACGAAGTTTGATGATGATCGGCATTGCTGTATTTGCGGTTGCCTTTTTATATCAGTCTTTTCCTTTTTTATATCCTTTTTGGATTGCACTTATTGTATCCTGCCTGATTCACCCTGCTGTATGCAAAATAGAAGAGATCACCGGAATGCCGAGAGGATTTGTTGTAGTCATTGTACTACTGCTCTTTTTAGTAGTAGCAGCCGGTTTCATCACACTCTTAGTAGCAGAAATCATTTCAGGAAGTGCTTATTTGGCAAAGGTTCTGCCTGGTCACCTTGATCAAATGATTGGGATTGTGGAACAGTTTTTTACAGATAAGATCCTGCCTTTGTACCATGATGTAACCGCCCAATTTAATACACTTCAAGCAGGTCAAAAGGAATCGATTTTGGGACAAATCCAAGCGCTAGGCGATGAAGCTGCCGCAAAAATAGGGACTTTTCTTTCAAAAACACTCGAGCTCATCCCGGCTTTTTTAAGTCTTTTGCCTGATGCAGCCGCAACCCTTTTGTTTTCTGCACTGGCGACTTTTTTTATCACGAAAGATTGGTTTACATTAAAAAAATATGGTTCTCGTATCTTTCCCGCAAAATGGATGCAGCATACACGAGCCATTTTATCTGAAATCAAAAAAGCCATTACCGGTTTTATGAAGGCGCAGCTTTTGCTTGTTGCTATGACCATCGGCCTTGTCGTCATTGGACTGATCATCTTAAAAGTCGAGCACGCCCTTGTCATTGCTTTATGTATTGGGTTTGTCGATTTACTTCCTTATATCGGGAGCGGCACTGTTTTTCTGCCATGGATCATTTACTCTGCTATGACAGGAAACCTTTCACTCGCCATCGGGCTCGGCATTTTGTATATTGTCGTGCTCATTCAAAGACAAATTTCAGAGCCAAAAGTCTTAAGCAAATCCATTGGGCTTAATCCTTTAGCCACCCTTGTGGCACTATTTGTCGGGTTAAAATGGTTGGGTTTCCTCGGACTCGTCATTGGCCCTGCCTCCCTTGTCGTGTGGCAAGCATTTCGTAATGCAGGTGTTTTCAGGGATATCTATCACTATATTCGGTACGGCATGCAAAAGTAAAAGAGACCTTCAGCTCAAGGTCTCTTTAGCGAATAATTGTATAGCGACTGCGATTAGACATGTTCCTGAGCCAGCGTTCAAAAAGCGGCTTGATTTGCTTTCTCGTCATCGGAATGAGCAGCAGCGCACCGATGATATCTGATAAGAAGCCGGGAATGAGCAGCAGTAGACCGCCGATTAGAATGCAAAAACCATCGACAATCGTTACCCCTGGCATTTTGCCATATTGTAAATCTCTTTGCACTTTTTGAAAAGCTTCGATTCCTTGTTTTCTTGCAAAATAAGCACCTAATGCACTCGTGAGAACGATCATCAGCATCGTTGGCAAAATGCCAATGATTTTACTTGATATTAAAAATAAACTGATTTCCACTGCAGGGAACAGAATCAATAATAGTAGTAAATATTTTTTCAAGCCATATCACCTCATGGGGTATCTTTCACCCGAAAGCTGTTTTACTTTTTTTAGTGTAACATAAAAAAAGAGAGGAGTCAGACAACTCCCCTCGTGTGTATCATTTAAAGGACGCTTGCACGGCCTTTGTAGATCGCTCCGCGTGCCGGATCTACTGTAATTTCTTCGCCTTCTTTTAGCAGTGTTGTAGCACCATCAAGACCCACAATCACTGGAATGCCCAGGCTAAGTCCAACGACTGCTGCATGGCTTGTTAAGCCGCCTTCTTCAGTGATCAAGGCAGATGCTTTTTCTAAAGCACCCATCATGTCACGGTCTGTACAGTTTGCGACAAGAATCGCACCATCGTACATTTTTTCCTCTGCTTCTTTTCCGCTTTGTGCAATGACAACTGGTCCAAATGCAGATTTACGGCCAATTCCTTGACCTTTCGCAATGATGTCACCGACAACATAAACTTTCATTAAGTTCGTAGTACCTGTTTCACCAACTGGCACACCAGCTGTAATAACGATTAAATCGCCATGTCTCACGTAGCCTGTTTCAATCGACTTCTCGACTGCATTCTCAAGCATTTCATCAGTAGATGTCGTTTTTGATCCGCTCTTTGCAAATACACCGAATACGAGAGACAGCTTTCTCGCTACTGATTCGTTTGCTGTGACTGCTACGATTGGTGCTTTTGGTCTATATTTTGAAATCATTCTCGCTGTATGACCGCTTTCCGTAGGTGTCACAATCGCTGCAACGTCAAGCTTCATCGCTGTATGTGCAACAGATTGACCAATGGCATCTGTAATGCTGACATCTACTTCTTCGCTTCTACGAGAAAGAATGGCCTTATAGTTGAGTGCATCTTCTGAACGTGATGCAATGTTATGCATCGTTTGTACAGCTTCCACTGGATATGTTCCTGCTGCTGTTTCACCAGAAAGCATAATCGCATCTGTGCCATCAAAAATAGCATTTGCCACGTCACTTGCTTCCGCACGAGTTGGACGAGGATTACGCTGCATGCTGTCAAGCATTTGGGTCGCTGTGATGACTGGTTTGCCTAAGCGATTGCATTTTTTGATCAGCATTTTTTGAACAAGCGGTACTTCTTCTGCCGGGATCTCTACACCAAGATCTCCACGTGCAACCATCAAACCGTCTGATACCTCAAGGATTTCATCGATGTTATCAACACCCTCTTGGTTTTCAATCTTAGGAATGATTTGAATGTCAGCCGCGTTATTCTTTTCAAGAAGCTCACGAATTTCAAGAACATCAGAAGCTCGTCTCACAAAAGAAGCTGCGATGAAATCGACGCCTTGTTCAATTCCGAACAAAATATCATTGGCATCCTTTTCTGTAATACCTGGCAGGTTCACACTTACACCTGGAACGTTTACACCTTTTTTGTTTTTGAGCGTGCCTGTATTCATGACCTTTGTGACGATTTCTTTGCGGTCCATGTTCAGTTCTTTGACTTCTAAACCAATGAGACCATCATCTAACAGAATCGTTGAGCCTACTTCTACATCATGAATTAACTCTTCATACGTCACACTAATTTTTTCCGTATTTCCAACAATGTCTTCCATACTTACGATAAGATCTGTACCAGCGACTAGCTCAATTGAGCCGTTTTCAACTGTACGTGTACGGATCTCTGGACCTTTTGTATCAAGAAGGATCGCAATGTCCTTGCCTAATGTTTTACCTGCTTTACGAATGTTTTCGATGCGTGCACCATGCTCTTCAAAATCTCCATGAGAGAAGTTTAGTCTGGCTACATTCATTCCTGCTTCAATCAATTCAGTCAGCTTTTCAATGGTTTCACTTGCTGGACCGATTGTACAAACGATTTTTGTCTTTCTCATTACTGTTCCTCCTAAGGTCTTCTCGTTTTATATAGAGAGCTCTTGTGAAAGTCGGTACATATTTTGATCGACTGTATGTTTTTTATCTAAGATATCTAAAATATCGTGGTGAACGAGTTCGTTGCTTTGAATGCCCACACAGCGTCCGCCTTTTCCTTCAAGAAGAAGTTCTACTGCGTATGCTCCTAAACGGCTTGCGAGTACTCGGTCAAATGCGCTTGGAGAACCTCCGCGCTGAATATGTCCTAAGACAGATACACGGGTTTCAAGGCTTGTCTCCTCTTCAATCCGCTTACCAAATTCAACACCGCTGCCTACTCCTTCTGCGACGATGATGATACTGTGCTTCTTGCCGCGCTCGTGCCCTCTTCTTAATCTCGCGATAATTTCATCCATGTCATAGTCTGCTTCAGGAATCAAAATAGATTCGGCTCCGCCTGCAAGACCTGACCAAAGAGCAATATCACCAGCATGTCTTCCCATTACTTCCACTACGTATGTACGTTCATGAGATGTGGCTGTATCACGAATTTTATCAATGGCGTCAATGACTGTATTCAGTGCTGTATCAAAGCCAATAGTGAAATCAGTACCTGGGATATCGTTGTCGATTGTACCCGGGACACCTACACATGGAAAACCGAGCTCAGTTAATTTCTTCGCTCCCATGAATGAACCGTCTCCGCCGATCACAACAAGTCCTTCAATACCGAATTTTTTTAAGTTCTCAATGCCTTTTTCACGACCTTCAACTGTCTTGAATTCAGGGCATCTTGCCGTGTAAAGTTTTGTTCCTCCACGATGAATGATATCGCCAACTGAACCTATTTCAAGTTTCTCAATTTTACCGTTAATTAGACCTGAATATCCATTATAAATACCGTAAACTTCAACATTATGGTAAATCGCTTTCCTTACAACTGCGCGCACAGCTGCATTCATTCCTGGGGAATCCCCACCGCTCGTTAAAACTCCTATACGCTTCATCTTTTTCACCTCAGAGACCATATATGAATTAAACATACCATTTCCACTGCTTGAAAACAATCATGAGCAAAACAGGATGTTTTCAATTTGTATTTCTAAAACCGTACTTATTATACAATTAAATAAACCGTTTTTAAACAAAAGTTAAGACAGTCATGAAAGCAATTCTTTCAAAATCGAGGAAGATTCAGCCTTCTAAAGCCCACGGTATCAAGGTTTTCAGACGTTTCAAACTTTATGAAAACAAAAGAAAATTATTTTCAAATAGCGCTTACATGAGGACGATTTTCATGAAAAAAGATGAAAAAAATAAACGTCAGCCAAAAAGGCTGCACGTTTATTTAGTTTACCCCAATATATTGATTTTCAACCGATACTTTCCCGATTGCTTTGTATTTTTGATATCTTTGTTCGACTAGTTCTTCAGGTGTTAGTTTGAGCAAAGATGTAAGTGACTGTTTTAATGTTTTTTCAATGTAGGCTGCTTGTTGTTTCACGTCTCGGTGTGCTCCACCTTGCACTTCTTTAATAACATCATCTATAATATCTAATTCTTTTAGGTCTGGAGCTGTAATTTTCATTGATTCTGCAGCTTTTTTCGCAAGTGATGAGTCCTTCCAGAGCAGTGCTGCTGCACCTTCAGGTGAAATCACTGAATACGTTGAATTCTCTAGCATGTATAGGTGGTTTCCTACGCCTAAGCCTAGTGCGCCGCCACTTCCACCTTCTCCAATGACAATACAGACAACCGGTACACGAAGTCCTGCCATTTCGAATAGGTTTTTCGCAATTGCTTCACTTTGCCCGCGTTCTTCAGCTGCTTTACCAGGATAAGCTCCTTTTGTATCAATAAAGCAAATGATCGGGCGATTAAATTTATCTGCTTGTTTCATCAAGCGCAGCGCTTTACGGTAGCCTTCTGGATGAGGCATTCCGAAATTACGGCGCAAGTTTTCTTTTGTATCTTTACCGCGCTGATGGCCAATCACCGTGACAGGAAGCCCTTTAAACGTGGCAATTCCTCCAACGATCGCTTCATCATCGCCATAAAAACGGTCACCGTGACACTCGAAAAAGTTGTCAAACAGCTCTTGAATGTAATCGAGAGTTGTTGGGCGCATCGCATGACGAGCAATCTGTACTCTGTCCCACGGCTTTAAATTTGTATAAATGTCTGCTTCAAGTTTGCTCAGACGTGTTTCAAGACGCTCAATTTCTGCACTTAAATCCATTTCTGAGTTTTGTGTGAACTTTTTCAGTTCATCAATTTTCGCTCGAAGTTCAATGACAGGTTTTTCAAATTCTAGTTCTCCAGCCACTCTCGTTCACCTCCTGTGCTGTGTAATGCTAAGATTCGGCCTAATGTTTCTTTCATCTCTGCACGATGAATGACAGCATCCAATTGACCATGCTTCATTAAAAATTCAGCCGTTTGGAAGTCCTCTGGCAGGTCTTCACGAATGGTTTGTTCAATGATTCTACGGCCTGCAAACCCAATTAAAGCACCAGGTTCTGCAAAGTTGTAATCACCAAGAGAAGCGAAACTAGCTGATACACCGCCAGTTGTTGGGTTCGTCATCACAGAGATAATCAAACCTTGGTCCTCGCTGAACAATTTTAATGCTGAGCTTGTTTTTGCCATCTGCATAAGACTGAGGATCCCCTCTTGCATTCTCGCTCCGCCTGATGCAGTAAAGATGATAAATGGCACCTTGTCCGCTTTTGCTTTCTCGATCGCAAGTGTGATCTTTTCACCAACAACTGATCCCATGCTGCCCATACGGAATGTGGCATCCATGACAGCGATCACAGCACGCTTGCCTTCAATTTCACCTTGACCTGTAACAATGGCTTCATTCAAAGACGTTTTTTCTCTGTCTTTCTCAAGCTTTTCTTCGTAGCCTGGGAATCCGAGCGGGTTTTCTGAGATCAGATGCCCGTTAAATTCTTCAAATGTGCCTTCGTCAACAAGGCTGTCAATACGCTGTTTTGCATTCATTTGCAAATGCCTACCGCAATTCATGCAAACACGTAAATTTTTATCTAGTTCTTTGGTGAGCATTATTTTTTTACATTGCGGACATTTGGTCATGATGCCTTCAGGCACATCTTGACTTGCCTGTTCAGAGGGTACAGATGCATATTTTTTCTTTTTACTGAAAATATTTTTGATTGACAAATGACTACCTCCCTTTTTGAAGGGTTTTTTCTTTACACGCACATCCACTATTATAGGACATGTCATAACTGTACCGAAACTATTGTACTTTTTTTGTCAAACGCTGTCATCCTTCATTCAATTTTTTCAGTGGGGAATTGATGAGAAATGAGTATGTGTTTGGGGCGCTGAGCAGTTGATATATGTGAATTGTGAACGTCTACAAAAAAATATCATTCCGGATGAAAAAATTTTCGCGTATGAGAGGAAATAGTGCACGTCTTTCCTCCAATTTCAGAAAGAACGTGCACACTTTTCCAATTGATTATTCGCCGATAATCGTTAATTTTCTTGTTTTTTCAGCGACTTCTTCTGGGTCGACTTTGATTCTTGCAACACCAGTTTCCATTGCTGCTTTTGCTACCGCTTTTGCTACCGCTGGTGCTACACGTGCATCAAATGGGTCAGGGATGACGTATTCAGCTGACAATTTATCATCTGAAACAAGAGAAGCAATTGCTTCTACGGCTGCAATTTTCATTTCTTCGTTAATGTGGGTTGCACGTACATCTAAAGCTCCGCGGAAGATTCCTGGGAATGCCAGTACGTTGTTCACTTGGTTCGGGAAGTCAGAACGGCCAGTTCCTACAACACTTGCGCCTGCTGCATGTGCATCTTCTGGCATGATCTCTGGATTAGGATTCGCCATTGCGAAGATGACAGGGTCTTTTGCCATTTTTCCAACCATTTCTTTTGTTAAAGCACCTGCTACTGAAACCCCGATGAAGACGTCAGCGCCTTCAATAACTTCTTCTAATGAACCTTCTTTACGGTCTTGGTTCGTGAATTTAGCCACTTCATTTTTCACTGCATTCATACCGTTCGGGCGGTCTTCGTAAATTGCGCCTTTTGTATCACACATGATGATATCACGTACACCGAAATGATATAGAAGCTTGATAATCGCAATTCCCGCTGCTCCAGCGCCGTTTGCCACCACTTTGATAGAGGACATTGATTTTCCAGACAGTTTCAGTGCATTTACAAGTCCAGCTACTGTCACAATCGCTGTTCCGTGCTGATCATCGTGGAACACTGGAATGTTTGTCTCTTTTTTCAAGCGCTCTTCGATAATAAAGCAGTTTGGAGCTGCAATATCTTCAAGGTTGACACCGCCAAACGTTGGCTCAAGAAGCTTTACTGTTTCAACGATTTTGTCTACATCGTTTGTCGCAAGCGCGATTGGGAAGGCATCAACGCCAGCGAAGCTTTTGAATAATACAGCTTTTCCTTCCATGACTGGAAGAGATGCTTCTGCACCAATATTTCCAAGCCCTAAAACAGCGCTTCCGTCTGTGACAACAGCGACCATATTGCCTTTCATTGTATAATCATACACTTTGCTTGTGTCGTCATAAATATCTTTACATGGTTCTGCAACACCAGGTGAGTAAGCCAAGCTCAAGTCTTTCGCATTTTTCACTTGTACTTTTGATTTTGATTCAAGTTTGCCTTGATTCTCTTTGTGCATATGTAATGCTTCTTCTCTTAATGACATGTGATGAACACTCCTTCAAGTGGAAAATGATTTAATGAATTGCTAAGTTGATAAGCACATACTGGCAGTTTTAAATACACAGAATCTTTAAAATGATAACACAATAGGTGAATTTGTAAAACATATTCAGGCGATTTGTCATCATTTAATCACAACGTTTTGTTCACCGAGCAGCTCTTTTAACTGGAAAATGACAGCATGATCTGCATGAACTTTGTATGCATCTGGAAGTCTCACTGTCTTTTTTTGCTTCTCATAATACAAATAGACATCTGCTTCTCCGCTGTGCATCGAGATCACCCGCTTTACTTGCTCTAGCAGCTCCTGCGTATGATTTTCTTCTTTCACCCGAATGTAGACAGACTCTTTTCTTTGTGTGCCCATCTCTTCAAGCAGAACGGCTTCTTGCACGATGATCTGGCTGCTGTCATTTCTGACATCTATTCTGCCTTCAACATAAAGCATGGCGCCCTCCTCAAGTAAGGGGGACAGCTTTCTAAATTGCTCTGGAAAGACGACGCCTTCCATTTCTCCCGTTTCATCCCCAAATGTGACAAATGCCATCGATTGTCCATTTTTTGTTCGAATCGATTTCACTTTTGTCAAAAGACCACCCATTGAGACCCTTCGCTTTATATAGGAAGAAAGTCTGATGATTTCCACTGCACCATTCTCTCTTAAGCGATCTCGGTACGCTTGTACAGGATGATTTGATAAATATAGTCCAAGTGCCTCTTTTTCAAACTGCAGGAGATCGACAAGCGGCAATTCTTCTATCTCCGCATATTTTGGCTTAATGGAGAAGGTTGTATCCCCCAGAAAGTCGAGCTGATCATCTGGATTTAAAAATGACACGTGGTCTAATGCAATATCTATTGATGCCAATAACGAAGCACGATTTGGATAAAGCTCATCCATCGCCCCTGAAAAAATGAGCGCTTCAATCGTTTTTCGGTTGACACTCTTTACTGATACTCTTGCGCAAAAATCAAATAAATCTTCAAACGGCTTTTCCTGTCTTGCCCTGTATATATCCTTTACAGCTGACACTCCGACATTTTTGATCGCTCTTAAGCTGTAGCGGATCTCCCCTTTTTCAACCGTAAATGGAAATTCACTCTTATTAATAGAAGGCTTCAACACAGATATCCCTTTTTCCTTTGCCTCATAGAAATATTGAGCGACTTTGTCTTCATTTCCAATCACACTCGTTAAAAGTCCGCACATAAAATATAACGGATAATGCGCTTTTAAGTAAGCAAGCTGAAAGCCAATCATGCTATATGCAACAGCATGGCTTCTATTAAAACCATAGTTTGCAAATTTGACGATTAAGTCATAAACGTCATTTGCAATGTTAACAGGATACTCCTTTTTTAGGCATCCTTCAACAAAATGGCTCCGCTCTTCATCAAGGACCTTTTTATCCTTCTTCGAAACGGCTCTTCTTAATAGATCTGCCTCGCCAAGCTGAAAGCCTGCCATCTTCGCTGCAATCAGCATGATTTGCTCTTGATAGACGATGACGCCATATGTGTCTTTTAAAATGTCATACAAATCAGGATGCGGGTAAGAGACCTTGACTCTGCCGTGCTTTCGGTCGATAAAAAGCGGGATATTCTCCATTGGACCTGGGCGATAGAGGGCATTGACTGCCACGATGTCTTCTAAACTAGAGGGCTTCAAGCGTCTCAGAACCTGACGCATCCCTTGTGATTCAAGCTGGAAAATCCCAGTTGTATCTCCCGCTGATAACAATTCAAATGTTTTCTGATCTTCATATGAAATGTCACTAAAGTTAATGTGGACGTTTTCCTGTCTTTCAATCTGGTTTTTAATGGATTCAATTAAGGTTAAGTTTCTTAGTCCTAAGAAATCCATCTTTAAAAGCCCGAGATCTTCTAAATAATTCATCGCATACTGCGTTAAATACACACCATCATGGCCGTCTTGAATAGGAACGATCTCTGTCAGCGGCTCCTCGCTCAGCACAACGCCGGCTGCATGTGTCGAGGTATGTCTTGGCAAGCCTTCAACCTTTAAAGCAGTTTGAAAGACTTGCCTGAGCTCTTCGGACTGCTGGAGCATTGTTTTTAATTCAGGAGATGCAGTGAGCGCTTCTTTCAGCGTCGTTCCTGGCTTTGATGGAATCAGCTTTGCGAGACGGTCCGCTGCTTTTGAATCAATCCCCATCACACGTCCGACATCTCTTAAGGCTGCTTTTGCTGCAAGGGTTCCAAACGTGACGATTTGCGCCACATGCATGTCTCCGTATTTGTCTTTTACATAAGAAATGATTTCATCTCTTCTCGTATCGGGGAAATCAATATCAATATCAGGCATACTGATTCGCTCAGGATTTAAGAAACGCTCAAATAACAGACCGTGACGGAGCGGATCAACATCCGTAATAAACAGTACATAGGCAACAAGTGAGCCTGCTGCCGATCCCCGTCCTGGCCCTGTGACAATGCCTTGGTCATGGGCATACTTCATAAAATCCCACACGATGAGAAAATAATCACTGAAATTCATTTTTTGGATAATGCTCAGTTCATACTCAAGCCTTTTCACATACGCGTCATTTGAAGCAATCTTTCTTTGCTTCATCCCTTCTGCACACACTTTGCGTAAAAACTGATCTGCTGTTGATTGATCAGGGGTCGGATAGGATGGGAGTTTTGTCTGCCCAAGATTTAAATCGACTTCGCAGCGGTCTGCAATCTCCACCGTTCTTGTCAGCAGCTCCATATCCTGCGTATACCATTCCTTCATTTCTTCAAAGGTTCTGAAATGCTTTTCTGCTCGGTCTTCCACAACCTCAGGCAGCTGCTGCCCTGCTTTAATAGCCTTTAAACACGTATAGGCCGTTTTGTCTTCCAGGTTGATGTAGTGGACATCTCCTGTCGCAACAAGAGGAATGTCCGCACTTTTTGAGACGTCCCTCAGTTTACCGGCAAGCGATTCGTCTTGCTGAAATGGCTGAAGTGCGATGTACACATGTCCCTCACCGAAAATATGTTTCAATTGTTTCGCCGCATCATGCGCTTCTTCTATCTGATCATGCTGAAGCAGCGTTTCAATGTAGCCGGAAACGCCTGGTGTGATGGCAATGAGCCCGCGGTGATAGCTTTTCAACCATTTCTCTTTCAGTCCAGCTTTTGATTTTGATTTCAGCACACTGCTGATCTTGATCAAATTTTGGTAGCCTTCATTGTTTTTGGCAAGGAGTACCAAGGGATAAGCCTCTGTCTCTTGTTCATCTATGAAGACAGAAGCTGTTAAACCGATGACCGGCTTGATGCCATGTTTTTTACATTCCTTATAGAATTCAACCGTTCCATACATCACATGGTCATCGGTAAGAGCAAGCGCCTTGCAGCCAAGTTCTTTTGCTTTCAGCACGAGCTCCTTTACTTTTGCTGCACTGCTTAATAAGCTGTATCCACTGTGGACCTGAAGATGAACATAAGACATGCTTAATCCACTCCTTTCGTCTAAAGTCATTCTTTCATTATAAAACGCGATGCGATGAGAAACAAATGTTCTTTCTTTTCTGTCCGTTCATACTTGTCCCGCACGCACCATATATTGAATAGAGTGAGGTGGACAAAATGGATGTGAAGGAAGCTTTTATTCCAAATTTTATTAGCTGTTATTTTATTGCACTTGGGGTCATTTTGGGTGGTGCCATTATAGGCGGTGTTGGTGCTTATTTGTCTGGTCAGCCGCCTTTATCCATTATTACGAGTCTTGCCAACCGTTTAAAGATTTGGGCACTTGTCGCAGCTATCGGTGGAACGTTTGATGCTGTTTATAGCTTTGAACGAGGCATTTTTGAAGGGAACACGCGTGATATTTTCAAACAGATTTTATTAATTGTTTCTGCCATGGGCGGTGCGCAAACGGGTTATCTTATTATAACGTGGCTCACACAGGAGCATGTGTCATCATGAGGGTACCGGAGCTTTACAAACGTCCAGGCTGGCAGCGTTTTTTTGCGGGGATGATGTTTGGCGCGATTGTGAGCTGGCTCATTTTCCTCTTTACATACGGAACCTTTCAGGAAAAGCAGGTGACACTGCTGAGAAGCCAGCAGCACCATATGGACAGTCTGAAAGAACAAATCACACTCTATCGGGAAGATTTGCATAAGTTAAATGAGGATAATAAGAAGCGGCTGCTGATCCAAAGCGTAGATGTCCATCTCGTCAATCGTGAGCAATATAAAATACCAGAGCCAGATACGCTAAAATTTGAAGATCAGGTCAAGGAGGATATCTCAGAGGTTATTACAAAGGATATTGAAAGTGTCTATAAAACAAAGGAATTATTAAAACGCACGGTCGAAAACAAAGAATATACCATTCGGGAAAAAGCATACCGCGCCAAAGTGACGGAGCTGACGATCTATACGAAGCTTTCACTTGAAGTGCGCATTTCATTTGCTGAATAAATGATCATGTGGAATTTTTATGAATTTCTGCCCTCAATGATCGCTTTTCCCCCTTAATTTTTATACACTAAAAGTAGAACAAGATCTAAAACAGAAAGAGGTGAGGACAATGGAGGTTTATAGCTATCGTCAAATGGCACGAGACAAAGCAAGCCGGATCAAGGACGGCATGTGTGCTTATGCTGAGACAGAAATGATGGCTCATTTAATTAAAAAAGAATTAAAGCATCAAAATCTCCAAGCCTATGAAGATTCAACTGACATCGGCTGCTGGTTTATCCCTGTATGCAAGTAACCCTTTTCTCCATGACAAAAAAAGAGAGAGGGGACTTGAAGCCCCCCTCTCTCATGATGATGATTTACATACTTCTTCTAAATCACGCAAAATCTCATCTGCCACGGCCCAATCATAAATAGACGCACCAGCTGCAAGCGGGTGGCCGCCGCCATGATATTTTTTCGCAATGGTATTAATGACGACGCCTTTCGAGCGGAATCTAACACGAATCTGATCATTTTCTTCCACAAAAAAGACCCATGCCTTAATCCCTGCAATATTTCCAAGTGTCCCAACAAGCTGTGAGGCTTGCTGCGCTGTCGTTTGGAACGATTCCAAAATATCCTGCTTAATGAAAACAGAAGCGACCCCATTCTCTGACAAAGAAATATGTTGAAAAATATAGCCATTTAATTTCACGACATTCAGATCCGTCTCATACAATTGATTGAAAAGGTCTGAAGATGAAAATGGATATTCAATCAGTTCTCCAGCATATTTGAGCGTCTTTTTCGTCGTATTTGGGAAAAGGAAGCGGCCTGTGTCTCCTACAATGCCGGCATAAATGAGTTCAGCCGCCTTTGTATTCAGCTGATATCCTTCTTCTTTCCCCTCTAAATACAATTCATAAATCATTTCGCTCACAGAGCTTGCCTCTGTATCTACCCAAAGCAAATCACCATAAGGATCTTCATTTGGATGATGGTCAATTTTCATCAGCTTGTCGCCCATTGAATAGCGCTGATCGTCAATTCTTGCTTGATTGGCTGTATCACAGACAATGACAAGGGCATCTTTGTACACGTCATCCGGCACCTCATCAAGTTCATACAAAAATGAAAGGGTTGGCTCCGGGGTTCCTGTTGCATAAATATTTTTTTCTGGATAGGTGGCACGCAAGATTTCCGTAAGGCCGCACTGCGATCCATACGCATCAGGATCTGGTCTTACATGTCTATGAATGATGATGGTGTCATATAATGATATGGTTCTAATCAGTTCTTTTTTCATAAAAACTCCTTCTTATCCGATACTCTTTTTATTATTAAATCATAATCTATCCTGACGGAAAAGTGAGGAATAGACAATTTATTCTAGTAAGCAAGCCTATTTACGTTTAAAATAGGGTTGTAACCACTTACAATGGAGGCTTAGCACATGCTTGTTTTGATTGTGTTTATTATTTGTTCTGCCATGTTTTATTTATACTACAAAGCAAAGAATGTCCGTACGAACCGCCCAGTCGAAAAGAAATTCTGGTCGGCGAAATCCAGTATGGCACTTGGCTGCTTTGTCCTGCTCTTCGGTGTGAATCAATTATTTTTAAACCGCTCGTCACTCGCATTTGTCATTGGATTTATTTTTGTTGCTGTCGGTATCGGCAGTACGTGGGCTGGATATAAAGCCTACAAGCATTACCTTCCGCTCTTTTTAAAGGAAGGCGAAAAAGATCACGCATAATAAGAGAGAAGGGCTAAAATGATGCTTATTTTAGCCCTTTGTCTTTTTCATCATCGCCCTTTTATGATTATCCTCTCTCCATGAGCTGCACCATCAGCATCGCTTTACCAACGATATTCGATTGATGATAAACCTCTACTTCCAGCTTTCCAAACTTGCGTCCTACTTCTAAAATATTTGGCTTAATCTGTATCGTGGATTCCATTTGAACCGGTTTTAAGAAGTAGACAGAGAGACTTTCGACAATCAGCTCTCCTTTTTTATGAGACTTTAAGAAGCGGTTGGCGGATTCAATTAAAATTTGCGTGAACACGCCATATGAAATGTTTCCGAGCTGGTTTGTCATTTGTGGTGTGACCTCATATTGATACACGGCATCTGCCTTTGATTTTTCTGTATCGGTCTCTTTAAACCCTCTTGAGACAACATCATCCAATTTTTCTCCGACCTGCGGCTGCTTTTGAATCATTTGAAGCGCCTTCAGCACGTCCTGACGGCTGATCATTCCAATCAGTTTCGCATAATCATCTACAACAGGCAGCACCTCAATGCCTTCCCATACCATCATTTGAGCAGCAGAAGCGACAGAGGTTTTGCCAATGACTGTCAGCGGATTTTTCGTCATCACCTTTTCAATCGGTGTGGAGCGGTCATGCCCCGCGATATCCTTTGAGGTGAGAATGCCGTGAATTTTCATTTGGTCGTCTGCGACCGGAAAGCGTCCGTGACCAGTTTCATAGTTCTTCTCATACCATTTTTCAAGCTTATCCTCTGGTGATAAATACACTGTTCGTTCTATCGGTGTTAAAATATCTTCCACAAGCACAATCTCTTTTTTTATGAGTTGGTCATAAATGGCCCGGTTTATGAGAGCTGCTACGGTAAATGTATCGTAGCTTGTCGATAAGATCGGCAGCTCAAGCTCATCTGCGAGCTGAATGATTTCATCATCTGTTGAGAAGCCGCCCGTGACCAGCACAGCTGCTCCTGCCTCTAATGCTTGCCTGTGGGCATTGATCCGGTTTCCGACAATTAGCAGGTTTCCAGCTGCCGTATAGCGCATCATCGCATCAAGCTCCATCGCTCCGATGACAAATTTATTTAATGTTTTATGTAAGCCCGCTCGTCCTCCAAGCACCTGTCCGTCAATCACATTGACCACTTCTGCATATGTCAGTTTTTCAATATTTTCTTTTTTCTTCTGTTCAATTCGAATGGTACCAACTCGTTCAATGGTACTAACGAATCCTTTATTTTCAGCATCCTTGATAGCCCGGTAAGCGGTCCCTTCACTCACTTTCATTTCTTTCGCAATACGCCGGACAGAAATTTTCTCTCCGACTTCTAATGAATCAATATACGATAAAATTTGTTCATGCTTTGTCGCCAATCCCGTTCACCCTTTTTGTTTTCAGCGTTTTCATCTAAGTTTCATTATAAGGGCAGGAGGCTTTTAATAGCAATTTGTCTTTTTTTCAGCGCGATACATGTAAACAAAAAAGCCGGCATTTGAGTGCCGGCTTTTTGCTATGTTGATTAAATCTCTATCGATTCTCCGCTATTTAACACATGACCGACGCCGCCATGCAGGCTGTCTGCAAATGCATGTGGGTCCTGCTCAATCGGCGGGAATGTACTGTAGTGAATCGGCACGACTTGCTTCGCCCGAAGCCATTCGGCTGCGATTCTTGCATCGTCCGGTCCCATCGTGAAGTTATCACCGATCGGAAGGAATGCAAGCTCAATATGATTCAGCTCACCGATCAGCTTCATATCTGAAAAGAGTGCAGTGTCTCCGGCATGATAAATCGTTTTGCCCTCTGCAGTAAATAAAATACCTGATGGCATACCTGTATACGTAATCGTTTTTGCATCTTCATCAATGATAGCAGAACCATGGAACGCTTGAGTGAGCTTCACTTTACCAAATTCAAACTCACGTCCGCCCCCAATAGAAAGCGGGTGCGTTTTCACCCCTTGCCAGCTTAAATAAGTGGCAAGCTCGAATGGCGCAATAACGAGCGCGTCATTGTTTTTAGCGATTTCAATGGTATCACCGACATGATCTCCATGCCCGTGCGTGAGCAAAATGACATCCGCTTTGACATCTTGCGGTTTGATATCTGTGTGCTTATTTCCATTTAAAAATGGATCAATCCAAATATGGTATCCGTTTGTTTCAATGTGTACGGCTGAATGTCCGTGATATGTAGCTTTCATGTGAGTATATCCACCTTTCGAATTTGATCTCATTTCATCTATTCCCTGTATAAAAAAACTGAAAAACTTAATGTCTGTGAATGACGTTAAGACCACCTGTTGCTTCAATAACGGTTCCTGTAATCAGATCAGAGCGGTCATCGCATAAAAAGGAAATGATGCGCCCGATATCTTCTCCAGTACCAGACCTGCCAATCGGCGTTTCATCATCTTTCATCTGGCGTGCTTCTTCTATTGTCGATTCTTTCATGTCTCCAACGATTTTGCCTGGACAAACCATATTGGCTGTGATGCCATTTTCGGCTTCTTCAATCGCAATGGTTTTCGTAAGTGACGCCAGCCCCACTTTTGCTGCTCCGAAGGCTGATCTGTGCATCCATCCCGGCGCATGGTCTGCGCCTTGAAAGCCATATGTGACAATTCGGCCGAAGCCTTGCTTTCTCATCATTGGGATGACCATACGGAACAAATGGAATACAGCAGATAGGTTGCCTTCCATCATTTGATACCATTCATCCTCGGAATAATCCGCTAGTTTTTTTCGTTCAAAAATATAAGGTCCGGCATTGTTAATCAAGGCATCGATCCGTCCAAATCGATCGGCTGCCAGCTCGACCATATTTTTTAAATCTTCTTTGTTTGTCACATCGCCTTGGACAAATTGAAGCTTCTCTTCATATTGCTGCAATTCTTCTTTCATCTGGCGCACAGCTTCATCATCACTTCGATAATTTACTGTCACAGAATACCCCATATTCAGTAAAGACTCGGTGACTTTCCTGCCAAGTCCCTTAGAACCCGCTGTTATTAATGCGTGTCGCACACAATCTCCTCCTAAAACAAAGGTTGCAAGTTCATGTGTTTCTTTTGTTATCTTTACTTTACTATAAACCGGCTCCCTTCGCACTTATGAACCCCTTATCAATGCGGGTAAAACAGTATAGGGTGATTCATCCACTTTTTCAAATCCCATGAGCCATGGATATCAAGAAGTAGCGAAACAAAACGATAGAAGGCGTTCCTTCTACTTTTTCCATGACATAATAGTGTCTCCCCACCTTCTTCACTTTACGAACAACTTCCGGAATATGAAAGGAATTCGTCAGAGCCAGCTTTTCATTGATTTGATCGAGATGTTCTTGTCCTGTATGGGCATTTACTCCATAGATCATGTTGATCCCATATACAAATTCACTTTCTACTATTGTCATTTCAGGAGATTTCACCACATATTCCGTTTTGTCTTGTAAGGAGATCAGCCACACATCATTAGGCCGTCCGTCGTACTGTTCTCCTAACGTTTCAACTGATACGATGGGCTGGTCAAACAAAGCCTGAAGCGTTTTCTTCATGAACTGCTGTCACTCCCTCTTCAGCTTAACACTGGTATGTTTTCAAACTTCTCCAATGATGATCAATCTCCTTTTTCCATGACAAAAAACCATCCGTATAAACGAATGGTTTTGGTCAGTTACGCTAGGCAGGCTTTTGCTTTTTCTAAAGCGAGTTGAATTTGTTTAAATCCAGTTCCACCTGCACTTGTTCTTTTTTCAACAGCAACATATGGATCAAGAACAGTGTAAATATCTTCTTCAAAAAGATCGCTCGCTTCTATAAATGTCTCAAACGGAAGATCACTTAAGTAGATGCCTTTTTGAATGCATGTATACACGAGCTTGCCAACGATTTCGTGTGCTTCACGGAATGGCATGCCTTTTTTCGCAAGGTAGTCTGCCACTTCGGTCGCATTTGAGAAATCTTCTTTTGTTGCTTTTTTCATGATATCTTCGTTCACTGTCATTGTTTGAATCATGCCTGTGAAGATTTGCAGGCTGCCAGCAATGGTTTTGACTGTATCAAACATGCCTTCTTTATCTTCTTGCAAGTCTTTGTTATACGTAAGCGGCAAGCCTTTCATAATGGTGAGAAGCCCCATCAGGTTGCCATACACACGGCCTGTTTTCCCGCGGATCAATTCTGCCATATCCGGATTTTTCTTTTGCGGCATCATGCTGCTGCCCGTTGCATATGTGTCATCAAGCTCAATGAATTTGAATTCTTGAGAGCACCATAAAATGATTTCCTCACAAAGACGCGAGAGGTGCATCATGACAAGGCTGCTATTAGACAAAAACTCTAAAATGAAATCCCGATCACTCACGCCATCAAGGCTGTTTTCGTAAATATGATCAAAGCCAAGCAGCTCTGCTGTATATTCACGATCAATCGGGAATGTCGTTCCTGCTAGCGCCCCGCATCCAAGTGGAGACACGTTAATTCGCTTCAAAGAATCTTGGAAACGCGCTTTGTCACGCTCTAGCATCCAGAAATAGGCGAGCATATGATGCGCAAAGGAAATAGGCTGTGCACGCTGCAAGTGCGTATATCCTGGAAAAATCGTCTCAACGTGCTGTTCTGCTTTTTCCACTAGCACTGTTTGAAAGGAAGAGATCAGTTCAATGATATGCTCTACTTGGTTATTCAAATATAAATGCATATCGGTTGCAACCTGATCATTCCGGCTTCTCGCTGTGTGCAATTTGCCGCCAAGCGGACCAATCTCATCAATGAGCATTTTTTCAAGGTTTAAATGGATGTCCTCATAATCCACTGAGAATTCGAGTTCATCTGCCTCTGCCTTTTTCATGAGCGTATTCAGTCCATCTTTAATGGCAGCGGCCTCGTCATCGCCCAGGATACCGCATGTATTCAGCATACTTGCATGAGCAAGGGAGCCTGTCAGATCTTCTTTGACTAATTGTTTGTCGAAATGAATGGACGCGCCAAACTCATCGACCCATTTTTCTGGTGTTTTTTGAAATCGGCCTCCCCAAAGCTTTTTCATGCTTTAACCTGCTCCTTTTTATTCACGATGCTGTTTACTTTTGTTGGTAAGCCCCAAAGGTTAATAAATCCTACCGCTGCATCATGATCGAATTCATCTGCTTTTGTGTAAGTTGCTAGATTTTCATCATAAAGTGAATATGGTGATTTACGTCCTTCTACAATGGCATGGCCTTTAAATAGTTTCACACGTACAACACCTGTTACGTTCTGTTGTGTTTCTTGTAAGAAAGCATCTAGTGCTCCTTTAAGAGGTGAGAACCATAAGCCATTGTATATTAATTCAGCCATTTTTTGTTCAACGATTGGCTTAAAGTGTGCGACTTCTTTCACTAGTGTTAAATCTTCAAGCTCTTTATGTGCTTTTAGAAGTGTGACAGCACCTGGGCATTCGTACACTTCACGAGATTTAATGCCTACAAGACGGTTTTCAACGTGGTCGATTCTGCCAACCCCATGCTGACCAGCGACTTCATTTAAATGAAGGATGAGATCAGATAATGAATACTGAATACCATCAATAGCTGTTGGTTTTCCTTTTTCAAACGTGATTTCAATGATTTCAGGTGTGTCAGGTGTTTTTTCAAGTGGCGTCGTTAAATCATATGCTCCTTCTGGCGGCGCAGCCCAAGGGTCTTCTAAAATGCCGCACTCGTTACTTCTGCCCCAAAGGTTTTGGTCGATTGAATATGGGCTGTCTAAGTTAATCGGAATTGGAATACCATGTTTTTGTGCATAATCGATTTCTTCATCACGAGACCATTTCCACTCACGCACTGGTGCAAGAACTTCTAGGTCTGGATTCAACGCTTTAATGGATACTTCAAAACGGACTTGGTCGTTTCCTTTTCCAGTACATCCGTGCGCAACCGCTACTGCATTTTCTTTTTCTGCGACTTCCACTAGTTTTTTTGCAATAAGTGGACGAGATAATGCAGATACAAGCGGATATTTCCCTTCATACATCGTGTGTGCTTGTAAAGCAGTTAGTGCAAATTCCTCTGCGAATTCTTCTTTTGCGTCAATCATGTAAGACTGAACCGCTCCGACTTGAAGTGCTTTTTGTTGAACGAATGCTAAGTCTTTTCCTTCACCTACGTCCAGGCAGCAAGCAACGACTTCGTATCCTTGCTCTTGTAACCATTTAACTGCAACAGAGGTATCAAGACCTCCGGAATATGCTAATACGACTTTTTTATTTTGTGACATGATTGAAAAGCTCCTCTCACTTGTTTTGATTCTGTGAATGTTTTTTTGCATAAAAATAAGTTTTAATTTATAAACATGCATTTAGTATGTATACACTGTAACAAGGAAAAATTGTTTTTTCAACCCCTTTATGAAAAAAACTCTGCCAAATTTTCTTGGCAGAGTCATTTTGGGCTATTTTTGATCCTTTTCAAGCTCTCGCAAGACGTGAGGAAGCTCAGGAATGATGAGTTTTGTCATGGCTAAACGAACAGCTCCAGTAGAGCCTGGTGTGGCAAAGACCGCTTTTTGGTTAACGACCCCAGCCGCTGCCCGGGACAAGATAGCGGCTGAACCAATGTCTTCTGTATAGCTCAGCATGCGGAAGATTTCGCCAAAGCCTGGCAGCTCCTTGGAGAAAAGCGGGGTGATCGCTTCAATGGTGACATCCCTTGCGGCAATTCCTGTGCCCCCGTTTAACAAGACGGCATCTATTTTCGGTTCGCCTGTTCCCTCTAACACAGCGTCTTGGATCGCTCCAATGTCATCTTTTACAATATCGTATGCAAGAATGAGATGTCCCTGTTCTTTAAGCAAATCAATCATCAAGCGGCCGCTTTTATCTGTTTCTTTCGTTCTTGTATCACTGACCGTAATGACTTTCACATAAAGCCTCGTTTTCGCCTCACGTTTATGTTCTGTCACGCTCATTTTCGCACCGCTCCCTTTTGGTTCGTATTGGACAACATTATAGCATGCTGCTTTCAACAGAAAAAAGCTCTTTTCCTTATTGGAAAAGAGCTAAGCGTGTAGACAAACCCTCGCATTCGGTGTCAGTCCTCTGCGCTGGTGCTCACGAATGACAAATTCGCTCCGCGCCAGTGCTCGTCCTTCCTAGGGCTGCAAAGGTTTTCTATCACGCTGAAAAGAAGACAAAGGGCTAAAATAAAAGTCATTTTAGCCCTTTGTCAACAATCTGAGCTCTTTTCCTTTTTGGAAAAGAGCTTCTTCATTTTGATTATGCTAAGCGCATAACGTCTCTTGCAATCATGACTTCTTCGTTCGTTGGAATGACGATCACTTTCACAGGAGAGTGCGGATAGCTGATGAATGCTTCTTCGCCTCTCATGTTGTTAAGAGAAGGATCCCAGTAAACGCCCATGAATTCTAGACCACGAAGGACACGTGCTCTTACTTCTGAACTGTTTTCACCGATTCCAGCTGTAAAGATGATCGCATCTACGCCATTCATTCTCGCTGCATAAGAACCGATGTATTTATGAATACGGCTTGCAAAAATATCAAGAGCTACTTCTGCACGGTCGTTTCCTTCTTCTGTTGCTTCTTCAATATCACGAAGGTCACTTGATAGACCAGACACACCTAAAAGACCACTCTTCTTATTCAAAGTAGAAAGTACTTCTTCAGCTGTATGTCCTGTTTTCTCCATAATAAATGGAATAAGGGCAGGGTCAATGTTACCTGAACGTGTACCCATTGCAACACCCGCAAGCGGCGTGAAGCCCATTGAAGTATCGATTGATTTTCCGCCTTCAACTGCTGCGATACTCGCACCATTTCCAAGGTGACAAGAGATCAAACGAAGCTCTTCAAGAGGACGGCCTAAGAGCTCTGATGCACGCTCTGTTACGAACTTATGGCTTGTCCCGTGGAATCCGTATTTACGAATACCAAAGTTTTTATAGTAGTCGTACGGAAGGCTGTATAGGTAAGACTGCTCTGGCATTGTTTGGTGGAAGGCTGTATCGAACACAGCAATCGCTGGTACGTCAGGCAGAATTTGTTTGAATGCTTTGATTCCTACAACGTTTGCAGGGTTGTGCAGTGGTGCTAGCTCTGAAAGCTTATCAATGTCATTGATGACTTCATCAGTTAAAAGAACAGAGTCGCTGAATTTCTCTCCGCCGTGAACAACACGGTGTCCTACACCATCAATTTCATTAAAGTCTTTGATGATGTTAAATTCAATTAGTTTTTCAAGCAGCATTTTAACCGCTACTGCATGATCTGGAATATCTGTGACTTCTGTTTTCTTTTCTCCATCTACAGAAATCGTGAAGATACTGTTGTCCATTCCGATTCTTTCAACAAGACCTTTTGTTAAAACGGTTTCTTCTGGCATGTCGAACAATTGGAATTTAAGAGATGAGCTTCCTGCGTTGATTGCAATAATATTAGACATTCTTGTCGCTCCTTTTACTCAGTTGTTATATAAGGTTTCACGTTTTTTCCGGTGCTATATTCAACCTGTTTGACGGGTCTTTTATAGTTTAACGATTAGTCCGAAAAATATCTGACTTTTTCATTTAAACATTGAAAACTTTGCATTTCAAGTGCACCTTCGAACTGTTATCGCTTACATCGATAAGTCGTTATTTTCTGAATAATAAAAAAGCCAGACATCACTCTGGCTATTCTTTCGTTTCTTTTTCTTCTATAAACCATTGGTCTAATTTTCTCATTACACCCACCATTGATTCTTTTTGTGAGAAAGACGGCAGATTGGCAAACAGCATCCGTTTTGGTGCTTCCAAGCCTTCCTTTTTCTTTTGCATCACAAACAAGCTTTTGGCGTGCTTTTTGTCCTTGAACATGGAGACCGGCAGCTGAATTAATGCATTCATATATGCCTGATCTTTGATAAAGTCCTTTAATCGCACGCTTTCTTTTCCTTCAAACAAATCGTTTGGAATGATGAAGAATAGGAAGCCGCCTTCTTTCGTGTAACGAAGGCTTTGTTCAATAAATAAATAATGCGCAAATGCATGTCCTTCTTTTGCCTTTAATTCATAGTCTGCTGCACGCTCATCATTTGGATAATAACCAACTGGCAGACTGCATACAGTGACATCTACTGGAGAGATCAAAAGCGGCTCAAGACTGTCTTGATGGAAAAGCTCGACTTCCTTCTCTTCCAAGTTCGCCTGTGCCCATGCAATTTTAATGAGTACATCATCAATTTCAGACGCAAAGCCGCGCTTTGTTTCTGCAGTCAGATTATTTAAGACAGCAAGCAGTAAGTTCCCTGTCCCTGCTGCTGGATCAAAGACAACTAGCTCTTTTTGACCTTCTAAAAATTTATTCACCAAATAGCTGACAAACAGCCCGATCGTATCTGGGGTCATCTGACGATTTGGATGGGAAATATCCTTTTGTCCTTTCAATACGGCGAGCTGAAACGCTTTACGAATCTGCTCATGATCATAAGAAGCAAAATCTGCTTTCTCTATTACATCCTTTAGTAAACCGTCTCGATCATTTGCTTGGAAAAAGGCTTCTCCTGCTTCAGCTAATGCCTCAATATAGGAAATGCTTTGATCCTTTTTTAATCGAATAGAAGCTGTATCGAGCAGCTCGAAAATCGTACTTACTTGATCTTTCTGCAATGCTTTTCTCTCCTCGCTTTGTTAAAAGCTATATGTTCTCATTGAAAAGAGCCCCAGTATGAAGCCGGAGCTCTTGTCGATGCTGCTTTTATAACAGTGATTTTGCAGCTTCAATGGCTTTTTCATAATTTGGGTGATTCGTTGCTTCGCTTACGTATTCAGTGTAAACCACTTTCCCATTAGGGTCTAATACGAAAACTGCACGCGCCAATAAACGCAATTCTTTCATATATACACCGAATGCTTCACCAAATGACATATCTCTGTGATCAGATAATGTTTCGACATTTTCAATTCCGTTTGCTCCGCACCAGCGTGCTTGTGCAAATGGAAGGTCTGCACTAATTGTATAGATATTGACCGGACCTAAACCGGCTGCCTCTTCATTGAAACGTCTTGTTTGTGCGTCACACACACCTGTATCAATAGAAGGAATCACTGAGATGATCGTCACTTTTCCTGTTAAATCAGAAAGTGAAACTTCCCCTAGTGAGTTCGTTAATACCGTGAAATCCGGAGCCTGCTCGCCTACTTTTACTTCATTTCCTACAAGCGTGACAGAACTCCCTTTAAATGTGATCGATGCCAAAACAATTCCTCCCTTATCAAATGTATGGTTCTATCATAGTAGAGAAAGCAAAAAACTGCAAAGCCTAATCTTCGCTTTTGAAAAAAAAGTTAACTGCAGCGCAGCTAACTTTTTAAAGGTCTATGTCATCTAGTTTTCGTTCTTTATGACGGTTCTCCCGTTCATCCTTCTTAAACATGTGCTGAAGACGTTCAATTGCTTGAGGAGCAGAATCCAATATTTTATCAAGCAGATGTGTATGTTCATCCAAATGAAGCATTCGAACGCCGTTTGTTCCGACAATTAAGAAGGCGATTGGTGTAATAGACACACCTCCGCCGCTTCCTCCGCCAAATGGGAGTCTCGGTTCTTTTCGTTCTTGATCATCAGAACGTTTTTCTTTCTTTTGGTTCCCGTTAAATTCACTGCCGCCTGCTGCAAATCCAAAACCAACCTTCGATACAGTAAGGATGACACTGCCGTCAGGGGTTTCGACTGGATCGCCGATGATCGTATTCACATCTATCATTTCTTTTAAGTTTTCCATCGCTGTCTTCATAAGACCTTGGATTGGATGATCTGCCATTTTCGGGTTCCTCCTTAAACAGATGATTCATTCTTCGTTGCTTGAAGAGAGGCACTTTTTCTCGCCTTTCTTCCTTTTAACCAATGGACAAGTAAACGAATGGCTGCAAGCATAGCATGTCCAATACGAAAATAAGCTATACATGTAAACTGGGTTTGTGACACATTGTGCTGAAAGGCAGGAATGACTTCATATACCGGTTTATGCTTAAAGGTGAGATGCTCCTGCATAAAGGCAAGCAGTGCTCCTTTCACTGACCACACCCCGCCGGCTGCTACACCTGTTAAAGCGGCGTCATGAAAGCCGATCCATGTTGACCAGTGAAACGATACAATTCTCATGTGAATGAAGAATTTACGCATGATCCGGTTTAAATCGACGATCTCTTTTGTGATGCGCTCCATTTGATGAAGGATTTGCTTCATATCACGTTTTCCCACTTTTTTATGTATGGATTCTTTTTCGTGACTAGGGGTTTTGGCGCTCGCCATTTTCTTTTCACGTATATCGATCGTTTGATCTTCTGGATTGACCCTCACCATCGGAATGTCTTTTTTGAGTCTGATGATTCCATATAAGGTGATGATCTTCAGTGCAAGGTGGTCATTGTCATTTGCATGTGAATAATCCAGTGAAATGGTCACTTTCATGAAGATCAATAAGATCCCAAGGAACAAAAAAGCTACGATCCAAACGTAAAGCACTGTGCTCACTTCCTCCATAACAAATGATGCTTCCTCTACGATTATGGCTCTCATTCTGGATTTTATACCCAATCATGAAAAAAGAGTTTGACCGGTACCCGGCCAAACTCCTTTGATTATACGTTTGCTTCTGTTTTTTCATATAAATGTTCATGGACGACCACCGTATCGGCAAAGTAATCATGAACCCCTTGCTTTTTCGGTGTGAATCCAACAACAGCATAGAGTACAAAAAGCGTATTAATATAGCGTCCCACAATCTCTCTAAAGAAAATGACATCCCATGCCAGTTTCTTCTCAGGTTGAAGTGAGACCACTTTGATCCCAAACACCATTTTCCCAAGCGTTTGTTGAAAGATTTTCGTCATGATGGCGAAATAAAGCAGGAATACTATCGTCGTTGTGACAGAGAATGGAGAAAACCATCCTCCTCCTTTGGACCAGCCAAACAGACTAAAGATTGGAGAAACCGTCAAATGGTTAACACCCCAGACGACGAGCCAATCAAGAATAAACGCCCAAAACCTAATCCAAAAGCCTGCAAACGCCTGTGCTTCAATCACTGCACGTTTCGCAAAGGCCGGATTCGATTCTTCTTGGCTACGGCTTTCGGTTACTTCATCGAATGTAGAATCCATCTATGATCCCTCCTTTATTTTGAATAGAGATACATCGGTTTAGACCCGTTTGAGCCAGCCAGTGTTTCTTTTAGATTGAGAAAATCAATTTCGCTTTTAAAAAGTTTGCTTGCACTCATATTGAAGAGAGAGTTCCAGCCAAAGCTTTGAGAATAGCTGATCACTGTCGCTCCTTTTAACCCTTTTTCATTTTTCTTCATTGCTTTAATTGCATCTTCATAATATCCAAGCTCATCGACTAATCCGTTGGATTTCGCCTGTGTTCCGTCATAGACCCGGCCGTCAGCAATTTTCTTGACGTTCTGTTTTGACATGCCGCGTCCTTCAGAGATGACTTTGACAAATCCTTCATACGAGTTATCGACCATGCTTTGCATGATGTCGCGCTCATCTTTTGTCATGTCACGATTTGGCGACATGATGTCTTTGAATTTTCCGCTCTTAATTGTTTCGTATTTAATACCTAAATTATCTGCCAGCTTTGAATAGTTCAAGCTTTGCATGATCACACCTAACGATCCTGTTAATGTTTCAGGTGAAGCAAAGATTTTCTTGGCTGGAGTTGATACGTAGTAACCGCCAGAAGCTGCCATTGAGCCCATGGAGACGTAAATCGGCTTCTTCGCTTTTTTCACTTCTTCTAATTTTTTATGTATTTCTGCACTTTCATAGACACCGCCGCCAGGAGAGTTGACGCGCAGCAGTACACCTTTTACTGAAGCATCATCTTTCGCTTTTTCTAGTTCCTTAAGAAATGCACGATGATCGTAACCTTCTCCGCCTAATAGACTTGATGCGCCGCCATTATCTTGAATGGTTCCATTAATCTCAAGAACCGCTATTTTTCCAGCACCGCTTCCATCCTCTAGTACCTTTTCTTCTATTTCATCCCCAAATTGATAGCTCATTTTATTGTCATTGAAGCTTTCATACAAAGCCGTCGTGACACTAATCACAATTGAAAATCCGAAAACTCCAAGTGCAATGATTAACGCTACCCATCTTTTCGCATTCATCTTTTTCTCCTCCTTTTTGTCTCTCTTCATTGATACGAATATTCACATGAAATGTTTCACAGGAATTGTGGTTTTTTTACATTTCATTTCATCATATGATAGCACCTCTCTTTATTCACGATCAACTTTACATCGTCTGCCAAGTGATACGCACGACGAAAAATTGGCTTTTTTCTCCTCTCGCTGCATCTAATAGTCTAGAGCTTCACCACAACGAAACACCTAATCCACTCTTTCATGAGAAAACAGCTATTCAATTATGCTCAAATTCTGCCCTTTTCAAATCCCTTACATTGACTCATTTCTAAAAATGAATGCCACCATCATGAAGGTTTTTCTAATGTTTTTACTTTCATATGAAAAAAGTGTAAAATGTGAGCAAGGCTTCATATGTAAGCCCTTTATTACTCTAAATCTACTTTTGACAACGAAGGGGAGAACGTCAATGACAGACAATCGTCGCAATGTATTTTTCTTTTACAAAAAAGATCATGAATTGGATGGACACATTTCTTCTCTGGAGAAGCTCGCTACCGATCAAGGCTTTCAAGTCGTCAAGCGTGCAGAGGATGCCCATATTATTGCTTCAATTGGCGGAGATGGCACATTTCTTCAAGCAGTCCGTAAAACGAATTTCCGGGATGACTGCTTATATGTAGGGGTATCAAAAACAGAGAATTCGCATCTATACTGCGATTTTTCATTAGAACATTTTGATAAAATGATTGATGCCATGAACACTGAACAGATTGAAGTGAGAAAATATCCGATCATTGATGTAAGCGTTGACAGTACAAACCAGTTCCATTGCTTAAATGAACTGTCGATCCGCTCAAGCATTATTAAAACATTTGTGATCGATGTGTATATAGATGATTTCCACTTTGAAACATTTAGAGGAGACGGAATGATTATTTCTACTCCGACTGGCTCAACAGCCTACAACAAATCGGTAAATGGCGCAGTGGTTGATCCGATGCTCCCTTGTATGCAAGTCACAGAGCTCGCATCGCTAAACAACAACTCGTATCGTACACTGGGTGCTCCTTTCATCTTAAGCAGTGACCGCAAGCTAACGCTGAAGGTTGTGCAGGACGGTAACGACCATCCGATTATCGGGCTTGATAACGAAGCGCTTGGCACGAAACATGTCAAACAAATTGACATCGGCCTTTCAGGAAAAGTCATTAAAACGGTGAAATTAAAAGACAACTCCTACTGGGAAAAAGTAAAACGCAGATTCCTTTAATCAAAAAAGCTCCTTTATGGGGCTTTTTTTCATGTTTTTTCATTCCCGGTCATGATTATGGTATGATGTCACAAGTATGAATGTACGAAAAGGAGAACTCGATGACATTACAACAATTTGATCAATATCCATTAAGCGATGATTTAAAACAAGCGCTAAAAGCACTTCACTTCCATACACCTACACCTGTTCAGCACGAGACATTATCCGTTGCTTTTTCAAGGCAGGATTTGATTGTCAAATCTCAGACTGGCAGCGGCAAGACCGCAGCCTATGGTCTCCCGATTTGTGAAATGGTCGATTGGGCTGAAAATAAACCTCAAGCCCTTATCCTCGTTCCAACGCGAGAACTCGCCATGCAGGTCAAACAGGATCTCACAAGCCTTGGACGATTGAAACGAATCAAAGCCACTGCCATTTATGGAAAAGCCCCTTTCCAAGCTCAAAAAGTAGAGCTTGCACAAAAAAACCACATTGTGTGCGGAACACCAGGACGAGTCTTAGATCACCTTGAGAAAGGTACTCTTTCCTTAGAAAACCTTAAATTTTTCGTGTTAGATGAAGCGGATGAAATGCTGAACATGGGATTTATTGATCAAGTCTCTTCTATTATTCAGTATCTGCCACCAAAGCGCATGTCAATGCTCTTTTCAGCGACCATGTCAGATGAGATGAAGAAATTAAGTGAACAGTTTCTACAATCACCAAAAGTAATTGAAATAGCACGCGCGGAAACGTCTGTACCACAAATCACCCACACCGTGATTGAAACGGAAGAAGAAGCGAAATTCTCTCTTCTTCAACGTACGATCGTCATTGAAAATCCAGATAGCTGCATTATTTTCTGTAATACACAGGACCGAGTGAATGAACTCACGATGAAGCTGGATGAATGGGATGTGCCTTGTGACAAAATTCATGGAGGCATGAGACAAGAAGACCGCTTCGCTGTCATGGATGAATTCAAAAACGGCGAATTCCGTTATTTGATCGCAACCGATATAGCAGCCCGGGGCATTGATGTCAGTGATATGACACATGTGATTCATTATGACCTCCCCTATGAAAAAGAGCGCTATATTCACCGAACAGGAAGAACAGGCAGAGCGGGAAAAAGCGGAAAAACCATTGCGTTTATGACCAATAATGCAAAGCCTCTGATTGATGAATTAAAGCAGGAAGCAGGTATTGATTTCAAGACGCAGCCATACCCAACAAAGGAAGACGCAGAGCAGCATGTAGAACGCTTTGAAGAAAAGATTGAAACTCCGATTCAAAAGGAAAATAAACAGGCAGGCGTTGAAAAGGATATAATGAAGCTTTATTTTAACGGCGGGAAGAAAAAGAAGCTGCGGGCTGTTGATTTCGTTGGGACCATTGCCAAAATAGAAGGCGTTGCCTTTGATGACATTGGGATTATTACCATTCAAGATACAAAAACATATGTCGATATTTTAAACGGTAAAGGCCCTCTTGTGCTGAATGCCATGCGCCACACAACCATTAAAGGCAAGCAATTAAAAGTTCATGAAGCACGTTCATAAAAAGTGAAGGCTAATCGCCTTTACTTTTTTATTTAAAATAAAATAAGCTTACAAACCTTGATACCGTCAGCCTTTCCTGCAATCAACATGACAAATGTCATATCGAATACATGATGGGTGCTACTATGAGCATGACACCTTTCCTTCTATACTTTGAAGTAGAAAGAAACGGAAAGGACTTGAACGTTCATGACGACTTCAACAAACACACAGAAGCAAGCGACTTTAAGAAAACAAGTTGGTCAATTTTCTGGTGCTGATTCAAAAAAAAGTATCATGCAACTCCTTAATACATTTATTCCATTTTTGGGGCTTTGGTTTCTTGCCTATTATAGCCTGAACATCTCCTATCTTTTAACCCTCTTCTTTGCGGTTATTGCAGCTGGTTTTTTAGTACGTGTCTTTATTATTTTTCACGACTGCTGCCACCAATCCTTTTTTAAACAGAAGCCGCTGAATCACCTGTTTGGTTTCATAACGGGTGTACTCACCCTTTTCCCTTATCTTCAATGGCAAAGAGATCATTCAATTCACCATGCCACTAGCAGTAATTTAGACAAACGAGGTACTGGTGACATTTGGCTCCTGACAGTCAAAGAATATCAAGAAGCATCTGCATGGACGAAATTTCGCTACAGATTTTATCGCAATCCTTTTGTCATGTTTATTTTAGGACCGATCTTTGTTTTCCTGTTTCAAAACCGTTTCAACGTCAAAAATGCTCGTAAAAAAGAGCGCTGGAACACGTATTTCACAAACATATCAATTGTTTTATTGGCAGGAGCTACCTATCTCCTTTTTGGCTGGGAAGGTTTGTTACTTGTCCAAGGTCCAATCTTTCTGATTTCTGGATCAATCGGTGTATGGCTGTTTTATGTGCAGCATACGTTTGAGGATTCTTACTTTGAAGCAGATGAGAATTGGAATTATGTGCAAGCAGCTGTAGAAGGCAGTTCTTTTTACAAATTGCCAAAGCTTCTTCAGTGGTTAACAGGTAATATCGGTTATCACCATGTCCATCATTTAAGTCCGAGGGTACCAAATTATCACTTGGAGCATGCACATGAGCATAGTGAGCCGCTTCAAAATGTTCCAACCATCACTTTAAAAACAAGCATCGAGTCAATGAAATTTAGACTTTGGGATGAAGAAACGAAAGCATTCGTTACCTTTAAAGAAGCACGTCAGACGAGAAGCACACCTGTCATCAAAGGAGACATTCTCAAGAAGAATGCATAAACGACGCAAGCTCTTTCTTACAACAGAAGGAGCTTGTTGGTATTTACAGGATGCGATAACGTGTTCAATTTGATAAAGTAGTGAAAAAGAATGAAAAAATGGAAAAGGTGATTCACGGATGAAAAAACAACTTAAAATTCAAAAATTGCATGGGATATCCCCGTATATATGGGCCATTTTTTTCATCCTTCCCTTTTATTTTATCATTAAGGCTCCTTCGACTTTAGGCATTGTGATCGGCATTATTTTGAACGTTGTCTTTTTCGCTGTCTATCGTTTTGCCTTTATCGCAAAAGGCTGGTCTTTATATGTATTAGGCCTTCTCTTGATTGCGATTTCTACTGGCTATGTCATACTCTACAGCTACATTTATTTCGCTTTTTGCATCGCCTATTTCAATGGGCATATTAAAAGAAAAGTACCTTTCTATATCTTATACTATATTCATGTCGGGAGCGCCGCCATTGCGGTAAACTTCAGTCTGATCTTAAAAAAGGGCTGGTTTCTCACGCAAATTCCCTTGGTTCTCATTACACTCATTAGTGCCATTCTCCTCCCTCTCAGCATTCGAAGCAGGAAGGAACGTGAACGGCTCGAAGAGAAATTAGAAGATGCCAATGAACGTATTGCTGACCTTGTAAAAATTGAAGAAAGGCAGCGCATTGCACGTGATCTGCATGATACCCTTGGACAAAAGCTGTCCCTCATCGGTTTAAAGAGTGATCTTGCCCGAAAACTGGTTTATAAAGACCCAGAGCAGGCACGCGCCGAGCTGAAAAGCGTCCAGCAAACAGCCAGAACGTCTCTCAATGAAGTGCGGAAAATTGTTTCCTCCATGAAAGGTATTCGGATCAAGGATGAACTGTCGAACATTGAGCAAATTCTCGAAGCAGCTGGAATTGAATTGATCTATGATGAAAAGGAAGCGCCAAAACACATCTCTCTTCTTAACGAAAACATTGTGAGCATGTGCATCAAAGAGGCTGTGACAAATGTCGTCAAACATAGTAATGCGACCGTCTGCAAAATCACTATTCATCAAAAATCAAAGGAAGCCATCATTACCGTTGAGGATAACGGGACATTTAAAGGCGATTATCCTCCCTCTCAAACGAAGGGTCATGGCCTTTTAGGAATTAGAGAAAGATTGGAATTTGCAAATGGGCGCCTGCGTATTGAGACAAAGAACGGAACAAAGCTGATCATGAGCATTCCAAATGATTCAGCAGCAAAAGACAAGGAGGGAATGAAATGATCAACATTTTTATCGCAGAGGATCAGCAAATGCTGCTTGGTGCACTCGGTTCACTACTTGATTTAGAAGATGATATGACGGTTGTTGGAAAAGGCACAAACGGCCAGGACGCCATTGATTTTGCTAAAAAACACCCCGTTGATATTTGTTTAATGGATATTGAAATGCCAGGGAAAACGGGACTGGATGCAGCCGAAGAACTCAAGGAATCAGATGTGAGAATCATCATTTTAACGACCTTTGCCCGTTCTGGATATTTCCAAAGGGCGCTGAAAGCTGGCGTTAGCGGCTATATGCTGAAAGACAGCCCAAGCGAAGATCTGGCAAGTGCCATTCGCAGCGTGATGAAAGGAAAAAAGGTATACGCCCCTGAATTAATGGAAGACTTATATAGCGACGAAAATCCTTTAACCCAACGAGAAAAATCCGTCCTTGAACTCGTCGCAGACGGCAAAAACACGAAAGAGATCGCAAAGGAACTCAGCATTAAAAGCGGCACTGTCCGTAACTACATTTCCATTATTTTAGATAAACTAGAAGTCAAAAACCGTATTGAGGCTATCACACGCTCTAAAGAAAAAGGCTGGTTTAAATAAAAAAAGATCAGGTCATACGGTGCCTTGATCTTTTTTTTCTACCAAAAATCTCCCCTCCTATTTTTTATCACCAACTATCAAAATGTAATTGACAATAGACCGTACTTCTATGATATGATATCCAAGTGATAATAATTATCATTATCACTCATACAATCAAATACCCGGCTAATGTGCCGATTTCAAAGGAGTCTACATTCATGAAGAAAATATTGTTCCCTCTGATGCTCATCTTTGTACTTGCATTGAGCGCATGTGGCAATAGCAGCAGCTCTTCCTCAAATAAAGGAAATCAATCAACATCATCAGACAAGATTACATATGAATCTGAAAATGGCCCTGTGAAGCTGCCAGCGCATCCAAAACGTGTCGTTGTACTTGGTTCCTACACAGGTAATGTCAAGTCACTTGGTGTGAACCTGGTCGGCGTCGACTCTTGGTCAAAAAAGAACCCACGCTTCCAAAAGGAATTAAAAAATGTGGAAGAAGTGTCGGATGAGAATGTGGAAAAAATCATGAAGCTAAAGCCTGATGTCATCATTGGCTTAAGCAATACAAAAAATGTAGAAAAACTAAAAAAAATCGCACCAACCGTCTTGTTTACGTATAACAAAGTCGATTACCTTCAGCAGCATATTGAAATTGGAAAAGTATTAAACAAAGAAAAAGAAGCCAAATCATGGGTAAAAGATTTTAAAAAACGCGCAGCTGAAGCTGGAAAAGAAATCAAAGCAAAAATCGGTAAGGATGCGACGGTTTCTGTATTTGAAAGCGGCACAAAAGATCTTTACGTGTTTGGAGATGCATGGGGCCGCGGCACAGAAATTCTCTACCAAGAAATGAAACTAAAAATGCCTGAAAAAGTGAAAGAAAAAGCATTAAAAGCTGGCTACTATGCAGTTTCGCAAGAGGTCATCCCTGAATTTGCTGGAGACTATATGATCATTAGTAAAAACAGCGAAATGGACAATTCCTATCAAAACAGTGAAATTTACAAGTCCATACCAGCTGTGAAAAAACATCGTGTGTATGTGGCAAATGCAGAAGAATTCTATTTTAATGATCCGCTCACACTCGAGTATCAACTATCATTCTTTAAAAAGCACTTTTTAGGTAAATAAACAGAAGCAAGGGACCCCTTCCCTTGCTTTTTTCTTATCTGCTTCTAGCGGCAGCATCTTTTTTCCGCTACAATGACATACAAGCGAATACAAAAAGTGTGGTGCTGGTTTTGTTTAAAATTCTACTCATTGAGGACGATACAACCCTCTTCCAAGAAATCAAAGAACGTCTAGTCAACTGGTCCTATGATGTTTATGGGATTCACGATTTTCAACAGGTGATGCAGGAATTCACTTCTGTTCAGCCTGATCTCGTCATTATTGATATACAGCTGCCAAAATACGATGGCTTTCATTGGTGCCGGATGATTCGGCATCATTCAAATGTACCAATCATCTTCCTCTCCTCTCGTGACCATCCTGCTGATATGGTCATGTCAATGCAGCTCGGTGCCGATGATTTTGTACAAAAGCCCTTTCACTTTGACGTGCTCATTGCCAAAGTCAGTGCTGTTCTTCGCCGCGTGCATGATTATAATGCAGAACCGGCTAGCCTAAAGGTATGGTGCGGCGCTACGATTGATCTAGAAAAAAACACCGTCACAAATGACCACGGTGAAGTGGAATTAACAAAAAATGAACTGTTTATTCTTAAGGAATTGATTCAGCATAAAAATCATATTGTCAGCCGTGAATCACTCATTCAAGCATTGTGGGAGGATGAACGGTTTGTCAGTGACAACACACTGACCGTAAACGTCAATCGCCTTAGAAAAAAACTAGATGAGATCTCCCTTGGCACCTACATTGAAACAAAAGTGGGCCAAGGCTATCTTGCAAAAGAAAAGGATGATCAATGATGCTGCAAGCATTTTTAAAAGAACGAAGAAGCTGGATCCTGTTCTTTCTTGGTTTGCAGCTCCTCATTCTGTTTGTTGCTTATTTGGATACGACCATTCCAATGGCGTCGCTTTTTTATATTGTGTTATTATCTACGTTTTTCATGATCGTCTTTCTCTTTTTCCGATACCGTAAAGAAACGGCGTATTATGAGCGTCTGAAAGAATGGGACGATCATATTGATCATCAAATGCGGCTCACTCCATCTTCCCCATTTGAACAGCTTGTACATGATGCGACGTCTGAGCAAATTGCCCGCTACAGGCTAATGGCAGCAGAGCAGCAAATCGCCCTTGAAGAAGAGAAGGATGAATTGCTCTCATGGATACATGAAGTGAAAACACCTCTCACAGCGATGCACTTAATGATTGACCGTTTAACAGAACAGCCGCTGAAATCGAATATGACGTACGAATGGCTCAGAATTCATTTATTACTCGATGCCCAGCTGCATCAAAGCAGAATACGTCATATCGAAAATGATTTATTTATTGAACAGCTGGACCTGCAAAGCATCATAGCGAAGGAAATCAAAGCGCTCCAATCATGGTGCATGCAAAAAGGAATCGGCTTTGAAATCACGCTAGAAGAACGTCACGTATTAAGTGATACAAAATGGTTATCCTTTATGATCAGGCAGGTACTCACAAATGCAGTCAAGTACAGTCATTCGTCCGATATTGCCATTGAAAGCAAGAAAATGGATGACCAAGTGATGCTGACGATTACAGATCAAGGCAGAGGAATTGACCCAAGAGACATTCCACGTATTTTTGAAAAAGGCTTTACCTCAACAAGACATCACAATGACACAGCCTCAACAGGAATGGGACTCTATTTAACAAAAAAAGGAGCAGACGCTCTTCATATCAAGATCGAGGTCAACTCCACGATAGATCAAGGCACAACCTTCACCTTCATCTTTCCGAAAAAGAATGATTTTGTGCATATTGCGAGCATGTGACAACAATGTCACATGCTCGTCTGTTTTGTTCGCCAAATCGAAGGAAAAGCGGCGGGCTTCTTTTTATACTAGAGGTATCAATTAAATAGAAAAGGGGATCGACAAATGAACATTTTAGAAGCTCGCAAAATATATAAAAGCTACGGAAATAAATTCAACAAACAAGAGGTGCTGAGTGGCATTGACTTGACCATTGAAGCCGGAGAATTCGTCAGCATCATGGGGCCATCAGGCTCGGGGAAAACAACCCTTCTGAACGTATTGTCCTCGATCGATCATGTGTCCAGCGGATCCATTCGTATCGCAGATGCTGAGATGACGCAAATGAAGGATCAGCAGCTCGCAGAATTCAGAAAAAAGCAGCTTGGCTTTGTTTTTCAGGATTATAACTTACTTGATACACTCACGGTCAAAGAGAACATCCTCTTGCCATTATCTATCTCCAAAACGCCGAAGAAAGAAGCTTTCGAACGTTTTCAACAGCTTGCGGAGGACATGGGTATCTATGAACTAAGAGACAAATACCCGAATGAACTCTCTGGTGGACAAAAGCAGAGGACATCAGCAGTTCGTGCCTTCATTCATGAGCCGAGTCTGATTTTCGCAGATGAACCTACTGGAGCGCTTGATTCAAAATCTGCATCTGATTTACTCAATAAACTGCAAGATTTCAATCAAAAACGAAAAGCAACCATTGTCATGGTGACACATGATCCTGTCGCAGCCAGCTATTCAAGACACGTCATTTTTATCAAGGACGGACAAATCTATACTCAGTTAAATAAAGGTGCTTTAGAGAGAAAGATGTTTTTCGAGGATATTATGAAAACGCAAGGTGTCTTAGGCGGTGTGAAGCATGAACATTAATCAGCTCGTCTTCCGTAACTTGAAGAAAAATTTAAAGAATTACTATTTATATGTGTTTGCTCTCGTGTTTAGTGTGGCGCTCTATTTTTCTTTTGTCACCTTGCAGTACTCACCAGCACTTGATGATGTAAAAGGGTCCATTAAGGGCGGTGCGTCGATTAAAGCCGCTTCGGTGCTACTCATTGCCATTGTTGGGATCTTCCTGTTATATGCGAACAGCATTTTTATTAAACGCCGAGGGAAAGAAATAGGTCTCCTGCAGCTCATTGGCATGACGAAACAAAAAATTGCCAAACTGCTCAATGCAGAAAATTTTATCCTATATGTGTTCTCAATGGCTGTTGGCATCATAGCTGGATTTATCGGTTCAAAGCTCATGCTGATGGTGTTATTTAAAGTAACCGGCGTAAACGCCATCGCCAACCTGCATTTTTCAGGCATGGCCCTTTTGCAGACACTCATCGTCTTTTTCATCATCTATGGATTAATTATGTTAAGAAATAGACGGTTTATTAGTAAACAGACAATTTTATCTTTGTTTAGAACCACGTCTTCTACAGAGCAGCGTGTGAAAAAAATCTCTGTGTTTGAAATCATCATTGGGGTTTTCGGTATTGTATTGATCAGCTCAGGCTATTATATTTCTTCTCAGCTTTTTAGCGGCTCATATACGTCCATGCTTGAGTTATTTTCAGCCATGATTTATATTCTAGCCTCTGTCATTATCGGTACCTTTCTTTTTTATAAAGGCTCTGTTTCTTTCATTGCCAATATCGTACGTAAAAGAAAAAATGGCTATCTCGCCATTCATGAAGTCCTGTCTTTGTCATCTATTATGTTCCGGTTAAAATCAAATGCACTGCTTTTAACGATTATTACAACCGTATCTGCTCTTGCGATCGGGTTGTTATCTTTAAGCTACATTTCCTATTACTCAGCAGAAAAAACGGCTGAACAACAGATTCCATCACATTTTGTCATGGGCTCAGAGAAAGAAGCCAATACCTTCGCTCGTGCACTTTCTGACAAACATATTGCATATGAAAAAAAGCAGTTCAAGGTCATTCAAGCGGATTTTGACGCAAAGAAGATCATGGATTCGGAATTAGAAAGTTTGAAGAAGGATCCAGGAGTCTTGACACTGTCTGTGATCAGTGAGAAAAATGCACCTCATATTCATGTGGAGAACAACGAAGTCATTTTAAGCGGCTACAGTGATTTATTGAAGAAATTCATGCCGATTCAAAGCTCGGGTGATGTGAAACTTCTTATCAAGCAACCGCTTGATTTAAAAGTCATTGATATGAAAAAAGATTACTTAATCTCTTACCGGTTCACTGCTGGCGGCATGCCTGTTGCCGTTGTTAGTCAAAACGTCTTTGAACAGCTGGACCAAAACAAGGATCCTAAGCTTCAGCTTGAGAATAACCAATATATTGCGATCAATGTAAATGATGAGAAACATATTGAACAAGCCAATGACATCTTTACTTCTTTAAAAATGGGTGATGACAGCATGTCTCAATTAGCTTCAGCTCAGCAGCAGAAACAAACAATGGGACTGATGATGTTTGTCCTCGGATTTTTAGGCCTAAGCTTCCTTGTCACATCAGGCTGTATTTTATACTTCAAACAGATGAATGAAAGTGAAGAGGAACAAAGCTCGTACACGATCTTACGTAAGCTTGGCTTTACAGAGAAAGATCTATTAAAAGGCATTCGGCTCAAACAGCTATTTAACTTTGGGATTCCGCTCATCATCGGATTACTGCACAGCTACTTTGCAATACAGTCAGGCTGGTTTTTATTCGGCGGTGAACTGTGGACACCAATGCTCATCGTCATGTCGATTTATACGGTTTTATATTCTATCTTCGGATTCCTATCTGTCCAGTATTACAAAAAGGTCATTAAAGAATCCTTGTAATTTATTCCCCATAGGCAGTTGCCTATGGGGATATGTTTGTTTATGATGGAGTTGATTCAAACTTATGTGATAGAATATGATCTCTTGCCGCATAAGCTTTCCGTTTGACCTCTTCTAGGTTCACACCGACAAGCTTTCCGTTTCGTTTCACTGCTTTTCCAGCCACATAGACAGAATCAACATTTGAAGGATGTGCCGTTTGGACAACCGCTCCAGCAGGGTCTGTCATCGGCAGAAGATTCATGCTTGTCCGGTCGATCAGGATGAAATCAGCTTCTTTTCCAGGTGTGAGCGAGCCAATTTTATGATCAAGCTGTAATGCACGAGCTCCATTGATCGTCGCAGCTTCAAGCATTTGATGAGCAGAAATCCCAAGTTCAGGCCCTGGCATGATGCCCTCCATCAGCAATGATTGATTTTGGATCGCACGCTCTGCCTGAAGCCCGAATTTCATTTGAGCAAACAAATCACCGCCTGTCGCTGTGACCACGTCTACACCGAGCGTTGAAAGAACACCTTGTTCGATCGCAAGTCCTGTGACAGGATAACCGTGACCCATCATCATCTCAATTTCAGGTGTAATGGATATGGAGCTTCCGCTATCTGCCAGCATCTTCATTTGATCCGCATCGATTGCATTGATATGCACCATGTTGAGGTCAGGTCCAAGTAACCCTGCTTTGTGAAGCCGCTCAATCGAACGATCCTCCGCTCCCCAGTTCCCAAAGCCAATGTGCATACTGCATAGAGCATCTAGCGACCGGGCTGTTTCAATTTCAAATACTGAAGTTTCCCATGAAGAAAACTCTGGTCCACGAATCGCAAGCCCCATTGTCAAAAGCTGATCTGATGATTGAAAATGTGCTTTTTTCACGCGTGCTGCGTCCTCCATATTGGTGAGCGTGCTCCCCCTATCCCAATACTCAGCATCTCCAGAGGAACCGAAAGCAAAAACAGCTCGAATGCCCGCATCTTTCAACCCTCCGATGAGTTCTTCTGTATGATCCATTGAATTGATCATCGTCCAGTCTAGAAATGTGGTCACTCCGGCATCTAACGCCTCTAATGCCCCTAAATAATTCGCAATTCGATCGTCAGATGGGCGTCTCATCGAACCATAGTTCCCATAATAGATTTTGCTCAAATATGTCTGCAAAGACCAATCTGTGCCTATGCCTCTGATGACAGACTGCCACACATGACGATGTGTATCCACAAGCCCTGGCATGATCACCATATCGGACGCATCAACAATGGCGGCATCATTTGCTTCAATTAAAGGTCCGACTTCTAAAATGTGTGTCCCTTCAATTAATAAATCTCCTTTTTCTAAAAAACCTAAAGTTGGATCAAGAGTTAAAAGCGCTGCATCTTTAAACAATGTTTTCTTCATCCATATCCCCCTTTTCAAATGACGAGGAAGAGTTCTCCCACCCTCACTGTTATTTTAAAACATAAAAGGATCAAATTAGAAGAAAAGTGACTTCGCTAACTGTTTTATGAGCTGATTTTTCTGAAATAGTTGTAAATACGTTTTAATTTGACGTCATGTTTTCCTTTTGGGCTTTCCATCATGCCGAACTCAAAGAACTTCACAGGTTTGATTCCGACATATTGTAAAAGGGCTCGTTTCATTAAGATCTTGTGTGCATTTTGCAAAAAGAACAAAGGGTAGTTGGTTGGCCCTTGCATCGTCGATACACAAACAGCACTTTTTCCTTTTAACAGTCCTTCTGGAAACAGCCCGCCTGTTTGACGATAAGCAAAATTCGCAGCAAACATGCGGTCAATAAAGCCAAGCAGCATGGCTGGAGGTCTTCCCCACCAAATAGGATATACGAACACGATTTTGTCCGCCCATTTGATCTTCTCCTGATACACCCGAATGTCAGGGTCCTTATGCATGTCACGCCTTTTTTTCTCTTTATTAAAAATCAGCACGGGATCAAATTCTTCTTTGTATAAATCGATGATTTTCACTTCATGAACTAGTGGATTTTCTTCACTGCCTTTCATAATTTCTTTTAAAAAAGCACCATTTAAACTATTGTGATGGGGGTGAGTATAAATAATGAGTACATTCATGTATGATCTCCTTTTATTATCATTTGATAACTAAAGGATATACCTTCGTTATATAGTTGTCAAATGATAATTGTTTTTTGATAATAATTTTGGTATGTTACGTAGGAGGTGATAAACATGAAGCATCCCCATTTCTTCCAGGAATTCGTAGCATTTGCTTCTACTTTTTCAGAACTAAAACATGACCTGATGAACAAAGTCAAACCAGCTAACTTAACGACCTTACAATACTTAATACTAGAGCAGCTAGCAGTCAGCGAACCGCTTACGCCTAGTGAAATTGCCGACTGTCAGCACATGTCTCTTCCGAATGTCAGTAGAGAACTGAAAAAACTACATGAAAAACAATTGATAGATAAAAAGGAAGACCCAGTTGATAAACGAAAGCATGTCATTACGCTGTCTGACCAAGGCCGCGCTTGTATGAACGAAGCCTTCATGTATATCGAAAAGATGTTGATAGACCGTCTCTCTTCCTCAGATATAGAACAGGTGGATGACATCGTACAAGCTCTCCGTCTTTTAAACCGAACAATCTTTAAAAAAAAATCTAAAAAAGCATGAGCGGTATGCTCATGCAAAGGTTTTTTATTTTATTAATGAAGAGATGCTACAAGATACGTAATGAAACCAACAATAGGAATAATTGGAATCATGAATTTCAATGTTGTATTTGTATTCTTATATAAATTCCATAGCAGCACTGGTATACCAAATGTCAACGTATCAAAAACAGCAAGAACTACTCCCTTGCGCTGTTCATTATGAGCCATTCTAAAACCCCCATTCACCAAACTTTTTTCACACAATAACCGGCTATTCCTGCAGATATTCCTCCATTAATCACTGCGCATGCTATACAGCTAGCAGGTCCCGTTAAACAAATATAATAGCACGCTCCTAAAACCATTGAACGTAGCGGAAGAGATTCATTCGGGCCGCTTTGCTTTTTTAAGCAGTTCCAAAACTTGTTCCAACTAAAACTCGTTTGAATTTCTGAATCATCTGCCTGGAAAATTTTTTTATTTAATTCCATCATATCTTGCTTTGCACCATTTTCACCATAGGTAAAAGATCCTTTTAAAAACTCCCCTTTTTGGTTGATATGGAACTTATTTTTCAATTTTCCATTTTGGAAGAAATATGAGTGCAAATTTCCTTTCTCATCGTATTCTGCAAGTTGAATATAGTAAGCTTTTATTTGGCTCAATGAAACTGAAATGAAGGAAACATTGTCTAACAGCTGATTATCTGACTTCTTCTTTTTAAGATAAAAGTAAACAACATCCGTTTCAGCAGCGTTCAGATGAACGGCTGCACTTTCTCCATTTAATAGATAACCTTTATTTTGGGCTAATTCTTTTGCCTTTAAAAATTGAGAGCTTTTTTTTGCCTTTTTTATGAGTTTTTCTTCTATTTTATCATTTTGTATCTTTTTAAAAGACTCGTCCTTTTTTATGGTAATAGCTTTTCCTACAGGAAATTGTCCGAATAAAAGTGCTATAAACATTAACACACAAAACATTTTTCTTAACTTCATCATATATCCTCCTTTAGCAAATTTCAAAAAAATTATAACCTCTAAAGGAAAATAATGTAATAGTCCTTTTTGCTAATAAAACCCACTAGTGGTAATGTATCATATACCCTATTTCTTATCATTTCCTATAGGCAATTGAATGTGATCTTCCTCTTGCGATGATAGTGATACTGGCTGAAGAGCCTTTCCAATACACAAAAAAGCGCCGGATCTTACCTCCCAAGCGCTTCTTTGCTTTATCCTCTATGTACTTTTATACAACCAATTGATACGCAATATATAACGCGACAAGCCAGATCATGACCGCTGAAGCTTTATTGATACGGTTCATCCACTTACCGTTTGTATCTAACTTCCCTAGCATTTTCCCTAAAAGAGCGAGCCCAATAAACCATAACCAGGACACGATGATACAAGCGAGTGTAAATGCCAGTTTTTCTGCCCCGTTATATTGAAGCGAATTTGTTCCAATCACGCCAATGGTATCGAGAATGGCGTGGGGATTTAAAAGTGAAACTGAACAGGCAAAGAGAATTTGTTTTCTCGCAGGCATGAATTCCCGCTGCTCTTTAGCATCTGTTGATGAGCTTGTGTTCCACACAGACCATCCCATATAAACTAAAAAACAAAATCCAATGAGATAAAGACACATTTGCAGTACAGGAATGGTGAACACCACAACAGAAACCCCAATGACAGCTAACGCAATTAAAAGTGTGTCACAAAGAGCAGCAGTGATAACGACAGGTAAGGCCTGATATAATCGCGGCTGAAGCGCTCCTTGCTGAAACACAAATACATTTTGTGCGCCCAATGGTAAAATGAGGCCAAAGGCAAGCACAATTCCATGAACGATGGCAATGAACATCTTCTAACATTCTCCTTTTCCAGCAATTCCTACACATTTTAACATAAAACATCATAATCACTTCCAGCAGATTTAATTTTCCATAAAAAAAGCGCTGGATGCTTTCATCCAAACGCTTTTCGTTTATTCATCATGATCCCTTACGTGCAAGCTCTCTTTCTCTCAGCTCGACACGACGGATTTTCGCTGACGGTGTTTTTGGCAGTTCGTCAATGAATTCAATTTCTCTTGGGTATTTGTAAGGTGCTGTTGTGTTTTTGACATGTGTTTGTAGCTCTTTGATCAGCTTATCACTTTGCGCTGATTCATCACGCAGGACAACATATGCCTTCACGATGGATCCTCTGATTTCATCTGGACTAGCCACAACCGCACATTCTTTAACTGCTGGGTGTTTAATCAGCGCATCTTCTACTTCAAACGGCCCAATGGTATAGCCTGAGCTGACGATGATATCATCTCTGCGGCTTTCAAACCAGAAGTATCCATCTTCATCTTTTTTCGCTCGGTCACCGGTAATAAAGTAATTCCCGCGGCGCTGCGCCTTTGTACGCTCATCATCTTTGTAGTATTCCTTAAATAGCGCTGGCGTTTCGAGATGAACCGCAATGTCACCAACTTCTCCAGGAGCGCATACGTTGCCGTCTTCATCAATGATCTCGACTTCGTTACCAGGTGTTGGTTTGCCCATACTACCAGGCTTGATGTCCATTCCTTTTAGCACCCCTACGAGCAGTGTGCTTTCTGTTTGGCCATAGCCATCTCGTACTTCTATATCGAAATGCTTTTTGAATGTATCAATGACTTCACGGTTCAGCGGCTCTCCCGCAGACACGGCACTATGCAGCTTTGGAAGCTCGTATTGACTCAAGTCATCTACTTTCGCCATAAATCGGTATTCTGTCGGCGTACAGCATAGGACATTGATTTCATTTTTTTGAAGTAGCTCTAAGTACGTATTTGGATTGAACTTCCCTCCGTATACAAAGCCTTCTGCGCCACTTCCTAACACAGATAAGAGAGGGCTCCACACCCATTTTTGCCAGCCTGGTCCTGCTGTCGCCCACACTTTATCTCCTTCATTAATGGAGAGCCATGCTTTGGCAGCAGTGCGTAAATGTGCATATGCCCAGCCATGTGTATGAACAACCCCTTTTGGGTTACCAGTTGTACCTGATGTATAGGATAAGAACGCCATGTCTGTGCGTGTTGTTGGAGCCATTTGCAGCTCGCTTGATTGCTCTTCCTTTTGCGCGAAAATGTTTGTCCAGCCATAATCGTTTTCACCGATTGAGAATGTTTTAAAATCGTTTGGCTGATTGGTTCCATCGAACGATTGAATGAATGAAGAGTAAACGATCGCTCCTTTTGCTTCTGCATGTTCAATTCGGTAATCTAAATCTTTTGCACGCAGCATTTCTGAACAAGGAATGACGACCATCCCTGTTTTCAAAATAGCCAAATAAATGCTGTATGCCTCTAGCATGCGCGGCACCATCACAATGATTTTATCGCCTTTTTTAAAGCCTGCATCTAACAACACATGTCCGATTTTATTGGCATCTTCCACTAAAGCTGCATAAGTCACATGTGCTTCCCCGCCATTTCCGTCCTGCCAGTGCAGAGCCATTTTCTCGCGGTTATGACTGAATGCTTCAATCTCGCTGACTAAGTTATATTGTTCTGGTGCAATTAAGTCTTCTCTTTTCATGGTACAGCTCCTTTTTGCCTCTTTCTATGAAACCATTCATGTTTCAATTTACCTATTCTAACATTCATAACTGAAAAATGCTTGAATTAGGACCTACTCCTAGTATTATGCCATAATTTTCGCCATTCGTCCTCTTTTTAAAAAATATTCTAACAATTTATATGTACAAAAAGAAAAGAGCGGGAATAATCCCGCTCATAAGCCATAGCTTTTCAATTGTGTGTCTTAGAAAGATCCGCCACCCATATGTTGTTGAGCGTAAGATACAAGACGTTTAGTGATTTCTCCACCAACTGATCCGTTAGCGCGAGCTGTTGTTTCTGGTCCAAGGTTTACACCAAATTCTGAAGCGATTTCATACTTCATTTGGTCGATCGCTTGTGCAGCGCCTGGAACGACTAATTGGTTAGAACTGCTTTGTCTGTTTTGTTGAGCCATGTGTTCTCACCTCCTTGTGAATATAGAATGTGTAGAAACACATGACTTCATGCGATTGATTTTATGGTAATTATTATGAAATTTTTATTTTAGAATAAATCAGCGAATTCGTCAGCCGCTTTCTTCTCATTTTTGACGATAATCGTTTCGATTTGATCTACTGCCTCATCAAGCATTGGCTCGAAATCAGCAAAGCTTTCGTAGCGTTCTACTTTCTCAAGCTTTGGTTTTGTTTTAGGAGACGGCGGCGTAAAGATCGTACAGCAATCCTCAAAAGGCTGAATGCTTGTATCATATGTGCCAATTCGTCTCGCTTCATCAATAATGTCATTTTTATCAACCGCAATCAGCGGGCGAATGATTGGCGTATTTGTGACATGATTAATGGCATACATGCTTTCAAGCGTCTGGCTTGCGACTTGGCCAAGGCTTTCACCGGTAATAATCGCAAGTGCATCACGCTTCGCTCTTATTTTATCTGCTATTTTCAGCATCATTCTTCTTGTTGATGTCATCGTATAGTTTTCAGGTACTTGTTTGTGAATCAGCTCTTGAATTTTGGTGAAAGGAACAATGTGCAGCTTCACTTCGCCTCCATATGCCGCTAAACATTCTGCAAGATCAATGACCTTTTGCTTGGCACGTTCACTTGTATATGGGGGACTAAAGAAATGTACAGCTTCAATTTGAATTCCGCGTTTCATGGCCTGATAGCCGGCAACTGGGCTGTCAAAGCCGCCTGAAAGCATGAGCATCGCTCTTCCGCTTGAACCAACTGGCAGTCCGCCTGCACCTTTGACATCTTTAAATGTAATATATGTCGCATGTTCTCTTATTTCAATGCGCAAATGCACATCCGGCTGTTTGACATTGACCGTTAAGTTTTCCGTATTCTTCAGCACATGTCCGCCAATTTCCCGGTTCATTTCATTTGAATCAAGTTCAAATTGCTTATAAGAGCGTTTCGTTGAGACCTTAAATGTATTTCCTTGTTCATACACTTCCTGTACCGCTGTTAAAGATGCTTCTTTAATGGCATCGAGATTTGTCTCACATTTCACCGCCAGACTAAAGCTTTGAATGCCAAATACGCCTTTAAGCTGTTCTGAAATCGGTTCAGGGTCTTCTCCGTTCAGCATAATCGTAATTCGGTCTCTGTCAGATGCATACTTTAATGCTTCAAAGTCTTTCAATACAAACCGGATATGCTGCCTTAGTTTTTCAATAAATTTCTTTCTATTTTTTCCTTTTGTTGAAATTTCACCAAAACGGACTAAAATATGATCATATTTCATGCTGTTATCTCATTCCTTTTAATTTTTTCACACTTTGTGCGATCGATGTGATGATTTGCGGCGCTAGTTCGGGTCCTTGTCCATACGTCAAACTGATTCTCATACTGCTTTTTGCCACTTCTTCCGGCCTCCCCATCGCTAGGAGAACTTGGCTTGGCTCTTTTTTCTTGGCTGAGCAGGCAGATGTTGTCGAAACATACATGCCTTCTTTTTCAAGCATATGAAGAAGGACCTCAATTTGAATACCTGGTACTGAAAAATTCACAATATGCGGCGCACTTTGGGTTAGCGGTGTGTTGATGACAATACCTTCTATTTCTCCAAGCTGCTTTTGCAGCTGCGTTTTTAAGTTTAGCATTTCATCATGATGTATTTTCAGCAGTTCGAATGAATGTTTCATGGCTTTTGCTAAGCTGACAGCACCAGCAGGGTTTTCGGTACCTGAACGTAGGCCTAATTCCTGCTCTCCTCCTGTGATAAAAGGTGCGAGCACTACACCTTTCTTTAAAAAGAGCGCTCCTGTGCCTTTTAAGCCATGAATTTTATGGCCAGATATCGTCAAAAGATCCACATCCAGTTGTTTATCAAGTGCTACTCTGCACATTCCCTGCACCCCGTCGACATGAAATAGGGCATTTTCAGCATGCTCACGAATCATGCCAGCAGCTTCTTCAATCGGCTGGATGGCACCCGTTTCGTTATTGACGTGCATCATGCTGACAAGCACTGTATCAGGGCGAAGCACTTCTTTTAAATGGTTCATATCTGCATGGCCATGCTCATTTACTTGAATATAGGAGATGTCAAAACCAAATAAAGCCTTCAGTTGTTCAAACGATTCGATGACAGAGGGGTGTTCAATTGCTGTTGTCACAATATGTTTCCCCCGATTCATTTTGGCGAGAGCTGCTCCTTTAATGGCGATGTTATTTGCTTCTGTTGCACCAGAAGTAAAAATAACCTCATATTGTTTCAAAACTGTATAGTGAAGGATTTGTTTTCTCGTTTCACTTAGCAAGCGGCTCGCATCAATTCCGAGCTGATGTAGCGAAGACGGATTCCCAAAAAAACGTTCACTCACTTGCTGATATACTTGTAAAACCTCAGGGTACGGTTTTGTTGTTGCACTATTATCGAGATAAATCATACTTGGACTCCTTACAAAAAGCTTTAAAAATAAATGCATTTATATGTTACCATAATGAAGTCAGACAGAGAATTTTCTGAAAATGGCAGTTGACAACTTTTCATTTTCACTATATCATGCATAGTGCAATTGGCACATAAACACCTAAATTGTCAGAATATTTAAATTTAGCACAATACACTGGATAAGGAGGAACTATTTTGAAAAATAGTTTAAGTATAAAAGAGACATTAGCCATTGGTTTAATGCTTTTTGCATTATTCTTTGGCGCAGGAAATATGATTTTCCCGCCTGTCCTTGGACAATATGCAGGTGAGAATGTTTGGCTTGCTATCGGTGGATTTTTACTCACAGGAGTTGGTCTTCCGCTTCTAGGAGTTATTGCTATCGCCCTTACAGGTACCGGTGCAAAAGGCCTTGCGGATAAAGCCCATCCTATATTTGGAACCATTTTCACTGTCATTCTGTATTTATCCATAGGACCATTTTTTGCTATCCCGCGAACAGGTACGGTTTCTTACGAGATTGGATTAGCACCGTTTCTGTCTGAAACACAAATCTCTTCATGGGTACCGCTTTTCTTATTCACCCTTGTGTTTTTCACGATTACGTATCTGCTCGCTTTGAACCCTTCAAAGCTTGTTGATCGAATCGGCAAAGTGTTGACACCTATCTTATTAACGGTCATTGCAATTATTGTATTTAAAGCCATAGCTACACCGATGGGAATAATCGGTGCGCCTGATGCGACTTATAAAGCAAACCCTCTCTTCACTGGGTTTTTAGAGGGCTATAAAACAATGGATGCTCTCGCTTCTCTCGTATTTGGAATCGTTGTTGTGACAGCTGTTAAAGAAAGAGGCATCACAGAGCGCAAATCTCTTGCGGCGGCCTGTATAAAAGCTGGCCTTGTTGCAGCAGCTGGACTAGCACTAGTGTATATCTCGCTTGCTTATGTCGGTGCTTCAAGTCCTGATACAACCGGAATGGTTGGGGCAAATGAAGGCGGCAAACTGCTTTCACTATCAGCAAGCTTTTTATTTGGTTCTGCTGGTAACATTGTCCTTGGTGTAGCCATTTTATTTGCTTGTCTCACAACTAGTGTTGGGCTTGTCTCATCATGCGGCGAATATTTTTCAAAGCTTTTCCCAGCACTTTCTTATCGCACAGTCGTACTCATTGTTTCTTTATTTAGCACATTGGTTGCAAACCTTGGACTGGCACAAATCATCTCTCTATCGGTCCCTGTACTCGTAGCGATATATCCACTGGCAATTGTCATTATTTTATTGTCATTCCTTGACCGCTGGATTAACGGTAGACGAGTGATTTATGCAGTACCCCTGATTTTCACTGGGTTTTTTGCCATTATTGACGGCTTACTGGCTGCCAAATTCAATCTCGGTGGTTTGCCTGCCTTCTTAGACGCATTCATTCCATTTTACGATTTAGGCATTGGATGGGTCGTACCAGCAATTATCGGCGCAGGTATTGGCGTACTCATCTCTATGTTTACTAGCCCGCCTAAACAGCTCGCATCATAATCATGCTTCAAACATCCCCTTCCAAAGATGAAGGGGATGTTTTTTTATTGTCCTCCATATACTAAAATAGAAAAATTCATGACTTTTGTACGAAAACACATGTTGACATCAGACGCACATCCTTTATAATTAGTGAATGTTAATGAAGAACGGTTTTAGCAACTAATTAACAGAATATTTCAACATAATATTGGAGGCTTTATATTCAATGAAGGCAACATTGTCGACGAAAGATACAGTTATTATCGGTTTTATGTTATTTGCTCTATTCTTCGGCGCCGGAAATATGATTTATCCACCAGAACTTGGGCAATATGCTGGCACAAATGTATGGAAAGCAATGGGCGGATTTTTATTAACAGGTGTCGGTTTACCTCTTCTAGGGATTATTGCAATCGCTTTGACAGGTCGAGATGCGAAAGGATTAGCTGATAAAGCTCACCCAGCTTTTGGAACAGCGTTTACCGTCATTTTATATTTATCTATTGGGCCACTTTTCGCTATTCCTCGTACAGGAACAGTTTCATATGAAATTGGTGCATTACCCTTTTTAGCAGGTGTACCAGCTTGGCTCTCCCTTCTTTTATTCACACTTGTCTTTTTTGGTATTACGTATTATCTTGCTCTAAATCCAACGAAGATTGTAGATCGTGTAGGGAAAGTGTTAACACCGATTAAATTTACGATTATTCTTCTTATTATTGTCAAAGCCATTTTAACGCCGATGGGCGTCATTGGCACACCTGATGTATCCTATAGCAACGGGTCATTTTTCAAAGGATTTTTAGAGGGCTATAAAACAATGGATGCTCTTGCTTCTATTGTGTTTGGGGTTGTTGTCATCAACGCCATTAAAGGACGCGGTGTGACAAGTAAAAAGGCACTGACATCTGCTTGTATCAAAGCGGGTCTGATTGCAGCTTGCGGATTAACATTTGTTTATCTATCTCTTGCTTATTTAGGCGCTTCAAGTACACACGCCATTGGTTTTGTTGGAGATGGCAGTAAAATCTTGGCTCAGTCTTCTCAATTCCTATTTGGCAGTTTAGGAAATATTGTGTTGGGTGCTGCGATTACGGTTGCTTGTTTAACAACAAGTATCGGCCTCGTTACATCATGCGGAGAGTATTTCTCGAAGTTACTACCTAAGCTTTCGTATAAAATGGTCGTTACACTCGTGACATTATTCAGTTTTATCATTTCGAATTTTGGACTTGCTCATATTATCGCTTTCTCTGTACCAGTTTTAACTGCGATTTATCCGCTAGCGATTGTGATCATTGCTTTGTCACTTGCTGATAAGTGGCTTGGACATAGAAGACCTGTATATGCTCTCTCTTTAATTTTAACAGGCTGCGTCAGCTTATTTGACGGCTTAGCAGCTGCGAAACTTCCAATCGATCCAATAAAAGACTTCTTCCAATCAATACTACCTTTATATGACCTTGGCATAGGCTGGATTGTCCCTGCAATACTTGGGATCGTGATCGGATTTGTAATCTCTCTTTTCACTTCTTCTGCTTCAGAAGAGCGTCAAAAACAAGCGTCATAATATAAAAAAAGCTGAAGTCCATTGATAGGACTTCAGCTTTTTTATTGATGCTGATACTCTTTTTCTTGCTGAGCTAACAGCTTTTGAACAGCTCCGGGTGATGCTTTTTCAACAGCCGCTGCTGCTATATCAAATGATCCGTTGTAATCATAGGCGTAAAATCTTCGTTCAGCCTCTTTTAATTGTTCTGAAAGAATATGGTTTTGACTTCTAAAACGATTGCCGTATTGAATGATTCGTTCAATTTGATCCACTTTACCAAGCATTTCTTCTGTCTCATCCACAACATTTCTGACTGTGTCAGAGGCATCTTTTAATTGCTGATTTACTGCCGGCATGTTGAGCGGCAGGTTTTCCAGCTGCTCATGTACTTGATGAATCATCTCCTGCGCTTTTTCAGCCCGCTCTTTCATCTCAGCAGGTACACCTGGAATATTGCTTTTATGCAGCTGGCGTACTGTATCTGTCAGCATGGTTTTGAGCTCAGCCAGTGTTTCTCTCGCTTGTAATTCTTCTTTTCTTAACGATTGGAGATGACCTTTAAATGTGTCATGCAATGCTTTTGCATCTTCGATAAAGGTCTCCAGCTGATTGATTTCATCCATTAATAATGAATATGCCACGTGATCACGATCAAGCTTCTCACGGATTTGTTTCATCAGCTTTTCAATTTCTTCTAAACGTTTTTCAAATGCTTTCTGTTGATCGAGTTCTCCTGCTGTCAGCTTGTAGCTTTCTTTCACAAGAGCCGTTTCTGCCTTTGTTTGTGTGTGATCTTGCTCGAGCTTTTCGAATGCTTCTGTGAGCTCAGGCATTCTGCTTTTGATTTCCTGACCTGCCTCTACTTCCGCCTCCAGCTGATCATACAGCGTCTCAATCGCATCATCAATCATTTGCAGAATGCTTGATGCCTCTTCTAAATTGAGTTCATCAATGAGCAATTTTTCCGCCCTCGCAAGCTGTTTGTTTAAAGTCTCCAGCTCTTTCGTGATCTGAATGTGCTCCAGCTTGTAGCCTTTTTCTGACATTTCTTGATATCCGTCTTTCAGCTTCGTCAGCTGACCTGGTACGGTTTGTTTGCAGTCTGCAATAAGCTTTGGTACATCATTGATATATAGTTGAAGCTGGTCGAGTCTGCGGTCTTGCTCAAGCAAAATCTTTCTTGCTTTCATGTAGTTTCCGTTTTCTGTTTCTTCCTCGTACTGCTTGATCCCTTCCCAGGCCTCATCTAAGTCCTGCTCCATTTTGTCATAAAGGGTGCCATATAAATGGCTGTACGCAAGTAGATTTTTTCGAACCGTTTGATATTGCTCTTTGACCTTTTCAATGTCCTTGCGATTTTGCTCCTCGCTTGTGACAAGGTCTGCAATTTCTTTTAAAATGTCTTCAATGTTCGAATCAGCAGCACTCAGCAAGTCCTCAATATGCGTTAGAACCTGCTTGGCTTTGGAGAATCGATATTTATCAGAATACTCTTCTGCGTCATATAATAGCTCCTCTACCTTTGGAAGATGGGCTGTGACGATATCGTCCCACTCTGCACGCCATCTTTCAAAAAATTGCTCTGTTTCTCCGGTCATTTTTAAGTGTTTGATTTTTGAAATTTCTTCTACAATTGATCTGTTCAAAATTTCAATTTTCCATGCTTCCAATCGGTCAATCTCTTTATATATATTTTTTCTGAGGAAATAACCGACTGAAAACAAAGCAAGCAAAATGACAATTAAACCGATGATAAACTCCATAATGAGCCCCCTTGTTGTGATCTAAGTGATGTCAGGGTAAAAGTGTCCCGAGTAGACCTGAGAACCCTTTCGTGTCCGCTTTGCATTTGTTTTTTTATAAACAGGATCGTATGTTTTCCAATACCATCCATTCACGGTTGTATGTATGTTTTTCAAGAAAGTATTTGAGTGCTTTCTATCATTTGATCACACGTCTTCATGTGACCTGCTTTTATGTATGCGGAAGCTGTCGTTTTCATTGTTATTATGATACCATGTAACCAGCATTTTTGGTCATGATTTTTCATTATTTTCGCTGATAAACATGACGTTTTTCAAAATATCGACAAGAGGTGACGACATGCTGAAGCAAGATGCACATCTACATACACCGTTTTGCCCGCACGGCTCGCTTGATTCTTTTCATTCTTATATTGAAAAAGCCATCAAAAAGGGATTTGATTCCATAACCTTTACCGAGCATGCCCCTCTGCCTCCATCGTTCCATGATCCAACACCAGAGCAGGATAGTGCCATGAAGCTCCAAGAACTTGAATCGTATATAACGAAATTGGATCAGTTGAAACAGGAATATAAAGGTCAATTAATAGTAAAAACTGGGCTTGAGGTTGACTATATCAAAGAGTATGAAGAGGAAACAAGTGCCTTTTTAGACTGCTATGGTCCAGAACTAGACGATAGCATTTTATCTGTTCACTTTCTTCCTGCTTGCGATGATTATATTTGCCTTGATTTTGACGAGCATGCCTTCCAGCAGCTAATAAGCCTCTACGGCAGCATCGAACAGGTCTATCAAAGCTACTATGACCAAATTTACTCTTCTATTCTATCATCTTTAGGTCGCTATAAGCCAAATAGAATCGGTCATATCACCCTTGTGCAGAAATTTAAACAGCTTTTCCCATTTGAGATGACACCTGCACTTTGTCAAAAGGTCACCCTTTGTCTTGAAGAAACAGGAAAAAAAGGCATGTCCTTAGATTTTAATACATCAGGTCTTCGTAAAACATATGCCAGAAGTATCTATTTAGATCAATGGATGATTGATCTTGCAAAACAGAAAAAAATTCCGCTCATTTTTGGGTCTGATGCCCATCAAGCGGAAGATCTCGGATATGCTTATGATCAATTCGAAGACATCATGAGTTTTAAATGAGAATCTAATGCCGGCTTTTTTGGTTCTAGTAAATGATGAAGCGAGCGGCTCAGTTCCTTAAAATACATTTGATAGAAATAAGGCTCATTTGGATTTAAATAAAGCACCTCCGTTAAATATTGCGGCTGTAAATAGGGCATCATGAGTAGTGATTTCAGCTGAATCATAAAAGATGAGATGGAGAGCTGCTCACAAATCACATGGGTGATTTTCCCTTTTTCAATGATGAGCTGAAACAAATATTTTTCTTTCGTTAAATAGGTCGACATAATTTCTCTAATGAGCGTCGAATCAATCGTCACCTCTCGATAAACGAAACGGGTTAATTGACGGTGCTTGTGCTGATAAGATAAAATATCAAAAACCACATGTAGTAAGCATTCTTTTGCATGACGAGTTTCCATGTGATGGATATGTGATTCAATCATGTGAATATAGCCTTCATAAAAATCGGATACGAGCTGCTCAAGCAGCCCTCCTTTTCCTTGAAAGTAATAAGAAATGTGGGCAACGTTGACGTTTGCTTCCTTCGCAATCTCACGGACAGAGGTTCCAGAAAATCCTTTTTGGTTAAAAAGTCTGATGGCAGCTTCAATAATACGATCTTTTGTTTGCACGGTTGTTGATGCTTTCATCCGCTCACCCCTCTTCATGTGTACATACTTCAAGATGAATGCGGAAGTTCCTTTTATATTTGCTCGACAAATCCCACATGCGAAACGCAAGTTATGTATTTTTGAGATAGAAAGTAGGAGATTTTCATGTTTCATGTCGAAAAACAGTCTGGCGATCCATCAAAAGACTATCAATTGCTCGTTAAACAGGTCGAAGCCATTACAGATGGCGAGCCTGATCTAATTGCCAACCTAGCAAATGCGGCGGCGCTATTGTATCATTCACTCCCAGAGGTCAATTGGGCAGGATTTTATTTGGCTAAAGGCGGCGAGCTTGTGCTCGGACCGTTTAACGGACTGCCTGCATGTGTGCGTATCCCATCTGGAAAAGGCGTTTGCGGTACTGCATTTGCAACAGGTGAAGTCCAGCGTATCGCTGATGTGCACGCATTCCCTGGACATATCGCATGTGATGCAGCATCACAATCTGAAATTGTCGTTCCGCTCAAGGTAAATGGAGAGATCATTGGGGTGCTCGACATTGACAGTCCCGTGAAAGACCGTTTCAGTGAAGTAGATGAAACCTACTTAATTCAATTTACCGAGGTACTCCAAAAGGCATTATCCGCCTCTACAAATGCGTAATCTTACAAAAAAGCAGGCATATTGTCTGCTTTTTTGTTTTCTTCGCAGACGCAAAGCATCGCCATTCCCCTTTAAATAGGTTGACTTCTCCTATCCAGCGTCATATAATAGAGATTGTGTGAAATATGGCAGCCTTTTTGTTCGGCTTTTTTGTATCATTTTGTTCCTTCTATATGAAGGTGCATCTTGTAACTCCCTGCTGCTGGAGCGAGGATGCATGAAAACATAATGACGGAAAAGACAAAGAACAGACGGTTTTTATTTTTCACAAATAAAAACAAATAAGGAGGAGTCACATTATGGCTCGCTATACAGGTCCAAGTTGGAAGATTTCCCGCCGTTTAGGCATTTCATTAAGCGGAACAGGTAAGGAACTTGAAAAACGCCCTTACGCTCCAGGCCCACATGGTCCAGGACAACGCAAAAAACTATCTGAATACGGTTTACAATTACAAGAGAAGCAAAAGCTTCGTCACATGTACGGTGTCAACGAACGTCAATTCCGTACACTATTTGACAAAGCTGATAAACTTCCTGGTAAACAAGGTGAAAACTTCATGATCCTTCTTGAAACTCGCCTTGACAACCTAGTATACCGTCTTGGCCTTGCTCGTACTCGCCGCCAAGCTCGTCAGCTAGTCAACCATGGTCACATCCTTGTTGATGGAAGCCGTGTAGACATCCCATCTTTCTCTGTGAAACCAGGTCAAACGATTGCTCTTCGTGAGAAATCTCAAAACCTTGCAGTTGTGAAAGAATCAGTTGAAGTTAACAGCTTCGTTCCTGAATACCTTACTTTCGATGCTGAAAAGCTTGAAGGAACTTTCACTCGTCTTCCAGAGCGTTCTGAATTAGCGCCTGAAATCAGCGAACAACTAATCGTTGAGTTCTACTCTCGTTAATTTCATGACTCTCCAAAGAGAGGTCAAACAAACCCTAGATCCCTTGATTGTTCAAGGTGGTCTAGGGTTTTTTGTTTGCATTCTCCTATGAACAAATGAATTTAAAACATATATAGAAAACAGACTATACACAAGACGAGCACCAGACAAAACTTCTAAAAGCATTTCTACACATTGAAGTTAGTCTAATTTTTTAATAATAATAGAAGCATTCACGTTTGTTTGAGTCCCTCCTGCTAGGGTTTGAAGAGTAACTGCTGCTGCGGAAGTATGGTTTACAAGAGTAAGCGTGTCACCCGCTGCTAGAGCGAGGATTGCCTGACCGTTATTCTGTTGAGTACCAGCTCCTGACCCATAAACTGTGTTCGTCACAGGACCTCCATTTACAAATAGGGTAAATTGATTTGGCTCTACGCCAGAAACTGAAAAAGTAACCTCGTAGTTTCCTGGATTGGTGACTATAATTTGAGAAGTTCCAGGGGCATGTGTAATACCAGAAGTAATAATTCCAGTTGAGTCAAAAATCACCGGGGCCTCTAAAGCTACTGTTTCAGCACTTAGATTGTATACATATGCAAATTCAGCTAGCCCTGCTCCTGTGGCTCCTGTTGCACCGGTCGCTCCTGTAGCTCCTGCGGCACCGGTTACTCCTGTTGCACCTGTGGCTCCTGTTAGACCGGTTGCGCCTGCGGCACCCGTTGCACCGGTCGCTCCTGTGGCTCCCGTATCTCCTGTGGCACCCGTTGGACCGGTCGCTCCTGTTGCTCCCGCAGCACCGGTTACTCCTGTTGCACCTGTGGCTCCCGTATCTCCTGTGGCACCTGTTGCACCGGTTGGACCGGTTGCGCCTGTAGCTCCCGTATCTCCTGTTACACCTGTTGGACCGGTTGCGCCTGCGGCACCCGTTGCTCCTGTTGCACCGGTCGCTCCTGTGGCTCCCGTATCTCCTGTTGCACCTGTTGGACCGGTCGCTCCTGTAGCCCCCGTATCTCCTGTTACACCTGTTGGACCGGTCGCTCCTGTGGCTCCCGTATCTCCTGTTGCACCCGTTGGACCGGTTGCTCCTGTGGCTCCCGTATCTCCTGTTGCACCCGTTGGACCGGTTGCTCCTGTGGCTCCCGTATCTCCTGTTGCACCTGTTGGACCGGTTGCTCCTGTGGCTCCCGTATCTCCTGTTGCACCCGTTGGACCGGTTGCTCCTGTGGCTCCCGTATCTCCTGTTGCACCTGTTGGACCGGTCGCTCCTGTAGCTCCCGCGGCACCCGTATCTCCTGTTGCACCCGTTGGACCGGTCGCTCCTGTGACTCCCGTATCTCCTGTTGCACCTGTTGGACCGGTCGCTCCTGTTGCTCCTGCGGCACCCGTTGCTCCTGTTGGACCGGTTGCTCCTGTGGCTCCCGTATCTCCTGTTGGACCGGTTGCTCCTGTGGCTCCCGTATCTCCTGTTGCACCCGTTGGACCGGTTGCTCCTGTGGCTCCCGTATCTCCTGTTGCACCCGTTGGACCGGTTGCTCCTGTTGCTCCCGTATCTCCTGTTGCACCTGTTGGACCTGTTGCTCCTGTTGCTCCCGTATCTCCTGTTGCACCCGTTGGACCGGTTGCTCCTGTGGCTCCCGTATCTCCTGTTGCACCCGTTGGACCGGTTGCTCCTGTGGCTCCCGTATCTCCTGTTGCACCCGTTGGACCGGTTGCTCCTGTTGCTCCCGTATCTCCTGTTGCTCCTGTTGCACCCGTTGGACCGGTGGCTCCTGTTGCTCCCGTATCTCCTGTTGGACCTGTTGGACCTGTGGCTCCTGCGGCACCCGTTGCTCCTGTTGCACCCGTTGGACCGGTGGCTCCTGTTGCTCCCGTATCTCCTGTTGGACCGGTGGCTCCTGTTGCACCTGTTGCACCTGTAACTCCTGCGGCGCCCGTTGCTCCTGTTGCACCGGTCGCTCCTGTAGCCCCCGTATCTCCTGTTGCACCTGTTGCACCTGTAACTCCTGCGGCGCCCGTTGCTCCTGTTGCACCGGTCGCTCCTGTAGCCCCCGTATCTCCTGTTGCACCTGTTGGACCGGTTGCTCCTGCGGCACCCGTTGCTCCTGTTGCACCGGTCGCTCCTGTGGCTCCCGTATCTCCCGTTGCACCTGTTGCACCTGTTGCACCTGTGGCTCCCGTTGCTCCTGTGCCCGTGCCTGTTGCACCTGTTGGACCGGTCGCTCCTGTGGCTCCTCGAACCCCTCGTAATCCCCGTAATCCTCTTCGTCCTACAATTACTTTTGTTTCACAAATGATGCAACAATTTGATTTTGATAGTTTCTGTTTACATTTAGGGCATTTTTTATACTTATCACAACCCATTAGTTATTCATCTCCTTTATCATTATAGATATGTTACATCTATAAATACGTGCAGATAAGTTAAATATCCAAAGAATAAAGATAAGGGTAGAATAAACATCATTTGCTAGACTCTGACAAAAGCCTTTTATGAAAATTTGATTGAATTTTGCGCTAAATTTGTCTATTTTTTTCATGATGACTAGAAACTGTTCAAATCCATAAAATCTATCATAAAAAAAATCCCCTAGAATTCTAGAGGATCTTTTGTTCCATGTTTTTCTCAAGTGTGATTTTTTATTTTTCCATCAAATCACTAATCATTTGCTCTGTTGTCATGACAGTAGCAAATTCATCATGCAATGTAGCAAGTGATAGCCGATGAATCATTTCGGGATCATAATATGTACCGTTTTGATCTGTTAGTCCAAAGGCAGCAGATGCATCAGAAATGAGAAATGTATCAAAGCCTAGATTGCCGCTCATTCTTGTTGTTGTAGATACGCAGTGAGGTGTTGTCAAACCTGTGATCACGACAGTGTCAATACGGTTCGATCTTAAATGTTTCTCTAAATTGGTGCCAATAAAGCTGCTATTTACTTTCTTTTTTATCACAGTTTCTTCATCTAGCGGGTCTACCATGTCTTTGAATTGATGACCTTCGTGCGTAGGATGAAATAAGGAATATGGCTTATCAGCTGTATGCTGAATATGAATCACTTTCCAGCCTTTCTCTCTCCAAAACGTCAATAGACGACTGATATTCTTCTCTGCATCAAGGTTATTTCGTTCTCCCCATTTTTCATGCTCGAATGCCTTCTGTACATCCACAATGATTAAAGCTTTTTGATTCTTCTGCACAAATGCCCACCTCCGAAAATTCTTATCCAATACATGTAGTGTAAGGAATGGTGATCCATTTGTATATGCTTTTATTTCTCTTCATGATGTTTTGCTTGTTTTTGAATCAACAAGACAAACCATACACTAGCAAGAATGTAATAGATACCGCGATGGTCGAGGTACAGTTAGACATCACCTCTCCCATTTGAACTGATTTGACGATATTCATCCAGATGAAATAGATGATGAAAAATGAGCATGAAAAATAAAGAAAGTATCCTAAAAAATATAGCTTTAGCTTTTGCGTCATCGTCTGCATGCTTTTGCTTTCACGTTCCTCCATCAAAGCCTCTCTCATGATCTATTCGTCACAATCTCTCTAATAACATCAAAAAAGACAGCACATTTCGCTGTCTTTTTTCATTTTTCCTTTAATTCGTATTCTGGCCCCCGCCGTTCAGTCCTTCTTTGATATACCCTTTGACTTGGCTTGAAGCTAATAGACTGATGTGACCAACGCCGTGAATGAGGACATTTCTTGCGCCAATTAAACGCGAGAGGCTGTTGACAACAATCATATCGGCTGAGCTATAGACAGATGTATAAAGAATTTTTTGATTTGGATCGGTGCCTGGTAATGCTCTGAGTGAAACGAGTCCATTCGCTCCACCAAGTGTGACGACGTTTTCAATTTTATCACCGCCGTCTAGATTCTTAATATAGTATAGCGTGTTCGCTCCGCCCATACTATGTGCCACAATATCTACTTTTTTGGCACCTGTTTTGCCTAGCACATCTTTGACGAATCTAGATAGACGCGGGCCATTGTTGCGGTTATTCCCTGTTTTGTCTATGAAATCGATAGCAAATAATTGATTTCGATCCCAGCCTTGTGTGACCAAGTAACTTTTAATCGAAGCGAAGTTGTAAGACGCTCCTCCCATACCATGCACCATCACAACCGGATTGTGCTCAGCCGCTTTGATTTCTTTCGGCTGGATGAAGGCCATTGAACCTATCACTAAGGCAAGGGCAACAAGAATTTGCAAACTCTTTTTCTTAAAACAAATCACTTTCATTCCCCCTAATTCATCTTATTCGACTCTATTTTATACAAGAAAAATATGTCAGAAAAGTGAACAAGGCACTGTTTGTTGCTTTATTTTATAGAAAATAATTACTGAAAAAGCACCTTTGACTTTCTAAAACGCCAATGCCAAAAGACTAGACTAAGTCTCTATTAGCAGTCTAATAGACTCTTAACTCTGAATAAAAAAAGAAGCCGGTTATCGCAGCCGGCTGCACATCGTTCTTATTTGTAATTCACAAGGAAGTATTTCTTTTTCCCTCTTCTTAAAACAGTAAATTGGTTTTCAATTCTATCTTCAGCTGAAAGGACATAGTCTTTATCGGTTTGTCTCTCTCCGTTAATGGAAACTGCCCCATTTGTGATGTCTTCACGTGCTTGACGTTTTGATGGTGACAGCTTTGATTCCACAAGGACATCGACAAGTGTTAACTCTTCTGTGCTACTTTTCTCCATTGATGGAACATCTTTAAAGCCTACTTTGACTTCTTCGGCTGAAAGAGATTTAATCTCGCCTTTGAATAGCGCATTTGAGATGTTGACTGCCTGTTCTAGTGATTCACGGCCATGTACAAGTGTCGTGACTTCCTCTGCTAGACGGCGCTGTGCTTCACGTTTTTCAGGTGCTGTTTGCACTTTTTCTTCGTACGATGCGATCTCTTCTTTCGATAAGAACGTAAAGTATTTTAAGTATTTCACGACGTCACGGTCATCTGTGTTGATCCAGAATTGGTAGAATTCATATGGAGATGTTTTTTCTTTATCTAACCAGATGGCGCCGCCTTCTGTTTTACCAAACTTCGTGCCATCTGCTTTCGTGACAAGCGGCATCGTTAAACCGAATGCTTTTGCCCCTTCTGCTTCAGACTTACGGATCAGCTCAAGTCCAGATGTGATATTTCCCCACTGGTCGCTACCGCCAATTTGCAGCTTACAGTTTTCATTTCTGTAAAGGTTTAAGAAGTCTAAAGATTGCAGGATGACGTAGCTGAACTCTGTGTACGAAATCCCTGTCTCAATCCGTGAGCTGACGATATCTTTTGCCAGCATGAAGTTCACACCGAAGTTTTTTCCAATATCACGAAGGAACGTGATGACATTCATTTGGCTGATCCAGTCGTAGTTATTCACGATAACGGCTGGGTTCTCGCCTGCTTCAAAATCAAGAAATTGTGAGAGCTGTCCTTTGATTTTATCTGACCACTGTTCGACGATTTCTGCTGGGTTTAGTGAACGTTCTGCTTTTTTGAAGCTAGGGTCGCCGATTAGTCCCGTTGCGCCGCCAACGAGGGCAATCGGGTGATGGCCTGCTTCCTGGAATCTGCGTAATGTTAAAATTGGCAATAGGTGACCAATGTGTAAGCTGTCCGCTGTTGGGTCAAAACCGGAGTAAAGCTTAATTTTTTCTTCCGATAATAATTTTGTTAAACCTTCTTCATCTGTTTGCTGCTGAATTAATCCTCTGAACGATAACTCTTCCATCAATTGACTCATATTTCATTCTCCTTTTTTTACAATTCAACATAAAAAACGCCCCTTCGAATGAACGAAGGGACGATATATATCGCGGTACCACCCTGCTTAAAAGACAACAAATCACATCTTTTCACTTACACTGATAACGGACAGATCCGTTCTTTCACTAATCAGGGCAGCACGTATGCTCCTTTTCGTAAAAGCGGTTCGTGAGGGTAATTCGAATATCTCTTTGTACTGACTCGCACCAGCCGTCAGCTCTCTTGGACAGGGAAAGATGATTCTACTGAATCTCAGTCAAAACCTTTACATATTCAACTAATGTCATTTTAAACATACTTTTGATATCAAGTCAACTGATGAAAAAAATTAATCTTCCATTGTCGATAGGTCGCCAGCCGGTAAATTCAGTTCCCACGCCTTTAGCACACGTCTCATAATTTTTCCGCTTCGCGTCTTAGGCAGTTTGTCCTTAAACTCGATTTCTCTCGGTGCCGCATGTGCAGCGAGTCCTTTTTTCACAAACGTACGAATCTCTTCTTTCAGCTCATCTGTCGGCTCATAACCACTTCTAAGCGCAATGAATGCTTTAATAATTTCACCGCGGACCGGATCTGGTTTTCCAATGACACCAGCCTCTGCAATGGCTGGATGTTCGACCAGTTTGCTTTCCACCTCAAAAGGACCGACCCGCTCTCCTGATGTCATGATCACATCATCGACACGTCCCTGGAACCAAAAGTATCCGTCTTCGTCCATATAAGCTGAATCTCCTGAAACATACCAATCTCCCGGCATAAAGTAAGATTCATATTTTTCAGGATTGTTCCAGATCGTATGCATCATAGACGGCCAGCCTTTTTTGATGGCGAGGTTGCCCATCCGATATGGCGGAAGTTCATTTCCGGCATTATCCACAATCGCAGCTTCTACGCCTGGAACCGGTTTTCCCATTGAGCCTGGTTTAATGTCCATGCATGGATAATTACAAATCAGCTGAGCACCGGTTTCAGTCATCCACCAAGTGTCATGAATTCGTTTGCCAAATACAGCATCTCCCCAGCGGATGACTTCTGGATTAAGAGGCTCACCTACACTTAACACATGACGGAGCGAGCTGAGATCATATTTTTGAATGAGGTCATCTCCTGCCCCCATTAGCATTCTAAAGGCGGTCGGTGCACTGTACCAAACGGTCACACCTAGTGATTCAATCGTTTCATACCACGTATCAGGGTTAAATCTGCCGCCTAAAATGACATTCGTCGCCCCATTTAACCACGGTGAAAAAATGCCGTACACTGTGCCTGTTACCCAGCCTGGATCAGCTGTACACCAGTAGACATCGTCTTCTTTCAGATCAAGCACCCATTTACCAGTCTGGTCTTGCTGCACCATTGCACCATGGACATGCAGCACACCTTTTGGCGTACCTGTCGACCCTGACGTGTAATGAAGCAGAAAGCCGTCTTTTTCATCCATCCATTCGATTTCAAGGTCCTTCGCCGCCTGCGCAAAAGCCTCTTCATAATGGATTGTCCGAACGCCATCGACATCTTCCTTTTCACCGCCGACAATGATGACGGATTCAAGTTTCGGAAGCTCTGCAAACGGAATTCGTTCAAGCAGATCCGGCGTTGTCACAATGACCTTCGCCTCGCTATTTTCTAAACGGTCTTTGACCGCACCTTCCATAAATGCCTCAAATAACGGGCCAACGATCGCACCAATTTTAACTGCGCCAAGCAGAAGAAAATAGAGCTCAGGTGATCTTGGCATAAAGATAAATACGCGATCCCCTTTTTGCACATGCGCCTTTTCTCTGAATAAATTTCCCGCTTTATTTGTGTTGATTTTCATATCCCTGAACGTATACTTTTCATCCCGCTGTGAATCTTTGTAGTGAAGCGCCACCTTGTTCTTACGAAACGAGTCCGCATGTCTGTCAATCGCTTCATAGGCTGCATTTATGTTTCCTGTTTCATACCATGAGAAGTTTTTTCTTGCTTCCTCCCATGAAAATTCTTTGTATGCCTGCTCATAATCATTTAAATGATAGTTTCCTTTTACTGATGGTAGCGTTTCCACTTTCATCAAACAGTCCCCCTTTGCATACGTTTACAATGACCATTATAGTATAGATGACTTTTTTTCTCAATTTTTAAAAAACTTATAGTGAAACCGTTTTAATTCTTGCAGGTTTTAAGATAAAATAGAGACGACTCACTAGAATTTGAGGCGGTGGATACGTGGAGCATCCTAAAACTTATTATTCAAAAACCATTGAGCGAGAAACAGGTACCATCCTTATTGAAGGTCCGGTACCTGCATCAGAGCTTGCGAACTATACGTTTCATGAAGGCCTAACGGCATTTCGCACGCCAGAGGAACAGAAACAAGCACTTGTTGAAATAGCAGACCTTCCAGAAGGACGTATTATCATTGCACGAGTGGATGAGCTTGTTGTCGGCTATGTCACGTATTTATATCCTGATCCGCTTGAGCGCTGGTCAGAGGGCAACATGGACAATTTAATCGAGCTTGGCGCGATTGAGGTCGCTCCTCCATTTAGAGGCTGCTCACTTGGTAAGCATTTACTTGATGTGAGCATGATGGATGAGCAAATGGAGAATTATATCATCATTACAACTGAATATTACTGGCATTGGGATTTAAAGGGGACAAAGAAAAACGTGTGGGAGTACCGCAAGATGATGGAGAAAATGATGAACGCAGGCGGTCTTGTTTGGTTTGCAACAGACGAGCCAGAGATCAGCTCACATCCAGCCAATTGTTTAATGGCCAGAATCGGGAAAAATGTGAATCCTGATTCGATTGAGCGTTTCGATCGTCTTCGCTTCCATCAACGCTTTATGTATTAACGTTCAATTCGTTTTTTTGGCAAAGGGGATTGGTAAACAATGATGATTGAACAAATTATGAAGCGTGATGTGATCACGCTGCGAAAAACCGATACGATTGAAGAAGCCATAAAAAAAATGAGTGCACATCACATTCGGCATATTCCGATCGTATCTGATCAAGGTTCTGTCATTGGGATGGTGACAGATCGAGATATTAAAAATGCCAGTCCAAGTATATTTGAAACAGAAAAAAGGAAGCTCTTTATTCAGCGGCCTGTTGAAGAGATCATGGTATTAGAGACGATTACTGCTCATCCGCTTGATTTCGTTGAAGAGATTTCTAGTGTCTTTTTTGAACACGGAATTGGCTGCCTTCCAGTAGTGAGACGCGGCAAGCTTGTAGGCATTATCACAAAGACTGATTTGCTTCGTACGTTTGTCAGACTGACAGGTGCAGATCAGCCTGGGTCACACTTAGAGGTTGAAGTGGACCAAATGACAGAAGGTCTTGCAGACATTACGACCATTTTAAAAGAGCAGCATATTCAAATGCTGAGTGTGCTTGTGTATCCGCATGCAAATGAATCATCTAAAGTACTCGTCTTCCGCCTTCAAACCATGCATGCAGATCATGTGACGAAGCTGATCCGTGCAAAAGGCTATAAGGTGCTGTGGCCTATGGAGCAGACGATCAAATGAAGGAAGCGACCTTTGTTTTTTCACCCTCTTTTCAAACGTACCAGTTTCACCAAGACCATCCCTTCAATCAGCTTCGTGTCTACTTAACATATGACCTGCTTCAAAAAATGAAGGCGTTAACAAATGATGAGATCGTCGCACCGCGTATGGCGACCCTTGAGGAATTAAAGCTCGTCCATACAGCCGATTATATTCAAGCTGTGCAGCGGGCTAGTGAAGGAAAGCTCTCTACAGCAGAGGGTGAGCGCTACGGTCTTGGCACGGAGGATACACCGATGTTTGCAGGTATGCATGAGGCAGCTTCTCTCCTTGTTGGCGGGACACTCACAGCCGTTGACCAAGTAATGATGGGACACTCGCAGCATGCACTGAATCTTGGCGGTGGACTTCATCACGGGTTTAAAGGGCGTGCATCTGGCTTCTGTATTTATAATGACAGCTCAGTGGCGATTCAATATATTCAAAAGACATACGGTGCAAGAATTTTGTATATTGATACGGATGCCCATCACGGAGATGGTGTACAATTCAGTTTCTATGACGACCCTGAGGTTTGTACAGTCTCAATTCATGAAACGGGACGCTATTTGTTCCCTGGAACTGGACAAGTACAGGAAAGAGGTCATGATAAAGGCTATGGCTACGCCTACAATATTCCGCTTGATGCATTTACAGAAGACGAATCGTTCCTTGAAGCATACCGAACAGCAGTGACTGAAATTGCTGCTTTTTTTAAACCAGATGTGATTTTGACGCAAAACGGTGCAGACGCACACTACTATGATCCGTTAACCCATTTATCTGCCACCATGAAAATATATGAGGAAATTCCTAGACTTGCCCATGAGTTAGCGCATCAATATTGTGATGGCAAATGGATCGCTGTCGGCGGAGGAGGATATGATATTTGGCGTGTCGTGCCAAGGGCGTGGAGCCGGATTTGGCTTGAAATGAAAGGCATTACACCGCCTGATGAACTGCCTCAGGACTGGGTTCAGGCTTGGCATAAACAATCGCCCGTCATCCTCCCATCCACATGGGGAGACCCTGACGATTTATATCCACCGATCCCAAGAAAAGCAGAAATCACAGAAAAAAATGCTCAAACTGTAGAAAAAGCACTGATGCCCGTTAGACGAGAAAAGAAAAATGCATAAGAAAAGCAGGCATTCACTGATGTGTAAGCCTGCTTTTTCGTTTTATTTTGTTGATTGTCTTTCTTCAATTCTGTGTGGAAGTTCCACAATTTGGTCATCCACTTGCTCTTTGTTCATCAGCTTTGTCAGCAGTCTCATTGCGACAGCACCAATATCATACGTCGGCTGAACAACAGTTGTCAGCTGAGGACGCACCATGAGAGAAAGTCTCGTGTTATCAAAACCAATCACTTCTAAATCCTCAGGAATGGATACGCCTCTATCTTGTGCTCCATGAATGACACCTAGCGCCATTTCATCCGTAGCCGCAATAACAGCTGTCGGCTTGTCAGACTGCTCAAGCAAGTGAGCAAGTGATTCAATTCCAGAATCATACGAATAATCGCCTTCAGCGACGAGCGCATCGTCAAATGCGATGCCCGCTTCTTCAAGCGCACGCTTATAGCCTGCAAGCTTTCTCATAGAGTTAATCGGTTCTGACATTGGGCCAGATACGAAGGCAATTCGCTTATGTCCTTTTTCAACTAAAAGCTGAACTGAATCATAAATCGCTTGCTCGTAGTTGATGTTGACAGATGGTGTTTGAGCCTGCTCTTCAACAGATGCAGCAAGAACAATTGGCACAGGAGAGCGCTTAAATTCTTCAACAAGCACATCTGTGATATTTCCACCCATAAAGACAATTCCATCTACTTGTTTACCTAGCATTGTATTTAAAAGATGGAGCTCTTTATCGGTATTTTGATCTGAGTTGCTCAAAATGATGTTGTACTTATACATTGTGGCGATATCTTCAATTCCGCGAGCAAGCTCCGAATAGAAGATACTAGAAATATCAGGGATGATGACCCCAACCGTTGTTGTTTTTTTACTTGCAAGGCCTCGTGCCACAGCATTCGGGCGATAGCCAAGGCGATCAATCGCTTCAAGTACCTTTTTTCTTGTTGTTGGTTTTACATTCGGATTCCCATTCACTACGCGTGATACCGTTGCCATACTTACATTTGCTTCTCTTGCTACATCATATATTGTAACATTATTCACATAAATCACTCCTTCAAATACACTTCATATCTATAGCATTCACCAATTGGATAGAGACATGTCAGATACGAGGAAAATAATATCCTATTTGTCATTAAAACGATGAAAAGAGACACATAATTTTTCAATCTACATCAAAATGACATTCTTTTATGAAATTATACACGTTTTTTCACCATATGAAAACGTTCCCTTTCTTTTTATAACTAAATTAAACAAACTTTAATGAGCTTGTTACCTGTAAATTGAATCATATTTCATGAAAAATCGTCTAGAACGTCAGCTATGACAACGATCTTAGCAGATGCTATTGAATTTTAAAAATGAAAACATTGTGAACAAGCACTTTTAAAGCTTGCAATGTGCTCTTTTCCTTTCATTCCCAATCTTCATCGTACTTTATCCATAGAAAAACCGCCGGGCAGTCATCCGGCGGCTTTTCTATCTATGATTATGCGTGAATGTTGACAAGTGGTCTTAACGCATCTAACCATTTTTCGAATTGAGGAATGTCCATTTGCTGCGCTGAGTCAGATAGAGCAACAGATGGATCTGGATGTACTTCTGCCATGACACCGTCTGCTCCAATCGCAAGAGCTGCTTTCGCTGTTGGAAGGAGAAGATCTCTACGTCCAGTTGAGTGCGTCACATCAACAAAGACTGGTAAATGTGTTTCTTGTTTCAAGATTGGCACAGCAGAAATATCTAGTGTATTTCTTGTCGCTGTTTCATATGTGCGGATACCGCGCTCGCAAAGGATGATTTGGTCATTTCCTTGGGCGATGATGTATTCAGCTGCATTGATGAATTCTGAAATAGTCGCTGCAAGACCACGTTTTAAAAGAACTGGTTTCTTCACAGATCCGGCTGCTTTTAATAGCTCGAAGTTTTGCATGTTTCGTGCACCAATTTGGATGACATCGAGATGCTCAATCGCTTCTTCAATATGAGCAGGATTGACGATTTCACTAATGACAGCAAGACCGTATTCATCCGCTACACGCTTTAGAATTTTCAGACCGTCTACACCAAGTCCTTGGAAATCGTATGGACTTGTGCGTGGTTTAAATGCACCTCCGCGAAGTAGTTTTAGTCCTTGCTGTTTCGCTGCTGCCGCCACTTCTGCGACTTGCTCGTAGCTTTCAACAGCACATGGTCCAACGATGAAACGCTGTTTCCCATCACCGATCGCTTCTCCATTGATGTTCACGATTGTATTTTCCGATTTTTTCTTACGAGAAACAAGAAGTGCTTTGCTGTGGTCATCTTCTTGAAGCTCTAGGCCTGCTTTGAAAATCTCTTTGAAAATATGCTGAATTGTTGAGTTTTCGAATGGTCCGTCATTTGCTTCAAGAATTTGGTTCAGCATTGTGCGCTCTCTGACAGGATCATAACGGTTGACACCTTGCGCTTCTTTCGCCTTTCCAATTTCTTTTACAATGCTTCCTCTTTCATTGATCAGTTTTAAGATTTGAAGATTTAGTTCATCTGCCTGCTGTCTCAATTGTTCTAGTTCATTGTTGCTCATTTTTGTCATCCTTTCCTCTGCCTGTTCTCGCTTTTTTTCATTCTCTCATGATAGGGTTTATTATAAACAAAGATTTCGGAATTGTCACGAAAATTTTCTTTATTACCCAAACGCTTTTAAGCGATAAAGTATTATGTGTAAGATTATAGCATAGTTTTGATTGAAGTAAACCTTTTTTTATCAAAAAAACGTCAGCAATTGCTGACGTTTCTTCTACACATTATGTTCAAGCGCTTCTTTTGTAATGCTTGAGTGGGATGCATGCCATTTTACTTTTCCACCGCTAAAGACGAGTGCCTGGGGACTTTCGTGCTTTACCCCTGACTTTTCTGTCACATAGGATGAAAGCTCTCTTGTGTTTTGAATTTGCAAGAAATAAGTTGGCACGTCTTCATGTGCAGACGCAAATGCTTCAAACTCTTGAAAAGCCGCTTGACTGATCGGACATGTCAAACTGTGCTTAAAAAAGACAAAGGTCCCATCTTGATTCGTTAGTTGATCAAACTGTTCTTCTGTTTCAATGAGTTGTTTTGACATGATGTTCTCCTTCTTCACTCTGTGCAGTAAGAGTTAGCCTTTAGTTGATTGTTCTACTTTTTCTTTGACATCTTTAATGCCATCTTCAATTTCTGATTTCGCTTCTTGTGCTCTTACTTTGGCTTCATCTGCTACATCTGACGCTTCGCTCGCAAGATCAGCTGCCGCATCTTCTGCTTCACTTTTCACATGATTAGCTTTTCCAGCTGCACGTTCTTTTATGTCTTTCACTTTGTCTAAAATTTGGTTTGACTGCTCTGCCACCAGCTGAGATAATTCAGACGTTTTATCTTTCGCAATCGTCACATATTCAGTGCCTTTTTCCTTTGCATCTGTTGTGAGTTGATCTGTTTTGTCTTTTAAAGCATTCGCTTGGTTGTTCAAATCATCGCGAAGCTCTTTCCCTGACTTCGGCGCTAAGAATAATGCTGTTGTTGCACCAACTATGCCACCAATAAGTGTTCCGATCAAAAAGTCTTTGCTATTGATTCCGTCTTTGCTCATGATTATTCCTCCTATGCGAAAATGGTTTATTTTTGGTGTTTACGCTGTTTCCACTTTTTATAAATTTCAAGTGCTGCGTTACTCCAGCTTACCACATCCGTGACTTTTTCTTGATTTCGTTCAACGGATGAAGAAACCGCACCAGCTGCCTGCTTTATGCTTGTATTAAATTGGTTGATCGAGCCGCCAATTCCCTGCACCGCATCCACAACTGTGTTGAGTTTTGCCGATTTGTCTTGAATATCTTCAGCAAGCTGATTCGTCTTATGTAGCAACTGTGCTGTCTCTGTGGTGATCCCTTGCATCTGACCTTCAAGACCTTCTAAAGTTGATGCAACATTCTTTAATGTCAGCTGTAAGGATTTTAATGTTTTGGACAAGTAGATGACAAGAATGAGGAAAGCAATTGCGATCAGTGCAACGCTTAGATATAGAATAATAATCATCTGATACCTCCTTTGTTGCGGGCATATTTAATTCAATACCCTCTCGTTGTATCATTCAAACATCGCCTAGAATGACCGATTGATTAATAATTCTACACTTATTGGCTAATTCCTGTCCACAGCGAATGAAAAAAAGCAGCAGTTCTTGACACATTTAGCCCCTTTGTCACATTTTATTCAAAATAAAAAAAGTGCCGATCAAAACGGCACTTTTCGTTTAAGTATTTATACAGCGACTTTTTCATAAGCACGCAAATATTTTTGAATGTCTCCTGCTCCCATAAAGATCAGAATCCCATCTTTGTGCGCTTTCAGCACAGATGTATCTTCTTCTGCAATCAATTGGGCCTGCGGGATTTTTTCTCGTAAATCTTCGATACTCAGCTTCCCAATGTTTTCACGGGCTGAACCGAAAATATTGCATAGGTATACATAGTCCGCTTTTTTCAGACTATCAGCAAATTCACTTAAGAATTGCTGTGTACGTGTGAAGGTATGTGGCTGGAAGACAGCGACAATATCACGGTCTGGATACTTTTGGCGTGCTGCTTCAATTGTGACTTCAATCTCCGTTGGGTGATGGGCATAGTCGTCAATTAAAACCTGCTCACCGACTACTTTTTCATTAAAGCGGCGTTTGACACCACCAAATGTCGTTAGTGCCCCTTTGATGAGCTCTACATCAATGGCTTCATAGTGACATAATGCAATCACAGCTAATGAATTAAGGACATTATGATTTCCATAGGCAGGGATGTAGAAGGTATCATAAAACGTATTTCGTACAAAGACATCAAATGTAGTGCCTTCCGTGTTTTTCACAACATTGCGTGCTTGGAAATCATTTTCTTCATTGAAACCGTAGTACACAACAGGTACCTTCGCTTGAATCTTAGGCAGATGCTCATCATCACCGCAAGCGATAATGGCTTTTTTCACTTGAAGTGCCATGTTTTGAAACGCATCAAACACGTCGTCAATATCCGAGAAGTAATCAGGATGATCAAAATCAATATTGGTCATGATCGCATAGTCTGGATGATAGCTGAGGAAGTGTCTGCGGTATTCGCATGCTTCAAATACAAAATACTCGCTGTTTTCTTTCCCCATACCAGATCCATCACCGATTAAGTATGAAGTTGGTTTCGCTGATTGCATCACATGGGCAAGAAGACCTGTTGTTGACGTTTTACCATGAGCACCAGTAATCGCAACGTTTGTGAATGTATTCATGTATTCTCCAAGGAATTTATGGTAACGAATGACAGGAATCCCTTCAGAAAGGGCGCGTTCAATCTCAGGGTGTGTATCAGGAAATGCATTACCTGCAATGACGGTCATCCCTGGCTGAATATTATCTGGGTCAAATGGAAGAATTTTAATATTTCTCTCTTCTAATGCTTTTTGTGTAAAGATATGTTTTTCGATATCCGATCCTTGGACAGTATACCCAGTATCATGAAGAATTTGGGCCAGTGGACTCATACCTGTCCCTTTTATTCCAACAAAATGATAAACAGTCATAATTGTACCTCCAACAAACGTCTATCTGACTTACAGTATATGACGCTCATTTCAATTTGCAACTTGTGATTTTCGCCTCTAGCGGCTCACAGATCGCAGCTCCAAATAAAGATTTTTTCCGATCTTCCTATTCTAATCAATATTAACTATGATTAGTATCCGACAACTTTCCTATTTCTAACACCTGCTTTCGCTCATTTTACATAAAAAAGCGTTCTGACAGGCATGCGAAAAGCGTCCAATTCCAAAATTGCACCTATGTGCTATCATACCATGTTTATGAAAAAAATGAAGTGGTTTGTTTAGATCAGCTGTTCTAAGTCACTCAGTGTCATGAGGACTTCCCTTGGCTTACTGCCTTTTGCACCAGAGATCATGCCCTCGCGTTCCATCATGTCGATCAATCTGGCTGCACGATTGTAGCCAATTCTAAATCTTCTCTGCAAACTCGATGTACTAGCGCTATTCTGCTCAATGGCAAAACGGCAGGCATCCATAAACAATTCGTCTTCATCTGTAATCGCAGAGCCTTGGAGCATTAATTCCTCCTGTTCGAAAAGGAACACAGGCTTGCGTTGTTTCCTCACATGTGCCACCACTTGATCGATCTCGCGGTCTGATACAAAGTTCCCTTGCAGCCTCGTCGGCTTGCCGGAGCCATTTTCTAAGAAGAGCATGTCTCCTTTTCCGAGAAGCTTTTCTGCACCTGCCATGTCGATGATCGTTCTAGAATCTACCTGACTTGAGACAGAGAAAGCAATTCTTGTTGGAATATTGGCTTTAATCAGACCTGTGATGACATCTACAGAAGGTCTTTGTGTCGCAATCAATAAGTGAATGCCGCACGCTCTTGCTTTTTGCGCGATTCGGCAAATGCTTTCTTCGACTTCATTTGGTGCGACCATCATTAAATCAGCGAGCTCATCGATCACCACGACAAGATAAGGTAGTTTTTCACCCATTTGTTTTTCTTTGACAAGCTCATTGAATCGTTTGATTTCTCTCACACCAGAGTGCGCAAACAGCTCGTAGCGTCTTTCCATTTCATCCACTACCCATTTCAGAGCAGCTGTCGCTGTCTTAGCATCAGTGATAACAGGACTCACGAGATGCGGAATATGATTATACGGCGCTAATTCGACCATTTTAGGGTCGATTAAAAGCATTTTCACTTCATCTGGTGATGCTTTAAACATTAAGCTTACTAAAATGGTATTGATGCAGACACTTTTTCCTGAACCTGTTGCTCCAGCAATTAAGCCATGCGGCATTTTTTGCAAATCAACGACAACAGGCTGTCCTGAGATATCTAATCCGAGTGCTGCTGTTAAAGGAGATGGATTGTCTCTAAATGCACTGCTTCTGATCATCTCTCGTAAGAAAACCATTTTGCTGTGAAGGTTCGGCACTTCAATCCCGATCGTGTTCTTTCCTGGAATCGGTGCTTCAATTCGTATATCCTTTGCGGACAAACTGAGTTTAATATCATCTGACAGGTTCGTGATTTTGTTCACTTTGACACCTGGTTCTGGATGTACTTCAAATCTTGTCACAGAAGGGCCTTGCGTGACATGAACAACACTTGCTCTGACATTGAAATTTTTCAGCGTGGCATTGAGCAGCTCTGCCCGCTCTTTCACCCATGTCCCGTCCTCTCCTTTTTGAGCCGGAGGTACATCTAAAAGGGCGAGGCTTGGAAACACATATCCTTGTCCATCTGCTGCTTTCTTTTGTCCTTGCACGCGTTGATCACTTTTTAACATCATGACGTTAAAAGGAACCGTTGAGGTTTGTCCGCTTGCACGTTGTGGCTGAGGAGATGCCTGTTTCGGTTTTTCTTCCATCACTTCATGCACTTGTTCTTGCTTTTCTTGCTGCTCTATGACAGGTTCTACTCGTTCAGTAGCGGTCTGTTCGTCTGCTTCTTGTTCTATTGGCATCACTTGATCTTCTACTATTTCCGCTTCTTCTATCAATTGCTCTTCTTGCAGATCATGCTCGGCAACCGGCTCTGTTTCTTCCAATGCTGCCGCTGGCACTTCTTCTTGATGGTCTTCTAAGGAATCAGCTTCTATTTCCTCGACTGGTTCTGCTGAGATGACGTCTAGTACCTCTACTTCTTCTGCCGGTATGTCTACTTCCATTTCAACAGCGGAATGCGTGTCTTCCGCTGTTTCGAATGTCAACGGTTCTATTTCCTGAGTATGATCTACAAACTGTTCTACCGGTTTGTCTTGTATTTCTTCGTTTTCACTGGAAACATCCTGTACAGGCTCAGACTCTACCGGCGGTTCGTGATATACTTCGGCTTGCTGATGATGTAAGTCAGCTTCAATGTGGTCTTGAGGCTCAGAAAAGGCTGGCTCTTTTTCCTCTGTTTGAATGAAAGGCTCGTCATTTAAACGCTCCATCGTTGATTGAACGTGATCGTGATAAGCGAGCTCCTCTTGCAAAGTAAGCGGGGTCACGTCTGTTTGCATGTCCACTCTTTCTTCTGCTGGCGCTGGAACTGTTTCTTCCATACGATTTTCTTTCCGTATTGATGGAATGTTCATTTGCTGTCTGACATTTCGTTCACGCTCTGCCTCTTCTGATAACAGGGTGACACGCTGCGCTGTTTCTGCTGCTTTCATTTGAACAGAAGATGATTCTTCTTTCGACTCTGTTCGTTTCGGCCGCATATCCTGATGATAGCCATAGATCGGTGATGGAATTTGCTCTGGTTTGAATGGCTTTTTATTAATGTCAGGCTGAACCGTTTGTTTTGACTCATAGGTCTTCTGCTTAGCCTTTGGCTGGCCTTGCTTTGGGCGTCTTCTTTCCTGCTTTACTCCGTCACGCTGAGGTTCATCTGGAACGAGCGGAAAGCGGAAGTTGCCTGTCGGATATTCATAATAGACTTTTGTATCTTCAATTTTTTTATATTCTTTATGCTGTTCAAAAACTGGCTGCTTTGGTGCAACTGGACCTTCCTCAGGTCTCACAGCTTTTTCTTCTTTCTTTTCTTCTCCTAAAAATACACTAAAAAATTTATCTAACCAACTCATCATTTATCACTCACTTTAACTCCCCTTACGTTTTCTTGGGCGATTTTTAGTATACCATTGCTTTTTCATGCAGAAAAGCGAGAAAAGTGCCGCTCTTTGCTATTTGTGCTGTCTGTAGATGAAAAAAAGTCACTAAGTACGTACTTAGTGACTTTTGGTATAACACAATCTTCGCTCTGATGTGCCCGTTTATGGGAGGTTATGCTTGAAAGGGTTCGCCAGCTTGATGGCTTCCCTCTAGAACAAGAATTCCTTTTTCAGCAGGCGCGTCTGGAAGATCTAATTCTTTTGCTGAACAAATCATTCCGCTTGATGGAACACCTCTTAGCTCAGCATCTTTGATGATTAAACCGCTTGGCATCACTGCCCCAACCTTTGCAACCACGACATATTGACCTTGATCAACGTTTGGTGCACCGCACACGATTTGTAATGTTTCATCGCCAACATCCACTTGGCAAATGTTTAATTTATCTGCATTCGGATGCTTTTCTTTTTCCTTTACATAACCGACAACAAATTTTGGTGATAGATCCACAGTCAACGTTTCACTGACACCATTGCGGTTTAAAATTTCGTTGATATCTTGAACAAGTGTTTCAGAAAGCGGTACAGATCCGTTTTCTTCAATTTTCATGTAAGTGGACGCATTGAAGATATTAAAACCTGTTGTTTCTTTTGTTTCTTGATTGAAGATTCTTACGACATCACCAAACGTCTCATGACCTACTTCTTCTCTCGTCACATCTTTCAATGAAATAAGGAGTGTGTCGCCTACACCTTCTGCATTATAAAAAACGTTCATTCTTCAAAATTCCCTTCTACTGCTGTTTTGGTCTGCTTTTAGCAAGAATAAAAATCGGTTCAAGCTTGCCCTCATCATATAAAAATGACAATGCGGTAATCGGAACCGTGCCGCTGGCGAAGAAGCTCATCGACATCTGTCCTAAAATATCATAGCCTGATTCATTGCGAACATCTGCAATAATGAATACATCTTGATGGGGGACAGAGATGGCCATCTGTCCTTCTATTTTTTGCGCGTATTCTTGTAAAATCGATTCATTTAAAAGTCTGCTTGCATCATATCCGTCATTCGCACGGAAGAAATAAAACCGGTTGCCTGCCACTTCATCCATTTTCACCACAGTTTCAAGTGAGCGGACATTGAAGCTTGCTGTTTCCCTGATTCGCTCTTTTGTCCAGTTTTCCTTTTGAAGCATCTTTTCATCAATTAACCTGTAGGTGCTTCCAAGGTCAAGTGCATAGTAGATTCTCGTTTCAGCTGTATGCTCATCAAAAACGAGCGGAATCTCGTCACTTGATGCCTCAGGAAAGGAAGTGGATCGAATGACCGGATAAATTTGCTTTTCTTTTCCTGAGATGTGCTGCGCTTCGCCTTTCATGGCACTTAGCGCCTCTTTCACATAATAAACGATCTCATCCAATGTTTCATCAGGCTTTACTTCCCACTTTGCAATGATTGGCGGGAGCTCTAGTGTGATCCCTTTGCCTGTTTGTTTATCTTCAATACGAAGCGTGTCTTTTTCTCGGTCAAACTGGTGTGACCAGCTGTCATTTGTCAGACGGCTTTTGAGTTCGTTCGCAAGCTGTCTTGATGTCATTTTTGCCATGATTTAGACTCTCCTTTCATTATTTAGAAAGAGAATCTGTTAAAAATGCTTCAATCTCTTCCTTCGTTTTACGATCCTTGCTGACAAAGCGGTTAATCTCTTGCCCATTTTTAAATACTAAAAAGCTTGGAATGCCGTAAATTTCCCACTCTGCGCATGTGTCAATAAATTGATCTCTATCCACATAGAAGTACTCAAATTCTGGGTAGTTTGCTTCAAGCTCTGGCAAGAATGGTTCGATAAAGGTGCAGTCCGGGCACCAGTCCGCTGAAAATAGCAATACTGTTAAGTCTTCTTGAATCACTTTTTGTAATTCTTCGTTTGATTCAATTTTTTTCATGTTTCATTCCTCCAGTTTGTATGGTTAAATCTCCGAATTGTATATAGCCTTTCTTTCTCATCCATTCTGATACTACCAAACTAATCACTGCCGGGCCAACGATATGCAAAAGAGCAATCGCTAGAAAAACAGATGGATGAAATCCCATAACCGTCAGTGTCATAAGCTGTCCAACAAGGCCACTCGTTCCCATTCCTGCCCCTGCCGCATTATTGACCATCCCAAAGCCAATAATACCAATTGGCGCGAGAATGAGGCCCGCTATCGTCGGCGGAATAAGGATAAGGGGATTTTTTACAATGTTCGGCAGCTGCAATTTTGACGTGCCAATACCGACAGCAGCAAGACCACCAAAACGATTTTCTCTAAAGCCTGCAGCGGCAAAGCCGACCATTTGAGCGCAGCAGCCGATCGTTGCAGCACCAGCAGCAAGACCGCTTAAATCAAGCATGAGTGCAAGCGCAGCACTTGAAATTGGTGAGCTGAGGGCAAGTCCAACAATGGTTGCTACTAGCATGCCCATGATCAGCGGACTTTGGTCAGTCCCCCACATGATGAGCCTGCCAAGCCCTGTCATCATGGCTTCAATCCCTGGACCGATCAAAGCGGCGGTGGAAAAACCAGTGATGATGGTGACAAGCGGTGTCAAAATAATATCAATTTTTGTCTCACCACTGACCAGTTTGCCAAGTTCTACACCAATTAATGCTGCGACAAAGCTTCCAGCAGGTCCACCAAGCTCTGCTCCTGCAGCACCTGAAACAACACTTGCAAAAATGATCAATGGAGATGCCTGTAACCGGTACGCCACGGCTACGCCAATCGCTGGTCCCATGAGCCCCATTGCGAGTGTTCCCATTTTGATGATGAGCGGAAGTGATAACAAACCGCCTGCTGTTTTTAAAATCAGACCTACTACTAATGTAGCAAATAGACCTAAAGCCATATAAGAGAGTGCATCAATGAAGTACACTTTTGGCGAAAGGGAGATTCCCTTTCTTTTCAAATAAGTCATCAACGTCGTCTTCCTGCTTTCTCATAGGAAAGACGAAAAGGCCTGTCCTTCCTATTATATGTAGTATTCTTACGATGAAAAAATAGTCTCTACCATGAATATCATAATCATATTTTTTTTGCTTTATCAAGCACTTCTTGTGTAACATGAAAAGAAACAGGGCAAACCTTTACTAAGTTTGTACAAAAGGAGGAGATCGTTATGCAATTAACCGTCTATTTAGCAGGAGAAATTCATAGCAAGTGGCGTGATGAAATCAAGGAGAAAAGCCAATCGTTGAAACTGCCAGTGACATTTGTTGGTCCAATGGAGAATCATGACCGCTCCGATCACATTGGTGAGGACATTTTAGGTGAGCAGCCGAATGCCATATTCAAAGATGATGCTGCTTCTGATTTGAACAATTTCCGTACTGAGATCCTATTAAACAAGGCAGACGTCGTCATTGCCCGCTTTGGTGAGAAATATAAACAGTGGAACACGGCAATGGATGCATCTGCTGCCATCGCAAAAGGGAAACCTCTCATTTTGATCCGCCCAAAAGAACTGCACCATCCGTTAAAGGAACTATCAAATAAAGCGAATATCACTGTGGAAACCGTGAACCAAGCGATCAAAGCGTTATCTTACGTGTTTGAACAGCAATAACAAAAGGCTGCTCTCTTGAAAGAGGCAGCCTTTTGATTACATTTACACCTGTTGATATATAGAATCCACTGTACTTTGATCACAGTTTTTCACAAGACGGACGATTAATTCTTTTGCCGCTGCATAGTCATCCACATGCAATACTGAATGACTTGTGTGAATGTAGCGAGCACACACTCCAATGACAGCAGAAGGCACGCCTTGGTTTGAAATATGCACACGTCCAGCGTCCGTACCACCTGGTGATACGAAGTATTGGTATGGAATATTGTTTGACTCAGCCGTATCAAGCACAAAGTCTCTCATCCCGCGGTGCGTAATCATGGTTCGATCAAAAATACGCAAAAGTGCACCTTTACCAAGCTGGCCGAATTGGGTTTTGTCACCTGTCACATCGTTTGCAGGGCTTGCATCTAAAGCAAAAAACAGATCCGGCTGAATCATATTCGCAGCTACTTCTGCCCCTCTAAGCCCTACTTCTTCCTGAACCGTTGCACCTGAATACAGATGACATGAAAGTGGTTCGTCTTTTATTTCTTTTAATAATTCAATCGCAAGTCCGCAGCCATAGCGGTTATCCCAAGCCTTCGCTAAAATCTTTTTAGGATTCGCCATAGGGGTAAAGACTGTTGCAGGCACGATTTGCTGTCCTGGGCGAACGCCAAGTTCTTTTGCCTCTTCTTCACTGTCTGCACCAATATCAATGAGCATGTCTGATGGTTTCACAGGTTTGCTTTTTTGTTCTGGTGTTAGAAGATGAGGCGGTGTACTAGAGACGACACCAGGAATTGGCCCGTGATCGGTATGAACGTCGACACGCTGCGCCAGCATGACTTGACTCCACCAGCCGCCGAGTGTTTGGAAGCGTATCATCCCGTTTTTTGTAATGGATGAAACCATGAATCCCACTTCATCCATATGACCAGCCACCATGATTTTAGGTGCGTTCTCTGGTCCCTTGCGAACCCCAAACACACCGCCAAGACGATCCTGAATGAGTTCGTCAGAATATTTCTCAAGTTCCTTTTTCATAAAAGCACGTACATGGTGCTCATTACCTGGAGTACCTTGTAATTCTGTTAAATTTCGGAAAAGCGACAATGTTTCTTCATTCATTCTACGATTTACCTCGTTTCTATGTAATGACCATATATATTCCTATAAAAATAACACTCACTTTATACTATAAGAATTCTTTCGGTTTTCCAAGTATCTCTCCAGAAATTTTGAATATGCTTTCAACTATTCGGATTCCTTAACATCAATGGACAAGTTTTGTATAATGGAAAAAACAGCAATACGGAGGTGCAGCACGTTGAAGTTAAAACATGTTCTGATTGGTGCGAGTATTGGCGTAGCCGCTGCAATTGTTGCAAAGAAAGTATTTTTCCCTACGTATATCTCGTCTGAAAAAGCATTAAAAATTGTGAAATCCGCTTTTAAACAGCGCGGCCCGATTGATGGCTCTTGGATTTATACTGTACCAGAACCGTATAACGTAAATGGTGAAACGATTGATGTGTACAAATCTGGTATTACTCGCTCAGCCTTTGGCGAGCTTGAACAGTACGAAGTCATGATTGATGCCAAAACAGGCATGATTGTGGATGTCATTGATTCTGTGGCTTGATAAAGAAAGCTTCGCAAAGGGTGTCCTTGCGAAGCTTCTTTTTTATATGGCTTTGATTTTTTTGTACACAGGATGCCACATAGCGTCCTGTACTGTCTGAATAAGGTCCTCAGGCGTTTCCTCTGCAATTCCTTCATCGATCGCTGCTTGCGCCACACGAACAGCTACTGTCGCTGAAACGGTTCGAAGCTGATCGACACTTGGCAGCATCGCTGCACCCGGCTTTCCGACATTGACCATGCTGGCAATCGCTTCAGCACTCGCAACAAACATGCTGTCTGTCATGAGGCGTGCTTTAGACACAATCGTTCCAAGACCAAGCCCTGGGAACACAAGAGCATTATTCGCTTGCCCAATTTCATATGTCACGCCACCATATTCGACAGGGTCAAATGGGCTTCCCGTTGTCACAAGGGCGCGACCTTCTGTCCACTCAATGAGATCTTCAGGCTTTGCTTCTGAAAGAGGTGTCGGATTCGACATCGGTAAAATGGCTGGGCGCTCTACGTGTGACGCCATTTCTTTCACAATTTCCTCTGTAAATGCTCCTCCTACTGTCGAGGTGCCAATTAAGATGGTTGGTTTAGCCTGTTTGACGACCTCTAATAAATCAATGGAATGCTTAGGACCATTACGGGCATAATCCTTTACTTCGTCAGAACGTCTTGCATATGGCTTTTGAAATGGCTGAATGTCAGGCGAATCATCTGTAAGTAAACCTGTTTTATCAATACACCAGAAATGATCATATGATTCCTCTTCTTTGACTCCGTCTCTGACAATCGCATCACGGATCTGCTCCGCTATGCCAATCCCTGCCGTACCCGCTCCGAAAATGACGATTCGGTGATCTTTCAGCGGAACCTTCGAAGCTTTTGCACATGCCAGAACCGCAGCAAGTGAAACAGCTCCAGTTCCTTGAATGTCATCATTAAATGTACAAATCCGTTCCTTATATTTTTCCAATATGGCTCGTGCATTTTTTGTCCCAAAGTCTTCCCAGTGAAGGAGTGCATTTGGAAAGGTTGCGCGGGCAAGCTCTACATATTGATCGATAAACTGATCATATCGCTCGCCTCGAACGCGAGAATGCTGATTTCCAACATAAAGCGGATCATTCAAGAGACTTTCTTGGTTCGTCCCCGCATCAAGCACAACAGCCAGCACGCGGCTAGGATCAATGCCTGCTGCAGCTGTATAAACAGCAAGTTTCCCGACTGAAATGGCAATACCGCCAACACCCCAGTCTCCAATACCTAAAATACCTTCTGCATCTGTCGCAACGATTAAGTCAATGGATTCATCCACACCGTAAGAGGCAAAGATCTCTTCCATGCCTTCCAAGTCATCAATTGATAAATAAAGCCCCCTTGGCTTTCGATACTCGTGGCTATAACGCTGAATGGCTGTTCCAACTGTCGGTGTATAGACAATCGGCAGCATCTCTGCCAAGTGCTCATTTAGTAATTTGTAAAAAAGCACTTCGTTTCTGTCATGAAGTGATGTTAAATACACATTTTTCCCAAGTTCATCTGGCTGTGCCTTGAACTGCTCATATGCACGCTTTGCCTGATCCTCTAATGTTAAAACTTTAGGTGGTAGAAATCCCTTTAAACCAAGCTCTTCCCGCTCTTCCTTCGTAAATGCAACCCCTTTGTTTAAATAAGGGACGGACATGACTTCCATCCCTCTTAATGGTGTTTCAATGACATCACCATGTACACGATAAAATTGGTTCACCTGCACTCTTCCTTTCACAAGTTCATTTTGTCGTTATTTTGTGTGAAAGGCGAAAAAACATGCAGATGATCTTTTATCTCCCTGTTTCTCTTTTGACTTCATGTGTGATTTGCCCATCTTCATCCCACTTAACAGCGCGGTAAATCGCATCATGATAAAACAAGTACCACGCATTTTTTTCTTCTGCAAATGCCTGCCATTTTTGCTTAGCTGGAATTGAAGTCATTGGGTAATCATCATATGCCAAGACCCATAATGGATTTTTATGAGCGTGCGTTGGCATAATGTCAGCTAAATGAATCGCTGTTTCGCCCTGACTTGTGAGCGTTAAGATGCTATGGCCATTGCTATGACCGCCTGTATGATGCAGCTGAATGCCTTCTATTACTTCGATGCTTTCTTCAAATGGCACCACTTGATCTGCTACAGGCTCCCAGTTTTCTTTCCAATATGTATTTCTTGAGCGGATGTTAGGCGCCCTCATTTCATCCCATTCGATTTTGGATGTGATGATTTTTGCTTGCGGAAAAACAGACACGAGCTTTTCTCCTTCACGTTTTGTTAATCCGCTTGCATGATCGAAGTGAAGATGCGTCATTAAGACGTAATCAATATCTGCTGTTTGCAGGCCGAGTGCCGCGAGTGACTCTTCCAATTTCGTCTCTTCTGTTACGCCGTAATTGCGTTTTTGTTTATCCGTCAGCTTACCTGATCCGATGCCGGAATCCACTAAAAAATGGAGACCATTCCACCGTATAAGGATTGGGTCACACCGCAGTTCAATTTGATTGCGATCGTTCACCGGGTATTTTTTTGACCATAACGGCTTTGGCACCACACCAAACATCGCACCGCCGTCCATGTGTGTATCTCCCCCGTTTAACCAGAACAGTTCCATGTCACCTATGTTCATTGTCTCCATTGCTGTCATCCCTCCTTTTTCTATCGTAGCAAATACAACCAAAAATCGCATGCATCAATCTTTTCATGAAAAAAACTGACTGCAATTTTTTTTGCAGCCAGCTTGATGTCACTTGTTATTCTGGAAATTTCACTTCTGATCGATAGATAGGTTGTCCCATAGACGAGAATTTCTCTTCGTATTCCGTCATCACATTTCCTTCTAGTCCGTCCTTATGTAAATCTAAGCTTACATACGTTAAAAGAAGACCATATGCAGAAAAGCTCTTTAAAGAATATTCAAATAACCCGCGGTTATCTGTTTTGAAATGCAATTCACCGCTTGGACGAAGAATATGTTCATATCGCTCTAAAAAGGCCTTAAACGTCAATCTGCGCTTTTCATGTCTTGCTTTTGGCCACGGATCAGAGAAATTCAAATACACTCGGTCAATCTCATTTGCCGCAAACACATCTGTCAGCGTTTCCGCATTAATGTTCAAAAGCTTTACATTTTCAACATCTGTCTCTTTGATTTTATCTACTGCTGTCACAATGACACTTTTAAATAATTCAATGCCAATATAGTTGATATCAGGATGAAGCTTGCCCATTCCAGCGATAAAGCTCCCTTTTCCTGTGCCAACTTCGATATGGATTGGATGATCATTTCCAAATAGCTCATGCCATTTCCCTTTATATTGCTCGGGGCTTGCTAAGGCAATATGAGCATTTTCAGCTAAGTAATCATCAGCCCATGGTTTATGTCGCATTCTCAATTTGATACACCTCTATTTTCTTTACATTTTATCAAGATACCATGAAACATAAAGACCCGCAAGACAGCATCTTTATGCGCATATGAAAAAGACCAGCCCTTCGCTTGAGCTGGTCTGCCGCATGTATAAATTGGGCGCTGAATGCACAGTTTAACCACATAAATGACACGCAGAAAAGGAGCATACGTATGGGATTAAACCGTCAACATCAGCTTCAATTAATCAAAGATATTTTAACCGATCACCAGTTGGATTGCTGCGGGACTGTTGCAGAATATGAACAGGTGGGACGCGTGATTCAATTAATGCTGGCAAAAGAAGACCTTGATGCCGACATTCGTCAATTATTAACAGATATTTATGATTACAGCCAAAAGGGCACTTCTGTCAGTTCTATTGATGCACATATTGAGGCGCATCAATCGCATTTGTCAGAGTGGGTCGAGAATATTCCTCTGTCTTAATGAATGTTTAACCGCTGTAAGAGTGCGCTCAGCTCCGCTTGCACTTCTTGCTGCGCTTTTTCATTTCCTTTTCTTTTATGCCACACGACAAACGATACGGTTTCAGCGAGGACGTACCAAGCCATGCGTTTTCGCAAATTGTCCGTCAGCGGGGCACCGTACATTGAGAGCCAGCTTTCCCAGTTCTTTTCTTCAACATAATGGTATAAAAGTGGTCCAAGATCAATGGCTGGGTCAGCAATCATCGCCCCATCCCAATCGATCAAGTAAAGCTGGTTTTCATCTGTCAGCAGCCAATTATTATGATTGAGGTCACAATGACACACGACCTTGTCTTCAAATTGAACTGCCTCCACATGCTTCTCTAAGTACTGGATGGCACGTGTGACATCGCGCGAATCAATTTGCTCTTTAAATATGGACTGTTTTAAATGCTTCAGAATGGATGCTGGGTCTAGAGAGTGCTTCTCTAATCGTTTCAGCATATCAAGCAATTCTTTCGATGTATGAATTTTTCTTAGCTGCTCTGCGACAGGACGGTCATTCATGTCCTTTGGCTTCAGCTCTCTGCCGCTCAGCCAGTGCTGCGCAGTGATGACATCCCCATTTTCCATCCGTTTTGTCCAGACAAGCTTCGGCACAATGCCTTCAGCTGACAAAACCGCAAGAAACGGTGACGTATTGCGTTTTAAAAATAGCTTTTGGTCATTGTGTGTTGCGAAGTACGCATCTCCCGTAGCGCCTCCAGCAGGAGAGATGTGCCATTCGCTACCTAATATTTGTCCCAACCAGTTCATATCAATTTTCAACCCATCATTTCTTAAAATATTTTAAATCGTGCTTTTTTAGTCGACAAAATTCAGCCGATTGAAGGTCAATAGGCTGTTTTTTTTATTTATATGATCATAAAAACAAAAAGGACAGCTATTGAGAATGAGATGCTAAACAATAGCCGTCCTATAGATTTTATCGTTACCTTCTTATACTCGTCAAGCAAAACTAGAAAATCAGGACAAGAACCTTATGAAAAGAAAGGCTTTTTTCATGGTTCTTTGACTAGGACATTCATGAGACATGATTTAAGCACGTAATTTTAAGGAGCGATCACTCGTCTTCACAAAAACAGGCGTTGCACCAATCACTTCTCCATCTGCATGAAATAAGATTTTTCCATCTGCCTCCAAGTACGCTTCTTCGTGCTGAAACAGGGTAACGCCCTTCATTCCAAGGTGCTTGCGAAACACCATCGCACTTAGAAACAATAGCACTTTAAATGGATTCAAATCTGTGACAACGAGTGTTTGAAAGCCTGGCTGCCTCGCGCTCACTTCTGGTGCTGCTTCCAGCCCGCCTCCGTAATAGGGGTGATTACAAACAATCACAAACCACACTTGGCGAAAGACCTTCTTCTCGTTTTCAATAAACAGCGCAAGGTCGAACGGCTTAAAGGACCATAAAGAATGGAGAAATGACAGCGGGTAGATGATAAACCCAAGCCCCAGTCGTTTCAACCACTTTTTTCCTCTGAAATACACTGTTTTCCTTAGCACATGCGCATCAAACCCCGCACCGATATGATTGAGAAAGAGAACGGATTGCGCGCTTTCTGCGTGATCTTGAAAGGAGCCGAGTGAAAATGTTTTGGTGAGCATTCTCTTTTGCTTTCTCACTTCTTTTAGGACATCTTGACGATGGATGCCAAGGCCCTTCGCCGCATCATTCCAATGACCGGCGGGGACAAAGCTTAGCTGCACATGATCCATTTCCTTTAAGCCATTTAGGACTTCATGAATGGTTCCGTCACCGCCAATGACAATCAGGCGCTTCAGCCTGTCATCTTGCATGGCGCTAATTTGTCTTGCCAATACTTCTGCATGACCTTCATGCTGGGTGAGAAACGATCGATATGAGATCTCCACCTTTTGTAGTTCTTTCTCTATGCTCCTCCATGTACGAAGTCCTTTTCCATGTCCTGCTGCTGGATTAACGATAAAGTACCATTCATTCATATATTAGCTCCACTCAGGTCTCATTTTTCGTGACCTTCCATTATGCCTTTAATCGAGCCATTCCTGCCTTCTTTTGCTGTCTGATTCACCATAAGCAAGCAATGCTTTTGTCGCCTTAAATTGCTGATGCTTTGTCGGCGCAGTATTTTTCCGCTGCTTTTCAAACCAATCTTCCGCCTTCTTCTTATCGACAACCTCCATCCCGTATGGAACTTCCGGTAAGTCAATATAAGAGGTACGGCTGATCAAGATTTTTTTCACAGGAAGATGGGCACCGCTTTGCTGTAAGATCTTTGACACGACGGTGCCAGAGCGTAGAAGGCTTGCGCAAGGATTCAAAACGGACTGAACCGCTTTCCCATTCGCCCGCTTTTCCCAAAAACGTTCCTTCGTTCCGATATATACGCTGTCAGGCTCTGCCTCTAAGAAGGATAAACAAATCACTTCCAGCGGCGTAATGAGGACTGGACATAATTCCATCTCTGCTTTTTGAATGAGCAGCACCGGTTTGTACATCACAAAATATGAATCCGGAAGCTGCCTAGCAAGCATGCGCAGCTTTTCGTCATATCGAATGTGATGGGAAACGGTCGAAATGTTGGAAATCGTCGAGCTCGCCCATTTTAATTGAACATCGAATAGATGATCTTTAAAAAAATGAATGAGCTTCGTTTCATCTGTAGGAACGTTTGTAAAGACACCTTGCTCTATATCTGTCGGCTCGTTAAAAAGACTCAGGTCCCGTTCCTTCTTCATATCGGCTTCTTTTTGCTTTCTCTTTAAGGAGAATTTCTTTCTCTTTTCCTCCTCTTGTTTAGGCACTTGTTCAGAGATTTGGTCAAATGAATGCTGCGTCTTCTCTTTTGAAGCTTTTTTTAACTCGTCCCACCTTTGCTTTTTCAATCGAATGAATTGATTGATGTAGTGATGCGGGTCTTGTTCATATCGTGATATATAATCTTGAATTTTGATAATTTGCGCCATCTGCTGCTCACTCCAACTTTTAGAATCATTTATGTAGTGCAAATTGTTTGATTGCGTGATAACGCGGGGTTTCTCTCGGACGTATTTCATATAGAGTCATACAAGAAACCTCTATCACGTATGGCTCTTTGCGTAAAGGCGCTTGTTCTGCAAAAGAGTGATCCGCGTTCCATTTGCGTGCAATCGTCATATGCGGATGAAACGGTCTCTTTTCAACAGGATGTCCTGCTGACAATACGGCTTCTTTCACCTTTTCTCTTAATTGCATGAGCGGTTCACTTTCATCAGGTTTTGCAAAAAAGACTCTCGGGCGCTCCTTCGTGCCAAACTGTCCGACCTCATTCAGCTCAAGTGAAAATGCAGCGGCTTCCTTTGAGAGGATCTCAAGCAGCTCGATGATCTTCTTTAAGCGCTCATCTGGAATGGCACCTAAAAAGATCAAGGTCACATGATAATCATGTGGTGCTGTCCATTTTTGAAAAGACAGTCCGCTTCTTTGATCAATGTCTTTTTTGATTTGATGCGCAAGTTGTTCAGGGATGTGAACCCCAATAAAATAATGACGGTTTTCTGACACAATATCACCTGTCCTTTTATAACAAACTTTACGAATCCCCATTGATGATAGTATAACTAAAGAAATGCGGAATGAGAAGAAAGGGTGTCACATGATGAAGGTTGCACAAAATATAGCTGAGCTGATTGGCGATACACCACTTGTTCAATTACAGCGGCTTCAGCCAGACAATGCGGCAGCTGTTTATTTAAAGCTGGAATCGTTTAATCCTAGCGGCAGTGTGAAGGACCGCGCTGCTTACAATATGATCGTTGAGGCTGAAAAACAAGGGAAGCTTACAAAAGGAGCGACCATTATTGAACCGACGAGTGGGAATACAGGGATTGGTTTAGCTATGAACGCAGCAGCTAGAGGGTATCAAGCCATCCTTGTGATGCCTGATACGATGACAAAGGAACGAATCAATATTTTGAAGGCTTACGGGGCGCAGGTCATTTTAACCCCAGGAGAAGAAAAAATGCCAGGCTGTATTCGCAAAGCAGAGGAGCTGGCAGCTCAAATTCCTCATAGCTTTATCCCGATGCAATTTGATAATAGAGCGAATCCAGATGCTCATAGAGGCACAACGGCTGTTGAAATCATGGAAGCTGTCAAACAACTTGGCAAGCCCCTTGGAGCCTTTGTCGCAACAGCAGGAACTGGCGGAACCATTACAGGCACTGGTGAGGAATTAAAGAAAGCATTCCCTCATTTGACCATACGTGTGGCAGAGCCGAAGGGATCTCCAGTCTTATCTGGCGGGAAACCTGGCAAACATAAACTTGTTGGCACAAGTCCAGGATTTATTCCTCATATTTTAAATGAGCATGTCTATGATGAGATCGTACAAGTAAGCGATGAAGATGCGTACACTATCACACGTCAGCTTGCCCGTCTTGAAGGAATTTTAGTTGGTCCATCATCTGGTGCAGCCTGCTATGCTGCGATTGAAACAGCCAAGCAATTACCGGCAGATCAAATTGTGATCTGTATGACAGCAGATACAGGCGAACGATACTTATCAAGTGATGTTTTTCAAGATTAAAAAAGAACAGGGCAATGAATCCCTGTTCCTTTTTCTTCTTTTCTCGGTTAGGACGATTTGACAGCCTTCACCTCAGCCTGCTCCCCTGTGATGAGTAAAGCCTGCTCATCAGTAAGCGGGCATAAATCGAGCGTCTGCTCATACTGCTCCATGATTTGCTGCGCAGCCTCGCCTAAATGGGTATTGTACATATGCGGTACCGGACAGTAGCTTATCTCATTGAATCCTTGATAAGATGAAAGCTCTGGTGCCTTCTGCCGATCATCCATCACGGAAATATATTCAATGCTTGGCGCCATGATGATACTCCCTGCGGATTCACCAATGTACAGCTTGCCTTTATTGATTTCTTCTTTTAGCACGTCATCGAGACCGTGCTTTCTCAATTCCTGCAGCAAATAGAAGGTGTTGCCTCCTGATACGTACATCACATCATTTTGTTTCATCATCTTTGTGATTTCTTCGGTAGACTGCTCAGCTATTTGAACGGTTTCTAGCTGCATACCGAGTTGATGAAAGGCTTCTTTTGCTGCCTCTACATAGTGCGTGACTTCTTCCACAGCACTTGCTGTTGGAAAAAATGTCACGCGTTTTCCTTTTAATGATTCACCCGCAAAGTCAGACAAGAGAGAATAGCTGTCTTTGAATGAAGAGCATAAGAACATTTTTTTCACTGTGAATCCCCTCTTCTCTTTTTCTATTTTGCCAATTCATACATGGCTTGTGCATATAGTGCGGTTGCTCTTAGTAGATCATCGATTTCGATATATTCATCCTTCTGATGTGCGCAATCTGGTCTGCCAGGGAAGAGAGGACCAAAGGCAACGCCCGCTTCTAAAGATCTCGCATACGTTCCTCCACCAATGGCAATCAGATGAGCTGGATCTCCCATTTGTTCCTCATATACCCGCTGCAATGTTTTCACAAGCGGATGATCTTTTGAGACGTGATGCGGAGGGCTGTCGTCAAATTTCAGAAGGGTAGCCCCTTTGATGCCTTCGATCCCTTTTTTAACGTCCTTGCCGTCTGCTGTCACTGGATAGCGGACATTTAATCCTAGCTTCGCTTCCTCGCTTTGTGTATAGCGGATCGTGCCAACATTTAAAGTCAAATCTCCGCTAATGTCATCTTTGCAAGCAATCCCCAGCTTTTTCCCTCTTGTATCCTGATCAAATAAAGCATTGATTTGAGAGGTAAACGCAAGCCCATCTTCATCTAATTCTTGTCCACATAGAAAATTGGCCATATGAATGCCCGCATTGATGCCATGCGCCGGCTCCATGGCATGAACTGATTCACCTTTTAATGTGAAATGCAGTCCATCCGCTACATTCTTTACCTCACCTGATAATTGATTGTCAGCAAGATAAGCTTCAAAAGCTGTTTTTAATGATTCAGCATCGTGTTCTTGTGCCGCTGTCACAGTGGCAGTTGAATCATCCGGCACCATATTCAGCCGCATACCCGATGTGAATTGCTTGAGCATATAGCGCTGATGTTGTTCTGTACGTTGATATGTAAATGACACAATGGCATCAACGATCCCTTTTTCAGCATGAATAATCGGAAAATCAGCATCTGGCGCGAATCCAATTTGTGGCATCTCCTCATGCTTGAAATAATGGTCCACACAGCGCCAATCACTTTCTTCATCTGTTCCAATGATCATTCGAATCTTTTTTGACAACTTCATCCCAGTATCTTTTAACATCTTCAGTGCGTAGAAAGCCGCCATGGTTGGCCCTTTATCATCAATGGCGCCTCGTGCAAATATTTTATTTTCTCTTATGTCTGCTGAAAATGGCGGGGTTGTCCAGCCGTCACCAGCAGGCACAACGTCCACATGGCATAGCACACCTACAATGTCTTCGCCTTCTCCATATTCAATATGACCTGCATAGCCATCCACATTCTTGACTGTGAAGCCTTCGTATTCCCCTTTTTTCAGCATATACTGAAGGGCCTGATCGACTTTTTCACCAAATGGCTGTCCTTCTTTTCCACCTTCTTCATCAAGGACACTTTCAATTTGCAAAAAAGATTGTGTGTCCTTTATTAAGTCGTCTTTTTTTCGTATGACTTCAGCTTCCCAATTCATTTTTCCATTCCTCCTTGAAAAAAGGTTGCAATCCACCCTTAAAACGAATATTATATTAATTGTTTTGTAATAATGTTCGTAAATGGAGGATTTTATGTTTCAGTTAAAAGAAAACCAAACCAACATAAAGAGAGAATTAATCGCTGGTATGACGACATTCTTTACCATGGTATATATTGTTGCCGTTAATCCAGGAATTCTTTCAAAAGCAGGCATTCCTTTTGACCAAGTCTTTACTGCAACAATTATCGCTGCTGTCGTCGGTACGCTCTGGATGGCACTTTTTGCAAACTATCCGATTGCGATTGCACCAGGTATGGGGCTGAATGTCTATTTCACCTTTACAGTTGTCGGTGGTGGCGGCATCAGCTATCAAACAGCGTTCAGTGCGGTATTTGTTGCTGGTATACTCTTTATTATTTTATCGTTAACATCCCTTAGAAAACAACTGATTCAAGCCATTCCAGATAATTTAAAATACGGCATTACAGCCGGAATCGGGCTTTTTATTGCATTTATCGGCCTCCGTCAGTCTGGGATTATCACAGCTGACCCGGAAAATCTAGTGAAGCTTGGCAACTTAAGCTCGCCTGTTGTCATTTTAACGCTTGTCGGCTTAATGATCTCTGTTATTTTAATGGTACTTCAAATCAATGGTGCTCTGTTTATCGGCATGTTAGCAACGACACTGATTGCCCTTGTAACAGGACAGCTTCATTTCCCTAAGATGCTGATGGACATCCCTGCACTTCCAGAAGGTATGCTGATTACAAATCCATTCGCTGCCTTTGGTGATGTATTCTCTCATCATTTATATGCGGTCGTCTTCTCCTTCTTACTAGTGACGATTTTTGATACAACGGGCACAATGATCGGAGTGGCTGAACAAGCCGGACTCATGAAAAAAGGCCAGCTGCCAAAAGTACGCAGAGCCCTGCTCGCTGATTCTGCTGCAACGACGATCGGTTCTATGTTTGGGACAAGCCCAACAACAGCTTATATTGAATCATCCTCTGGGGTTGCTGCTGGCGGAAGAACCGGGCTAACGTCTTTAACAGTCGCTGCACTGTTTATTGTGGCATTGTTTTTCGGTCCGCTCGTTCAAGCCATTTCTTCTTTACCATCCATCACATCACCTGTTCTCATCATTGTCGGGTGCTTGATGATGAACTCCGTGTCACGCATTCGCTGGAACGAGCTAGACGAAGCATTCCCTGCTTTTCTTGTGATTCTTTCCATGCCGCTGACATCTAGTATTTCAACCGGAATTTCACTTGGATTTATTTCATATCCACTTGTGAAACTGGCAAAAGGGAAATGGAGAGAAGTACATGTTCTTGTCCTTATCTTTGCCATTTTATTTTTCATTCAGCTCTTTTTCTTAGAAGGATAACAGAAACAAAAAAGGCACATTCTAACAAGGGATGTGTCTTTTTAAGATGAGTGAATTTTTTATTTTGTAAATTTTCTGTGTTTCATTTTTGGGCGTTTGAATGTGACAGTATTCTCCATACGCCTTACCCCCATTGGGTTGTAACCGAATTCAAAACATGGTATATACCATGTTTCGATTCATGAAGACAAGTTAAATAACATGTAAAGTTGACTTTTTGGTGGAACTAGATGCATAATAACGTGTATAATAGAATAAAACATTAAGAAACACGAACATTTACCATTGTTGCATGTCCTTATTTCGCAGTTTTAGTGTAGTAAGTTGTGGTTAGTCAAGTCCATCCGATCTTATTGATAGGGAGTGGTTTTTTGAAACCTTCAACAAACCGTATGATGACTCGAATAAAATCAGTCTATATGTTCATTCAAGAGAAAGGTCTTGTGACGACACAAGAGCTGGTTGATGAATTCGGGATCACACCTAGAACCATTCAAAGAGACTTAAACGTGCTTGCCTATAACGATCTTGTTCATAGTCCAAGCAGAGGCAAATGGGAAACAACGAGAAAAAAAGTAAAAATATCATCTTAAGCGTATAATGAACTGTCCATATAACAAAAAGAACCGGCGACATGCCGGTTCTTTTCTTTTGTCTTTTGTTCTATATTTATGGTCGATTGATTAAGCTGTCTAATTCTTCATCCGTCAATTCACGGTACTCTCCAGGCGCTAGGTCTTCATCTAAAGAGATAGCCCCCATCGAGAGCCTTTTTAAAAAGATGACTTCATTTCCCACTGCTTGCGCCATCAGCTTCACTTGATGGTACTTTCCTTCAGTAATCGTTAAACGGATGCGTGTATCTTCACTTTCATTCGCATCTACTTCAACCTTTGCCGGCTTCGTACGGTAATCATCTAAAATGATAACACCCTCTTCAAGGCGCTTGATGTCTTGATCTCCTAATGGATATTTCAAATGAACTTCGTACGTTTTTGGCACATGCTTTTTTGGAGAAAGTAATTGATGTGCAAGCTGTCCATCATTTGTGAGGAGGAGAAGACCGACTGTATCCTTGTCCAGTCTCCCGACAGGAAATGGCTCTCTTGCGATATCCTCCGGCTCAAGTAAATCGACAACCGTTTCATCCCGCAAATCTTCAGTTGCTGAGATGACCCCATCTGGTTTGTTCATCATTAAGTAAATGAATTCTTTATACTCTACACGCTCTCCGTGTACGAGCACTTCATCATTCGATGGATCAACATGATCTTTCACCTGCTTCGCCAGTTCTCCATTCACGGTGACTGCCCGTGCCTTGACCAGCTTCTTTACATCTTTTCTTGAACCAAAGCCGCTGCTAGCAAGCAATTTATCAAGCCTCATGAAACTCCACCTCTTCTTAGCTCTTTTTTCTTAAAAATGTCGGCATACGGCTGCCGAGTACACGCTCAAGTAATCCTACCTTATAAGACAAGAACAGATACACACCGCTACCAGTGATCATTGAAATCAAAATGACAATACCCGCATTAACAATTCCACCTTCATACGAAATCACTTGGCTCACAAGCTGACATGTCACATACGCCACTACAGCCATAATCGCAGTCAAAATACCAATGAGAATAAATCGTTTGAAAATCCTGCGGAACGAATAGCCGGCATGGCGCTTAATCATGATAAACATATACAAGATGGACGCGCTATAGCCTAACGCAGTCGCAAGCACAGAACCATTTCCTTGCAGCCAGCTGATTAACGGAATGTTCAGAACCGTTTTAATGATGATCCCTAACAACAGACTGACGATGGCAAATTTTTGTTTGTTAATTCCCTGCAAAATCGCTGCATTAATGGTGAATAAAGAAAACAATAACGCAACAGGTGCATACCAGAACAAAATTGACATCCCAATCTCAGGATGAACAGACGGATAGAAAAACCAATAAACCGGTCCAGCCAATGCCGAGATACCAAATGAAGCAGGCAGCACGAAAAATAATATGACCTGCATCGTCTGATCAATTTGTCTATTGAGCAGCTTGTAGTTACGAGCTGTAAATGATTCTGTAATAGTTGGTATCAAGGTTAAGCCAAACGCTGTTGCAAGCGACACAGGAATCATCACGAGCTTCGGTAAATATAACGTCACAATAGACAATACCGCTGTACTAATATCCTGATGTCCTGATGCAATCATGGCTCTGTTAATAGTGTTTGTATCTATATAAGAATAAATTGGAATCGCCAGTCCAACAAACACATACGGTGCCGCATAGCTAAATAGCTCTGTAAACATTTGCTTATAAGATAAGTCAGAGGAAGCACCTGTATTCGGCTGCATGGATAAGAGCCGATCCTTGCGCTTCAGCCAATATAAATAAAGCGTGAATAAGCCGCCAAATGCGCCGATAAGTGCTGCAAATGTAGCATATCCGACAGCGATGACAAGACCACCGTCAAGCACTTTTAAAATAATAAACGTTGCTGTTAGTAGAAAGATGATTCTGACAAGCTGCTCAATGACTTGGGAAACAGCTGTCGGTCCCATCATAGAGTGTCCTTGGAAGAACCCCCGCACAAGACTCATAATAGGTACAACCAAAAGACCTAAACTGACCATCCGAATCACATATACCACTTGATCGACAGTCAAACCGCCTATTTCATTTGATCCACCAAGCTGAATCTTGGCAAAAATCGGTGCGGTCAAATATAAAATAGAAAAGGCGATAATCCCGGTGACAAGCATGACCGACATACCCGCCCTGAACATTTTTCTCGTTGTCTCATAATCGCCAATTGCATTATATTTAGAAACAAATTTTGATACCGCTGTTGGAAAACCAAGCGTAGCAATACTTAAAAAGATCGTATACTGATTGTATCCATATTGGAATAGCGCTCCACCAGTAGCTCCAACCATTGCGCTAAATGGAATTAAATAAATCATACCAAGAATACGAGAGAGATAAGTCCCTATCGTTAAAACCAACGTACCACGAAGCAGTTTATTAGACATGCGCTTAACCACCATTTTTCTAATGAATATTCAACTCAACTATTTTACCACATCATTTCGACGCACAGGTAACAAATCCAATACAGAAGGTACAAAACCAATCAATTCATATTTCAGCCTTCCCCAATTTTCGTTATAATAGATGAATGACTGAAAGTAGAAAGAGGAATGTAACATGAAACATTATGATGTCATTGTCATTGGCGGTGGACCTTCTGGACTGATGGCCGCGATTGCATCAGCAGAGCACGGTGCAACTGTTCTGTTAATTGACAAAGGAACCAAGCTTGGCAGAAAGCTCGCCATTTCTGGCGGTGGACGCTGTAACGTCACCAATCGCCTTCCAGTAGAAGAAATCATCAAGCATATTCCCGGAAACGGCCGTTTTTTATATAGTGCATTTTCTGAGTTCAATAACGAGGATATTATTTCATTTTTTGAAAACCTCGGCATTGAACTTAAAGAAGAAGATCATGGACGTATGTTCCCTGTCTCAAACAAAGCACAATCTGTTGTGGATGCCCTTTTAGACAGGCTCCGCAACCTCAATGTGACCATTCGAACGAATGAGAAGATTAAAACAGTTCTGTATCAAGACGGACAAGCAGCCGGAATTGTTACAAATAATGATGAAAAAATTTCAAGTAAATCCGTTGTGATTGCTGTAGGCGGAAAAAGTGTGCCGCATACTGGTTCTACTGGTGACGGCTACGCATGGGCAGAAGCCGCTGGTCATACGATTACAGAGCTCTTCCCAACAGAAGTACCGGTCACATCAGATGAACGTTTTATAAAAGAAAAAGTGCTCCAAGGGCTTTCTTTAAGAAGTGTGGCTGTCAGTGTTTTAAATAAAAAAGGAAAACCCGTCGTCACACATGTCATGGATATGATCTTTACACACTTTGGCTTATCCGGCCCAGCTGTTCTTAGATGCAGCGGATTTGTGGTGAAAGAATTGAAAAAGCAGCAGGTCGTCCGTCTGCAAATAGACTTATATCCGAAGCTTAATGACGAAGATCTGTTCCAAAAGCTTCATCGAGACCTAAAAGATGAACCAAAAAAAGCCATTAAAAATGTCCTAAAGTCTTGGATGCAAGAACGCTATTTATTGTTTCTGTTAGAGAGGAACGGTATAGATCCGCAAGACACTTTTTCTGGTCTTGCTAAGGACAAACTGCGCGCATTCGCCCATGATTGCAAACATTTTATCGTTCATGCGAATGGTACGCTCTCTTTGGACAAAGCGTTTGTTACAGGAGGCGGCGTTTCTGTGAAAGAAATTGAACCGAAGAAAATGGCGTCTAAAATAATGCCCGGTCTTTATTTCTGCGGCGAAATTCTAGACATTCATGGTTATACAGGCGGTTACAATATCACGTCAGCACTTGTAACAGGCAGACTTGCTGGTATGAATGCTGCACTCGAAGCAAAGGAGAGATTTTCATGATAAGACGTGCACTTCCGATTATCCTAGCAGTTGTGATTAGTTTGACAGCCGCTGTTTTCTTAAAATTGTCCATTACCCCATTAAAAGTTGCCATTGTGTTGGCGTTTACCATCTTCGCTGTTTGTTTAAAAGAATACGTTTATCGTCTTCGTAAACGAATCGAAGAAAAATCATCTTCACATATCGATAGTTGATTAATGGAAGCAAAACATGTTACGGTAAAGTAGAGGTCGAGTGAGAAGCTCGCCTCTTTTTGTTTGAAATTAGTTGAGTTAGGGGATATTAAGTAAATCCTCTGCTTAAACGTGTAGAACAACAGGAGAGTGAGATGGTGTGAAAAACGTATCAAGTGTATTTTGGATTGTGATTGCGATCACATTTGTTGCCGTCATATGGGGAGCTTTTTCTCCAGAAACACTGCAAAATGTCACAGATCAAATTCAAACATACATTACAAATGACTTTGGCTGGTATTACTTGTTAGTGGTGTCACTGCTCGTCGGCTTTTGTCTATTCTTTATTTTTAGCCCGATCGGTAAGATTACGCTAGGAAAACCTGGGGAAGAGCCTGAATTCGGCTTATTTTCTTGGTTTGCGATGCTATTTAGTGCCGGTATGGGAATTGGTCTTGTTTTTTACGGAGCAGCTGAACCGATCAGCCACTATGCCATCCAGTCACCAACAGGTGATACTGAAACGGCGCAGGCATTCCGAGATTCCCTTCGATATACATTTTTCCATTGGGGGCTTCATGCATGGGCTATTTATGCCATTGTTGCACTTTGTATTGCTTACTTTAAATTCAGAAAAGATGCACCTGGCTTAATCAGTGCAACGTTGCAGCCAGTATTAGGAAATAAAACGAATGGATGGATCGGAAAAACCATCGATTGTATTGCGGTATTTGCAACTGTAGTTGGTGTTGCGACAAGCCTAGGATTAGGCGCGGCACAAATAAACGGTGGATTGAATTACCTGTTTCAAATTCCGAATGCTTTTAGCACACAATTGATCATTATCATGATTGTGACAGTGCTGTTCCTAGCATCTGCTCTAAGCGGGATTGGAAAAGGCATTAAATACTTAAGTAATATCAACATGGTATTAGCAGCTGTTCTGATGTTTTTCTTACTTTTGGTAGGTCCAACTGTTTTTATCTTAAATTCATTTACTGACTCAATTGGGCAATACTTATCCAACATCGTTCAAATGAGCTTCCGTCTATCTCCAAATGATCCTGAGAAGAGAGAATGGATTAATGGATGGACAATCTTTTATTGGGCATGGTGGATTTCTTGGGCACCATTTGTCGGTATCTTTATCGCAAGGGTGTCACGCGGACGAACGATTCGAGAATTTTTATTAGGTGTCTTAGTGGCTCCTTCTATCCTAGTATTCCTATGGTTCTCGATTTTCGGTGTATCTGCGATGGATTTACAGCAAAAGAATATTGTCGATGTTGCGGGTCTATCAACAGAAACAATGCTCTTCGGTGTACTAAATGAATATCCGCTGGCGATGATCACATCGATTCTAGCACTTATTTTAATCGCTATATTCTTTATTACATCGGCTGATTCAGCTACATTTGTGCTTGGAATGCAGACAACCTATGGATCATTGAACCCTTCTGGCAGTGTCAAAGTTAGCTGGGGTATCATCCAATCTTCTGTTGCTGCCGTGCTTTTATTTTCAGGGGGACTTGAAGCCTTGCAAAATACAGCCAAGCTCGCAGCCTTGCCGTTCTCCGTTGTCATTATTTTGATGATTATCTCACTGTACAAGTCACTGAATGATGAACGAAGAGCCATCAAGCAAGCCAATAAAGTCAGTAAACCACGAAGTCCAAGAGTAAAAAAAGCATAATCTCAAGCGAAAAAAGCCGTTCCTCATAAGAACGGCTTTTCAGATTGTTGACAAAGGGCTAAAATGATCTTTATTTTAGCCCTTTGTCTTCTTTTCAGCGTGATAGAAAACCTTTGAAGTCTAGGAAGGACGAGTACTGGAGCGGAACGAATTTGACATTCGTGAGCACCAGCACGCAGGACTGACACCGAATGCGAGGGTTTGTCTACACGCTGAAAAGCCGTTCCTCATAAGAACGGCTTTTTTCTATCTATATATACAATTTAAGATTGTTGCAAGCAGGAGGACTCCTGTAAAATAATGATGAAATCATTTCTACATAATGGAGGTTTATATGATGCTGCCTACATTTAAGTACAACCCAAATCCAGTTTCGTTAAACGTGATCAAAAAAGAGCCTACGACATGTCCTGTTTGTGAAAAAGAAAGAGAATATGTGTATCATGGTCCATTTTATTCTGTTGAAGATGTGAAGGCAATTTGCCCTTGGTGCATTAAAGATGGTTCAGCCGCTAAAAAATACGATGGCATCTTTCAAGACGATGCAAGCTGTGACGACGTTGAGCAAGAGGAATATATAGATGAACTGATCTTTAGAACGCCAGGTTATCGCGGCTGGCAGCAGGAATATTGGTTAAGCCATTGCGGAGATTTTTGTGCGATCGTCCAGTATGTCGGATGGAAAGAGATAGAACATTTAGAGGAAGAGCTCACAGAAGATATCGAAGACATTTGCAGCGGCGGAGGATTAACGAAAGAGAACCTAAAACAATGGCTTGTCAACGGCGGGGATCTGCAAGGCTATCTCTTTCAATGTGTTCACTGCAACAAGCATCGTTTATATATTGACGCCAGTTAAACAAAGTAAAAGGACCCTTCAAACAGGTCCTTTTTTTGATACCGTCTATTTTTTATATAAAATGAGTGCAGAAAAACAGTAGAGCTGTTCTCCTCCTTGCTCACAGATCACCGCTACATTGTACTTGATGTCAATGATTTGGTCGTCATCCATTCCTTTTAAAAAAAGATTGATTTCGCTCTGCAAATCTTTTTCGTGCTCTTCATCAAATACAGCTACCTTTAGCACATATGCCACTCTCCCTTCTCTCGCTACTCTATCTTTATGCACATGAGGGCGGGCATATGAACAAAAAAAGCCTTTCATCTATGAGATGAAAGGACTTCTGTTTACAGCTTCGATTTTGTTTCTCCTGTCCAAGCAAGCATTCCGCCAACGACATTGGTCGCTTGATAGCCTTGGTCTTCTAGGAAATAGCAGACATTTTCACTACGTTTACCAGAGCGGCAAATAATATAATACTCCTGCGTTTGATCGAATGCATCCAGTTTCTCGGGGATATCTCCCATTCGAATGTGGACCGCTTCAGGAATCATTCCTTCAGCTACTTCCTCGTCCTCACGCACATCAACAAGCTGAATCGCTTCTTCTTGCTCTAGCTTTTGTTTTAATTCTTCTATTGTGATTTCTTTTACTGACACGGCGCTCATCTCTCCTTTTAATTACGGTGACACCATTATAGCAAATGAACCCCATCACTGTGTATTCACCCGCTTCGATTGCAGGAAAGACGGCAGGCGTTTCTTTACTTCGGCTGTCTGCTGCTCACTTTCGAACTCTACTTTTTTGAATACTTGGTAGGCCAGCCACATATGACCATAGGCGAGTATACTCACACTAAAGAACGGCACGATCCCCGGCAAATAAGCAAAGAGAACAAACAGCAGAGCCGAGAAAACGAGCATACAGAGTGTATATTGCAAATATGAGATACCAAGCAAAAGAGAGAATTTCAGATAGAGACGTTTTTTCCAATCATAATGAGCCAGCAGCGGAAAAATATAAAACAAGCTCACAACAAAGAGAAAACCAAAGATATAAATGGCAAAACGAAGCACATGCAAAAACCAGCTTGTTGGATAAATATACGCAAGGTCTACGTATATAATCGTTCCTATGATCAAAAGCGCCACTCCAATCAAGTTAGAGCGTACAAACTCCTCACGGTACACCTTCCAAAAAGTCCGGAAAACGCTAACTTGCTCATGCCCTTGTATCCACTTTCTCATCACCGAAAATAACGCAGTGGTCGCAGGCATCAATCCAAAGATCCCAAGCCCCAGCATAGTGAACAGCAGCCATAGCAAATTCGTATAGGCGAGTCGCATCACCCACTCACACATTCGAAGCATTCTGCTCATTGAACCATCATGATCCATCTCTTTCCCCTCCTCTCTTTCTTATGACACCGTCTCTTTATGAAGCAACTCTTCTATGTCAATTGGGCGCTTCTCTGCAACAGACCGCCACATGCCTTCCCCAAGTGCAATTGAATAAGCACCAGCCTCTGCCCCTGCCGAAATATCATAGTGAATTAAAGGATCTTTACCGATAAATAAATCGGCCAAAAGCAGAGGATCTCCGCCGCCATGTCCTCCTGGCTGCTTCACAACTTCAATCGTCTCTTTTGCACCAAACATCGGATAATAAGAAATCGTCTGTTCTGGGAATTGAAAAGGAATTCTTGATGGCACATGAAACTCATTTGTTTCAATGCGCCCCTTCGTCCCATTTATGGCAAGCCGATATCCTTCGTAAGGCGCTGAGAATTGAATCGAATAGCTGAAGAGAGCCCCTTGGTCATATGCCACTGATGCCACATATGTATCCTCAATGTCAATTTCCTCATCAAAAATACAGGCGTCTGGGCGATAATTGGCGTATTGCTGCGTTTGCTCCTGACCGGATTCGATATGATCGTCCTCGACCTTTGAGCGTACTACCCTCGGATTCCACCTTGCTTCATAATGACATGTATCCTTCACATGACATGTTCCGCAATACCTGTTTTCTCCCCCCTGCAAAGGATTCCAAGGACTTTTATCTCCGTAATAGTTCAGCGCCCCATAGGCAAATACTTGCTTCGGCTTTTGATTGATCCACCAATTGACCAAATCAAAATGATGCGTCGATTTATGAATGGATAGCCCGCCAGAGAATTGCCGCGTTCGGTTCCACCTTTTGAAATAACTAGCGCCATGATACGTATCAATGAGCCAGCTCAGTTCAACAGATGTGACCCTACCAATCTTTCCTTCTAAAATGAGTTCTTTGATCTTTCGATGAAATGGATTGTAGCGATAATTGAAAGTGACTGTGACCTTTCCTTTACTTTCCTTTTCTTTTTCCATTACTTTTTTGGCGTCTTTTGCTGTTGTGACCATTGGCTTTTCAGTGATGACATCGAGATCATGGTCAAGTGCTTGCAAAATATAGGTGACATGTGTGTCATCCCTGCCTGCCACAATGACGATATCTGGCTTTGCTTCCTTCACCATTTGGTCAAATGCCTCTTCATGAAAAAACGAGACGCCCCGCAGTGATGGAAAACGCTCCTGACAAAGGGTATACCGATGATGATCTATATCTAAAAGCCCTGTAATCCTGTAATGCTCATTGAAATCCTCTGTGAGCGGTTTAATAAACATATTGAACGCACGATGACTGAGTCCGCAAACCACGACCCGTTTCACAGGCCCCACCCCTTTTTCTATCGATTTTCACGAAGCTGTTTCATGAGAGACAGCGCCTCTTTAGACTTGTCTGCATAAACGGGAATAAAAGCGACCATATCTCGATGTAATCGAAAGGTATAGCCGTTTAGCTTCTTCGTGCCTTTACTAACTTGAACCGCATAATCAACCGTTTTACCTGTCCTTTGATCCTCGGTCGTATATGGCCCTGCCGCTTGATCATCTACGGCCATCTCTTCAAGCAGCTGGAAGCTTTCAGGATCATCATACGTTCGAAACATCTCTTCCGGGACAAGCATGATGTCCCCCTCTTTTGAAGTAATTTCAACAAGAAGTTTTTCAGGAATCGCCGGAAAGATGTGGACGCTATACGTTTCTTGTTCCGTTTGAAAAGCCTTCTCGACTAATTGATCCTTCATCCCCTTTGACATGTCAGAAAAAATCAGAACATCGATACCGTTTGTTTTCCCATGACAGGCTGACAAACAAAAGGCAGCGATAAAGCTGAGGAGCCATGCTGTAGCCCTTTTTTGCCTCTTCATGCCTTTTGAAAAACAGGCAGCTTCTCTAGCTCAGTTAACGCCATAATAAAAGCGCCTGCCCCGTGCAAATCATTTGTGCTTCTTTCTCTACCGACGTAGTAATCATAAAATCCAGCGGATGTTCCGATACATATATCATTGATGGTAAAATCACCGTTTTCTGTCACAGCCGTCTTATGCTGAATTAAGCCTTGGTAAGCTTTCACCACATGATCTGTGTAGCGGGGGCTGACATACCCTTCGTTCATGGCTTTTGCCATGGCGTACATGAATAAACACGATCCAGAGCTTTCAAGCCAATTGTCGCTATGAGTACCTTTATCAATGATTTGATGCCAGAGACCTGTGTCTTGATCCTGGTACCTAGCTACACTCTCCAGCATGTCTGTCAGCGTTTCCTTCCACATCTTTCGCCCTTCATGCTGCTCTGGCAGATCCTCGATCATATCTGCTAATGCAAGGACATACCAGCCAAATGACCTTGCCCAAAACTCGGGAGAACAGCCTGTCTTTTGATCAGCCCATGGCATCACTTTTCGTTCGTCCCACGCGTGATAATACAGACCTGTTTTTTCATCTTTTGTATGCTTTCTCATGAGATGCTCTTGCTGGATCACCATATCCACCAGTTCCTCTTCATCTTTCAGCTTTGCATACTTTAAGGCAAAAGGTCCGCCCATGTAGAGACCATCCAGCCACATTTGATAAGCATAATTGTCTTTATGCCAAAATCCGCCCTCAGATGTGCGATTCAATGTGCGATAAAGCCCGCGGAGCTTCTCCGCTGCCAGCACATACCGCTTCTCTCCTGTTCGTTCATAAAGAGGGAATAAAATGAGCCCAGCTTGGATCGCATCAAGCTCATCTCTTCGAAATAACAGGTTTCCATACTCATCAATGAGCGAATCTGCGTAGCTTTTCACATAATTGAAATATGTCTCGTTCCCCGTTGACTCATATAGCTTCATCACACCGCAAAGAAAAACGCCTTGATGATAATGCCATCTTCCAGCTGGAGGTAGCTCGATTGGTGTATGCGCTTTCATAATTGTTTGTGCTAATTTCTCTGCATGCTCAAGTGGTGATCCCTTTTTAGTCGATAATGTCATTCTTTTTCATCTCCCTTTTTAGTAAATACCTTCTTCCCCAAATTTCTTCGCTAAACGGTTCGCCAGCATAACCAAAATGAGTCCAACGGCTGCTTTAAATAGACCAACAGCGGTACTATAGCTGAATTGCCCTTGCTTAAGACCAGCTGTATAAACGTACGTATCAAAGATTTCTGCTACTTCCCGGTTCGTTGCATTGAGTAATAAGTAGACATGCTCAAAGCCAAGCTCTAATGTGTCACCAATTTTTAAAATAAGCAGAACGACAATTACGCTTTTAATGGCAGGGAGAGTGATGTGCCACATTTGTCTCAGTCTGCCGGCTCCATCCATTTTCGCTGCTTCATATAGCTGCGGATCTACCGCTGTAATCGCCGCAAGGTAAATGATCGTCGACCAGCCTGCTTCCCGCCAAATCACTTGTAAAATGTACATCGGCCTAAACCATTCCTGACTAAGAAGGAAGTTAATCTTTTCCCCTCCAAAGAAAGCAATCAATTCATTGATTAACCCGCCATCTACTGTTAACAAAACAAAGGATAAGGACACGACAATCACCCATGACATGAAGTGAGGAATGTATATCATCGTCTGCACAAATTTCTTAAACAAGGCCAATCTGACCTCGTTTAAAAGCAAGGCCAATAAGATCGGAATTGGAAAGAAAATCACAACATTCATGGCAAATAAAATCAGTGTATTTTTTAATAAGATGAAAAATGTTGGTTCTGTAAACAATCGAATAAAGTGTTTGAAGCCAACCCACTCACTGCCAAGAATACCGAGAAACGGCTGATAATCTTGAAAGGCAATGATCAGCCCCCACATCGGCACATATTTAAAGACAAGAAAATAAATGAGCCCTGGCAAAATCATGACATACAAAAACTTTTGACTAAGCATTTGATTAAGTAAGCGCTTTCTTCTTTCTTTTTTCAAAGCTGCCGCAGGCATACCCTTGGCAATGACATCCTCTGTTTTCATAGATAAAGCCTCCCCTCATGCTGATGCATGTGTTAACTGTATCTTAAGGATGAAAAATCCGTCTACAATCATATCATCAGATCATATTTACTTAGGGGAAGCTACTCAAAACGTTACATAAAACATGAGAAAATGATCCTAATCTCAGAAAATGATTATTGACAAACCTACCAGATTTTTGGATTAATAAATAAAGAGGAAAAGATTGTTCCGTTTGAAATGGGGGGTTTTATGAAAAGAAGGCAATATAAATTTTATTACAAGCTCGTCACGTTTTTTTTCATGCTTAGTACGATTCCTGTCATCATTGTCGGTATTTTTTCTTATCAGCATTCACAAAAAACAGCACTCGAAAATATCTCAAATGAAAAGCTGGACAGCGTTAAACAAACGCAATCCAATATTGAGCATATTTTAAAGACAGTTGATCATTCTCTCACTCACTATGTCAGTTCGCCGCCTCTCCTTCAAACACTGGCAGAACCTTTAAATCCAGACCAATTCCAGCTTTATAATCAAGTACAGCAGGAACTGAACTACCTGCAAACCTTTGACACCGATCTTTCCAATATTACGCTCGTCAGTAAAATGGAAGACTGGTACATGAACAATTCAGGGCTTTATCATGTCACAAGCGGAGACCAAGAGAAAGCGCTCACCTCTTACCTCAATATTCCGAGTCATTCCAGCTGGGCACTTGAAGAGAATAATCCACTTGTTGCGACAAAAGAAGGAAAGGCCTCCTTTTGCAAATACAATGTGAACTTAATCAAACAACTCCCTATGAACAGTGTCCAGAAAAAAGGGATCGCTGTCGCCAGCATTCCGAGCTGCATGATTGCTGACAATATGCCTGACTTCTCTCAATCTGACAGTATGTTTGTCATTGATACTAATGGAAAAGTGCTGCTACATAACCGTAAAGAACAAATTGGTGAATCCTTGAAAAATCAAGAGTTCGTCAAGCATGTCCTATCACGTGAAGAGCGATCAGGTCAATTTAACATGAAGATCGAGGAACTAAACTATCAAATTACGTTTCAAAAATCAGACTATAACGAATGGACGTACCTATCCTTTGTTTCCATTCCAGAACTCAAGGCACAAACGAAATCAATTGGGTGGATCACCTTTATTATCTGTTTTATTTTGTTAGCGCTTTCATTACTATTTTCATGGTTTGGGTCCAGACATTTTTATAAACCAATCCGCTTGTTATACGAGTCCTTTGCACGCAATGAATCCTTTTTGCAAAAGCAGCCTTTTCAAAATGAATTTGAGTTGATTGAGTCGAGTATTAAACAAATGAAGGATCAAAACAATGATTTAGAGGAACGTATTGAGCAGCAAGTCACGCACCTCCAGCAATACTTTATGGTGCGGCTATTGCTCGGAAAGCTGACAGAAGAAGAAATTAACAACCGGTTCCAAAGTTTAGGATTCCCTCAGGACTGGTCTCACTTATCCATGCTTGTGACCCAAATTGATACGCTAAAAGGAACACCTTATGAAAAAAAGGATGCTGACTTACTTTTATTTGCGATCAATGGACTGATTGAGCAGATTATTCCGCAAGAGGAGCACCTTCAGCCAACAGTTGTCAATCAGCATCAAACGACGATTATCCTAAATCACTCAAAGTCAGATGAAGAGTTTACTGAATATTTAAACCAATTAGCGGAAACGATTCAGCTGCGTATCGAGGAACAGCTTGGTTTATCGATCAGCATCGGAATCAGCCGTCAGTTTCAGGAGCTCACGATGGCAAAACAGGCTTACATTGAAGGAAAAGAGGCCTTAAAATACAGACTCAAAGCAGAGAAAAAGTCCATTATCTTATATGAACATATCCAGCAAGGAAAAACGTTTAAAACCCATTTTCCAAAGCAGCTGCAGCATGATTTATTTGATGCGATGAAAGCAGGTGATCAAGGGAAGGCAGATCACTATTTACATGTGCTCCTGCAATCCATTTTCTCTAAAAATGCAGGACCGCACGAGTACCATATCGCCCTCGCCCGTTTTTTAAACAATTTGATTGAGCTGATGCATTTGCTTGGCATTGAATTATTTGAGGTCGAAGACAATAAAATGCTGTATGATACGATTTTTGAATTTAAAACGTTTGAAGATACCGAAGCATGGCTGAAACATGAGATCATTCGGCCGATTATTGACCAGCTAGGTGCACGCGAGGAATCACAATACAAAAACATCTCAGAAAAGATCATCCATATCATTCATCAAGAATTCGACTCAGATCTCACATTGGATGAAATTGCCACACGCCTGCATTACAACCCAAATTATTTAAGCAGTATTTTTAGAAAGGAAATGGATATTTCCTTCAGTGAATATCTCTCATCCTACAGACACCATGTCGCCAAAAACTGGCTCGTGGAGACCGATATGTCCGTCAAAGAAATTTCGGAAAAACTGAAATATAAAAACCCGCAAAACTTCATCCGTTCCTTCAAAAAACTAGAAGGCACGACCCCTGGCAAATACCGTGACCAGAAAAAAGGCATATAAGACAAAAATTCCCGCTCTCATAGGAAGCGGGAATTTTTTATTTAAACTGTTCATTTAAAATGCTGTCTTCTAGCACTGAAAGCGGCTCTCCGTACACACGTTCAATATGAGCTGCTCCCCAATCACATAGCGCATTGAGAATTCTTTCGAGCGACTGACCGTATTCACTTAATTCATATTCCACTTTAGGCGGCACTTGCTCATACACAATCCGGTTAATCACCCCATCACTTTCAAGCTCTCTCAGCTGTTGTGTAAGCATTTTTTGTGTGATGTTTGGCATGAGCCGCTTCAATTCACTTGTACGTTTTTTCCCATGTGTTAAATGACATAAAATCACGCACTTCCACTTTCCGCCAATGACCTCAAGGGTCGCTTCCACGGAGATATTATATTTTTTCTTTTCCATTAAATCCTCACTCCTCTTTATACGAACAGGCACTTTTTAGTACCTATATTACAAAAAAGTACGTACTTTTTTTTTCGTCATCTATGTTAGATAATAACTCTTGCCGATCGGCTTCGTCTATCAAAATGTCATCACAGAAGGATGTGAACTGATTCATGAAGAAAAAACAAAACCACTTTGCCCTTCTCGCACTAGCTATTAGTGCTTTTGCTATAGGAACCACTGAATTTATTAGTGTCGGTCTTTTGCCAATGATTTCGGAGGACTTTGGAGTAAGCGTCAGCCAGGCGGGCTGGACCGTCTCTTTATATGCACTTGGTGTGACATTCGGCGCGCCTATTTTGACTTCTCTGACTTCAACGATGAAAAGAAAAACATTGCTTTTGCTCATTATGCTCGTCTTTTTGATTGGAAATACACTTGCCACGATGGCGCCGACCTTTTCAGTACTTTTAATCGGACGGATCATTTCAGCCTTGTCCCATGGAATCTTTATGTCCATTGGCTCTACGATTGCTGCAAGCCTTGTAGTGAAAGAAAAACGGGCAAGTGCGATTGCCTTCATGTTCACTGGATTAACAGTTGCTACTGTGACGGGCGTGCCATTCGGGACATTTCTTGGCCATGAGCTCGGGTGGCGGACATCATTCGGTGTGATTGTCATTATTGGTCTGATTTCACTAATATCTAACTATTTTCTTGTTCCATCTCAATTAAAGCAAGGCATGAAAACATCATTTAAGGATCAAGCTGTTTTATTAAAAACAAAAAGAATCTTGCTTCTATTTGTCATTACAGCAACAGGATACGGAGGAACCTTTGTCGTCTTTACGTATTTATCCCCTCTCTTACAGCATGTGACAGGTCTTGCGCCTGGGGCGGTGGCATTGATCTTGCTTTTATACGGGATCACGATCGCAGCTGGAAATGTCATTGGCGGAAAGGCTGCTAATGAGCAGCCAATGAAAGCACTGATTTACATGTTTATCATCCAAAGCATCATTTTGTTTATCCTTAGCTTGACTGCTGGATTTACGGTGCTAGGCATCGCAACCGTCATGCTGATGGGACTGTTTGCTTTCATGAATGTGCCAGGGCTTCAAGTAGCTGTCGTTGATTTTGCAGAAAGATACACACCAGGAGCAGTCGACGTCGCTTCCGCTATGAATATTGCTGCATTTAATGCTGGTATCGCCATCGGCTCATTTTTAGGAGGCATCGTGACAGATACTCTTGGGCTTGTGCATACAGGCTGGGTCGGCGGTATCATGGTTCTCATTGCAGCGATTCTCACGATGATTAGTTTTCGAATGGAACAACAAGAACAAAATCAAACCATCTAAGGAGTGTTCAATATGAATCATTTACAAAGTACAAAAACATTAAACAATGGGGTCCACATGCCAGGATTTGGTCTCGGTGTATTCAAGGTTGAAGATGGTGCAGAATTAATAGACGCCGTCAAAACAGCCATTCAAATAGGATATCGCAGTATTGATACAGCGGCTATTTATGGCAATGAGGAAGGGGTTGGACGAGGCATACAACTTGGTCTTGCAGAAACAGGACTGCGCCGCGAAGACCTCTTTGTGACATCAAAAGTGTGGAATGCCGATTTAGGATATGAATCCACTCTACAAGCATATGAGGAAAGCTTGAAAAAACTTCAGCTTGACTACTTGGATCTATATTTAATCCATTGGCCGGTTGAAGGAAAATATAAAAACGCTTGGCGTGCGCTGGAAACCTTGTATCGTGAAGGAAAGGTTAGAGCCATTGGTGTGAGCAACTTCCAGCCGCATCATCTAGACGAACTATTAAAAGATGCAGACATCATACCAGCCATCAATCAAGTCGAGTTTCACCCAAAACTGACGCAGGAAGCACTCTATACGTATTTGAACACACATGGTATTCAAATGGAAGCTTGGTCACCGCTAATGCAGGGGGATCTGCTTCATCATCCGGTGATCAAAGAACTCTCGGACACATACGGCAAAACACCTGCTCAAATTATTTTGCGCTGGGATGTGCAAAAAGGCGTCATTACCATTCCAAAATCAACGAAAGCGCATCGTTTAAAAGAAAATGCAGATATATTTGATTTTGTCTTATCTGATGAGGATATGAAACGTCTTTCTGACTTAAATGAAAACAAACGTATCGGTCCAGACCCAGACAACTTTGATTTTTAATAAAAACACCCCCGCTCTTTAACTGTGCGGGGGTGTTGATGTTGATCATTTTGATTTTTTAAAGGAAGCTTCATATTCTTCTATGATTTTATGACCACCATTTGATTTCCACTTCTCTACATCTTTCTTAAATTGATCTTCACTGATGTCTCCAAGAATGAACTTATAGGTCGCATCATCGATGATTTTTTTCAATTCATTTCCTCGTTCTGAGGCTGTTTCTGAATACAGGCTTTCAGCAGGGTTGGCGACGATGATCTTTTGATTGTCTTCTTCTAGCTCTTCATATTTTGTACGAACTGCATCCCCTTTATTTTTCAAGTAACGTTTATCAATGCCTACTAGACTGACAAGCGGCTGTACATCTGTCTGCCAGCTTTTCACTTGGCTTTCTTCCCTGACAAATGTATTCCCTTCTTCTTTCTTATAATGCTCACCATCTATACCGTACGTCATGAGACCATAGACATCTTCTTCTGCAATGCGATCAAAGAAGGCCAAAATTCGCTTTAATTCTGCCTCTGATTTCACGCTTGTTTTAGGGAATGCGAAGATGCCATTATGACCACCTGATGCCCACACCCGTTCTTTGCCATCTGGACCTTTGATTCGGTTCAAGATATCGACTTTCATGTTTTTATCTGTCGCGTCATCTCTCAAGTTCACAGCATCAACCATATTTCCAACATAGATTCCTGCTTTTCCTTGTGAGAATAATTCCTGCTGCTGTGTTTTGCTTGTCACAGGGAAGTCTTTGTTGATATAGCCATTATCACGCAGTTTTTTCATATAATTCATCGTATTCATGTACTCATCTGTCATAAAGTCTGGCGTGAATTTGCCGTTTTCTTCTTTCCAGTCTGTTGGCATTCCCTCATATGAACCAAGTGTTTTAAATGCGCCATAAATCAAATCGTTCCGATCCGTAAAGCCAATTGTATCCGCTTTTCCGTTTTGATTCGGATCTTTTTCAGTAAAGGCTTTCGCTACCTCATAAAGATCATCTAAGGTTTTTGGTGTATCCAAATTTAAATTTTCAAGCCAATCCTTTCGAATGACAATTCCTTGTCTTGAAAGTGGTCTCTCTCTATAAATGCCATAAAGCTTACCGTCTATAGAGGCGTTTTTATTAATCAGTTCGTTCATCTTACTTAAATTTGGATAATCCTTTAAATACGGACCGACTTCCCAGAACATACCTGATCTGAACGCATTAATAGCAGACGAATTCTTAATGTCTTGAATCGTCACGATCTGCGGCAAATTCCCGGCGGCAAGTGCAGAATTTAACCGGTCTTCCTTCACAGCATCCGGCACCCACGTAATATCAAGTTCTGTATTTGTGAGCTTCTCAATCTCTTTTAAAACCGAATCTTTCGGCGGCTGCTGATGATACAAAATGGCCATCCATGTCAGCTTCACTTTTTTGTCTAAATCAACCTTTTCATCTGATGAACTTGTTCCTTTGCTTGAACATGCGGATAGAATACCGCTTGCTGCAAATAACAGGACAAACGCAATCAACCATAATTTCTTTCTCCCCATAAGATCCCTCCGTTGTTCCTTCTTTTTAACCTTTTACAGAACCTAGTAATGCCCCTTTGTTGAAATGCTTTTGAATAAATGGATAGACAAGCAGAACAGGAATGGTGGCTACCACAATGACAGCCATTTTAATCGTTTGGTCTGGCGGTGGTGTGGATGATCCCATATCCGACATATCCCCTTGCATTCCGCTCGAAACAATGACAATCTGCCTTAGAAGTACCTGAATCGGCCATTTCACTGAATCATTTAAATACAGGATCGCGGTCATGTACGTATTCCAATACGTCACGGCATAAAAAAGTGAAATGGTCGCAATAGCTGGCAAAGAAAGTGGTAGCACAATTTTAAAGAAAATCCCTAAATCGTTACAGCCATCCATCTTCGCTGATTCCTCAAGGCTTGCCGGAATGTTTTGAAAGAAGTTTTTCAAGATGATCAAATTGAACGCATTGATCGCAACCGGTAGAATAAGTGACCAATAGGTATCAAGTAGACCAAGTGTTTTCACCACAATAAACGTCGGAATCATGCCTCCGCTAAATAGCATCGTGAAGACAACGAGAAACATCAATGTTCTCCGGCCTTTTAACTCCTTACGAGACAGCCCATATGCCATGAGTGAGGACAAAAACATGCTGACAGCTGTTCCAACGAGTGTCACAAGAATGGACACGATAAGGCTGCGGTACACAATATCCGTAGAGAAAATATACCGATAGGCCTCTAAAGAAAACGTGGTCGGGAACAAGATAAACTTCTTCGTGATGACCTCTTCTACTGTAGCAAAAGAGGCTGCAATGACATGGATGAACGGAAGCACACATATTAATGCGAACATAAGTAGAAAAGAGTAATTAAATAAGTTGAACAATCGGCCTTTAATAGAACGATCTATGTTCATCACACCCTTTCTTTGAAAGCGTTATCATTTTATCCGAAAATAAGCTGCAGCCTGTGACGATATCGTGATTAAAATGTAACAAATGGGGGAAGAAAGCGTCTATAATCATCTTGACAGTCCAACTGGGTCGATCCTGTCAGTCGTGCTTTTATGCTCATGAAACAAAAGAATAAGATCATCAGCTAATGACATGATTATGCCCTACGCCCGATCATTTTCTTCAAGGATTTCCGTCGTATTCACATCAGGTCTGTAGCCTAACTCCTGCTTCGTGTTTTCCGTAGACCAAGGCTTTTCTTCGTTTTCTGATACGGCATAATATGTCCCAAAGGGAACGGCCGTTTCAATCGCTGCCTTTATCATCCCTGCTAGATCTTCATGTGAAAGAAGTGTTCGTTTCGTCCGTTCTTTCTCGTGTAATGCCTCCATCTCATCTGTCACAACCGTTCCAATCCGTAAATTGATAACAGACATTCCCGTTTGATCGTGGAACAGACGGCCTAGCTGTTCAGAAGCAAATTTTAAAATGCCATAGACATTTTTAGTCGCAGGTACATCGTTTGTTGTAATATGTCTCCCTAGTAAGGAGCGTCCATCTTTTTCATAACGATCAGTCACGTGATTGCTGCTTGCAAAAATGACTTTTCGTATGCCGAGACTTGTAGCTGATCGAAACATAGAATAAGAGCTCCTCCAAAAAATATCATTCATTTTTTCAAACTCCTCATGATTCATCACATCATGCGTCATCTCCATGTTTAAAAGGTGTATGATGACATCTGTATCTCGCGGAATCGCCTCATATAATTCCTGTTCATTCGTTGCATCTGCAATAATAACTCCTTTTACACAGCTCGCTTGATCAATAATGGTGATCTCATACTCAGAAGAGAGCGTTTTTGTTAAAATACGGCCGATCACACCGCACCCGCCAATGATCGTGATCTTCTTCATGTGTCTCCTCCTTTCTAATGACGTAGTATGTCCAAGCCTTTATAGATTACAGCCATTTTTTTAAGAATCGAGTGGCCTCGTGACGCATAGCGGCTGTTTCAAAATGACCTGCATGAAGACCAACAAGCTGATACCGTTCTTTCAATGAAGCCGCTTGATAAGTTTGGCTCAATCCCTTTTGAATGCGTGCGACGCCTTCAGCAGGCGTGAGTGGATCAAGTTTTCCAACTAAGCTTAAATGCGGCCTTGGAAAAATCATTGCTTGAATATCAGCTGCCGTAAAGTGCTTTGCTAAGCTTGGTACATAGTAATAAAAGCCATGCCTGTCTAAATTGTTCGTTTCAATTAATGTGTGGTGATCGACCTGTGCACAAAGATCAATACACACACTGACCCTCTCATCAAGCGCAGCCGTCCACCAGGAAAGAAGCCCGCCCATTGACATTCCAAAAACAGCTAACCGGTCCGGCAGCACATCAGGTCGAGACAGCACATAATCAATTGCACACATGCTTTCATACAGCATCATGCCCCACATCACTTTCCCTGTTAAAAGCATTTCCTTAAAAATTTCACTTTCGGTTCTTCCTCTTCTCTCACCAAATCCTGCATGATCAATAGCCAGGACACTATAGCCTTTTGAGGTGAACTCTTTCGCATATGGAGGCTCTTGCAAATAATGAGCACCCTTGATGAGCTCTTCCTTCCCATCGACGTAGTTCCCACCATGAGAGTGCTGAAAGAGCACAACGGGTCTTTTTTTCACCGTATCCTTTGGCTTCACAAAATAAGCGGGCACTTCCTCCACACCATGAATTGAAAGAATGAGTGTTTCGACTACGTACGATTCACGATCCTCGATCTTTAACGTATATGCCTCCACGCGATGGCGTTCTGGCATTTCTCCTAACAGACTGAGCAGTTGTTCACGTTTGCTTTCCTTTTCCATTGACGTCACTCCTCCTTTTGTTGATCATCTGTTAACATACGAGATCGATAGTGCAATCACCTTGTTTTCGACAAAATTATGTCCCGGGAAATAAGGAACACCCACCGGTTCATACCGATGGGTGTCTTCACTAATTCGCAACAATATTGACAAGCTTCCCAGGAACCGCAATCACTTTGCGAATGGTTTTCCCTTCAAGCTGTTCTTTTACACGTGCATCATTTTTCGCAAGCTCTTCTAACTGTTCTTTTGTTGCATCAGCAGGAACGGTTAATTTTGCTTTCACTTTCCCATTCAATTGTACGACAATTTCTACTTCATCGTCGACAAGCTTTGACTCGTCATATTGCGGCCATGCTTCATAAGAAATAGACCCTTCATGACCAAGTTTATTCCAAAGCTCTTCCGCTACATGCGGTGCAATTGGAGAAAGTAGTTTCACAAAGCCTTCTGCATATTCTTTCGGAAGTGTATCAGCCTTGTAGGCATCATTGATAAACACCATTAATTGTGAGATCCCTGTATTGAAGCGCAGGCCTTCATAATGGTCTGTTACCTTCATCACGGTTTCATGATAGCTTCGTTCTAATGCGCCTCCAGTTTGCTCCGTTACTTTATCACTGATTGTGCCATCTTCATTTGTGAATAGACGCCATACACGATCAAGGAAACGGCGAGCGCCATCAAGTCCTGTTTCAGACCAAGCGATTGATGCATCTAAAGGTCCCATGAACATTTCATAAAGTCGTAATGTATCCGCACCATGAGATTCTACGATATCATCTGGATTGACGACATTTCCTTTTGATTTACTCATTTTTTCATTATTTTCCCCAAGAATCATTCCTTGGTTGAACAATTTCATGAAAGGTTCTTTTGTCGGAACAACACCGATATCATACAAGAACTTATGCCAGAAGCGTGCATATAGAAGATGAAGTACAGCATGTTCTGCTCCGCCGATATATACATCAACAGGAAGCCATTTCTTTAGCTTCTCAGGAGATGCAAGCTCTTCTGAGTTATGCGGGTCAATATAACGTAAGAAATACCAGCAGCTGCCTGCCCATTGCGGCATTGTATTGGTTTCACGGCGTCCTTTTTTACCTGTAACAGGATCGACAACCTCAACCCAATCTTTAATATTGGCTAAAGGTGATTCACCTGTACCACTTGGCTTAATCTCAGTCGTCTTAGGCAAAATGAGTGGAAGCTCTTCCTCAGAAACAGCTGAAGAAGTTCCGTCCTCCCAATGAATAATTGGAATTGGCTCACCCCAATAACGCTGGCGGCTAAATAGCCAGTCTCTTAAACGATAAGTGACTTTCTTTTCGCCTTTTTGATGTTCTTCCAGCCATGCAATGACTTTTTCAATCGCTTCTTCTTTTCCTAATCCATCGAGGAAATCAGAGTTAATGTGTTTTCCATCACCTGTGTAAGCTTCTTTTTCAATGTCTCCGCCTTCGACAACTGCCTTGATTGGCAGATCAAATGTTTTGGCAAATTCATAGTCACGCTCATCATGGGCAGGTACCGCCATAATCGCGCCTGTTCCATAAGTAGCCAGCACGTAATCTGCAATCCAGATCGGCATCTTTTCACCATTTAATGGATTGATGGCATAAGCGCCTGTGAAAATACCCGTCTTCGTTTTTGCAAGATCTGTCCGCTCTAAGTCGCTCTTAGATTGAATTTCTTTCATATATGCTTCGACTGCTTCTTTTTGAGCAGCTGTTGTGATTTTTTCAACAAGTGCATGTTCTGGTGCAAGTACCGCATAGGTTGCACCAAATAATGTATCAGGACGCGTTGTAAATACAGTAAACTGTTCATCATGTCCTTCTACTTCGAAATGAACATGTGCACCTTCTGAACGTCCGATCCAGTTACGCTGCATATCTTTAATGCTTTCAGGCCAATCAATGTCTTCTAAATCTTCTAACAGCCTGTCCGCATATGCCGTAATCTTTAGCATCCATTGCTTCATCGGACGTCTTTCAACCGGATGCCCTCCGCGTTCACTTTTTCCATCAATGACTTCTTCATTTGCAAGGACTGTGCCAAGCGCTGGGCACCAGTTCACTGGTACTTCATCGATATACGCCAATCCCTTTTCGTACAATTTCAAGAAAATCCATTGTGTCCATTTATAATAATTTGGATCAGTCGTGTTGATTTCTCGATCCCAATCATATGAGAACCCTAGTGATTGAATTTGGCGGCGGAAGTTATTGATGTTCTCTTCTGTAAAGACCGCCGGATCGTTCCCTGTATCTAGTGCATACTGTTCTGCTGGAAGACCAAATGCGTCCCATCCCATTGGATGAAGAACATCATATCCCTGCATACGTTTCATGCGTGATAAAATATCCGTTGCTGTGTAGCCCTCAGGGTGCCCGACATGAAGTCCTGCTCCTGATGGGTATGGAAACATATCAAGTGCATAGAACTTTGGTTTATCTTCCGAGTCAGATGTGGCGAATGTTTTATGTGTCAGCCAATAATCCTGCCACTTCTTTTCAATTTCCCGATGCTGAAAACTCAATGTGAAAACCTCCTTTAATATGTACGGCTGTATCTGCTCAGATGACCACTGCAAGAATTCAGATTTTTCTAAAATCAACAAAAAACCCTCATCCCTGGAAAGGGACGAGAGATTTTTTGGTTCCCGCGGTACCACCCTTGTTAGCGTAACTTTCTGTTTGTACGCTCACTTAATATCTTTAACGCAGACATGCGACAGAAGCTTTAACGCAACTGCAACTCTGAGGCGAGTTCAGAAGCAGATTTGATTGACTTTCACCAGCCGTCAATTCTCTAAAGACAAATACTGCTTTCCTACTACTCCTCTTCACTGTTCTTATCGTAACCGTCATCTAAGTAGTATTTTATAGAATTATGATCATAAGTGCAAGCAGGTTTGTATACAATGGGAATGTACCCTAGATCAGGGTAAAGTAGAGGATATTATTCGTGTGGAGATCGGTTATGACGGTTGGAGTCTGCATTCTGTGAATGCTGTTCTCTTACAAAATCAAAGCTTCGCAGAACTGCTTCTCCTCCGTAACCTGAAATAATTGATAAGATGACCAAGTGCAGACTAGAATCGGGATTTGAGGATAAGACAAGCAGTGTAGCGGCAATCATCCCAACGAGCCAATCTTCAATAAACCCTAAATAAATAAACTTTTTTGTCATTCTGGGCTTCTCTAGCCTGCCTTTTTTCTTTACGTGACCGAGAATGCCCATGACCCCTCCAATGGCGCAAGCAATAATGACTTGTTGCAGCATTTTCATCACCTTCCTAAAGCCCTTAGAATAGTAAAGCGACTTCAGGCTGTCCAGCCCCCTGTAATGCCATTCTGCTGTTCCGTCATAATCCATGTAAAAGGTCTATTCTCTCTAACGAAGAAAAAAAGCTTGTTTCTTCCATTATATGTGAATGACCCAAAACAATCTTGATGCATTGGAATCATTTTTACCTAATTCATATTAACTATTTATGTCATTTTATGAATTATAAGCAATTGATTCCTTCTTTTTCTAAAGAAAAGTCTCCTTACTTACTATATTCTAATGGAGGACAAACTATGATGACAAATTTAACAAAGCCATTGCAATCGTTGAAACAGAACATATGTTATGTTACGTTAGTAAGGAATACCTTTGGTTGAAAAGACAACCATTTGATATGTCTGATAGCAGCAACAAAGGAGGGTAATATGGTCAGCTCGAACATCTTCGGCTTACAAAAACAGCTTGAACTCATAAAAAAAGCGCTAGATCATGCGCGGATCGGTGTTGTCATTACAGACCCTTCTTTAGAGGATAACCCTATCGTTTATGTGAATCATGGCTTTACACACATGACTGGATACAAACCAGATGAGATTCTTGGGCGTAATTGTCGATTCCTTCAAGGGAAAGACACAGATCAAAAGCAGCTCGATTTAATACGTCATGGAATACAGAATAAAACACCTATTACCACACAGCTAAAAAATTATAAAAAAGACGGAACTTTTTTTTGGAATGAACTCAATATAGATCCTCTATACATTGAACAAGATGATAAAACATTTTTCATTGGCTTTCAAAAGGATATTACGAAACAGAAAGAATATGAACAGCTCCTAGAAGATTCCTTACAGGAAGTCACCTCTCTTTCGACGCCAATCGTCCCAATCAAAAATGGTGTATCTGCTCTGCCACTCATTGGAAAACTATCTGAAGAACGCTTTGATGCCATTGTCGCGAAGTTAACTTGTATATTAGATGATTCAAAGGATGATTATTTAATTGTCGATCTTTCTGGTTTAATCGATGTCGATGATTCCGTTGCAGCACGCATTTTCAAACTGCATCGTCTTCTTAATCTAACCGGAACCGAACTGATCATCACAGGGATCAAACCGCAGCTTGCAATGAAAATGAAAGACTTGGATACAGATTTTCAGGATACAATCACTTATTTGACGGTTAAGGAAGCAATCAAAGGATTACCATTAGCTGAAAACCCTGTGTAAAACAGGGTTTTTTTAGTTGAAACGCCCCCTAAAAATGGAAAAATGAGGTATGATAGGTGTAATGAAAGATGTAGGGGGGCTACTAGATGATGATGTTACTCATCATAGGTCTTTTATGTGTTTGTTTTGCCATAGGATATGCCGTCAATTTCTTATTACTCAAACACCAGAATGCGCAGATCTTTTCAAAGAAACTATTTTATCCTTTCTTGATCTTGGGTCTCATCTTTTCCATTATGTCATTACCGTTTGCTGCCACAGATGCACCGAAGGCACAAGCAGATCCATCTTCAGAACAGCTGTTAAAGGATCAAAAGCAGCTCACATCTGACATAACGCGCTTAAAAGCTGATAAAGAGGAACTTACCGCTTCTTTAGAGGACGCAACAAAGGATAAAGAAAAACTAGCGAAAAAGCTAGAAACCATCACCTCAGAAAAAGAAACAGTCAAAAAGCAAGAAAAGACCATTCAAGCGCTTGAAGAGAAAATAGACAAGCTTGCCTCAAGCATTGAAACACTTAAAAAAGAGAACAAGAAAAACAGCAGCGATACGGAGTCTTCTACCGTTCAGCGCTCCGCTCCTAAAGATGAAGGAAAAAGCACAGGCGGTCATGAATCACAGAAGGAAACAAAAAAAGAATCTGCAGCCTGTAACATTAAAGGAAGTGTCAACGGTATTTATCACACACCGAGCAGCAGATACTACTCTAGAACCAAAAATGTAACCAAAATGTTTTGCTCCGTAGAAGAAGCAGAGCGTGCAGGGTACCGTGCACCTAAGCAATAGTCATTTTTGTCACGAAAAAAAGAACCTCCTGTCAGCCCAATTGGGTGCCTTAGGAGGTTCTTTTTTTAGATTTCTCTTCTTAATGCTGCTAATACATTCGTTTTTGTTGCTTTACGTGCTGGGTTGAGCCCTGAAAGGATCGCTACCCCTGCGCTAATCACTGTTGCCGTAATCACAAGGCTGAGTGGAATGTAGGAGAAGGTGATCGAGAATTGATCACTTGACCCTCCCTCTGACATGGACGACAAAATAGCTGGAATGATTAAATTGACGGCGAAACTAATGATATATGAGATGATAATTCCGATGATTGACCCAATCACCCCAATATAAGCACTTTCCATCAGGAACATTCGCTTGATAATCGATGGATTCGCGCCAATGGCTTTCATAATACCAATCTCTTGTGTTCGCTCTGTTACTGCCATTGTCATCGTATTAAAAATACCAATTGCAGAAATAATGACCGCAATACATCCAACAAAAATAAGTCCAATTTTGAAGACTGTAAAGAACATATCCATACCTTCAAGCTGATTCGTCACAGAGATGACTTGGTAGCCCTCATCTGTCAGCTTATTCGTGAGTGCACCGACATTGTCGAATTTATCTGCATAAACAGAAGTCATTTTCTCGACATTTCCTGCTTCAGGAGATAGATCGAGTATTTGACCAAATTCCTTTTCATACGCATTCGGAATAAAAATTTTATGATCCTCTTGCCACTCCAGATTCGGCTTTTTCAACACACCTACTACACGGAAATCAAATGTTTTTTCTTTGACGACTTCATTTTCTTCATTGAGTTTTGGTACTTTGACTTGAATCACTTTATTTAAAATATCTTTCGTGTAGCCCTTAGGCTCCTTTGGCATTTCTTCACCATTTGATGTCTGATTTAATTTTTTTTCATAGGCTTGGCGTTCTTTTTTTGTCCACAGTTGTTCAGCCATATGATACCCGACCACAATTTCGTTCGCTGATGTTGGGACTTTCCCTCGGTCTAGCTCAAGCCCTGCTTCTTTTTCTTCTTTCATATCGGTTAGAGCAGCCTGCATTTCACCTGAGCGATCATTGAGCTCGACGTTTACCGTTGGAATGAGCGCCGTTCTTGAGACGACAGATTTCACATGATCATATTTCTTTAAATCATCTACTTTGACGTCACCTTTTTCCTTGCCTAACACTTTCACTTCTGTGATGATTTGCTGTTTCATGATTTCATCTTGCGCCGATTTTTGCAGACCAAAACCAACAGATGCTAAAACGATTAAGAAAGAGCATGCCATTGTCGTCGCAAGAATGGTCATAAACACACGCAATCTATTTTTCTTCATGTTTCTTCTAATGAATTTGACCTGATCTCTAAATTTCAATGGATTGTTCCCCTTTCTTTAATACACCATCATGAAGCTGGAACGTGGTATCTGCGATTGAAGCGACTTCATCGTCATGTGTAATGATGACAAATGTGATTCCTTTTTCACGATTAAGCTGCTGGATAAAGGCTAAAATTTCTCCTTCGGTTTCTGAATCTAGACTGCCTGTTGGTTCATCCGCTAAAATAATAGATGGATTTAAAATCAAGGCTCTTGCAATACTCACACGCTGCTGCTGCCCGCCTGACAACTCATTCGGGTAATGCCCTGCATGATCTTCTAGACCTACTCGTTTCAGCATTTCTTCTACTTTCGCCTTTCGTTCAGACGGCTTCACACCTTTTAAAGTGAGCGGAAGTTCAACATTTTCATACGTCGTTAAGCTCCCGATCAATTGAAAGCTTTGAAAGATAAAACCAAAGTGATCTAAGCGGAAGTCCGCCCATTCTTTTTCATTAAAGCCAGTCACATCGGTCCCATCAATGACAATTTGTCCGCTCGTTGGCGTAATATATCCTGAAATTAAGTTCAATAAGGTCGATTTCCCCGAACCGCTCCGACCCACAATACAAGCAATGTCGCCTCTTTTGATGGATAGGTCAATCCCTTTCAGCACAGGAATCTCATTCTCTCTGCCTTTTTTACCAATTGTAAACACATGATCTAACGCTTGAACCTGAATCATCTCTACTCCCCCTACTCTCTGTTTATCTTTTTCGATATATTAAGAAATAACTTGTTAGTGCGCCTACAGCTCCACCGATGAGCATGCCAGCGATATAACCAAATATAGAATTATCTGAAGAAAATCCAACCCAGCCAAATCCTAGAACACCGAAGACAATAACCATAATCTGAATGGGCCGGTCGATTTTTTGATAAAGAAAGAAGCGGCCATTTCGTTCAATTGGATGTTTTATAAAGCTAATTAAACCAATTACATAAAATAGAACCATCATGACAATAGGGATAATAATTTTTTCACCCGAGAACCAATGAGGATAATCAGATTGGAAAGGTTCAGTTGTAATGTAAATAATTGGAGACATAGGCGATATCAAATGAACGAAGCTCTTATCTAACCAATCCCCACTTGTCTTCAAGATAAAATCTAAATGAACAATCGGTAATCCGATCACTAAAAAGGGTAAAATAGCTGTGCTGAACCCAACAATTGCTTGTGAAATGGAACTTCCGGTTAAAGTACCAGCTGCAAAAAATAAACTATAAAACATTAAGGAGGTCACAAATGAAATGACATAACCGCTATGAAAGCCAGATGTCTCTAGTGGATTCAGTCCCAAAATAAGTAAATACGTAAGAACATACGATACGGCATGAACGATTGCAATGATTCCAGCACCTAAGAAAAACTTTGTATGATATATTGTACTTCTGTTAAACGGCAAAGATAAGGTAAAGTCCATATGCCCTTTATTTCTCTCAAATCCTAGCTGAATGACAGCAAAGAAGACCCCCATTAACCAAGAAAGGGAGAGAAACACATCTGTATTAAAGAAATAAGAAAAACGCGGTGAATCTACAATACACTCTGCATCCTTTAGACATGTTTGAAAAGACGAATATTCCATTAAGAATGCAAAGGGCGTTGCAAACACCGCAACCAGCATGACTAAAATAAATGTCAGCTCTGATTGCTTCCATTCCTTATATAATAATTGCCGCTTCACCATCTCCGTTTCCCTCCAAACTTTGCAATGAATACTTCTTCTAAATTGACAGGCAGTTCATGCCATACTTTTGGTTGCAGCGACTTTAAGTACTCTTTAGCCTCTACATCGGTTTTAAGAACAAGCGCTGTATAAAAAATGCCAGCTTGATCTAATATAGCAACACCATTTTTTCGTATACTCAAGTTCATATCTTCTTCAAAAGCCATCTGGATTTTGAGATAATCATTCTTTAATTCATCAAGATCCATGACACTTGTGAGTTGATTTCCTTCTAAAAACCCGATTCGGTTACACATACGCTCAATATCCTCTAATCGGTGCGATGTGATGAGAATCGACGTTTCACGTTCCGCTACCTCGTCGATCATGAGCTGAAGAACATCATTTCTTGTGACGGCATCAATACCATCTGTCGGTTCATCTAACAGAATCACGGCTGGCTTGATCGCAAAGCTTAAAATTAATGAGAGCTGCTTTTTTAACCCTGTCGATAGTTCACGGTATTTTACTTTTTCCGGAATTTCATAGCGGTTCACAAGCTCATTGGCATATGTCACGTCAAACTTCGGATAAATATGCTTTAACAGCTGGACAAGCTGCCCGTAATTGTATCTGTCAAAGTAGGGATTGACGACTGGCATATACACAATATTTTGCTTTACTAACGGGTGGTCTTTCACAAGCACGTCTTTAAAATAAATCTCTCCTTCATCTGGAAGAAGAATTTGCTGAATCAAGCGGAGAAGTGTTGTTTTACCAGAGCCATTCCTGCCAAGCAAACCAAAGATCTCACCTTCGCCTATTTTGAAGGAAACGTTACTGAGTACTTCACGTCCATTTAATGTCTTCGATACATTTCTAACCTCAATCAACTTTTTTTCCTCCCTCAAGACTTGAGCCGATCTCTTCTATCCATTCCTTCAGTTGTTGAATATCAATACCGGCATAATGAGCTTCTATAATGAGTTGTCTTAATTGCTCCTTCATCTCCAATACCTTCCCTTCATTCAGCTTTAACTGAGCCTCTACTGTTACATACGTACCGCGACCTCTTAGTGTTTCAATAATCCCTTCCCGCTCAAGCTCCTTATATGCTTTACTGACGGTGTTTGGATTGGCGATGATAATAGTGGCGAGCTCTCTGACAGAGGGCAGTTTGTCACCAGGCTTCATTACACCTTTTAGACATAAAATTTTGAGTTGCTCAATGATTTGTTCATATATTGGCGCAGCGCTTCGTGGATCTATTTGAATCATGACGGCTCCCTCTTTCCTCATTCATGCTTTTGCAGTCCTATTGCTTGTTCATGCCCTTGCATTAAAGGGATTGAATTAAGTATCAAATCTTTTTGAACTTCAAAACCAATGAAAACGAGAACGAAAAAAAATGTACATGCTAACACAACAGCCAGCACCATCCACTTCAAATTGATTGGTTTTTTTTCTTTTTTCATGGTTGAACACCTTTCTTCACTTTTTAAGTGTCTTTAGTGTATTAGTTGATGTAGTACACTCAATACAATATAGACACTCAAATAAAAAGTCAATAGCCTATCAAAAATAAAAAACAGACCCTTTAAAAAAGGATCTGTTTATCATTCGTTGTCGTAAGAAATACCTAAAATCATTTGATTTTGCAAGCTTTGAATTTGAACACGCGCCCTATCTAACCGCTCTCTTTGCTGGTCATTGGCGACATCTTTTAATTTTTCTAATTCGTTGACTGCATCTTCAAGCATAAGCTGCGCCTTAGAAAATTCGTCCTCATTATAATGCTCTTGGCGTAAGTTCAAATCAAATTGCTCATTTGCAAACTCAAGGGTTTCAGTACTTTTTTGGATAAATTCGTCGATCGACTGCCTTGTTGCCATCCTGCATTCCCTCCATTTCATCATTGCTCACGCCTATTTTGCCCACGTAAAGCTTTTTCACTAAAGAAAATGTTGGACAGATTTAATTGTCCTCCTTCATGATTTTTGTTAAACTTTAAGGATGCCTATTATTACGCAAGGAGGTTACTGACTTGGATCAGCATAACCCTTTTTTATATTCAAACAGCGAAAAACGCTATCACACATGGAACTATCATTTGCGAGAGCACTTTGGTCATAAAGTATTTAAAGTGGCATTAGATGGCGGCTTTGACTGCCCAAACCGTGATGGTACTGTAGCCCACGGAGGCTGTACATTTTGCAGTGCCGCAGGATCTGGTGACTTTGCAGGAAACCGGGCGGATGATCTCGTCACTCAATTTAACGAAATCAAAGACCGGATGCATACAAAATGGAAAGACGGAAAATATATGGCGTATTTTCAGGCGTATACAAACACACACGCCCCGCTTCCTGTTTTAAAGGAAAAATTTGAAACCGTGATGAATTTGGATGGTGTGGTTGGTTTATCTATTGCGACAAGACCTGACTGCCTGCCAGATGACGTGGTGGAGTATTTAGCTGAATTAAATGAGCGCACTTATCTCTGGGTAGAGCTTGGTCTTCAAACGGTTCATGAACGGACAGCGATGCTCATTAACCGTGCCCATGATTATGAATGCTACGTAGAAGGTGTAGAAAAACTGCGAAAACACGGCATTCGTGTCTGCTCGCATATCATCAACGGCTTGCCTCTTGAAAACCGGGACATGATGATGGAGACAGCAAAAGCTGTTGCTGATTTAGATGTGCAAGGAATTAAAATTCATTTGCTTCACCTTTTAAAAGGAACCCCAATGGTCAAGCAATATGAAAAAGGCAAATTGGAGTTTCTAAGCCAGGAAGAATATGTCCAGCTTGTTTGTGATCAGCTGGAGATCCTGCCGCCAGAAATGATTATTCATCGTATTACAGGCGATGGCCCGATTGAATTAATGGTCGGTCCAATGTGGAGTGTAAATAAGTGGGAAGTATTAAATGCCATTAATGCTGAACTTGAAAGACGTAACAGCTACCAAGGCAAACGTTTCGTCAGATTGGAAGAAGCAGCAAAATGATCTTGAAACGCATGCTCCCTTTTAGTAAAGAGCTGTTAGAACGGGCTTGTCAAAAAGGCGACATCGTCATTGATGCAACGATGGGAAATGGCCACGATACACTCTATTTAGCTGATCTTGTCGGTCATGATGGACAAGTTTTCGCATTCGACGTACAAGAAGAAGCCATACAGCAGACGCGCCAAAGGCTTGGCGAGGGATATCCATATGTTCATCTGATTCACGATGGTCATGAAAAACTGGCTCAACACTTGCCAAGAGATGTATATGCACATATCTCTGGCGCGGTGTTTAACCTTGGGTACTTGCCCGGAGGCGATAAAGCCGTCACTACTCAGGCCGATACAACCATTGAAGCCATTGAGCAGCTCCTCGACTGGCTTAAACCCGGAGGTCTGATCGTCCTTGTGATTTATCATGGACACCCAGAAGGGAAAAGAGAAAAAGAAGTGCTTCTCGACTATTTCAGATCACTTCCTCATGAAGAGGTACAAGTTTTATCATATCAATACATGAATATTCAAAACGACCCGCCTTTTGTGGTCGCCATTGAAAAAAAGCTAAAATGATGTTCATTTTAGCTTTTTTTCTTCTTTTCAGCGTGATAGAAAACCTTTGCAGTCTAGGAAGGACGAGCACCGGAGCAGAGACCTGACACCGAATGCGAGGGTTTGTCTATACGCTAAAGCTCAAATCCTAATGGATTTGAGCTTTTTTATGAGGATTTCATCCAAGGCATTTTCTGATAGGTCCGGTAAGCTCTTCCGTTGATATAGAAAAAGAACGATGTTTTCCCGCTTGATTTGATCAGCCGTTTTGCCAGCTTATTCATCTCTTTTTGGGCTGTCACTTTTTCATCGGACAAATAGACTGCCAATAATCCTCTGTTAATTAATTTGTGAAAGTTTTCGTGCGGAATGCCTTTCAGCTGCTCATCCGCTTTTTCAATAAAATGCTGAAGTCTATCCATCATCTCATGATGAGAGGCATAGTAGGAGCAAAAGTTCAGATCTCCTCCAAGCCGGTCTTCTTCTTGGTCAATTAAATAATCAAGTAAAATGTGCAGACCTTGAATATAAGGGAAATAGCTTTCGTAAATTTGCTTCGCCTGCTTTTCTGTAAAGTCCGGCTGCAGCGCGTACGCCACAAGACAGAAAATCCCTAACGTTGATCCTGCACAAGCTGAAAATTCATACCATTCCATCTTAGGCAAATCCTTTTCATATTGGCGGAACCATGACTCTAGTCGAGGCACACGTTCATGAGGGACCACGTGTTTATGTACTTGTAAATCACTATAATAATCACACAGCGTGTGTAAATACGGCTGAATAATCGGATAATGCTCAAGGCGTGACAGCACGTCTTGACATGTGCGGACAAGCGCATGTAAATACCCGTGATCCTCTTGCTCATCACGGAATTGATAATACGGCTTGAGTTCAGCATGAATATCAAGCGCATCTCTCATTGCTTGATGCAGCATATGAAAATCTTTTGGATCAAGCGACGTACTGCGGTCACATAGGTTATCTAAGTAATCACTGATGGTTTGATACGCCACAATGAATTCAATACACGTTTCTTTCGCCTCACCTGCTAGAAGAGATAAAATACCTCCGCCTTCGCAGTGAAAGGTTTTACTCGATATGCTTGCTAATGCCTGCGTTCGCAGTTCTTCATTTTCAATCATTTCTGCATGAGCTCGCCACTTTTTTAGCTCCTGATGAACAAGCGGAAAAATATCTTTATACACCTTTGTCATCAGTGCAAAAGGACGCTCTGGTACTGACAAATCAATCCACCCCTAACTTAAAAGCTCACCATCAAATATATTGATCTGTAAAGGCTCTTGCTGCCTTAAACACATCTTCTCTTTCCGGTTCATTAAAAATTTCGTGATACAGCTCTTCCCATTCACGATATGATTTATTGGTTGATTCAACGCCATTGAACCATTTGATCACCCTCGTTTTATCGACGATTTTATCATCGCCCGCCTGCATTAAAAGGAGCGGAATCGATTTAAAGACATTCGTAGGCTGCATGGCTGCATCAATATTTTTGATCAGCTCTCGGTACCAGCGAACCGACACCTTTGTTACGTAAAGGGAATCATTTGAGTCTGCCTCAATCACAGCCTGATTTCGTGTGGCTAGTTCAATCGACAGCCCTGACTCGACTTTAAAGGACGGTGCGAGCACATTTAGACCTTTTGATGCAAAATCCATTAGCTTCTTCGGTTTAAATTGCAGACCTAAACAAGGTGATGATAAAATAAGGCCATCAATCTTCGTATGGGTGTACTGCTTGACCCACTCAATTGAAATGAGTCCGCCCATACTGTGTCCAAGTAAAAAAGTAGGAAGCCTGAATGATTTCGCATGTTCGATCCATTCATCTACTGTATCAATGTATTCTTGAAACGAACGAATGTGGCCGCGCGCACGTGTCGATGTCCCTTGCCCAGGGAGGTCACCCATGACGACGTGATAGCCGGCATTTCGCCACATTTCGATCACCCATTTATATCGGCCGTGATATTCACTCGCACCATGTACAATCACAATTGTACCAACTGGTCTTTCAGCATGCCAAGTCCACAAAGTAAACACCTCACAAATGTTGTATTAAGAAAGGAAGTCGAAAAAGTGATTTATCCATATCATCAGTTTACACCTGAGATTCATGAATCGGTCTTTGTCGCAGATAACGCCACCATTACTGGAGATGTCACGATTGGAGAATATTCGAGCGTGTGGTTCCAAACCGTCATCAGAGGCGATGTCGCTCCTGTGAGAATTGGAAAAAACGTCAATATTCAAGATTTATCCTGTCTGCATCAAAGTCCTGGAAAAACACTTCTTATAGAAGATGGTGCTACCATTGGACACCAAGTCACATTACATAGCTCAATCATTCGAAAAAATGCCCTCATTGGTATGGGGTCTATCATTCTCGATGGTGCAGAAATTGGCGAAGGTGCCTTTATCGGTGCAGGTAGTCTTGTCCCTCAAGGAAAGGTCATTCCAAAAGGATCACTCGCTTTCGGCCGTCCAGCCAAGGTCGTCCGGCAGTTAACAGATGAAGATATCCAAGACATGGACAGAATCCGTAGAGAATATGTAGAAAAAGGACAATACTATCGTTCCCTTATATCCCGTTAACATCATACGGGTATCTTCACTTTATCATGTTTTTTTCAGGATATTAAGCAATAACTATGAACCGCTTGTTATTTTACCCTTTTCCGCCGCTTTCTATCATAACAAAAAAGGTTTTCAGCTTTGTGCTGAAAACCTTTTTTCATTAACTAAAGATAACTTCTTTCGGTTGATGATTCAACTGCTCTGGATCAATGCTGCGCTCCACATAAATGCTGTGCCAAATCATAAAGATAAGGACGGTCCAAATCTTACGGCTATGATCTGCTTTACCTGCACAATGCTCATTTAATAAATCAAGCACATACTCTTTGTTAATGTATTCATCTGTTTGACTGTTTTTGATGATGTCTTTTGCCCAAGCATTCATCTCATTTTTCAACCAATGACGAATTGGCACAGGGAAACCAAGCTTTTTACGGTTTAACACATGGTCAGGCACAATGCCTTCTGCTGCTTTACGCAATAAATATTTCGTTGTGCCATCTTTTGTTTTCAGCTCTTCTGGAATTTTAGAAGCCGCTTCAAAAACGACCTTATCAAGGAATGGAACACGAAGCTCAAGAGAATTCGCCATCGTCATCTTGTCTGCTTTCAATAAGATGTCTCCGCGCATCCACGTATGGATATCAACATATTGCATTTTGTTAATATCACTGTAGCCTGCGCTTTCCTCAAAGTATGTCTTCGTTACGTCACGATACGTGATGCTTGGATCATAATGCTTTAAGAGGTTTTTCTTCACTGGCTCTTCAAAGATTTTCGCATTACCGATATAACGTTCCTCTAATGGCGTACAGCCGCGAACGATAAAGCTCTTCCCTTTCATTCCTTCTGGCATTAAACGAGCCAGACGAAGAAGAAGCTTTTTCAGCATAGATGGTACAGATTCAAATGGTTTAAGAGAAATAGGCTCACGGTAAATATTATATCCACCGAACAGCTCGTCCGCTCCTTCACCTGAAAGAACAACCGTCACTTGTTTCTTCGCTTCTTTTGCCACGAAATACAATGGAATCGCCGCCGGATCAGCTAAAGGATCGTCTAAATGCCAGACAATCTTCGGAAGCTCGTTCATATATTCCTCTGGAGAAATGACGGCGCTGAAGTTTTGTAAGCCTAGCTTATCAGCTGTTTCCTTCGCGACATCGACTTCACTAAAGCCATCTTGCTGGAAGCCAACAGAGAATGTCTTCAGTTCAGGGTGTAATTCCTTTGCGACAGACACGATGAAGGAAGAATCAATACCACCTGAGAGGAATGAACCAACAGGTACATCACTTCTCATGTGAACTTTCACAGAATCATAGATCGCATCACGTACTTCTTCGATTAACTTCTGTTCTTGTGTTTGCTCAGGCTTGAATTGAACTTTCCAGTATGTCTTAAATTCGATCTCCTGTCCTGGGCGTAAAATAAACTGATGACCAGGCTCAACTTTATGCACCTTTTGATCAAGCGTATTTGGCTCAGGAACGAATTGGAACGACATGTACTGCTGCAATGAAGTCTCATCAAATAAAATGTTCTCGTTCACAGCCATCAAGCTTTTGCGCTCAGACGCAAAATACACTTGCTCATCCATTTGTGTAAAATAAAGCGGTTTGATGCCAAAAGGATCTCTTGCACCATATAATTGCTGCGCTTCTTTATCCCAAATTAAAAATGCAAACATGCCGCGAAGCTTAGAAGCCGCTTCTTCTTTATAATGACGGTATGTGGCAAGCAATACTTCCGTATCAGAATCTGTGCTGAACGTATAGCCCTTTTTCACAAGCTCTTCCTTCAGCTCCACATAGTTATAAATTTCCCCGTTAAAAATAATCCAATACTTTTCATCTTCATAAGAAAGCGGCTGCTTTCCGTGCTCAACATCTATAATACTTAAACGTCTAAATCCAAATCCTACATGCTCATCATGAAAGTAACCCTCATCATCCGGACCACGGTGAACGATGAGACGATTCATTTGTTTAATTAACTCTTCCTGCTCAGTAGTTTCGGACAATGGACGGTGATTAAACACACCAACAAACCCACACATATTATTGCCTCCACGTTATGTTATTTCTTAAAAGTAGACCTATAATTAGACAGTTATTTGTCCGATTTTGTTTCACATTTTTTCGCTTATTGTAGAATTTTTTTTAATCAAAAGGAAAACCGCTTAAAATAAGCGGTTTTATATGTTGTTATTGTCCTAATGCTTCTTTGCGAAGTGTATCGGCTTTATCCGTTTTTTCCCATGGAAGATCTAAATCATGACGGCCGAAATGTCCGTATGCAGCTGTTTGTTTGTAGATCGGACGACGCAGGTCAAGCATTTTAATAATGCCAGCTGGACGAAGATCGAAGTTCGCACGAACCACTTCAATTAATTTTTCTTCAGAAGCTTTTCCTGTTCCGAAAGTATCAATTGAAATCGATACAGGCTGTGCAACACCAATTGCATAAGCAAGTTGTACTTCACAAGAATCTGCAAGGCCGGCAGCTACAATGTTTTTCGCTACGTAACGAGCAGCGTATGCCGCTGAACGGTCAACCTTTGTTGCGTCCTTCCCAGAGAAAGCACCGCCGCCATGACGAGCGTATCCGCCATACGTATCAACGATGATTTTACGTCCAGTTAAACCAGCATCCCCTTGAGGTCCACCGATCACGAAACGGCCAGTTGGGTTAATAAAGTATTTTGTCTGTTCATCAATCAGTTCACTTGGAACGACAGGGCTGATGACATGCTCTTTTAAGTCGCTTTGAATTTGTTCAAGCGTCACTTCTGGTGCATGCTGCGTAGAAATAACCACTGTATCAATACGAACAGGTTTATTTTGATCATCATATTCTACTGTTACTTGTGTTTTTCCATCTGGACGTAGATAAGCAAGTGTTTGATCCTTGCGAACTTCAGTTAAACGGAGAGATAATTTATGCGCTAGTGAAATCGGCAGCGGCATAAGTTCTTCGGTTTCGTTGTTGGCAAAACCAAACATCAATCCTTGGTCACCTGCACCGATCGCATCAAGTTCTTCTTCAGTCATTGTGCCTTCACGTGCTTCAAGCGCTTTGTCTACACCTTGCGCAATATCAGCAGACTGTTCATCAATAGATGTGAGCACTGCACATGTTTCCGCATCAAAACCATATTTCGCACGCGTGTAGCCAATTTCCTTAATCGTGTCACGCACCGTCTTTGGAATATCGACATAAGTAGACGTTGTAATTTCTCCGCTTACTAATACGAGACCCGTTGTAACAGAAGTTTCACAGGCAACACGTGCATTTGGATCTTTCTTTAAAATTTCATCCAAAATGCTGTCTGAAATTTGATCACAGATTTTATCCGGATGTCCTTCTGTCACTGATTCTGAAGTAAATAAACGACGATTTTGACTCATAATGGCTATTTCCTCCTGTACAAGACCACATCATCCCAAGATGAGGCCTCCAATATGATACGGAACTCGTTCCCTCTTATATTTGAAAACGTTTCTATTAGAGATGTTATTGGCAATTTGTTCATATGATGTCCCAAAAATAAAAAAACCATTTCCTTCATTGCGAGGAAAGGGTCTGGGATCGCATGCCTTTCACTCTTATCGCTCAAGGTGTTCTTGTACCTTGCATCAGGTTAGCACCTTGGTTTCTCAGCATATTCATGCCTTTTCATAAGAAACCGGTTGCTGGGCTTCATCGGGCCTGTCCCTCCACCAACTCGGGATAAGAGTATCCGTTCAATAAGATATCTTATCTTAAACACTTGCGTCATGTCAATGCTTCGTCAGAATTATCTTCCCTTTTTTTCACCACAATATGAGCATCACCAAAAAGCATATTTTCATAGCAGAAATGAAAAAACACACACAAAAATATTTAAATAGTATAGACTATTGTTATGAATGTGTTATACTAATCGAAACAAAACAAATTCAACGGTAAAGGAAGGGTTTTTTTATGAACTCAGTGGATTTAAAAGAAGATTTGCAGTCATTGCTCTCATTAGAAAATACGCACCAAAATTTATCTGTTCCGAAACTTGTTGAAAAGATTTTGGCACGTGATGAAGGCGTTTTAACATCAACAGGAGCTGTCCGTGCTACAACGGGTGCCTACACAGGACGTTCGCCTAAAGATAAATTTATCGTGAAAGAAGAAAGCTCTGAACATAAAATTGATTGGGGTCAAGTCAACCAGCCGATTTCTAAAGAAGCATTTGACCGTTTATATACAAAGGTTGTGTCATACTTAAAAGAACGTGATGAACTATTCGTCTTTGAAGGATTTGCCGGCGCAGATGAAAGATACCGTATGCCAATTACAGTGGTAAACGAATTTGCATGGCACAATCTCTTTGCAAAGCAACTATTCATCAGACCTGACGGATCAACACCTTCTTCAAACGAAAAACCATTCACCATCTTATCTGCACCGCATTTTAAAGCAGATCCTGAAACAGATGGCACAAACTCTGAAACGTTTATTATCGTTTCTTTTGAAAAACGCACCATTCTGATCGGTGGAACAGAGTATGCAGGAGAGATGAAAAAGTCCATCTTCTCTGTCATGAACTACCTGCTTCCTGAGCAAGATATTTTATCCATGCACTGCTCAGCAAACGTCGGTCAAGAAGGCGATGTCGCACTATTCTTCGGCCTTTCAGGTACTGGGAAAACGACGCTTTCTGCAAGTGCAAGCCGCAAGCTGATCGGTGACGATGAACACGGCTGGTCTGGCTCAGGAGTCTTCAATATTGAGGGCGGATGCTATGCGAAATGTGTGAACTTAAGCGAAGAAAAAGAGCCGCAAATCTACAAAGCCATCAGCTTTGGATCAGTTCTTGAAAATGTTGTGCTTGATGAAGAAACACGTGAAGCAGATTATGATGACACGTTCTTTACTGAAAACACACGCGCTGCTTACCCAATCGAAATGATTGATAACATCGTGAAGCCAAGTATCGCAGGACACCCATCTGCCATTGTCTTCTTAACAGCTGATGCATTTGGCGTTTTACCTCCAATCAGCCGTTTAACAAAAGAACAGGCGATGTACCATTTCTTGAGCGGTTACACAAGTAAATTAGCAGGAACTGAGCGCGGTGTCACATCACCAGAAACGACATTCTCTACTTGCTTTGGTTCACCATTCTTGCCGCTTCCAGCTCACGTCTATGCTGAAATGCTTGGCAAGAAAATTGATGAGCACGGCGCAAAAGTATTCCTTGTGAATACAGGCTGGACTGGCGGAGGTTATGGTACAGGCAAACGTATGAACCTAGCGCATACAAGAGCAATGGTGCAAGCAGCGATCGAAGGCGACCTCGACAACGCCGAAATGATCACTGATGACATCTTTGGATTACACATCCCGCTTCATATTCCTGGCGTACCAGATGAAGTGCTTCAACCATCTAAAACATGGGATGACCAAGAGGCTTATCAAGAAAAAGCACACTTCCTTGCCAATGAATTTAAAAAGAACTTCCAAAAATTCAGCCATGCAGCAAGTGACATTGAAGCCAAAGGCGGACCACTCGTATAATCAAATGACAAAAGCTGAGGGGAATCATTCCCTCAGCTTTTTTTGTTAGTTCGTTGAATGTAATGATACGAGACGGTAAGTCACCTTTGTCACATTGTCTGTAAGCTCTAGCTTTTCAACGAGTGCTGTCCCTGTTTTTTCTCCGTCTTTCGTTTTACGCACCTCAAGCGGAATATTTAATGGATAAATGCGGTACCCTTCCTTCATGAGTTCAAATACATTCTCTTCAATTCTTGTCTCTTTTCCCTTCGTGACAATCATTGTATTAAATTCAACAGGCATTCCCATATTGAAAATCCCCCTACTTTCTAAATTTCGTTATACTGCTTATTTTACCACATTTCCGCTTTTCCGGCTGTGCATCCACGTCGTCAGCCTTCTGACAATTTCCCGATTATGCTGCGGCGGAAAATAATGGTTGTATCCATGGAAATACCAAGTCTCCACTGACTTTCCGTGCTGACGCAGCGCATTTTCTAATAAATACGCATGCTCAATGGATACATTCTGATCCTCTTCTCCGTGGATGATGAGAACAGGCGCTTCAATTTTATCCACATCATTTAAAGGCGTTCTATCCTCATAGGCCTCTGGCACCTTGTGCGGGGGACCGCCAATCACACGTTTCATCATCCTTCTCATATCCACACGCTCTTCATAGGTGAGCTTCATATCACTGACGCCTCCCCATGTCACAAAGGAAGCGGCCTCCTGTTTCATTTCAACAGCGGTCCAAATGCCCATAATGCCTCCGCGCGAAAAACCAAAGATATGAATACGATCCTGCTTCACCTTTTTATGATGCTTTAACAATTGAAAGGCAGCAAAAGCATCTTTCCGGTCCTCTCCGGCAAAGTCTTCGTTTCCTTCGCCTCCCTGATTTCCTCTGTAAAAGGGCGCAAATACAACAAATCCCTGCGCGGCAAATTGCACAATCCGGCCTGGTCTGACCATCCCCACATTTTTTATGCCGCCTCTTAAATACAAAAAGCCATCATAGAGATCTTCTCCGGCTGGTTCAGCGAGCAACCCTTTGATCCGAAGTCCATCTGCCTCATAGGTCACTGTAAATAAGTGAATATGCGGATGGGGGGACGGAAACCTTCTTTTTTCCACAATCACTTGATTTCTCTCCTTTTCATCTGTTCTTACGTCAAATGCTTGATGATCGCTTCTGCCACAAGCTGGCCTGATTTAGTCACCATCGGCGTGCCGCCGCCTGGATGACTCGTTCCTCCAACAAACCAAAGTCCTTCAATGTCCTTTGACTGATTATTGATGCGGAAGAACGCCTGCTTGAACGAGTTGGAAGACATACCATAAATGGCTCCATGATATGCGCCCGTTTTCTGCTGCAGATCAAGCGGAGTTTGAACCGCTTCATATTCGGCCACATTATCCAGATCAAAGAGACCCTTTTCCTTTAATTTTGTTTTCATAAGCTGCGGGTATGTCTCCTTTAGCATGTCCCAATCTTGCTCTTTTGTCACATAAGGCGCATTCGCCAGTACAAACAAGTTGCTTCTTCCCGGTCCTCCGCTTAAAGCTGGTTCTGAATGACCTGAATAACATATGTAAAGCGTTGGATCCTGAGGCAGTTGTTTTTTCTGAAAAATATCCTTGAATTCTTGCTCATAATTCTCTGGGAAAAACACATTGTGATGGGACAGCTGTTCATAGACTTTAGGTACACCTAATAAGAGAACAAAGCCAGATAGTGACGGTTCAATGGCAGCAAACTTTTGATTTAAAAAGCTCGGACGGTCTTTCTCATCAATCAGATGGCGGTAGACAGTCAGCGCGTCCGCTCCGGCAATGACTTGATCTGCTTCATACATCTGGTGAGCCGTTTCTACTCCTTTGATTCGCCGGTCCTTCACATGAATCTTGTTGACTTGTTCATTCAGGTGAATCTGTACGCCTAATTCCTTTGCCAAAGTCTCAAATGCTTCAACTAAACGATATGTACCGCCCATTATTGCATATATCCCTTTCTCCCCTTCTAAATACGCCATCATATTAAAAATAGCCGGAGCCTCATAGGGAGAAGAGCCGATGTATGTAGCATACCGTCCAAACATCGCCAATGTATGCGGATGATGGAAATATTGACGCAGCAAACGTTGAACGGTTGTAAACGGTTTGACAGAGAGAAGTGCTTTCACGAGCTTAACATCCGCCTTATCCTTCCACGTCAATAACAAACGATTTAAAAACTGATCCTCAGCCTGTTGAAAAAGCATCTTTGATTCATGTAAAAATGCACGGTATTGCTTCGCATCTTCAGGACTGAATGCTGCAATTTGTGATTCCATCTGCTCAATATTCGGCGTAAATTCGACCGTATGTCCATCTGAAAAAACATTTTTGGTCAGAGGAGAAATCGGATAAAATGTGACGTAATCCTCCATCCTTCTATGACAGGAAGCAAATACTTCCTCAAAGTATGACTTCATTGTAATGGTACTCGGTCCTAGATCAAAAGAATAGCCAGCCTCCTGATGGCGCTGCAATTTCCCGCCTAAAGCTGCTTCTTTTTCTAATATGGTGACCTGAATCCCGCGTGACTGTAAGCGGATCGCTGCTGATAATCCGCCAAGCCCGCCGCCGATGATGATCACTTTTTTCATTCGTACCTTCTCCCTTTCCATTCATACCCTTCTTTTTTCAGCCCGATTTTCATAGAAGCAAAGCCAATGGCGATCAGACTCAAAATACTGACCGGTAATAAAAAGGCCATTGCAGATGTTCTTCCGTTCTCAATATCAATTGCCGCTTTGATCGATACACCTAGTCCGTAGCAAAGAATGGCTAAGCATATACTAAGCACATCCAGCTTTAGCAAAGCCACCATCAAGCAAATGATTGGAGCCAAATAAAGCAGGGTGTATAAACAAAAGACACTGCTTAACAAAGCAATGCTTCGATTGACACCTGGAAACAAATTTTTTCTGTAACCTTCCCATACCTCTTGTCCACTCTCATACATTCTCATATACACAAACGGATGAATGCTTGCAAGTGTGAACGGAAAGCCTTGTTCCTTCACCCGTTTAGCCAATGCCATATCATCCACTAGCGAATCCTTAATCGCTTCATGCCCGCCTATGTCGTGATAGCAATTCTTTTCAATGGCAATAAAGCCTCCATGTGCGGCGGCAAAAGCCGGATTCTTTGATTTTCTGACCCACTTCACAGGCAGATGACAGCCAATCGTAAACATCATCATGGGAACGACAAGATGCTCAAAGAATGTTCCTGTTTTTTGCTCTGGGAAACCTGACAGCATGCCCGTTTTTTGCGCGCATAACTGCTCGTACACAGCTTCAATTGCTCCCCGTTTCAACCGGACATCCGCATCTAAAAATAACAGCCAATCAGAAGCTGTCACCTCAGCGAGCTGAGAACAGGCGTATGATTTTCCTAGCCAGCCTGGCTTTAATGGCCGGCCTGACTGCACACGAATCCATGGATATGTTTGTGAGAAGCGCTCCACAATCGCTCTTGTCTGATCGGTCGAATGATCATCAAGTACAATCACCTCTTTCGGATAAAGACGTTGATCAACGATCGACTGAAGACAGGCTTCTATCCGTTTCTCCTCATTTCTAGCCGGAATCAAGATCGATAACGAAATAGGTTCATCTGGCGAAAAGGAAGCGGGCTTTAACACAGGAAACTGCTTCATATTCCATATGGTGAATAGAAACTGACAAAGCAACAGCACACTGATTACAGTTAAGAAGAGCGCCATGTTCTCACCCACTTTTTAAAAGAATCAAACGCATCACTTGTTGACTGACTTGTCCTTGTGACCTGTTTAAAATCTTCGTTTATTGAAAAATCAGGATCCGCAATGATCTGTGATTGATGTCTGTTTAACTGCGTTTCAAGCAGATCGCCAAGCATACGCGTCATATCCTTGCTTCGCAGGGAGCTTCCAGATACGATGGCATCATCACCGAACACAACAGAAACTGTCGGCTTTTGAAATTGATTAAATGTATACTGCAAGGTTACAGGCTTCACCACGACTTGCTCAAATTGCCTCACTAAAAAAGAAGCCCCTCCTTCCAGTTGAAGCGGCCGCACATCCTGGTGCATAATTTTCCCCTGTGGAAAAAGCCATACCGCTCCGCCATCCTGCATGTTCTCTTTTGCAGTCATTAATGCTTGCTTCACACTTTTCAGATTCTCTTTATGAACTGGAAACGCTCCAAGCTTTCGGAAAAAAGCATATTGCTTCAGCTGCTTCTCTTCCATCATCATGTAGTGATCAAGTTCAGACACCTTTTCTGTTAAAAGAAAAATGATCAGTCCATCCCACCATGAGCTATGATTGGCGAGATAAAGAACAGGCAGGTTTTCCTTCGGGTCCACCGAACCTTTCATCATGACACAGCGAAAATGCTTATGGAGTAAATATCGCTCTAGATAAAGTGAAAATAGACGTCTAAACGATCGGCTTTTGTCGCTTTCTTTCAAATCGAACCCTTCCTTCACACAAAATGACAATGATCAGTGCTAAATAAAATATGACATCGAGTCCGCCCTTTAATGCCAAAAGACCAAAAAAGAACACCATCGCCTGATAAATACGACTCGTCCAGCTGAGTACCTTTTGATCAATTGAGACAAGCGGGAAAAGAAATGAAAGTCCTGCTCCAATCATACCCCAGCTCACAAAATTCTCAAAAGGGATACCATAAAACCCACCGCCGTCATACCACACCCAAAACTTCCGCTCAGCTGCTACTGGATCTAATATGAGGTCAAGCAACACAATCCATATTCCCGTTTCGACGGCTCGTCTCCACTTTGACTGCTGACTGGATAAACAAAGGCTGTTTAAAAACACGCCAACCCAAGCAAATGCAATGGTTAACGGTACCCCCGCCACTAGAAAACCTAGCGTCGGATAATAGTCATAGGCCCCAAATGGAAACCCCGTTGTGATCCCTACCCACTCCACCGTAAATGTAAGCACCCCGACAATGGCTGCCCTTTTGATGACAAACCCCCATGACCCATAAATCTGTCGCCCAATCTCTATGACGCAGCAAGCATACAGCACAAGAAAGATTCCGTTTGCAAACTGAAGCCATGCTGGCACTTCAAAAAAGACCATTAAGATCAGACCTACTAAATACCATCCAATAAATACCCAACTCAATCTATACACGAAACCGCTCCTTTATTTCTGCCAAATTCAAGAAAGCCTTCATGCCTCTAGTATAGAAAAAAAGACGCGTTCTATAAATAAACAATGCGCTTCTTATTTTCATCTAGGCACTCACCAAAAATCCCTTTTCACATACTTTAATAGTGATCTAGAACAAAGGAGGCGAATTACTCTTGAATCGTTCCATCAAAGTCAGACTGGCATTCATCGTCGTCGTCCTGCTCTTTATTCCATTTGTCGCCTGTAAAAAAGAACAGGAGCAGACCGTACAAGTAGCCGAGGTGACCCATTCGGTCTTTTATGCTCCGCTATATGTCGCCTTATCAGAGGATTTCTTCAAAGAAGAAGGCCTGGAGGTTGAACTAAAAACCACTTGGGGCGGCGATAAAACGATGACAGCTCTCTTATCAGGAGGTGCTGATATCGCCCTGACCGGGTCTGAATCCTCTATCTATGTAGAGGCTCAAGACACAAAGGATTCTGTCATAAACTTTGCACAGCTGACACAAACAGACGGCACATTTCTTGTTTCAAGGGAGAAAGTAAACCAATTCTCTTGGGATCAATTAAAAGGAAAAGACTTCTTAGGACAGCGGAAAGGCGGCATGCCGCAAATGGTTGGTGAATATGTCTTGAAAAAAGAAGGCATTGATGTAAAAAAGGATCTTCGTATGATTCAAAATATTGATTTTGCTAACATTTCAGGTGCGTTCTCCTCTGGAACTGGCGATTTTGTACAGTTATTCGAACCGACCGCTTCCTTACTCGAAAAAGAAGGTAAAGGGTACATTACCGCCTCCTTTGGAGAAGCTTCTGGCAAGGTGCCATATACCACCTTCATGGCAAAGAAGAGTTACTTAGAGGAAAACAAAGAGACCGCTGAAGCCTTCATCCGAGCCATTTACAAAGCGCAGAAATGGGTAGAAGCCAAGCAGCCTGAGGAGATCGCAAAGGCCATTCAATCTCATTTTCCTGATACAGATCTTGAAGTCTTATCAACTGCCATCAAACGCTACAAACAGCAAGATTCCTATGCAACAGATCCCCTTCTAAATGAAAAAGAATGGAACAAATTGCAGGAAATCATGAAGGAGAGCGGTGAATTGCCGGAATTTATCCCGTACAAACAACTTGTCGATTCATCCATTGCAAAGAAGGTCACAGATCACAAATAGAATAGGAGGTAGCACATGTCTTTCCTTCAAATTGACCATGTGACCCATACGTACTTCTCTTTAAAAGAAAAAACAACAGCTATACAGCACATCAATATGGAGATAGACCAAGGTGAATTCATCTCATTTATTGGTCCCAGCGGCTGCGGAAAAACCACCTTGCTGTCTATCATCGCAGGAATTACGCCGCCCTCTGAAGGTCGAATTTTAATCGAAGGAAAAGAACCAAATCAACAGGAGCATCAAATCGGCTATATGCTCCAGCAAGATTATTTGTTTCCTTGGAAGACCATCAAGGAAAATGTCATTCTCGGGTTAAAAATTGCGAAACAAGATTCGCATGAGGCCACCTCAGCTGCCCTTGATTTACTGCCAAAGCTTGGACTGCCTGAAGTCGAGGAAAAATATCCGAAGGAGCTGTCTGGCGGAATGAGGCAGCGTGCGGCTCTCGCCCGAACGCTTGCAGTTGATCCCGGTCTGCTTTTACTAGATGAGCCATTTTCAGCGCTAGACTACCAAACCAAACTCACATTAGAAGATCTCGTCTTTCACACATTAAAAGACTATCAAAAAACAGCAGTCCTTGTGACACATGACATTGGCGAAGCCATTGCGATGAGTGACCGCATTTTCTTATTCTCAAAACATCCAGGCTCTATCCAGCGAATCTTTACCGTTCCAGACGACATAAGGGCTCTCTCTCCTTTTGAAGCGAGACAGACCCCGCATTTCCAAGAGCTCTTTCAAACGATTTGGAAGGAGCTGAAAACAGTTGAAACACAGTGACCTTTTACATGAAGCCTATCGCAAAAAATACCGAATGGAAAAACGGATCACACGTATCTATCAGCTCATCATATTCGCCAGCTTCTTTTCGCTTTGGGAGCTTGCCAGTCATTTCAGGTTCATTGATCCGCTTATTTTCAGTTCACCATCTGCGGTCTGCCAATTGTTTGTGCAAAAAATTCAAGATGGTTCTTTAATGAATCATATGAGTATTACATTATTTGAAACGGTGCTCGGTTTTCTACTTGGTACCTTTTGCGGCATTTTGCTCGCTGCCGCCTTATGGTGGTCTACCCGATTCGCAAACGTTCTTGATCCTTATTTAGTTATTTTAAATGCCATGCCAAAAGTTGCCCTCGCCCCCATTTTAATTGTTGCCCTTGGACCTGGTATGATTAGCATCGTCGCCATGGGTGCGATCATTAGTGTGATCATTACGACGATCGTCATTTACACTGCCTTTCAAGAGATCGATGAGAATTATTTAAAGGTGATGAAAACCTTTGGCGCGAAAAAAAGCGTCGTCTTTCGTGAGGTCATTTTGCCAGCTAGTATTCCAACGATGATTTCTGCCATCAAAGTGAATGTTGGTCTTTCTTGGGTTGGGGTCATTGTAGGGGAATTTCTTGTATCCTCAAAAGGGCTTGGCTACATGATCATATACGGCTTTCAAGTCTTCAACTTTACACTCGTGTTCTTAAGTCTTTTCATTATTGCTGTGTTTGCTACCATCATGTACCAGCTTGTGGAATGGCTCGAACGCCGTTTTCTCCAAAAATAAAAAGCGCAGGGATGGTCTCCCTGCGCTCGCTTTTTTTAACGAATCAAACCGTTCTTTTCTAAATAAGCAAGACTTTGTCTTAACACATCATCTTTCATAATAAAACTGAAATTCTTATTTTTTGCGATGGATCTTGGCAAGTCTGCGAAAAGAACAGGACCTTTCGTTTCAAAATACGTGTCTTGCTTCACTAGCCTTTCAATATCAGCGAAATAAATATTTTTTACGATGATCTTTTCTCTGCCTAGCACCTGATATTGGCCAATATACGTTAATTCACGAACAACAGCACCCGTCTCTTCTTGAATCTCACGTATAGCGGCTTGGTCTGCTTCTTCATTTGGCTCAACTTTCCCTCCTGGAAACTCATAGCCCCGATCCTCATGTTCAGTGAGCAGCCATTTCCCCTGGTAACGGCAGATGGCCCAAACATGCTTTGGATGACTTGAAAAAGGCTTCTCTTCAAAGGAGAGCTTGACCGTATTATGATAATAGTCTTTAAATACATGCATGTAAAATCCCTCATATCCTGTCCTTGCTTCTTGTAAAACATCATACCACAGATCACATTTCTCTGAAGAATTTTTATCAAAAGTGAAACAAACGAGTGGTTTCATTTCGTCTGTATTTAAAATGAGGTATCGTTGCTAAAACCTTTTTATCATCCCCAACTTCACCCCATTTTAATCATGAAACCTTTTATCCCTTAATGACGTAAATCAATTAGTGTTTGTCCTATTACGACGAGGAGGAAAACAGCATGAGGATAACAAATGGGTCAAAACAAGAAAAAGATCAATCGCTTACGCCCAGTAAAATTGAAAAAGAAGACGCCCCTCATGAGGTGATCAAGAAACACCTCATCAAAGGGCAAAAGCTAGATTTAACTAAAGACAATCCAAATATCGACCAAATTCAAATCGGGCTTGGCTGGGATTTGGCTGGCCAGCCAATTGATTTAGATACGCAAGTGTTTCTCTTAAATGAAGAGGACAAACTGTTGTCTCCAAGCCATCTGATCTATTATCATCAGCAGCAAAGCTTAGACGGGGCTGTTCGCCATCTTGGTGATCATCAATTTGGCGGCGGGTATCGAGACAATGAAATGATCATTATGCAATTAAGCAGAGTCTCTCCTAATATTCATAAAATCGTTGTAACAGCCACGATACATGATGCACACGAGCGCAAGCATCATTTTGGACAAGTGGAGAACGCTTACGTGCATCTGACTGATCAAATCTCACAACAAGAGATTTGTACCTTTCAATTAACAGAAGATTATTCGTATTGTACCTCCATCATTTGCGCTCAACTCACAAGAGATGAAGAAGAATGGAAAATCATCGCAACCGGACAAGGAACTACGCTAGATTTAAATGACTTATGCCGCATCTACGGATTCACATCTTGACGCAGGAAAGGAGCCGGCACCAATGGGATTTCATTTCAACACGATAGAAGAACTCACTTTACAAGCAGAAGGCAGCGGAATCTTTTTTGCGAAAAAAGGCGCAATGATTGCCGATCAAGGTACGTTTCAATACCGCAAACGACTACTCGGTACGAACAAAGGAAATATGGTCAGTCAAGTATTTAACCATATCAGCAGAAAATTGACAGGTGAAAACCTTGAGGTGATGGAAGTAAGTGGACAAGGTACTTGTTATTTGGCTGATTCCAGCGAGCACGTGACAGTGATTAATCTTGAGCCGAGCGGTCCTTGGCAGCATGTAAGTGTAGAAAGTGAGGATTTACTTGCCTTTACTGAGGAATGTCATTACGGCGTGACACCAGTAGGCGTAGGGATTTTATCACAGAAAGGACTGTTTACATCAAAGCTCTCCTATCAAGGCCACGGGGCGCAGGTCGCCATTAAAACAAATGGAAACCCGCTCATTTTAAAAGCCCCTTGCCGTGTAGACCCTGACGCCATCGTTGCTTGGACAGGTAAAGCACCGAAGGTCAAATTAGATGTGAACTGGAAGACCCTCATCGGACAAACATCTGGTGAATCCTACTTATTTGAGTTCCAAGAACAAGACCAAATTGTCATTATCCAGCCATCTGAGCGTACATCCGGCTTACGGGTTGGTTTAGATGATAACCGTTATAAGCCTCAGAGCCAGAACTCCTCTCATGAATTCACTAATTCACAGACATCTCAGCAAGAGAATAGAGGCGGGCTTAGTGACCTGATCGGAGGCATCTTACAACCGCGAAAATAAAAGCATGTAGAAAATCTCTACATGCTTTTTCAATTCATTAATCCATTTGTTTCAATAAAGCTCTTTGTCTCTTCATTCCCGAGCTCGAAAATCATTGAGTATATCTCTTTTCTTTTTCGATCCATTTCATCATTCGGACTGTCATAATGATATTCAAGATACGGAACATGCGCTCGAAAGAAGCCTTTCCAATCTGTCATATACTGTTCATCGAAATAGTCTCTCAGCTGCAAAATTTGATCATCGTCTGCTTCTATTTGAAATTGCCAAGCCGCCGCATCTCTATGCTGCGATATCGACCCATCCTGTACGGATACATAATATGTGTGTCTCGTCATCTGATTCATCCTTTTTCCTTTAGTATGACCAGATATGAAGAAATTACGGCTTTTTGCGCAATTTATTTTTTAACATGTCCAACACATCAATAAACAACTGTGGAATGGGAATTCCGAGGGCATTGGCTGTCGAGACGATTTGGTAAGATTCATAAATAATATAGAAGATGATCGCTAAATCCTTAATCATCCCATTTGTCTTCAGCATGACATCGAAGAAATGCGCCATGGATATTAAGGAGACCGTCACAATCTTTCGAACAAGCCGTGTAGAAAAACGTTTCATTGTGAGCTGCCCTGTCAAAGATTCTCTTAGGCTTGAACAAATTAATTCAATGGCCATGAGTGTTACTAATATCATCAGTAAATTTCCTGCTCCACCAAACAGAAAGCCCATCGCTGACAAACTGACTGTAAACAACGAAAAGATGCCTAAATCCTTGCTCACTTGGCATCAACATCCTTTCAGAGTGGAACTCCTTACCTCAATATTATATGCTAGATCTTCGCAATAGCTTGGACGACAAAAAATAAGGCGTTGCCTTTTAAATCAGACAGAGTGATGACAAGAAAAAAAGCCGCCTTGTGCGGCGGCTTCCATCTTTAGACTCTCACATCAATAAAGCGAGCGTCTGAATCCTTTGGTTGAACAGCTTGAGGCTGCTGCTGAACTTGATCCAGCATGACCATGGCTTGTGCTGTATTCGTAGCAAGCTGTGAATTCAACAAACTAATATTAAGTGTTTTTTGAATGCTCGCGACTTGCTGACTCATCATTCCTGCAATAGAAGACATCTTCTCCCCTCCCTTCTCTTTTCTCTTCGGCTGAAAGCCCTATGATTTCAATGGGCTGTCTGTCCCGATTCCAACAAAAAAGGAATGTCGATCTCTTCATGATCGACATTCCTTCCACATACGTATTATCCTAAAAATGCTTTAAGCATCCAGTTGTGTTTCTCGATAGATTGATGAATCGCAAGCAGCATATCTCCTGTTGTTTCATCGCCAACTTCTCCAGCCAGCTCCATTCCTTGCTTTAATTCCTCAGCGATATTGGAGAAATCATCATATAGATTTTTCACCATTTGCTCCGCTGATTCATTACCTTCAGCTTCTTGAATGCTAGAAATTTCCAAGCATTCTTTCATTGTCGCAACAGGCTTTCCATTTAACGCGAGCATACGCTCAGCCAAATCATCAATGTATGTCGCTGTTTCTGTATAAAGTTCCTCAAATTTCTCATGGAGTGTAAAGAAGTCTTTTCCCTTTACGTACCAGTGATAGTTATGTAATTTTACGTAAAGCACAGTCCAATCAGCTACTTGTTTATTGACGACGTGTAATAATTTTTCAGACATGTTTATTCCTCCTTATGTAATTGCGTTTAGTATGAGAATACCCTTTTCCTATTATACTGAAACCTGCCATGAATTTCTTCTATTTTGACTGCATGAAATATATGTTAATATGGAAATAAGGAGGGAGTTAGATGCTGCTACTTGGAATTATCAGCTTTATCATTATCTCAATCGTTGTCTTTTTATCGTTGTGGACAACATCGAAGGCTTATGAATATAAGCATAAAATCGATTCACCACAGGATGCTGAACCAAACCAACGTCCTAACCCGAAATAAAATGACACTTAATGATGTGAGGTTTCTTCTTCAGTAGATGAACTCTCTTTTTTCACATCACCTACATGGATATTTGTCTTTGGCATATTATGCTGCTGTTTAGCTGTCACATGGACTTGTATGATATAAAGGCCATCTTTTTTAAAGGCTGTATGCAATTCATATACACCTTTGTTCTCTTTCTTTGGCTGAATCATCTTGCTGTTATCCTTATCGCCATCTTTCCACATTTCAAATTGAACATCGTCTGCATCATCAACAGGCGTATCACCATATGTGACAGCTGCTTTTACTATAACGCTTTCATTTTTCTCCACTTGTTCAGGTCCTGTAAGCTTCACTTCTAATAGCTCAGGTACCTCCCCTTTGCCACTATTTGCTGCAGAGTTCCCACATGCACTTAGTAACAAAAGCATCAATATCATTCCCAACATTTTTCGCATCCCGCGTTCCCCCTTCTTTTACTGACATGTCCATTTTAACAAATATCCCCTATTTTGACATCTCATGATCGAATACAAAAAAACCGGACATCATCATGTCCGGTTTATGATCGATTAACCAAATACTTTGAGAAGCTCTTCTTGATCTTGAGAAAGCCAGAAACGCATCAAACGTTTTGCACCTTCAAGGTCATGAAGCTTCGCTTGACCGCATTGCTCTTCGTTTGCAGCAGGAATCTCTGTTACCTCAACTGCATCCTTGAATGTTGCATCAAGAAGTTCAACGATTTCTTTTGGAGTTGGTGCACCACTGACCACTAAATAGTATCCTGTCTGGCAGCCCATTGGAGAAATATCAATGATATCAAAATGATCGTATTTCTCTGAGTGTGTTCTAATGTTAAACGCAAGTAAATGCTCTAATGTATGAATCGTATCAGGTTTCATAGCTTGTTTGTTTGGCTGACAAAAACGAATATCAAATTTATTGACTTCTCCATCTGATCCCACTTTATGAACGCCACAATGACGAACGTATGGCGCTTTTACAGCATTATGATCAAGTTCAAAGCTTTCAACTGAAGGCATAATCACCACTCCTATAATTGCAATTTCCTATATTATAACATATTTCTCCGACCAGTTTAGTTTATAAAACTTTCCTTCCTTGTCCTTTTTTCTTATACTGTGAAAGATAGACAAGGAGGAACCTTTATGAAACAAATTTTTATCGGCATCATACGCTTTTATCAAAAATGTATTTCCCCTCTTACACCGCCTAGCTGCCGGTTTTACCCAACATGCTCAAACTATGGGCTAGAAGCGATCAAAACGCATGGCGCTTTAAAAGGCGGCTGGCTCACCATCAAACGGATTTTAAAATGTCATCCGCTCCATCCTGGCGGCATCGATCCTGTCCCGCCGAAAAAGGAAAAATAAATTATTTTTCTTCATATCCGTTGACGACTACGTCAAGCTTGCCAGTTCCAGGATCAATGACAAGACCGTGCACAGGCACATTTGATGGGAGAAGCGGGTGATTTTTCACAACGGACACACTGTCCTTCACGCTCTCTTCAACCGAACTAAAGCTTTTGAGCCACTGTTTAAAATCGATTCCTGAGTATTCCAGTACTTCAATACGTTTTTCTGGGATACCACGCTCAATGGCTTTGTTTAAAAGTGTTTGGCTGTCTATTTTGCTCATACCGCAATCATGATGCCCAATGACATAAACCTCGTCAGCATTTAATTCATAAACAGCCACTAAAATGCTTCGCATAATACTTCCAAATGGATGAGACACAAGAGCACCAGCACTTTTAACGATCTTGATATCTCCATTTTTCATGTTCATTGCACGTGGAAGCAGCTCGACAAGTCTTGTATCCATACATGACAGAACGACAGCTTTTTTTTGTGGAAACTTCGTTGTTGTAAATTCTTCGTATTTCTTTTCTTCAATAAATTGTTGATTATATTCGATGATTTCTTCTAAAAGTTTCATACGTTGTCCATTCCTTTATCTTTTTTAAAAATAAATATAGCACAATGTGAGAAATTTCGTCACGTTTTGCAGCGCATTTTTTTTAAAGGAAACATCTGCTGATGAAAATTTTTTATTTTCCTCTTTTCAAATCGTAATTATTACGATACAATAACTCAGGACATTAAATCGTAATCATTTCTATCTAATAGATTGAGAGGAGACATTTTCCACATGAAAAAAATCTTTTATATGTTAACAGCTGCTTTATTTGCGATCGGTCTTGCCGCTTGCTCAAGCAGTGCGGGGACAAATGCTTCAAAAGGGAAAGCAGACGGAAAACTAACCGTTTACACCACAATTTTCCCGATTCAAGATTTCACTGAAAAAATTGGTGGTTCTCATGTTCATGCGCAAAGCGTGTACCCTGCCAATGCAGATGCACACAGCTTTGAACCAAGTTCAAAAACGATGGTTGAAATGGCTGAAGGAGACGCCTTCATCTACAGCGGCACAGGCGCTGAAGCATTCGCTGACAAAACCGCTTCTACGTTAAAAGACCAAGGCGTGAAAACAGTCAAAGCAGCCGAAGGCATCAAGTTGTTATCGACAAAAGAAGAGCATTCACATGAAGACGGCGAAGACCATGATCACGATCATGAAGGGGAAGATCATGACCATGATGGACACGATCACGGAGATAAAGATCCTCATGCATGGTTAGACCCTGTTTATGCACAGCAAATGGCGAAAAACATTAAAGATACACTCGTTTCATTAGATCCAGATCATAAAGACGAATACACAAAAAACTACGAAAAACTAAAAAAGGATTTGCAATCGCTAGATCAAGAGTTCAACACAACGTTATCTAAAGCAAAACATAAAGAAATCCTTGTTTCCCACGCAGCCTACGGTTATTGGGAAAAGCGCTACGGCATTGAACAAATCAGTGTATTAGGGTTATCCGCTTCTGAAGAGCCTTCACAAAAGCAGCTCGAAAGCATTGTACAAAAAGCTGAAAAGCATCACATTCAATATGTGATTTTTGAAAACAACGTCAGCAGCAAAGTCTCAGATACGATCCGCAGTGAAATTGGGGCAAAAAGCCTCACACTTAAAAATCTAGAATCTATTACTGAAGATGATGCCAAAAATGGCGAAAGCTACGTCAGCTTAATGAAACAAAATCTAAAGACCTTAAAAACCGCTTTAAATGATTAATTGTTAAAACCCCGGGTGATTATCCGGGGTTTCTTGCTGTAAAAAAAGCACACCATTGTAGGGACTGACCCCATAAGATGAGACAAATAAAAAACACCTTCAAGTTTGAAAATGGATCGTTGTGATCCGAAATAAAACATGGAGGTGTTTTTTCTATGGGGACAAGAGTGAGTTATCCGGTTGAAGTCAAACAGAAGGCTGTAGAAATGAGATTGGCAGGCGTACCTATGAAAGAGATCAT
>Ga0209295_1000070_pt1 | contig 171009 bp, 172 predicted proteins | sample Porto_5metaG_FD_187428 | JGI IMG/M metagenome (GOLD analysis project Ga0209295, IMG submission 187428) | Marine algal microbial communities from Porto, Portugal - Porto_5 metaG (SPAdes) (version 2) | ecosystem: Host-associated > Algae > Red algae > Unclassified | place: Portugal: Porto...
CTACATACACCGAAAGATTTAAGGTGATTATAGCGATGGGGCTCACCTCTTACCATTCCGAACAGAGAAGTTAAGCCCATTTGCGCCGATGGTACTACATTGTGGGAGAGTAGGTCGTCGCCTTTTTAGAGAATCCTCAACATTTATTTGTTGAGGATTTTTTTGTTTTATAATTTATGCTAATCTTAAATAGGATAACTATACTCATCATATTTTAAACTAATTACTGAATTACAGAATACTTTAATCCTTAAAGTGTGTTTCATCTATTTATTAAGAAAAAGAGTATAATACACGAGGTCATATCTATTTAATTTAGGTCATAGTGTGACAGGTTTACTAGTATTGAAACCAAAGACTATTACTGTAGAATAAAATTAATTTAATAAGAGTTTAAAACACGAAATCAAATTTATATCAACACTAGATATAGTAATTTAAATTAGATGTTTTATTATAGTCTTTAAATAAGATTGTACAAAAAAGATTATTTATACTTCTTACTTTTAAATATACTATCTAAAATAGTATTGATACCTTTAAATATAAATATCACAGCTATACAACATATGATTATCGATATAGTTAATAGTATATAAAAAAATGGTCGTTCTCTGTTGGTTAATACTAAATGTAATAAAGTAGGTCCAAGTATTAATAGTGTAAGTGCAATACCTAATTGTTTTATTCCTTTTACTAATATATCTTTATCTGTAGATTTAGTTTTCATTGTTGTAAATATTTATTGCTTTACGAACCGTTTTATGTTTTGTAAGTAATGAGTTAGCTTCAGTGTACGGTACATTTAATTCACTCATGATCATTTTTATACCTCTATCAACTAATTTATCATTGCTTAATTGCATATCAACCATTTTGTTGCCTTTTACTTTTCCTAATTGAATCATTGTTGAAGTAGATATCATATTAAGTATTAGTTTTTGAGCAGTTCCTGCTTTCATTCTTGAACTACCAGTCACAAATTCAGGTCCTACAATTACTTCAATTGGGAATTGTGCTGTTTGACTTAACGGACTGTTTTTATTACAAGTAATGCATCCTGTAATTATATTGTTTTTATTGCATTGTTGTAATGCTGAAATTACATATGGAGTTGTACCTGATGCTGCTATCCCAATAACTACATCATTATCTGAAATTTTATGTTTTTGTAAATCTGTCCAACCTTGGTTTGTTGAGTCTTCAGCAAACTCTACAGCCTCTCGGATTGCTTTATCTCCTCCAGCTATTAACCCTATTACTAAATCATACGATACTCCGAAAGTTGGTGGACATTCTGATGCGTCTACGATACCTAATCTTCCGCTTGTTCCTGCTCCAATATAAAATAATCTTCCTCCTTGCTTTAACTTTATGACTATTTGATGTACTAAAGTTTCTATTTGGGGAATGGCTTTTTGAACTGCTAGAGGTACTGTTTGGTCTTCTTTATTTATATTGTTTAACAGGTCTGACAATGACATTTTTTCTAAATGATTGTAATTTGAATCTTGTTCGGTTGTTTTTATAAATGACATTGCTTAATTATTGTTGTGTTTTGCGTTAGGGATTGAGGCATTTGTTGAAGCTCCTCGCAGAGAGCGACTGCCGAAAGCGCGACCCTTGTGGTAACGCCCAAATTTTATTGTACAATATAGGTAAATTGATAGGCTTGTGAAACCCTAAAGTATCCTAATGGATAGTTTTCTGGATTTGTTATATTCACACAGTTGCCTCTAACGGTTGCTGGTTGTGTTTCAAAAGGACCCCCAGAATCAGAACTTGATTGTTGTAATAATAGATCCATGAATTGATAGAACTGTTGTGAGATACCATAATTTGTGATTGTTACTTCGTCTCCTGATTGTAAGTCTTCTTCTGTATAGAATGCAAAAATTTGGTTTCCGTCTGTAAATTGATCATCATATACTTCAAGATTTGGTATTTGTGCTATGTTTGTTTCGAATTGATAGAAGTAATAATTATCGATGTTTGCTGGATCTGTGTAATAGGCTTTAAGTTCTATATCTTCTCCAGAAAATCCGCCTTCATCATTTTGTTCTACATAGTCTACAGCTGTTGTTGTAATTAATGTTTCTGTACCAACATAGGTTTGATTATTATAAATAATTGTTAGATTATATTCTTGATTTATTTCTGGTATGAAATTGTTTGTTTGATAGATTCCTGTGTTATTAATTTCTGTAAAATTAAATAGGTTTCCGTTTGAATCTTCAACGTTTATTATGGCATTATTTGCAGGAGGAACCTGACTGTCAAAAAAAGGAGCTGATAATGATAGTTTTATTTGTTGTTGAGATCCATCTGTACCTTCAAACCAATTTAAGGACGCTTCTATTACTAATTTTGGATTAGCAGTTGGTAAATCTAAATCTATTACGTCTTCACAATTAAATAACAATACAGTTAATATAAGGTATAATGTTTTTTTCATGTTATTAAAATTTAAAATTGTAAGATACTGATGGTATAAGCCCAAAAATTGCTAGTCTAGTGGCTTCGTTATTACCTGACATTCTATTTTCTCCAAAAGTTATTGATGCTGCATTACGACGATTATACGCATTATAAATACTAAATACCCAATAGCTTTGCCATCCCTTATTTGTTTCGGGTTTTGGTGTGTAATTTGCCGAAAGATCTAAACGATGGTAACTTGGTAATCTATCGGCATTACGATTACTATAACTTGGTATACTTATATTATTATAAATATATTGACCGTTTGGATACGTTGTTGGTTGTCCTGTTTGGAATAAGAAATTAGCGCTAAACACCCATTTTTTATTAAAGTCATAACTAGTTGTTATTGATAAATCATGAGTTTTGTCATAAGCTGTATTATACCAATTGCCATTATTTATTCCTGTTTCTTGTGGTGTTCTTCCAGGTGTTTTTTGTTCTGATTTAGATAATGTATAGGCTAACCATCCTTTGAATTTACCTTGATTTTTACGAAGTAATACTTCTAATCCGTAAGCTCTAGCTTCTCCGTTTAAAATGACTTGCTCTATTGCATCATTAGCTATAAGATCTGCTCCATCTATATAATCAATTCTGTTTTTAATTTTTTTATAGAAACTTTCTACTTCTAGTGAGTATTTGTCTTCATTTATACTTTTAAAATAGCCAATTGCAACTTGATCTAATTTTTGAGGTTGTATGTATTTACCACTTGGAGCCCAAACATCCAAAGGTGTAGGAGAGGATGTATTGGATAATAAATGTAAGTATTGAGTCATTTTATTATAACTGGCTTTTACAGATGTATCTTCATTTAATTGATAAGATAATGCAAATCTTGGTTCAAGATTTGTAAAAGTCTTTATTATGTGACTACGATTAAAGCTTTCAGTTCCTGTGGGTTCTGCTTTTTGATAAATTTGAAAATCTTCATTAAATACTACAGCTTGATTGTTGTTGTATGTGTTTAATTGATCTTGCCCTAATCTTAAAAACGAACTTAATCTAAATCCATAACTTAAAGCTAATTTATCGTTTATAGTATGTTCTGCATCTACATATAATGCATTTTCAAAAGCATATTTGTCTGTAAGTTTAAAAGAATTAATACCAGATGATGGTGTTGAAGGTTCTATTTGTCCAGGATTAAATTTATAATACATACTATTTAAACCATATTGTAACTTAAATTGATTTGAAACATAGTGCTTAAGATCGTATTTGAAATTAAAATTTTGAATACCTGAATCCCAATCAAATTCGACAAAATTTAATTTTAAACCATAATAATAGTCTGAATAAATTAAAGACATATTAGAAAATAATTTATCAGAAAATAAATGATTCCATCTAAAGTTTACTACTGTATTTCCATAGGTATTGTCAAAGCTATCTGCAATTCTAAATACATCTCGACCAAAATATCCTGATAAGTAAATGCTGTTATTATTATCTAAATCGTAACTTAATTTAGTATTTAAATCATAAAAATAGGCTTTGTTATCTATATCAAAAAGTGGTAAAAATAGGTGAGCGTAACTACTACGACCTCCAAATAAAAAAGAACCTTTGTCTTTTTTTATAGGTCCTTCTGCCAATAGTCTGCTGGACACTAAGCCAATTCCACCATTCATATGAAACGCTTTACTATTTCCTTCTTTTTGGTAAATATCTAAAACAGAAGACACACGTCCTCCATAGCGTGCAGGTATTCCTCCTTTATATAATTTTAAATCTTTTATGGCATCAGGATTAAATACCGAGAAAAAGCCGAAAAGATGTGAAGAGTTAAAAACTGTCGCTTCGTCTAAAAGAATAAGGTTTTGATCTACTGCACCACCACGAACATTAAAACCAGAAGACCCTTCTCCAGCATTTGTAACTCCTGGTAGTAATGTAATTGCTTTAATTACATCTGCTTCACCAAGTACTACAGGTATGCTCTTAATAGTTGATGCACTAAGTGCATTGACACTCATTTGAGGTTTTTTGATATTTAATTTTTCGATGTTTTCAGTAATTATTACTTCGTCTAAGTTTTCAAAAGATTCTTCTAAGCTAAAGTTTTTACTAATATTTTTATTTAAATCAATAGTTTCGGTTATATCCGAAAATCCTAAATATGAGACAACAACTTTATAATTTCCTTTAGGGATTGTAATAGAGTAGAAGCCATATTCATTTGTAACTGTACCAGTATTTAATTCTGGAATAATCACATTTACACTAATTAAAGTTTCATTACTACTAGCTTCTGTTATTTTTCCGCTTAAAGTATAGTTTTCTTGGGCAAAAATGTTTACTGCAGATAATAGGAATGCGATTAGGAGTCCTTTTCTTATTAATTTCATTTTTTGATTTTGAATAGTAAAAATAACTAAAAATCAAGTTATATATTACTTTTTAATGTTTTCAAATTGTTGTTTATAACAAAAAAAAGCTTCTTTAAAAAAAGAAGCTTTTTACATTATAATTAAAAGTATGTTTTAGATACTTTTTAATAAGTTATTAAATAATTGAATAGGTCTCATAGCCTCAGAGGTTAGTGTTTCGTTTGGAGAATAATATCCTTCAATGTCAACAGCAACTCCTTGTATGTCATTTAAAGCAGAAACTATAGTGTCTTCTTCTGCTTTAAAGGCTAATGCAACTGGTCCAAATTGAGCTTTTAAATCAGCATCTTTTTCTTGATTAGCTAAAGCTTCAGCCCAGTACATTGCTAAATAAAAGTGACTTCCTCTGTTATCAATTTCGCCAGCTTTTCTTGATGGTCCTTTTTTGTTTTCTAATAATTTCTCGGTAGCATCATCTAATGCATCACCTAAAACTTTAGCTTTTGGATTATCATTTACTTGGCTAAAATGCTCTAAAGAAACTGCAAGTGCTAAAAATTCTCCTAAACTATCCCAACGTAAGTGGTTTTCTTCAACAAATTGTTGTACGTGTTTTGGAGCAGATCCTCCAGCACCAGTTTCAAATAAACCTCCACCATTCATTAATGGTACAATAGATAACATTTTTGCAGAAGTACCTAGTTCTAAAATAGGGAATAAATCTGTTAAGTAGTCACGTAATACGTTTCCTGAAACAGAGATTGTATCTTCTCCTGCTTTTACTCTTTTTAGAGTAAATTCTGTTGCTTTTATTGGTGATAATATATGAAGCTCTACACCTTCAGTGTCATGATCTTTTAAGTAAGTATTTACTTTAGTAATTAACTCAGCATCATGTGCTCTGTTTTCGTCTAACCAGAATACAGCAGGAGTTTGAGAGGCTTTAGCACGAGTTACTGCTAATTTTACCCAGTCTTGGATTGGTGCATCTTTAACCTGACACATTCTCCAGATATCACCAGTTTCTACAGTATGCTCAATTAATACTTTTCCGTCAGCATCAATAACCTGAACTTTTCCATCTGCAGAAATTTCAAACGTTTTATCATGAGAACCATATTCTTCAGCCTTTTGAGCCATTAGCCCAACGTTTGGTACAGTTCCCATTGTTGTTGGGTCAAAAGCACCATGCTCTTTACAAAAATCTATAGTTGCAGTATAAATCCCAGCATAACTACTATCTGGTATCACAGCTTTTGTATCTTGAGACTGTCCATCTGCATTCCACATTTGACCAGAGTTTCTTATCATTGCTGGCATTGAAGCATCAATAATAACATCACTTGGTACATGTAAGTTTGTAATACCTTTATCACTATCTACCATTGCCAAAGATGGGTTTGCTTTAAAAGCAGCATCAATATCAGCTAAGATTGTATTACGTTCAGCTTCTGGTAACTCGTTTAAATTACTTAATAAGTTTCCAAAGCCATTATTTACATCTACACCAATTTTTTCAAATGTTTCGCTATGTTTAGCAAATACATCTTTAAAAAATACACGTACTGCATGTCCAAAAATAATTGGATCTGAAACTTTCATCATTGTTGCTTTCATGTGTAATGAAAACAATACACCAGTTTCTTTAGCATCTTTAACTTGTGCTTCTAAAAATGATAATAACGCTTTTTTACTTAATACAGTAGCATCAATAATTTCGCCTTTTAATAAAGCTAAATCACTTTTTAAAACTGTTTCAGTTCCGTTATTGTCAGTATGTACTAATTTAACTGTTGTAGCATCAGTTAAGGTTACAGATTTCTCGTTATGTGCAAAATCACCTTCAGTCATTGTTGATACATGTGACTTAGAGTCTTGAGACCATTTACCCATCGAGTGTGGGTTTTTCTTAGCGTAGTTTTTTACAGCTTTTGGTGCACGTCTATCAGAGTTACCTTCACGTAAAACTGGGTTTACAGCACTACCTTTAATTTTATCGTAACGTTGTTTAGCGTCTTTTTCTTTATCGTTAGTTACTTCTTCAGGATAATTAGGAATAGCAAAACCTTTAGCTTGTAGTTCTGATATTGCAGATTTAAGCTGTGGTATTGAAGCACTAATGTTTGGAAGTTTGATAATATTTGCTTCAGGTGTTTTAGCCAAGTCTCCTAAATAAGCTAAATCATCAGACACACGTTGGTCTTCTGTTAAGTAATCAGGAAACACTGCTAAAATACGTGCAGCTAATGATATGTCTTTGGTTTCTAAACCTATTCCAGAAGAGGCAGTAAATGCTTGAACAATTGGTAAAAATGAACGCGTCGCTAATGCAGGCGCTTCATCTGTAATAGTATATATTATTTTTGATGAATTTGACATAAATATAATTTGAATTTTTGTTTAGTTTTAAGCTTGGCGAATATACAAAAAATAGAAGGTTTTTTAAAGTGAAAACGTTTACTTAACATCTATATTTACTTGAATATTAGCTACAACGAAGTTTATTGCGAATTTAATAAAATATAGATGTTTTTTTAAGAAATATTAATTTTGTAGTGTTTTAGTAGTCCTTCAATTTGGTCTTTCGAAAATTTAGCGCCTTTAATTTTATTATTTTCTGGCTGAATAGAGTAGTGTATGGCAGTTCTAAAATCTGCTTTTTCTAAATTGGTTCTTTCAAAAATAGCATTTTTAAAATCACAATGGTCAAAAATACTTTCTGTTAAGATAGCTTCAGTAAAATCTACACTAATACATGAAGAATTTAAAATAGTAGTTTTGGATAATTTTACTTTATAAAAAGAAGCAAAATCTAATTGACAATGTTCAAAGTTTATAGATAACAGAAGTTGGTCACAATCATTAAATAATACACCTAATAATTTACAATTTTTAAAAGAGGAGTCTTTAAAAATCACACCCTTAGTTTTGCTATTACTTAAATCGCAATCTTCAAAATGACAATCTAAAAATGAAATTGTAGATAAATAACTATTATTAAAATTACAATTAGTGAAGGTGCAATTATCATATTCTGCTTTTTGTAAAGCGTTTTTAGTAAAATCTATATTTTTAAAGTCTTTATCAGCTATAAACGGTACACTCATGATTAGTATTTATAGTAAAAATACAAGTTTTAGTGTCATCAAAAAATAAAAGCCATAACATAATAGAATTAACTATTTATTGTCATGGCTTTTTTGAAATAACATTTAGCTGTCTTATTTAATTTTCATTAAATCAATCCAAAACTATTGTTTTGCATTTTTTTAGATCAAGCTTTAGTTAAATCAAGAGTACATTTATGTATAACTTTCAAAATGTATTGACCTGTTACTAAATGTACTTGAAAAATTGTTTTTTTTGATTTATTGTAATATTTATTTGATTAAATATTATAAATCTAAGGTTTGTATTTAAAACTTAATGTGACTACACCTATGTTTAAAATAAAAAAAACAATTTAACTAAATCAAATTCAACATTTAATTGAAACCAATATTACTATTGTAATTAATTGTTTTACTAATTTAATTATTTTTTAAATTAGATTGTAATATTTAACTATTTAAATATCAACTAGTTGTAAACAATAGTTATTAACAAAAGTTAATAACTAAAAAAGCCTAACTTATTTAAGTTAGGCTTTTTAATATATTTCAGATTGAAAAAATTACTTTCTTCTAGCTTCTTTAATTCTAGCTTTTTTACCTGTAAGGTTTCTAAAGTAAAAGATTCTTGCTCTTCTAACTTTACCTCTTTTGTTAACTTCTACTTTTTGTAAAGCAGGTAAGTTGATAGGGAAGATACGCTCTACACCAACTGTTCCTGACATTTTTCTAATTGTGAAAGTTTCAGAAGATCCTGTTCCTCTTCTTTGTAATACAACTCCTCTAAAAAACTGAGTTCTTACTTTTTCTCCTTCTCTAATTTCGTAGTACACAGTGATTGTGTCTCCAGCTGAAAATTCAGGAAAGTCCTTTGTTGTTACAAACTCGTCCTGTACAAATTTAATTAAAGATTCCATCTTTATTTTATTTTAAAATTATTGATTCAGAGCAACATTCACGTATCTCGCCAGAGGTTAATCCGAAATTGGGTGCAAATATAAGTAAATTGTAAAACTTATAAAGTAAAAACTTTAAAAATATTTAGTTCTTTTTTAGAATCTATAATTTTAGTCGTCTAATAAGTCTGGACGTCTCTCTTTGGTACGTTTATAAGCTTGATCTTCTCTCCATTTATCAATATTTGCTGCATGACCAGTTAGTAGTACTTCTGGAACATCTAAGCCTTTATAACTCCTTGGTTTTGTATAAATTGGAGGTGCTAATAAATTATCCTGAAAACTATCTGTTAAAGCAGAAGTTTCATTTCCTAAAACCCCAGGAATTAATCTTATAATTGCATCACAAAGTACAGCTGCACCAAGTTCTCCTCCAGATAAAACATAGTCACCAATACTAATTTCTTTAGTAATAAAATGATCGCGTACACGTTGGTCAACTCCTTTATAGTGACCACATAATATAATAATATTCTTTTTTAATGACAAGTGGTTTGCAATACCTTGATTTAAAGTTTCACCATCAGGTGTCATATATATAACTTCGTCATAATTTCGCGCTTCTTTTAATTTAGTAATGCATTTGTCAATAGGTTCAATACTCATAACCATTCCTGCTCCACCACCAAACTGTGTATCATCAATAGATTTGTAGTTGTCTGTAGTATAGTCTCTTAAATTATGAAAATGAACTTCTACTAAGTCAGCTTCTATGGCACGTTTTAAAATGGAAGCTTCAAATGGACTTCTTAATAATTCAGGTAAAACGGTAATAATGTCAATTCTCATAATTCTATTTTAATGGTTGCAAATATAGAAGAAATGTTTGAGTAGAAATTGCTGCATAGTCTTAAAATGATATTTAGTATTTTATAAAAATTCAGTTTTTTTGTTCATTATAAAAAAAAGAATATTTATTGAATAACTAGCTTATATACTAATTTAGTCTTAATATCTTAAAATTTTGTGAAAAGACTGTATATTCTTTAATAATATTGGAATATTTAACCTTTTTGCAGTTTTTTTTATTAAAAACAAGGTGTTTTGTTGCGAAATATTTAATAAGTTTTTTTGATATGTTCTTTTTTTTTTTAATTTTGTAATTCCTTAAAACTTAATTAATTTAACCACGCTTATTATGAAAAAAATTACTAAAACCTTATTTGGCACTTCACTTCTTGTTGCAGTACTTTTTACATCTTGTAAATCAGAGCAAGAAAGTGCTTCTCAAAATTCTTATCAAAATAGAGATATGATTGTAAAAGCCAAATTAGAAAAAAGAATAAAATCAAAATTAGAATATCCAGATAGTTACGAGTTTGTTGAGCTTACATTAAAAGATTCAGTTTTATTTAGTGATAATGTTAAATACAACAAAAATTACTACTCACAAATTATAGAAGCTGACAAAAAAATTATACAAAAACAAGAAATGTATAAAAAAGAAGGTTCTTCTTCATATAAACAAGAAAAAGTAGAGCGTTTACAAGCAGCTATTTCTAAAAACGAAAAAATATTAGCAGAAATAGAGAGAGTATCTTCAGGTTTAGGTGACAAAGCTTATGAAACAGCTTCTTGTACTTACACTTATTCTTTTAAAAGTAAAAACACTTCAGGTAAAGATGGTTCTTATACTTATGTTGTACAAGCAGATCATGCACCTGAATATAAGGTGACTATGGTTGCAAAAGAGTCTAATTTATTAGCTTCTAATTCACATTATTTCCCAGGTTATGATGAAATAATGAAATCTTTTGAATAATTAATATTTCTACATAATACATTAATATAGTCTTAAAATTATATAACAATTAAAGGCCAGATTTGATTAAGTGTAAAACACTTTTTCTAATCTGGCCTTTTGACTTTTAGTAATTATAAGTACGTATTTGTATTACATACTAGTCTTTTTAGTACTTTCGCAACTTAAAAAACAGATCATGATTTCTATAGATAATTTAGCAGTAGAGTTTAGCGGAAGTCCACTTTTTAGTGATGTATCTTTTGTTATTAATCCAACAGATAAGATTGCTTTAATGGGTAAAAACGGAGCAGGAAAATCTACAATGATGAAAATTGTTGCAGGACAACAAAAAGCAACAAGAGGTCATGTTAGAGCACCTAAAGATGCAGTTATTGCATACTTACCACAGCATTTATTGACTGAAGATAATTGTACCGTTTTTAAAGAAGCAGCAAAAGCTTTTAAACATGTGTATGCCATGAAAGATGAAATGGACGCACTTAATAAAGCTTTAGAAACTAGGACAGATTATGAGAGTGATGAATATATGTCAATTATTGAAAAGGTCTCTGATCTTGGTGAAAAATACTATGCTTTAGAAGATGTAAATTACGATGCAGAAGTAGAAAAAGCTTTAAAAGGTCTAGGTTTTAAGCAAGAAGATTTTACAAGATTAACTAACGAGTTTTCTGGTGGATGGCGAATGAGAATAGAGCTTGCTAAGATTTTATTACAAAAACCTGATTTAATTTTATTAGACGAGCCTACAAACCATATTGATATAGAATCTGTAATTTGGTTAGAAGACTTTTTAATAAATAAAGCAGATGCTGTTATGGTAATATCGCATGATCGTGCATTTATTGATAATATTACCAATCGTACAATTGAAGTTACAATGGGTCGTATTTATGACTATAAAGCTAATTACAGTCATTATCTACAATTAAGAGAAGATAGAAGAAGTCATCAAATTAAAGCGTATCAAGAGCAACAAAAATTTATTGCAGATAATATGGCTTTTATCGAGCGTTTTAAAGGAACATACTCTAAAACAAATCAAGTAACTTCAAGAGAACGTATGCTAGAAAAGTTACAAATTATTGAGATTGATGAAGTCGATAACTCTTCCTTAAAATTAAGTTTTCCTCCAGCACCAAGATCTGGTGATTACCCAATTACTGTACAAAATTTAACTAAAAAATACGATGACGTTGTTGTGTTTAGTCAGGCTAATATGTCTGTTAAACGTGGTGAAAAAGTAAGTTTTGTTGGTCGTAATGGAGAGGGTAAGTCTACCATGATTAAAGCTATTTTAGGTCAAATAGATTATGATGGCGAATGTAGTTTAGGTCATAATGTTAAAGTTGGTTATTTTGCACAAAACCAAGCTGCTTTATTAGACAATGATTTAACTGTTTTTCAAACGGTTGATGATGTCGCTAAAGGTGATATCAGGACTGGAATTAAAAATATTTTAGGTCGCTTTATGTTTAAAGGTGACGATATAGATAAAAAAGTTGGTGTATTATCAGGAGGTGAAAAAACTAGGTTAGCTATGGTAAAACTATTATTAGAGCCTGTTAATTTGTTAATTTTAGATGAGCCAACCAATCACTTAGATTTAAAATCAAAGGATGTTTTAAAAGATGCGTTGAAAACTTACGATGGTACTTTGGTTTTAGTGTCTCACGACAGAGATTTTTTACAAGGGTTATCTGAAAAGGTTTTTGAGTTTAAGGACCAACGTGTTATTGAGCATTTTGAAACTATTGATGCCTTTTTAGAACGCAACCGAATTAAAAGTATTGCAGATATAAATTTAATGAAATAGATTATAAACCTAAACGGTCTTCGATATTACTAACGGTTTGTTTTAAAAACTTTGGTGGATTAAATCTATATCCAAAATAAAGACTAGCATAACTTTTATCATTTACCATACTTTGTTTTAAATTTTTATTTACTGCATTGTTATCAAAGTTAAATCGTGCTCCTGCACTTATAGTTTCAGAGGTGTATCCAAACTGAAATGTAAGGTCTAAAGATCGCGTAATAAACGTATCTTTTTGTGTGTTTTCGTTTGATTTTTCAGTTGTGAAGCGTACACCAATAGCAGGAGCAATAGAGGAGGAGATAAACCAATACTTTTTAAAAGCCCAAGTATAATAGTAAGCAGGAGCAATGGATAAGTCAAAACTGTTTTCTACTACTTTTTGAGCATCAATATTATTACTTAATCTATTAAAACCATAATGTAGTGTTGGTGTAAAACTACCAGCAGTTACACGTTGCCATTCTGTTAAATGAGTTAAGTGTTTTAAAGAAAAATCATGATTTAATACATAAGAAGTTGTACCAGTCCAGCTTGTTGTTTTTAAATCCGGAAACTCAGCCAATTCTTGTGCATTGGTTTCTTGGTAAAAACCTTGAACTTTACGGTATTCAAAACTTTGAATCCATTGTTTAATAAAAATATTTAATTGCGGATTTAAAAACTTTGATTTTAACCCAGAAGACTTGTTACTTGGTGAAAAACCAATTTTTAAGCCTAAAAATTTGTAATTAGCACCAACTTCTAGTCGGTATGTATTATTAGCATTAACTAAAATAGATTGTCCATTGTTTTGTACAGAAAAAGATTCGGTTTGTGTATTAATATTAGATTTTAATAATAGTTTTTCTTTAAATGAAAGTACGCTATTTTGACCATAGGTTATAGTACTAAGTAAACCAATAACTAATGAGTGTTTAATGGACATAGTTATAATATTGAAATAAAAGTATTCATACCGTTTGTAGCTGTTTCAGGAATAACTGTTAAGTGCTTATTACTAGAAATTGATGGATTAGGATCTATAAAATACTTTGGTGTACTTTCTGGCACATAATGCATTAAGCTTGCAGCTGGATAGACCTGTAACGAAGTTCCAATAATTAAAAGTAGGTCTGCTGTAGCACAAATATCTACAGCTGTATCAATTAAAGGCACAGCTTCTCCAAACCAAACTATATGAGGACGTAACTGGTTTCCGTTTTTGTCTAAATCTCCTAAATTTAAGTCTTCATTCCAGTCCAAGATAATAGTTTCATCTTTAATGCTTCTAGCTTTTAGTAATTCGCCATGTAAATGGATCACGTTTGTGCTTCCTGCACGTTCATGTAAATCATCTATGTTTTGTGTTACAATAGTGACTTTAAAGTGCTTTTCTAAAGTCGCTAAGTCTATATGTGCTTGATTAGGATTTACAGTTAATAATTGACGTCTGCGTTGGTTATAAAATTCTAAAACAAGTTCTGGATTGGTTTTAAAACCTTCAGGAGATGCGACTTGCATTACATCGTGTCCTTCCCAAAGTCCATCTGCACCTCTAAATGTTTTAATACCACTCTCTGCACTCATACCAGCACCTGTTAAGACTACTAAATGTTTCATTTTTTTAATTATCGCTTTTAAGTTTCCAGTTTTTATAGCTTTTAGATTCTACTAAGGGTTGTAGTATGTTTAGGCCAAAGTCATCATTTTCTTCAATGTAATTAATAATGTCTTGTTTTGCATAACCATCTTTTATTAAAGACGCTACATATTTAGTCGCTTTATCATAATTTTTCATCATAACTAAAGTGCTTAAATAACCAGCTTGACCTTCAAAAAAATCAGGATAATTATCAATAGTATATTTATAATTATTTAATGCAAAGTCATAATTTTTGTCTTCAAAGGCAACATTAGCTTTTAGGTAATTTAAAAAATCATCCTCAGTTTCTTCTTGTAATTGATTAATCACTTGAATAGCTTCAAAATATTCGTTTTTATAAATATGATAATCAATTTTATTTAAAACAATAGTTGGGTCGTTTGGGTAAGTGTTTATTAATTCTTCTAAAGCAGCTAAATATTTATTATCATCTACATTACTTGCAATAAGTGTTTTAAAAATTAAAAAAAACTTATCCTTACTAACTTCAGATTTTATAGTATTTATTAGTTTGTATGCTAGCTCATAATGACCAGAGTTTTTAAATTTCAAGGCAACAAAAAGATTGTCAATATCTTTGTTTTTTGGCGAATCTACTAAGCCTAATATTTTGTCTTTTGGTGTGACATAGCTCATTAACCTTGACATGGTTTGTGATAAATTTTCTCCTGAATAATAATTATAGGCGTCAGAAAATAGCATTTCGCCATTTTTTTTGTGCACTCTAAAATCATGATAATTCATGCCACCTTCGGTTGAATATAGTCTAAATAATAAATAATAAGTTTGCAAATATTGATCGTATCTGTAATTAACAAAGTCATAATAAGAACCATTTTGGACTTCTGTGACAATCTCGTTTGGAAATTTATCTAATCCTTTTTTGATACCACTAACAAAAGTTTTGGCGTAATCAGCAGTCATGCTGCCAGAATTTGGGTTTAAATCAATGATACGTTTAATAAATACATTTTTATACCATTTGGAAATAAAATCATCTACCTGATTGTTATGGACAGCAGCTTCAATAGCGCTACCCAAGGCAACTACTTTTTCGCTGTTACTATCATTATAAGTGATGGTGTCGTTAGGGTTGATTTTAAAAGTCTGTTGCGCATCAACTGTCTTAAATAATAGTAATAATAAAACTAAAGAGGATATGAGTTGTTTTAAAGCCATTAATATTTTATTACTTTTGGTGTTTAGATTATAAACTTAAGATTAATCCCTTTACTATCTTAATGCTTTGCAAAAAAAAGTTGATATTTAAATATTAATCTCTAATAAATATAAAACACTTTTGTTAATTATTAAAATACTGTTTTTATAAATTGTTCTGATAATAGTAATTAAGACCAGATTGCTATTTTAGATTTTAAAATCTTGATATTAAAGACTCTAACAACTAAGTTTTTTATTTTAAATATATGGTAGACTTACAATTATTAAAACATTTAGAGACGTATTTAACGGATCATAGATTACAACGTTTTGCAAAAGTTTTAAAACAACGCACCAAACACTTTACAGTTGCAACAGAAGATGTGTATCAATTACATAATACTAGTGCTGTAATGCGTAGTTGTGATGTTTTTGGTATACAAGAAGTTAATATTGTTGAAGAAGTTAATAGTAAAAGTATTGATGGAGAAATAGCAATGGGAGCACAAAAATGGGTAGATTTAAATAGATACCATTCCGTTACCAATTGTATAACCGATTTAAAAGCTAAAGGTTATCAAATAGTTGCAACGACACCACATACTGAAGATTGCGAATTATATGATTTTGATGTAACAAAAAAGTCTTGTTTTTTCTTTGGAAGAGAAACCGAAGGTTTATCTGACGAGGTTATTAAACATGCAGACAGTTTTTTAAAAATCCCTATGGTTGGTTTTACTGAAAGTTTAAATATATCTGTCAGTGCTGCCATAATATTACAACATGCTACATCTAAATTAAAAAAATCTAATATTGATTGGCAATTAACTGAAACCGAAATATTAGAAAAACGACTAGATTGGTGTAAAAAAACAATCAAGAGTTATGATGATATTGTGACTAGATTTTATGAGAATAATTCTATAAATCAATAGGATAGGATAAGACATAAAAAAACTCAAATTTAACAATTTGAGTTTTTTTTTATTATTGTGTGTAAAATTAAATTCTTTTTTTACGACCTCTGTTTAGTACTTTATACTCTTCATAACACTCACTAATTGCATCTAATATTTGAAGGTCATTGGCAGTTGTAACAAATTCTTGCGAATAATTACATTGGCTAACAATCTCATCTAAGTCAACTTTATTGACACCAAGTAATGCTGTTAGCATTTCTCTGTCAAATCGTGTTGCTAAAGTGTTTCGGATGTTATCATCGTCTTTCATCTTTTTTAGTTTACGTAACTCTTTACCTTTAGAGCTAAACGTATTATATAAAAAATCTAATGGATTAAATATAGAGCCTAAAACCTTGGTAACTGCACTTGGTTGTCTTTTTCCAGCTTCATAACCATTTGATAAACCAGAGATGCTATATCTGTAATTTGTATTTATATTAACCTGTTTAATGTCTACTTCTAAATAGCCAGTTAATTGTAAACCTGTAACAACAACTTCTTCTAAAGCTAAAGCCAATTCTGTTAAAGTGATGGTAGATTTTTCAATTTTATTCACCCAGTCGTTAGTTACTTTTACCTTAATAGATTTAAATCCTAAATAGGATAGGTGTAATGTATCATTAGCTTGTGCACGTAATTCAAATTCACCTTTATTATTTGTTGCAGTACCAATAACTTGATTTAAGTTAACAATATTTACATTTTCTAAAGGTCTTTTTGAAGTGGCATCAATAATAATACCTTTTACAGTTGAGTCTTTATTGATAGACGTTGAGTCTGTGTTTTTTTGTGTAGTTGCAACAGTCGTTTGGCCTTCAGATTTTACTTGTGCTAATCCAAAAGTTGTGCTTAAAGCCAACAGAACAATTAATAGGTAGTACTTCATGTATATGATTATAAATATAAAAATACAAAGAAAACGCTAAATATGGCGTTTTCTTTGTATTTTGACTAAATATTAACAGAAAGGTTTAATTAAAATTAAACTAAAGTTTAGTTTTAATCTTTACGTCTAGAGCGTGTTGGTCTAGAGTGAGAAGTTTTAAAAACCGATTTATCTCTATCTCCACGTCTTTCTCTTCCTTCTGAGTTTCCATCGTTATTTCTGCGTCTATCGCTTCTGTTTCCAGAGTTGTCATCACTACGTCTAGAACGTCTATCTCCTCTTGGTTTATCATCACGACGTCTACGGTCTCCACCATCACGACGTCTTCCTCCACCTCTATTTCTGTCGCGTCCACCACGACCACCACGTCCACCTCTGTCTTCTGTAACTTCTACATTAACAAAGCGTCCATTGTCTTTATAATCTGTGAAAAAAGCTAATACTTTTTCTTGGTGTTCTTTTTCTGTATTGAAAAAAGAGAAAGTTTCTTTTACATCTACTTTAAATACATCATCACGTCCTAAGTCTAAAACTTCTTTCAAGAAATCTTTTAACTTCATCCAGTCATAACCATCTTTTTCTCCTACATTAATAAAGTAACGTGTTGCGCTTCCAGAAGACTGACTTCTTCCTTCACGATTACTATCTCCAGCTGAAACATTTAAATTTTTAGCTTTTTGGTAGTAGTTAAAGAAACGTGTAAACTCAACTGAGAAAAACTTTTTAATTAATTCTTCTTTTGAAGTCTCTTCAAATAATGTGTTTATTTCTTCTAAATATGGATCAATCTCGTGATTGATTTCAGTAGTATGAATTTTGTTTGCTAAGGACTTAAGTTGTACTTCACAAATTTCCATTCCGTTAGGAATTTCTTTTAATTCAAACTTTTTATTTATAATACGTTCTATACTTTTTAAACGACGCATTTCGCTTCTAGAAACAATTACCATAGATACACCAGTTTTACCTGCACGACCTGTACGACCACTTCTATGTGTATATGTTTCTACTTCATCACTTAATTGGTAATTAATAACGTGTGTTACATCATCTACATCAATACCACGTGCAGCAACGTCTGTAGCTACTAACATTTGTATTTGACGTGTTCTAAATTGCTTCATCACAATATCACGTTGATTTTGACTTAAATCACCATGCAATGCTCCAGCACTATAACCATCTTCAATTAATTGTTCTGCAACTTTTTGTGTATCACGTTTTGTACGACAGAAAATAACAGAAAATATATCTGGATTAGCATCTGCTAAACGTTTTAAGGCCTGGTAACGGTCACGTGCATTAACCATGTAATATTCGTGAGAAACGTTACTTGTACTTTCATTTTTATGTCCAACTGTAATTTCTTTTGGATCTAACATGAAGTTTTTGGCTATTCTAGCAACTTCTTTTGGCATTGTTGCAGAAAATAACCAAGTGTTTTTGTCTTCAGGAGTACCAGATAAAATTTCTGTAATGTCCTCTTTAAAACCCATGTTTAACATCTCATCAGCTTCATCTAAAACTGAATATTGAATTTTTGTAATGTCAACTAATCGTCTGCTAATCATATCTTTCATACGACCAGGAGTAGCAACAATTATTTGTGCACCACGTTTTACTTCTCTAGCTTGATCTGTAATACTTGAACCACCATAAATAGCAACCACATTTAAACCTTTACAGTATTTACCATAGGCTTTCATCTCGTTTGCAATTTGTAAACAAAGTTCACGCGTTGGGGATAATATTAAACCTTGAGTTGTACGACTGTTAACGTCAATTTTTTGCAACATTGGAAAACCAAATGCTGCTGTTTTACCAGTTCCAGTTTGCGCTAATGCAACTAAATCTGTTTCTTCACTTAATAAAATTGGGATTGCTTTTTCTTGTACTTCAGATGGTTTTTCAAATCCTAAATCTGTTATACCTTTTAATAGATCTTCGTTAAGACCTAAATCTTGGAATGTGCTCATTCTTTAAATATGTATTTCAATGTCAATCTGTTTGGTGTTACAAATAGAAGTGCATTGAACATACTTAACCTAAAACTTCTAGTAACACATCCTCTCTCTGAGGAGTAATAAACCACTTGGGTTTTTCAAGTTGCAAAGGTACACTTTTATTTAACATTACTACTAAAGGGATGTTATTATTGCTTTAAGTTACTAATTGTATAGTGTTTAAAGGTAATTACAGAGGTTTTACATTTTAAAAAAAATGTTTAATTATAGTTTTAAAAATAAAAAAAGCGATTTTGAAAACATCAAAACCGCTAGAGATTGTATTTTTTGTGGTAAAATTTATGTTGCACTTTTACTAAAGTACTTTTTACGCAACCAAAAGGACACACGTACTAATAGTATTAAAGCTGGTACTTCTACCAATGGACCAATAACACCAGCAAATGCTTGTCCAGAATTTAGTCCAAATACAGCAATGGCTACCGCAATGGCTAATTCAAAATTATTACCTGCTGCAGTAAAAGCTACAGCTGCTGTTTTATCATAATCTGCTCCCATTGCTTTAGTAAAGAAAAAGCCAATTATAAACATTAAAGTGAAATATATTAATAAAGGAATGGCAATGATTAATACATCCATTGGGATTTCTACTATTAACTCGCCTTTTAAAGAAAACATGATTACAATTGTAAATAATAATGCGATTAATGTCATTGGTGAAATGGTTGGTATAAACTTGTTATTATACCAATCTTCTCCTTTTAGTTTGACTAATAATAATCTGCTTAAAATTCCTAATACAAAAGGGATACCTAAATAAATAGCAACACTTTCTGTAATTGTAGCTACAGATATGTCAACGATAGCACCTTCAAAACCAAAGTAAGGTGGTAAAACCGTTATAAACAACCAAGCATAAAAACTATAAGCAAACACCTGAAAAATACTGTTTAAAGCCACTAATCCAGCTCCATACTCGCTACTACCTTCAGCTAAGTCGTTCCAAACTAAAACCATTGCAATACAACGTGCTAATCCAATTAAAATCAAGCCAACCATGTATTCTGGATAATCTTGTAAAAAAGTTATTGCTAAAATAAACATTAAAACAGGTCCAATAACCCAGTTTAATAACAATGAAATAGAAAGAATTTTAGTGTTTCTAAAAACTTTAGGTAATAAAGAATAATTAACCTTAGCAAGAGGAGGATACATCATTAATATTAATCCGATTGCTATCGGAATATTTGTCGTTCCGCTATTAAATGAATTGATAACATCCGGAAATGATGGAACAAAATATCCAATTGCAACACCAATTGCCATAGCGACAAAAATCCAAAGGGTTAGATTTCGGTCAAGGAAACTTAATTTTTTTTTAGCCATTTTTATTATATTAAAATTACTACTCAATTTGTATATCGCAATATTACGATTAATAAATTTTTACAACAAGCTATTTTAATTTAAATGTATGTTAAATTACATTGAGTTTAAAAAATCAATTAGAAGTTGGACTGCTTTACCACGATGACCTATGGTGTTTTTTTGTGTTAAATCCATTTGTGCAAAAGTGTTGTCAAATCCATTAGGTTTAAATATTGGATCATAACCAAACCCTTGGTTACCTTGTTTAGTAGATGTAATTTCTCCTTTACAAATCCCTGTAAATGTATTTAGTTTACCATCTAATTCTAAGGCTATGACAGTTTTAAATTGTGCGTCTCTTGTAGGTTTGTTGTTAAGATTTTTTAGAAGTAAATCCATGTTGTCCTGATCATTACGTTGTGGTCCAGCATATCTAGCCGAAAACACACCAGGAGCATCATCTAACGCTTCAACTTCTAAACCAGTATCATCAGCAAAACAATCGTAGCCATAATGTTGTTTAATGTAGTTTGCTTTTTGTTTAGCATTACCTTCAATGGTTGGTTGTGTTTCTGGTACGTCTTCAAAGCATTCAATATCTTTTAAGCTTAAAAGTTTGATATGACTAGGTATAAGACTTTGGACTTCTTTAACTTTATTTAAGTTGTTGGTAGCAAAAACAATTTGCATAATTTAAAATTTTAATTAAAATTGTGTAACAAAGTTATAGAATTTACGTCTTATCCAGTATGAAAAAAATAATTATAATCAACGCAGTTATTTGGGCAGCTTTTATATTGCTAGGCTCATATTTATTTAAAGACAATGCTAATTGGAAATATTTTTTTGGATTTGCATTAATGTCTGCTACAATAATGAACAGTTTACTATCAAATGCTTCTAAAAAGGAGACTAAAACTTGTAAGGTAAGAACTAAAAAGTAACACCTGTTTTTTAATTGAAATATAATATTACCCATCAAGATTTAGAAAAAAGGAGTTATGGTATGTCTTTTAAGTCCTATAATGATGATTTTTTGAATTATGTAAACCTTCAAAAAAAGCATAAAAATCCTATTTTAAGTCACGCAAATATTAGTTTAATTGAACAGAAAACTTTAAAAAGTATCAATCAAAGTATTGTGTTATTTTCCGTTTTTGGTTTGTTAGCTATCAGCTATGGTGTGTTTGTTTTTATAAATTATCAACCGAGGTTAGCTGTAAATTTATATACTCAATTTCCTTACATTGATAATGGTTCTGTAACAATAGTTTTAGGTTTAGCTTGTTTAATCGGTAGTTTTATTAGTTACATAAAACGTGATGCTGTATTAATAAGCAAAGTTAAAACTAAACTAATTGAAGATTTAAAAAAGGAGAAAAACCATTATAAGCCTTCTATAGTTTCAAAAAAGCAGAAACGTTTCAGACAAAAGTTTAAACATCATAAAAAGTCTAAACGCTAATCATGTCTTTATCTATGATGGTAAGGTTCGTTTCTTAAAATAGTAAATCCACGATATAATTGCTCAATAACAAAAAGGCGTACCATTTGATGTGAAAATGTCATTTTAGATAACGATATTTTACCTTGTGCTTTAGCATACACTTCAGGACTAAACCCATAAGGTCCACCAATTACAAAAACCACTTGTTTAACACCAGAATTCATGTGTTTTTGAAGGTAATTAGAAAATCCAACCGAGTCAAATTGCTTTCCATTTTCATCCAATAAAATCAAAATATCAGTAGGTTTTAGCTTATTTAAAATAAGCTCACCTTCCTTTTGTTTTTGTTGGTCTTCGCTTAAGTTTTTTACCTTCTTTAAATCAGGAATAATGTCTAAGTCAAATCCAATGTAAAAACCTAAACGTTTTGTATATTCATCAATTAAGTGTTGTAATTGCTTATTGTCCGTTTTGCCTATGGCTAGTAGTTTAATAGTCATACGCAAATTTACAATTTAAGATTTTACGGCTTATACTTTTTTTATTCTAAAAATAGTATTTCAAAAATCAATTCTTATTTTTACATTAAATATAAACACAACATGATAAGTAAAGCTCAATTTGATAAAGAAATAGATTTAATTATTACCAATGCAATCCGTGAAGATGTTGGAGATGGTGACCATAGCTCACTATCATGTATTCCTGCGTCAGCACAAGGTAAAGCAAAATTACTTGTAAAAGACGAAGGGATTATTGCAGGTGTAGCATTTGCTAAACAAGTGTTTAATTATGTTGATCCAAATATGACTGTGGAAACCTTAATTGAAGACGGAAGTCCTGTTAAATATGGTGACATTGTTTTTTATGTTGCAGGTGCATCACAATCTATTTTAAAAGCAGAGCGTTTAGTGCTTAATGCTATGCAACGCATGAGTGCTATTGCAACTAAAACCAGACAATTTGTAGATTTACTTGAAGGTACAGGTACAAAAGTATTAGATACACGTAAAACAACTCCAGGTCTAAGAGCTTTAGAAAAATGGGCAGTAAAAATAGGAGGAGGTGAAAACCATAGGTTTGCATTATATGATATGATCATGCTAAAAGATAATCATATAGATTTTGCAGGAGGTATTACCAAAGCAATAGATAAAACCAAACAATATTTAAAAGACACTAATCGTGATTTAAAAATAATTGTTGAAGCTAGAGATTTAAACGAAATTAAAGAAATTCTTGAATCTGATGGAGTTTATAGAATCTTGATAGATAACTTTAATTACGAAGATACTAAAACAGCAGTTAAACTAATAGGAGACCAATGCTTAACAGAAAGCTCTGGTGGTATTAACGAAAAAACAATTCGCGAGTACGCACTTTGTGGTGTGGATTATATTTCTTCAGGAGCTTTAACACATTCAGTTTACAATATGGATTTAAGCCTAAAAGCTGTAGACTAAAAATATATTTGATGCCAGAAACAATAGAAGAGGAGCTGATTAAAGAACAAATGGTGGAAGAGCAGTTAAAAGAAAAATTGCTAAAAATACCTGTGCTTAATATTTTAATCAAACTACTAAGTAAAGTCAAGCTTCCTGGATTAGTAGGATTATCCTTATATGACTTATTAGAGCTTTACATCATAGGTATTGCAAAAGGAGCCCTAACAGCACGTGCAAGTGCAATTGCCTATAGTTTTTTTATGGCATTGTTTCCGTTTTTGTTATTTGTTATTATTGTTATTCCTTACGTGCCAATAGACGATTTTCAAACAGATTTTTTGATGTTTTTAGAGTCCTTTTTACCTCCAACAACATCAGATTTTTTCTCTGATAATATCTTTAATAACATTGGAGGTAACCAAAGTGGTAGTTTAGTGTCATCAGTTTTTTTGTTATCTATATTCTTGATGGCCAATGGGATAAATGCTTTGTTTTCAGGTTTTGAAAATTCATACCATCAAATTCTTACAAGAAACGTTTTTAAACAATATATTTACGCTTTAGGTGTGGCATTAATTTTGTCTATACTATTAATGTTAACAGTAGCCTTTTTAGGATATTTTAATATTTATGTATTAGACAATTTAAAAGATCATGGTTTTATAGAAAAACGTCAAGTTAGCATCTGGAGCACTTTAGCACAATATGGCTTTTTTGTGTTAATGGTATATCTAGCAACAGCAGTATTGTATTACTTTGGAACAGCAGAAGGGAAGTCTTCAAGGTTTTTCTCGGTTGGTGCCTTATTTACTACAATACTAATTATGGTAACCTCGTTTTTATTTGGAATCTATATCGAAAATTTTGCCAAATATAATGAGCTTTACGGTTCCATTGGAGCCATTTTAATCTTGTTGTTTTATTTATGGTTAAACGCCAATATCCTTTTATTAGGATTTGAGCTAAACATGTCATTAAAGCAACTCCGTAAAAATTTTTAATTATGAAAAAAAGTATTTTAGTATTAGCCGTATTTTTAATCAGTTTATCAACTCAAGCGCAAAGTATATTTGGGCAATGGACAACAGTTGATGATGAGACTGGAGCCAAAAAATCTATTGTAGAAATCTACAAGAAAGATGGAAAAGTATTTGGTAAAATAGTTAAGATTTTTGATCCTGCTAAACAAAAAAATCTTTGCAAAAAATGTAAAGGAGAAGATTACAACAAACCAATTTTAGGATTACACCTTATTAAAGATATGACTAAAGATGGTAAGTATTACAAAAATGGATCAATCGTAGATCCGCAAAACGGAAAAGTTTATGACTTACGTTTAGCTGTAACAGACGAGGACAAACTTCAAGTTAGAGGTTACATAGGGTTTTTATACTCGACGCAATATTGGGAACGCGTACAATAACACCCAATAATTAATCAAAAATATACGCATCCATTGCATTTTATAGATGTCATTCTTCCAATTCCTTTACAAAATCGCTTTACGTATAGTATAACGCAAGCAGAAAGTGGTTTTTTAAAGGAAGGAATGCGTGTTTCCATCCCTTTCGGGAAATCCAAAATTTACACAGGTATTGTAGCAGCAATACACCAAACCAAACCATTAATATACGACGCTAAGCAAATACATCAAATATTAGATGACACACCAATTGTAACTCAAAAACAATTGCAATTGTGGCAATGGATTGCAAAATACTATATGTGTACAGAAGGTGAAGTCATGCGTGCAGCTTTACCTAATGCTTTTTTGCTTGAAAGCGAAACTATTATTAGTAAAAACAATGCTATTCAATTAAATGAAACCGAGTTGAAAGACGACGAATATTTAATTTACGAAGCATTGCAACATCAGTCTTCACTTAAGATTCAAGACATATCTAATATATTAGATAAAAAAAATGTGCTTCCTGTAGTAAAACGTTTGGTAGAAAAGGAAGCTATAATTTTAAACGAAGAAATTTACGATAAGTATAAACCTAAATACGTCAGATACGTAAAATTAACCCAAGCTTATACTTCCCAAGATAGTTTAAATCACTTATTAGAAAACTTAAGTAGCAGAGCCACAAAACAACGCGATGTTATTTTAACTTTATTTTCAATAGCAGCAAAAACTAAAAAACCTGTAAAAGTAGCAGAATTAGTTGCAGAAAGTAATGCAACATCCTCTACAATAAAAACATTGATAGATAAAGGTATTTTAGAAGATTATCATATACAAACAGATCGTGTGGTTTATGAAGGCGAAGACAATGAAGCCTTAAAACAATTAAACCATTATCAAACCGAAGCTTTGCAGCAAATACAGCAAAGTTTTAAAACCCAAAATGTGGTTTTACTTCATGGTATTACTTCTTCAGGTAAAACCGAAGTCTACGTAAAACTAATAGAACAAGCTTTATTAAATAATCAACAAGTATTGTACTTATTGCCAGAGATAGCTTTAACCACACAATTAGTGACGAGGTTACAAAATTATTTTGGAGAGCAAGTGGCTGTGTTTCATAGTAAATACTCGGCTCATGAGCGTGTTGAGGTCTATAATCAAGTGCTTAGTAATTCCGCGAAAGCGAAAATAGTTTTAGGTGCTAGATCATCTATATTTTTACCATTTAGTGATTTAGGATTAATAATTGTGGATGAAGAACACGAGTCGTCCTTTAAACAATTTGATCCTGCTCCAAGATATCATGCACGTGATGCTGCAGTAGTTTTAGCTTCAATATTTAAAGCTAAAACGTTGTTAGGTAGTGCAACACCAAGTATTGAAAGTTACCATAACGCACAACAAAAAAAATATGGTTTAGTTAACATCAATAGACGCTATAATAATGTCCAATTACCAGATATAGAATTGGTAGATATTAAGGATAAGCAAAAGCGTAAAAAGATGAAAGGTCATTTTTCGGATAGATTAATTGAAGAAATGAATGAAGCCATTAAAGAAGGGCATCAAATTATATTATTTCAAAATAGAAGAGGATATTCTCCAATTGTAGAGTGTAATACTTGTGGTCATTCTCCGCAATGTCCTAACTGTGACGTAAGTTTAACGTATCATCAATATCGTAAACAATTGCGTTGTCATTATTGTGGCTATAATAGTGCAATGTTAATTAAGTGTATGGCTTGTGGCACACCTGGATTAGATACTAAAGGTTTTGGTACAGAACAAATAGAAGCTGAGGTTAAACACATTTTTCCTGATCTTAAAGTGGGTCGTATGGATTTAGATACTACACGTGGTAAATTTGGTTACGAAAAAATAATTACAGCTTTTGAACAAAAAGAAATTGATGTTTTAGTTGGGACACAAATGTTAACTAAAGGTCTTGATTTTAGAAACGTAAAATTGGTTGGTATAATGAATGCCGACAATATGTTGAATTTTCCAGACTTTAGAGCTCATGAACGTAGTTTTCAGTTAATGCTTCAAGTGTCAGGAAGAGCAGGACGTACAGAAAAACGAGGAAAAGTATTAATACAAACCTATAATCCGTATCACAAAATATTACAACAAGTCTCAACTAATGATTATGTTGGTATGTTTAAAGAACAGTTGGAAGAGCGTTATAATTATAAATATCCACCATTTTACAGATTAGTAAAAATCACATTAAAGCATCGTGATTATAATAAAGTAGACATGTCTGCAGACTGGTTGGCAAAATCATTAACGCAATTGTTTAAACATAATGTTTTAGGACCAGAGTTTCCTCCAATTTCAAGAATTAGAAATCAATATCATAAAAATATTTTAATTAAAATACCTCAAGGACAACCTTTAGGGAAAACAAAAGAAGCCATTAAAAAGGTGCAAACGTCTTTTGAAGCTATTGGTAATTTTAAAGGTGTCAGGATTGTGGTAAATGTAGATAATTACTAAACAAAAAAAGCCTACTTGAATAAGTAGGCTTTTTTTTAGGGCTTATATTTTGTTAGTTAAATACTATTTAAAGCATCCACTAATTGTGTTTTTTTGTTTCGGCTTAAAGGTATTTCATAGGCACCAACTTCAACATTTTTACTATTAAATCTATCTACTTTGTCAAGGTTAACAATATAAGATTTATGGATTCTTAAAAACTTACCTTCAGGTAATTCGTGTTCAAATGCTTTCATTGTAGATAAAACAACAAGACTTGTATCTTCGGTCACTAACTTAACATAATCACCAAGTGCTTCAATCCATTTAATGTCTCTAATATATACTTTACGTTTTTTTAGGTTACTTTTAACAAAAATATGCTCGCCTTCTTCTTGGTTAAAATCAAGTTTAAGTTTGTGTTGCTCTACAGCTTTATCAACCGCTTGACTAAAACGTTCTCTAGTAATTGGTTTTTGTAAATAGTCAGTAGCATCATAGTTAAATGCTTTAAATGCATATTCTGTTTTACCTGTTACAAAAACAATCTGAGGTTTATTATTTAATACATCTAATAACTCAAAACCATTAAGTACTGGCATTTCTATATCTAAAAATATAAGATCAACCTTGTGTGTGTTTAATCCATTTTTAGTCTCTAAAGCACTGCTGTATTCCGCAATTAGATTTAGATGATTGTTATTTTCAATTAGCTTTACAATAGATAGTCTTTGTATTGCTGAATCATCAACTACTACACAATTTAATATCATAGTATATTTTTTAATAGGTTAATTTATCGACAATAGTACAAAAAATTCGGATTAAAACCAAAAAACATCGCTTAAATGTAAAAATTAACATTTTATTTATCATCTGTTGAATGTTATTTATTGATATGGATAAAAAACAATTTGTGAGATTAAATAAAAAGAAGTATTTTTGCACTCATTTTTAACACAAATAAATTAGATTTTTATGAATCATTATGAAACTGTTTTCATCTTAAATCCCGTTTTATCTGAGACACAGATAAAGGAAACAGTAAAGAAATACGAAGATTTTCTTGTTTCTAGAGGAGCTAAGATGGTATCAAAAGAAGATTGGGGACTTAAAAAGTTAGCTTACCCAATCCAAAACAAAAAAAGTGGATTTTATCACTTATTTGAGTACCAAGTAGAAGGAGAAGTAATTAATCCTTTAGAAGTAGAGTTTAGACGTGATGAGCGTTTTATGCGTTACTTAACTGTTGCAATGGACAAACATGCTGTATCATGGGCAGAACGTAGAAGAGTTAAATTAAAACAAAAAGCGTAATCATGGCAAGTATAGATCAACAAGCAAAAGGAAAAAAAGAAGGAGAAATCAGATATCTTACTCCTTTAAATATTGAAACTAACAAGAATAAAAAATATTGTCGTTTCAAAAAGTCTGGAATCAAGTACGTAGATTACAAAGATGCAGATTGGTTATTAGGTTTTGTTAACGAGCAAGGTAAAATTTTACCTAGACGTTTAACAGGTACCTCTTTAAAGTATCAAAGAAAAGTGTCTGTAGCTGTAAAAAGAGCACGTCATTTAGCTTTAATGCCTTACGTAGCAGATTTATTAAAATAAAAATAGCATAACAATGGAACTTATATTAAAACAAGACGTTGAGAATTTAGGATTTAAAGACGATGTTGTAACGGTTAAGAACGGTTATGGTAGAAACTTTTTAATCCCTACAGGACATGCAGTTTTAGCAACTAACTCTGCTAAAAAAGCATTAGAAGAAACTTTAAAGCAACGTGCTTTTAAAGAAGCTAAAGAAGTTGAAGAAGCTAATAAAGTTGCTGAAACTATCAAAGCTTTAGAAATTAAAATACCTGCTAAAGTTGGACAAGGAGACAAATTATTTGGATCTGTTAACAACATTGATGTAGCAGAAGCATTAGCTAAAGAAGGTCAAAGTATAGATAAAAAATTCATTTCTGTAACTACAGTAAAACGTTTAGGTAAGTATACTGCTGCTGTACGTTTACATAGATCAGTAAATGTTGATTTAGAATTTGACGTTGTTGCACAAGCATAATTTTTAATTTGTTAACAAAAAGTTAATAAATTACATCTAAATATTAAAGCTACTCATATCGAGTAGCTTTTTTTGTGTTAATTTTGTAAGATATTATGCACGCATAATATGTTTATAACATAACACACAACAACATGAAAAAATTACAATTAACTATTATTTTGATATTATTTACAGTCTTTGCCTATGCGCAAGTGACTACATCTAATATTAAAGGACTTATTATGGACGATGCTAATGTGCATCTGTTTGGCGCAAATATAGTTGCTGTCCATGGTCCAACAGGGACAAAATATGGAGCAATATCTAACGTAGATGGTAGATATAATTTATTAAACTTAAGGATTGGTGGACCATACAAAGTAACAGTATCTTATGTGGGTTTTGAGGATAAAGTATTTGAAAATGTATTTTTAACTTTAGGAAAAACAACAAATATTGATGCTGTAATGAGTACTAGTGAAGAGTCTTTAGATGAGGTAGTTATCACAGGGTCTTCTTCAGGGACTTTTGGTAGCGATAGGACTGGTGCAGAAACTAGCGTAGGAAAAAGAGAGTTAACAACATTGCCTACAATTTCTAGATCAGCTGCCGATTTTACAAGACTAGAACCATCTGCTTCAGGAAACTCTTTTGGAGGAAGAAACGATCAGTTTAACAATTTTACTTTGGATGGAGCTGTATTTAATAATCCATTTGGTTTAGATGCAGCAACGCCAGGTGGACAAACAGACTCTCAGCCAATTTCTTTAGATGCAATTGACCAAATTCAAGTATCATTAGCACCTTATGATGTTACCTTGTCTGGGTTTACAGGTGCTGCTGTAAATGCAGTTACTAAAAGTGGTACTAATGAGTTTCATGGTACCGTTTACGGTTTTACTAGAAACGAAGACATGACTGGAGGAAAGATAAAGGGAGAAGATGTTTTTCAATCTGACTTAAAACAAAACCAATATGGTGTAAGTTTAGGTGGACCAATTATTAAAAATAAACTGTTTTTCTTTGCAAACTTTGAAAAAGATGAACGTTCTGATTTAGGTACAAATGGATTTGCTCCTAATAGAGGTACAGGTGCTATTAATGAAACACGTGTTTTAGAGTCTGATTTAATAACTGTTCAAAATGGGTTAGCTAGTATTGGATATGATACCGGAAGATATGAGGGCTTTAATTATGATTCTAACTCTACTAAAGGAATATTTAAATTAGATTGGAATATTAGTGACAATCATCGTTTAGCTGTAATTTACAATTTTTTAAATGCGTCTAAAGAAAAACCTGCACATCCATCTGCTTTAGGATTTAGGGGACCAAGTTTTGCTACCTTACAATTTGAAAACTCAGGTTATGAAATTAATAATAATATAAATTCAGTTCAATTAGAATTAAATTCAACATTATCAAGTAGTATTACTAATAAATTACAAGTTGGATATACTCATTTTGATGATTTTAGAAACCCTTTATCGTCTCCAATGCCTGCTTTTAGAATATTAGATGGAGCAGGAACCAACTATATTGTTGCAGGGCATGAACCCTTTTCAATTAATAATAAATTAGACCAAAAGGTTTTACAATTTTCTAATAATTTAAATTATGTTAAAGGAGATCACACTTTTACAGCTGGAGTATCTTATGAAAAATTTGAATTTGATAATTCATTTAACCTAGGTGCTTATGGTTATGGTTTTGGACCAGGTCAATACCCTGAGTATCCAGATGGTGGTTATGTAGGTGCTTTTTATGGTGATTTTGCTGATATTGAAGCGTTTAACACTGCTATTTCTAGCGGTATGCTAGCAGATGCTATGGCTAATGCGCAAAATGTTTATGATACAAATACAAATAATGACAGTTGGGCTTTAGCAGAAACTAATGTTGGTCAATTTGCTTTTTATTTACAAGACGAATGGAATGTTACCGATAATTTCAAATTAACTTATGGAGTAAGATTTGATAAACCATTGTTCTTTGATTCTTCTACAAAAGCTCAAGAGGTAATTGATAGGGCATGTTGTTATTCTCCAGATATAGAGTATATTAATCCTAATACAGGAGAAGGCGTATTTTTAGATAATACTAAAATGCCTTCTAATAAATTTTTAATTTCACCAAGAATAGGTTTTAATTATGATGTGGAAGGAGATAATAGTTTTCAAGTCCGTGGAGGAACAGGTTTATTTACAGGGCGTTTACCATTTGTTTGGTTAGGTAACCAAATTGCTAATCCAGAAGTATTCTTTTACCAGATGGTGGATCCTGATTTTAAATTCCCACAAGTATGGAGAACTAATATTGGTGCTGATTATAGATTTGATAATGGTATTGTTGCTACGGGAGATATTTCTTACACAAAAGATATTAATGGAGCACACGTACAAAATTGGGGATTACGTAATCCATCAGGAGCATTAGATGCTCCAGGAGATACAAGACCAATATATACAGATTCAGACAAAATAAACGATGCTTTTGTATTTACAAATTCTGATAAAGGACGTATTTGGAACTTTACTGCTAAAGCTCAAAAAACATTTGATAACGGATTGTATACTAGTTTGGCTTATAATTATTTGAATTCAAAAGACGTTAACTCAATTGAAGCAGAAATTACTGGAGATGCATTTGCTTTTAATCCTGTAGTTGGTAATGCAAATGATGATGTATTATCCTATTCTAAATATGGTGATACACACCGTTTTATTGGTGTTGCTAGTAAAAAGTTTACCTATGGAGATGACAAATGGTCAACTACAATTTCTACTTTTTTTGAGTACGCTCAAGGTGGACGTTTTAATTACACTTATGGAGGAGATTTAAATGGAGATGGTTCGGCATTAAATGATTTATTATATGTTCCAACTGCTTCAGAATTACAAAATATGCAATTTTCAGGAGCTGGTCAAGCAGAAGCTTATGAAGCGTTTATCCAACAAGATGATTACTTAAGTGAGCGTCGTGGTGATTACGTAGAGCGTTACGGAGCTTTAGCACCTTGGAGAGGTCGATGGGATCTTAAATTATTGCAAGATTATAATTTTAATGTTGGTGGAGGTAAAACAAATACAATTCAATTAAGCTTAGATGTTTTAAACATTGGAAATTTAATAAATAGTGAATGGGGAGTTGTACAACAACCAACATCTGTTCAACCTGTAGGAGTAGATGTTGATGCTTCAGGAGTACCAACATATACATTTACTGGAGTTACTGAAACTTTTTCATATGATACAAGTTTATTATCAAGATGGCAAGCACAATTTGGAGTTAGATATATTTTCTAACATTTAAATAGACAGATTTTATAAATAAAAAAGCGGATAATTCTAATTTAAGAATTATCCGCTTTTTCTTTAGTAAGAATTTAAGCTTATAATTGGCTTACAATTTCTTTCTTATATTTTTTAAGTAATGCTCTAGTCATACCTAAGTTTGCCTTGTCAGAATCAACAGCTAAGTAAATAAAATATTCACCATTTTCAGATACATCAATAATGTGTATTTGACTGTTAAGTGTAATTAAAATGTCTTGTATTGAAGCATCAAGATCTAATGCTTTAATAGCACTTTTTTTAGCTTTAACAACTTCTAGGTTAAAAGCAGATGCTATTTCTGGATCAAAATCCTTTGAGTTAGAATGTGATACGTAGCATACGCCAGAGCTTACCTCTGTTACAGATACAGCAATGTAACCTGGTACATTCGATTTAATATCCTCAGTAAATTGTTCTAAAAAATTTGACATAATTGTTTTTTTTTAATTTTTGTTAATATTATTTGTTTTGTAAAGAATTCATTTGTTTTAGTAATAGACCAAATCTAGATGCATTGTCAGATACTACAAGAATAAAATTTTCAGATTGTAATTTGTTAATGACGATGTATTCGTTTTCAGATCGTATTATTAATTGGTTTAGTTTACTTTTAGTAATGTCATTTATTAAATCATTGCACATAGATAAACTGGTTTCAGTCATTAAAGCAATATTATCTGCATATTCTGTATTTACAGATTCAATTACTTTACCTTCTTTGTCTGCCAAGACAGCTATCTTAGCACCAGTATCTTCAATAATTTCTTTAATGTTAATCATAGATGATAATATATTATATTAGGCAAAACTAGTTGATTATCTCATTATCATTTGATAAAATCTGTTTAAAATATGTTAATATAGATAAAATACAGATTTATCAGGTTAAAGTGTTTTTGGTTTTTCATAAATAACGTAATAATTAAGTTTTATTACCGTTTATCGGGTTAAATTGCTTTAAATCTTTTAAATAAGTTTTTGTAGTGTAATATTATTAAATTGTTTAGAATAATATTTAATCTTGCATTGATTATTATTTTAAATACTTTTTATACCATGAGCTTAATAGAAAAATCAAATCAAGAATTAATTGAAATTTTAGATAAAAGAAAAAAATCTTTTGCTTTAAATAGAAAAGGTATTAAAAATAGTGCAATTGATACAATTAAAATAAAAACAGATACAAAGCTACCAAACATAGATACCTTTAAAGAGGCACAGGAAAAAGAAATAATTAAAACGACAGCTGTTGAAAAACCTGAAATTGTTATAGAGTCCAACATAGAAGAAGTTGTTTTTGTGCCTAAAAAAGAAGAGGTCAGTGAAAACTCTAAAGTTGAGAAGGAGGTAGAAGAATTATCTACAGTCGAAGATTCTGAAGATAAAAAAGCATTTGATCCTACAGCAACTGGAGCTACAAAAACATACAACGCACGTATGAAAAGCGGTTATTTTGGAAGAAGAAGACGATAAACAATACAGATAGTCATTACATAAAATAATTCTATTGTTATTTAAAATCTAGAATTACAGACTATATAAAACTACAATATATTATGTAAATTTGCGCTCCTTTTAAGGAGCGCATTTTTTTTAATCATTTGTTACAAAATCAATTTTAAATGAAATTATTTTATCGCTTTCGCGGAAACCAGGCCATCAAACAGTTAATTTTATTAGTGTTTTTAATAAGCTTAGTGTCTTGTAAGGATGCAAAAGGAGATGTATCTAACACTACCGAAACTAATACTGAAACTAATACAGAAACCAAAGCACAAACAGAAAAGCAATCAGTATTAATTGAAGCTTTTAAATATAATCCAAAAGACGATCTAATTATAAGTGTACATCGTGGAGGTAAAGGTTTAAAGCACTATCCAGAAAACTGTCTAGAAACTTTAAAATATGTCAATGACAGCATACCTGCAATTTATGAGATTGACGTCGCACAAACTAGAGATAATGTATTAGTCTTAATGCATGATAACACTCTTGAGCGTACAACAACAGGAACAGATAGATTAAATAAATATACTTATGAAGAGCTTCAAGCCTTTAATTTAGTTGATGATTATGGTAATGAGACTACATTTAAAATTCCAACATTAAAAGAGGTTTTACTTTGGGCCAAACAAAATAATGTAGTGTTAACTTTAGACAAAAAACGTAGTGTATCTTTTGATGCAATTGTAGCATTAGTAAAGCAGGTTGAAGCAGAAGATGTTTCAATATTGATAACCTATGATATCAAGCAAGCAACAGAAGCTTACGGATTAGCACCAAATTTAATGTTATCGGTTTCAGCTAGAAATCAAAAAGAATTAGATTGGTTATTACATTCAAAAATACCAACACAAAATATGCTGGCTTTTACAGGTACAAAATTATCACCAAACCAGTTTTATAAAACCGTACAATCGCATGGTATAAAAACAATGTTAGGGACTTTAGGTAACCTTGATAAACAAGCCAAAGCTAAAGGAGAAGTACCTTACAAAGTTTGGAGAGATAAAGGTATAGATTTGTTTGCAACAGACAGACCATTTGACGTTGCAAAAGCATTAAATATAACAAAGTAACATAATGAAGTATTCAAGACTTACAAAAGAACAATTTGAAGAATTGCATCAAGAATTTATAAATTTTTTAGCCACACAATCTATCACAGCAGAGGAGTGGGCCACTATTAAAACAAAACAACCAGAAGTAGCAGAGCAAGAATTAGATATTTTTAGTGACTTGGTTTGGGAAGGTGTTTTAAAATCAGTTAAATATGTCGAGCAAATATCAGCTCAAAATATACATCTTTTTAGTTTTAAAGAAGATCATATGCACGTTATTGGTATTAAAATAGATGGACCAATAGATGTGACCACAAAAGATGGGTTTAATTGGCTTCGTGAAAACTTAATGGACGAAACTGTAACTTTTACACAAGGTAAAAAAGACTATTCTGAAGACAAAAACTTAGATAAGTTTAAGTTAATCAAAGCAGGAAGCGCTATTACAAAAGGCGAACTGTATGAGTATATGAATACGTTAATTAACTAAATCAATTTTAATAAAAGCAATACTATTGTTTTTCCTTGTAAAAGTAAACAAAGACGACAGTATTATATATTTTTGTATTATTAGTATTTTAAATACTATTAAAGTAAAAAGTAATCATTAAAAACATTTCTGCTTTCGCAGGAAATATTATGGCACAAAAACCAAGCATACCAAAAGGAACAAGAGATTTTAATCCAGAACAAGTAGCAAAGCGTAATTATATTTTTAGTACTATAAAGTCTAAATTTCAACGTTTTGGATTTCAACCAATCGAAACACCAAGTTTTGAAAACTCTGATACTTTAATGGGTAAATATGGAGAAGAAGGTGACCGTTTGATTTTTAAAATTTTGAATAGTGGTGATTATTTAAATCCTAAAAAAGGAGCTGTTTCTCAAGAAGATTACATAAAAAGAGATAGTAATTTGTTAACGAAGCAAATCTCTGAAAAAGCACTACGTTACGACTTAACAGTGCCTTTTGCTAGATACGTAGTACAACACCAAAACGAAATAGATTTTCCTTTTAAACGTTACCAAATGCAGCCCGTTTGGCGTGCAGATAGACCACAAAAAGGACGTTTTAGAGAGTTTTACCAATGTGATGCAGATGTTGTAGGTAGCGATAGTTTATGGCAAGAAGTTGAGTTTGTACAATTGTATGACGAGGTGTTTACAGCCTTAAAACTTGAAGGAGCAACCATTAAAATTAACAACCGTAAAATATTATCTGGTATTGCAGAAGTTATTGGTGCCAGTGATAAATTAATAGATTTTACTGTTGCTTTAGATAAGTTAGATAAAATAGGAGAAGCTAAAGTCAAAGAGGAAATGCTTAGTAAAGGTATCTCTGAAGAAGGTATAATTAAGCTTCAACCATTATTTACATTATCAGGAGATTTTGGGTCTCAAATCGATAGCCTAAAAACGATATTGTCAACTTCTGAAGAAGGACAAAAAGGTATTGAAGAGTTAGATTTTATTAATAATGCAATTGAAATTTTAGGTCTAAAATCGGCTAAATTACAATTAGATGTTACTTTAGCTAGAGGTTTAAATTATTATACAGGCGCTATTTTTGAGGTTTCAGCACCAGAAGGTGTTGCTATGGGATCCATTGGTGGAGGTGGTCGTTATGATGACTTAACTGGTATTTTTGGTCTTAAAAATGTAAGTGGAGTAGGTATTAGTTTTGGATTAGATCGTATTTATTTAGTTTTAGAAGAGTTAGGTTTGTTTCCTGAAACAATCACAAAATCTACCGAAGTCTTATTTATCAATTTTGGTGAAAAAGAATCGTTATTTAGCTTAAAAGCAATAAAAGCTTTAAGAGAACAAAATATTAATGCCGAGTTATATCCGGATAATGCTAAAATGAAAAAACAAATGAATTATGCTAATAAGCGTAATATTCCGTTTGTTGTATTAGTAGGTGAAGAGGAATTGAAAAATAATCAATTCACTTTAAAAAATATGATTTCTGGTAATCAAGATAAAATTGATTTACAGACTATGATTTCTAGTCTTAAATAAAATTTGTTAATTACGTTAATTCAAAGTAAAGTGTAGCTATTTAAAATACTAAGGTATAGCAGTATGAAAGTGTTTATTCAGGTTTTAATATTTTTTGTAAGTACTTTAATGTTCTCTCAAAATATAGAGACCTTAGATACTTTAATAGTAAAAGGTATAAAAGCTCGTGATAATAAAGACTATACCTTATCATTAGAGATTTTAACTAAAGTGCGCACGGTTGCAGAAGATAACAAATGGCATAAACAGCAATTTTTAGCACTTAATAACATCGGAGCCAACTATTATTCTATGTTGGATTATGGTGAAGCTTTAGATAATTATTTAGAAGCTTATACTTTAGCTCTAAAATTTCTTGATGAAAGTGAAGAAATGATTGTTTTAAATAATATAGCTATTTTATACAGTAAGGAAGGAGATTTAATTAAAGCAGAAGAATATTTTTATAAAGCCTATACATTAGCTCTAAATCATGAGGATGATATTAAAATCGGGTTATATGCACTAAACTTAGGTATTGTTGCTAATGAGCTTGATAAGTTGGACCTTGCTATAAATTATCTGGAAGATAGTAAGATTCGTTTAAAAAATCACACTGAAATTACTGTCTTGTCAGATGTTGCTTTGGCTGAAAATAAATATAAGCAAAATGACTTAAATGAAGCTAAAAAATTAGCTTTAATGCTGTTACCTAACTTAGAGTCAAGTGCATTAACCGAAGAAAAAATATCAACATTACTATTACTTTCAAATATTTCAAAAAGAAACGGAAAAGTTACTGATGCTATTAGTTATGCTAAACAGGCTTTAAAAGTTGCCGAAAATCCTGAATTTAAAATTAAAGTTTATAATCAATTAGCAGATGTGTATTTTACACAAGGCTTAGTTGATAAAGCTTTAATATCTAAAGATTCTGTTATTGCCTTAACTAAGGCGTCAAGCAAAATACAAAATGGACGATTCTATCAAGCTAATAAAGTTAAGTTTGAGGTTGCTAATTATAGAAAAGAACTTCAGCAAAATAAACTTCAACAAGCATCAGAGCGTACAAGGTTTTATACTCTGTTAAGTGTTTGTGCTTTAGTAATACTGCTAATTTCTTGGGCATTAAGAAATAGTTTTATTAAAAACAGACAACGTCTAGTCTTGCATAAAAAAACTAAAGAAATTATAGAATTAGAGCAAGAAAAATATAAGACAGAAATTGAAATTCGTAATCAAAAACTAGCAGCTAAAGCTTTACAAATTTCAAGTAGAAATAAATTGCTTAAAGATGTTATTGCTTCATTATCAAATCAAACAGAAGTTTCTAAAAATGTATTTCTTTTAAAAAAAATAAAGGAATTAAATAGTTTATTAAATAATGAAAAAGAATGGAATAGTTTTTTAAAACACTTTGAAGAGGTTAATCATAATTTTATTCATCAACTTAAAAAACGACATCCAGAATTAACTGCAAATGATATTAGATATGTAAGTTATTTATATATGGATTTAACAAACAAAGAGATTTCTTCACTTTTTAATATTACTGCAGTAGCTTCACGTAAACGTAAAGAACGAATTAGTATAAAAATGGGTTTGTCTGATAGCTCAAGTTTATATTCTTATTTATCAAGTGTTTAGATGTTAATGTCACACTTTTTATTTTAACTGTCGCATTTATTGTATTGAAATTTTATGAATTTGAATTTTTATTAAAGAATATTGGTGTTCATTTAAAATATTAATTATGAACAAAACTATCATTCTATTTTTAATTCTATTATGCTCCTCATTACAGCAAACTTTTTCTCAAATTCAAATTACAGGATCTGAAGAATTTGGTCGGATTTTTGATCTTACTTATGATTTAAATGAACCCAATAAAATTTATGCTAAAACATTAGGTAATCACATAGTAGTATCTGAGGATAATGGTGATAGTTGGGATGTTTTATATGCTTTGGATTTTTTACCAGGAGCAACTATAGAGCAATTAAAATTATCTGAAAACGGTACAGTTTTAACTTTCACTGCTTTTAGAGGTAACTCACCAGATAATGCAGTTTTAGTTTTAGATATAGCAACTTTAACAATTATAAAAAGTTTTCCGTTACCAAATCAAGCAGATTTAGCTTACGTAAATTCTTATGATTTTCACGATTTAAATATGGATGTGTTAATTGTAGATACTAAATTTCCTGTTGGTTTTAATACAGAAGGAAAAACTTATTACACAGCAGATGGAGGGTTAACTTGGGATATGATTTATTATACTAATAATAATGATACTGTTTTTTTGAGCAATGTAGCTGTGAGTCCTAATAATCCTGATAAGTTATTTTTAGTAAGAGGTAATGGAAGTACAGATATTGATGGTGGTTTATTAGTATCTGAAGATGCTGGTCAAACTTTTGTAGAAAAATTACAAGGTATTGTTTTAAGTCCTATAGCTTTTAATCCTTTGGATGATCAAATAATTTATCTAGGTACTGGAATAAGTTTTGGTGGAACTGTAGAGAATTTGTACAAATCTACAGATGGAGGTGATACTTTTAGTATAGTGCCTATTACATGGACTTCTGGTGTTTTAGATAATATTACAGTTATTAAATTTAATCAGAGTAATCCATTGCAAATTATTGTTTTAGAAGAAAATGAAATGGTGATTTCTGATGATGGTGGACTTACTTTTCAAAATATGGTTTATCCTAATGATAATACAGATAGCTATTATTATGGGTTAAATGCTAGTTATAATCCTCAAAATTTTAATCAAATAGCTATTAGTTCTAATTATATTCCTTTATTATCTTATGATGGAGGTATGACAGTAGCGCCTATATCTAATCCATATTTTGTAAGTACAGATAAAACGTTTGTTTTTAGAGATGGAATAGATTCAAATTTATATTATGGTGTACAAAATGGTCATGTTCACAGAGATATAGATTCAGCTTTAGAGACCCCTTATAATATTGTACCTTTAAATTATTTTTCTAATAATATAACACCCATTTTTGTTGATCAAATAATACCAAATCGTATTTTTGGATTGTCTTCTAGTTTTACAGGTAGTAATTTTTATGTGAGTAATGATAATGGTAATAACCAGCATCAGTTATTCAATTTATATACCAACTATTTCACAGCTTTAGCAACATATCCTAATAATACAAATATAGTTTTAGCCGCATTTGGAGGTTATGATCCAACTGAAACTATCTTAAAAAAAATAGATTTTACAGATATTAATAATGCACAAGTGGTAGACTTAGTATTGCCTTTTATAAGTTACGTTAATGGAATTTTAATAGATAATACTGGTAAAATTACTGTAGCTATTGGTAATGAAGTTTACTACTCCTTAGACGATGGTGTAACTTGGGTAAATATTAGTAATGGATTAGAAAACTTGGCTAATACAGATCTAATATATGATTTACAACAAGACCCTTTAAATGCTAATAGGTTAGCTATAGCAACGTCTGCTGGTATATTTATGTCGGATAATGCAGGTGTCAATTGGACTCAAAAAACAACAACTATTGTTCATAATGTAGCATTTTCAACCGTTTCTCAGGGTGCTTTGGTGGCTTCTACATATAATAGTCAAGCGTCAGTGTTCCAAATTTATTACTCAATTGATAACGGAACAAATTGGCAATTAATTAACAACCAACAATTACTTAGTGTTGCTTCAACAACTTCATCATATTATTTTGATCAAGATATGGTTACTGTTTTTGTTGGGACTTCTGATCTTGGGTTGATGGAGTATAATATAGATTTAAGTACATTAGGTATGCCAGAGTTTACAGATGTTGACCAAAAAATTACCGTTTACCCAAATCCTACCTCTAATTTAATTAATATAAGTATAAAAAATGGAGGAGTTAGTCAAGTTGTATTGTATTCGGTTACTGGATCAAAAATTAAAACATTTAATAATCAATCTAATTTAGATATTTCAAATTTGGCATCAGGCATCTATATATTACAAATTCAAGATTTAAATAAAAAAATGTTTTTTAAGCGTATAATTAAAAAATAATAGATTTAGAATCCCTTAACTATTTTTTAGTTAAAACCCTTATTAGTTTATTAATAAGGGTTTTTGTATTAAAAGAGCAGTATTGTATGCAAAGATTATTTAAATCAATTTAAACGAACATTCTATTAGCTTTAAATTTTTATTAATACATTTATGAATGTTACTTAAATAATTTATCAAAAAATGACGCTAGAGACTTTGCCTGGAACCTTCCAGATATCAGGAACAAATCAAGACAGTGAAGGATTGACTTACAAAGGTATTTTAGACTTACAGTTGGATGAAAATAACAGAGTTAAAGCTAAATGGCTAATTAATAATAATCAAGAGCAGTTTGGAACTGGTTTTTTTAAACATAACATCTTAGCTATTAATTTTAATTATAAAGGAGAAGATAATGTTATTTACAAAGGCGTTGTAGTTTACAAATGTGTAACCAATGACATATTAGAAGGTTTTTGGTCAGAAAAGCATGGTAATCCATTGTATTTAGGAGAGGAACGTTGCTTTAGGATTAAAAAAACGCCAATACCAATCAATTAGCTTGTATCGTTTTTCTTAAAATTTTCTGGATATCTAAATTGTCTTTCTGCGGAATTAAATAATGTTCTAATTCCTCTTGATTATTAATTTGTTCTGTTTTATCAATAAATCCATAACCTTGATATATGCTATCTTTTATAAGTATAAAACCCTCTTCGTTGGTATGTCTACCTTTTTGTTTGATAACCATATCCTTTTTTGAATTAATTGTAAACTGTATCGCAGAATTTACCCTAAGGTTATAAGCCTCTACAGATTCATTAGCATCACAAATTCCTTTACAAGTTTTTATTTTGTAATGTGAGCATTGTGTAACACCATCTTGTAAGTGACAAAACTTGGGGCACAATTCAAAATCATTACAAAGTTTTTCTAAGTATGATCTACATTCTGCAATATTAGAAAAGGTTTCAATTGGGTTAGGTGTTGCTTTAAAAGTGTTATATGCTAAGTGTTTTATACCTTGTCTATCTTCATAACTAAAAATTGAAAATGCTTTAGGTGTGCGTTTCGAGACTATATTAAATTCTGGGTAATGTTCTTTTATAGCTGCATCTTCCATTAATAAAGCAATCAGTTCTGTTCCAGAAAGTTCAAAGTCTATATCAGAGGTGTTTCGGCATAGGTCTAAAGACTTTTGAGCTTTACTGTAAAAGTGGCTTAGAACACGTTTTTTGATGTCTTTAGCTTTGCCAATATAAATAATTTTTCCTTTTTTGTTTTTAAAGTAATATATACCAGCTTTATTGGGTAAATTATTAAAAACAGATGTAGGTAAGTTAGAAGGTAATGTCGCTTCTTTGGAAGATTTCTTTAAAAAATCATTAAACACGGTTTCAGAGTCTTGCTGATTAAGTAGTAATTCAAATAAAATAACCGTTGCTTCTGCATCTCCACGTGCTCTGTGTCTGTCTTCAATATTTATATCTAAATCGTTACAAAGTTTACCTAAGCTATAAGATTTGTGACCTGGTAAAAGTTTTCGTGATAGTCTTACAGTACATAATTTTTTTCGATTAAAATCTATATCTATCTCTTTAAATTCGTTTCTAATAACATTATAATCAAAATTGACATTATGGGCTACAAAAATGGTGTCTGAGGTTATTGCCAAAACATCTTCTGCAATCTCTTTAAATGTAGGTGCATTGGCTACAGTACCATTGTCAATTCCTGTTAGTGTTGTGATGTAAACAGGTATAAAAACCTCTGGATTTACCAAAGAAGTAAATTCATCTACAATTTTATTTCCATCGTATTTAAATACTGAAATTTCAGTAATCTTATTAGTTGGACCACTAGTTTCTACATCAATAATAGTATACATCATTTTATACTTTTTTCTAATGCTTTTAACTCAATACCTAACTGATTAAACATGTTAAGTATACTACTTATTTTTAATTCTTCTTGACTGTATTCTTGTGTGTTAATACTACAGGTAAACTCCCATATTTCTAGTACTTCGTTAATTGAAATACTGTATTCTTGATAGTTTGTATTGTCAGATATTAATGTTAAAGTTTGGTTTGCGTCAATGTTATTTTGGACGCGTTTATAAACCATACCATCATTGATGGTTACCAATACATAAGTGCGACCACTTTTAATCTCGTTTCTATCTTCTATAAAACGACCAATAACAAACGATCCGTCTTTCATGGGTAACATAGAGTCTCCTTTGATAGGAAATGCGCGATGTTTTCCGGTAGGTAAAAAGGGGAGTTTCATTTTTTGTAACTGCTCAATATATTCTGGGTCATCATAACCTGATAAATATCCAGCAGAGGCTTTTATAGGAACAATCTCAATTAAGTCATCATTAGCATCGTCTACAGTAATAGGAAACAGTATACGTTGTTCATTTAACTGAATAAACGTTGTCGCATTACTTTTTGATAAGTCATACTTTAATAGTAAATCTATAGTGATTTTGAAATGTTTTGATAAAGAAATTAAAAACTCTATAGTTGGAGCAGATCTTTTTTCTTCATACGACCCAATTCGGGATCTTGACACATTAAGTATTTCTGCTAAATCTTGTTGAGATAGATTTTTAAGACCTCTTAAGTGTTTTATGTTTGTAGCGATGTAATTCATTGTGCTACAAATATAGGTAAGAATAACTTGTATTTGTAGTTTTTGTTTAAGTCAACGCTAGTTATTTTTCAAAATAAAACATTATGACTTGATCTTTAGTGTTTTAAAAAACTGAAAGATGTTTTTTTAAATACTATAAAAATTTAGTGTTCTGATTTACAATCCAAACGTATTCACAATCGTATGCAAAAGAAGTTGCATACATTAAAATTAAGCATAAAAAAACGGTTTAGAAAACTAAACCGTTGATTTTTAATGTGTAAATTTTGTAGCGAGAACGAGATTTGAACTCGTGACCTCCGGGTTATGAATTCTAAATTTGAATACGTTTAAGCCTAAATATAGGCTATACCATGCTACTTCTATAAAAAATCGTATGCAGTTTAATCTTTTGATTAATAAATATTTCAGAGCAATTTAAAGAAAATATTGGTACATCTTATTATATTTTTCACCATTTTTTTATCACTAAGAGTACTTGAAGGAAATTGATTTTTAATAGCTTGAACAAATATGTTTCTTAATCATGTAAACTGTTATTGGTTTCAAGGTTTTTCCAGTTTCAGGATGTAACCCATAACTTGTAAAATAATTTAATTGTTTCTTTTTATTCTTACCATACCATAATTTGACATCTCCATTTTCTGAAAAATAGGAGGTTTGGCAATTAGGTTCTATCATTTTGAAATTTTCAATACTCTCTTTTTTATAAATTTTAAGTAAATTAGATTGTAACATGTCTTTGATAAATGGAGATTCTTCATAATGGTCATTTTGCCAAACCATCCATCTTTCATTATTTACTTTAAATATATTAATTGTAAAAAGTATTAATATAAAGATAGCGGTAGTAATAATGGGAGTTTTATTTTTTACCAAAAACGGTGTTGACTTTTCCGTTATTTCTAAATTAGTATTTAGACTAGGTTTTATATCACTTTCTGTTCCTAAATATTGTTTTAATGCTTCTGCAGCATAAATTTTTAAAACAATTGGTTCGTCTCCATTTTTTATAGCTTTATTGTATTTAATTCTTAAAATTTTTTCTCCATAAGGTTCTCCAGTATTTTCATTTATATAATCAGAAAGGAATGTACTGATGTGTGTTTTTTTTATAAATCCCTGTTCTTCTTTAGCTTTTAAGTAAGCGTCCAAAAGTAATTTTCTATGCATATAATTCTAGTTTTTAGGTGTGGAAATTCTTTTCCATAAACTTTCCATATCTATTCCATATAATTTTACCAAATCGTTTTTTATTTGACACAGAGTTTGAAAATGCCTTCTCGTAATAAGGCTTGCGAGTTTTTTATTCTCTTATGTGAAGTATTGCTTAGTACCAAAATTGTAATTGGAAAGTAACAATTTTTATTGAGCAATAGACTTCACTCTTTCCAAAATAAATGAAGAGTTACCTCTTCTAATTTAGTGTGTTGCTATGCAAATATAAAAATCTGATAAAACTATCGGACAGCAACACTATTGTCAAATTTTAAATTTTAATAAAATGAAGAAATTATTTATTATAGTGTTTACGGTTTTCCTTAATGTTGCATTTTATTCATGTACTCCAACTAGTTTAGACGACGAGTCTGATAAAGTTGAAATGGGTACAGGTGGAGAAGATGGAGAGATTCTTCCAGAAGATCCGGAAGATGATGGAGATAACGATTAATTTTTTTTAATATATGGGTAAAAAATAATTTAATAGTTAATAAATTAGAGGAATGAAAATAGTCAACAAATCATTCCTCTTTTTTTGCTTAATAAACTTATTTCTGAGTTCTGTTTTGTCGCAGGAGACTCTCAATGATGAAGACAGTATTGTATTTTATTACAAAAAAGCAAAGGATAAAACTATAGGTTTTGAAAGTAGGCTAAATTTAATTTCAAACGCATTAAATCGTGTAAATAACAATACAGAAAATAAATATTTTCTTCAAATAATAAACACAAAAAGCTATCTGCACTATTCCTTGAAACAAACAGATAGTGCATTAATTTTTGCAAAGCTTTTATTGGATAGGAGTAAGGAGATTGAGGATTTTAAAATGCAAAAATTGGCATTAAAAAAATTAGCAGACTACAACCGAATAAATTTAGATTACATAGAGTCATATAAGTACTATGTTAATTTGAAAGAATTAAGTAAAAAAACGGAAGACACTTTATCTGCTATAAAAGCCTTACAATTTATTTCAAGTATCCAAAGTGTAATAGGTTTACCTTATGAAAGTGAAGCTTCAGCAGTTGAATGTTTAGGTTTGTTAGATGAAATAAACAGCACATCTAAAGTCTTAAAATCTAAAGTAGGTATATATAATCAGTTAGGTATTATATATAAAGATTTGAAAAACTATCAACGAGCATTAATACTTTATAATAAAGCTTTAGCTATTACTAATAATACAGGATATATCTCTACCTTATTAAATAATAAAGCAAATGTGTATAGAGAGTTAAACAAATTTGAAGAGGCAGAAAAGCTCTTAGATAGTGTTTACAAAAGAAATATTAACAACAAAAATAGCGCCATCAGAAACAGAGCATTAGATAATTTAGGCTTTGTACAATCCAAACTCGATAAAGAAATCGGTATTCAAAATTTAAAATTAGCACTCAAATATAGAGAGAAAGATAATGACGAATTTGGTGTTTATACAAGTTGCATGCATATAGGTGAACATTATTTAAACAAGAATGAAATAAAAAATGCTAGATTTTATGCTTTAAAAGCATTTAATATTGCAGAAAAAATTGAAAGTAAAACATATACATTAGAAGCTTTGGAATTGCTTAATAAGTTATCAGATGATAAGTATGTGAAAGAATATATTACGCTTAAAGATAGTATACAAGAGGCTAAATTAAAATCAACTAATAAATATGCTTCGGTTAAATATGACTATGCTAAACAAACACTTTTAGCTAAAGAAAATGAATTAGAAAAAGAAAAACAGAAACGCCTGAAGTTTGTATACTTAGCAGGTATTATTTTAATACTAATTAGTGCAGCTTTTTTGTATTTTTTATTGAAAGCAAAACATAAAAAAGAAAAATTACAGCAAGTATTTAATACTGAAGCTAGAATATCTAAAAAGGTTCATGATGAAGTCGCTAATGATGTTTATAAAGTAATGACTAAACTTCAAAGTAATGATAGTTCAATATCCAATGATTTTGTTTTAGATGATCTAGAATCTATTTACACAAAAACTAGAGATATTTCTAGAGAAAATAACTCTATAGAAGTTGAAGAAGATTTTGAGAACTTAATTACAGATCTTTTACTAAGTTTTAAAAATCAATCTACCAATATTATTACTAAAAATTTATCCAATTTAGATTGGACTTCTATTTCCGCATTAAAGAAAATGGCAATATATAGAGTTTTACAAGAATTGATGGTTAATATGAAAAAACATAGTGAAGCTTCTTTTGTAGTAGTAAATTTTTCAAAAAAGAACGAGAAACTTATTATTAAGTATACAGATAACGGTAAGGGTAGTACATTAAAGAAAGCAAATGGTTTGGATAATGTGGAAAACCGTATTTCTGCAATTGATGGAACTATTACATTTGAAACAGAAAGAAATAAAGGCTTTAAAGCTCTAATAATAGTATAGTATGTTTAAAAATGTTTTAGTCTCAGACGATTTATTAAGTATAAACCAAGGTGTTTTAACGATATTAGAAACCTTGAACATTAATAAAGTGCAGGAAGTACAATATTGTGACGACGCTTATTTAAAAATTAAGAAATCTATTTTAGATAAACAACCTATAGATTTATTGATCACGGATTTATCTTACAAAAAAGATCATCGAGATCAAAAATTGAATTCTGGTGAAGATTTAATTATGGCTTTGTATAATGAATATCCTAAACTAAATGTTATTGTTTATTCGATAGAGGACAGGTTACAAAAAGTAAGAACTTTAGTTAATAAATATAATGCCAAGGCTTATGTTTGTAAGGGTAGAAAAGGATTGGTAGAACTAAGTAAGGCTATCGAAACAGTTTATGCTGGAGAAAAATACCTATCTCCACAAATTCAGTCAGCATTATCATCAAAAAGTAATATTGAGATAACAGATTTTGATATAGAATTATTACAACAACTTTCCTGTGGTTTATCTCAAGATGATATTTCTAAATTTTTAAAAACAAATAACATATCTCCATTTAGTTTAAGTTCTGTTGAAAAAAAAATTAATAAACTTAAAATTCAATTTGAGGCAAATAATACAATTCATTTAGTTTCAATAGCTAAAGACCTCGGACTTATTTAATTTTATTAAGGCTTAAATGCTTGTAAATAAGTCTTTTATTTATAGTTTATGGTATACCGTAATATATAAAATATTCTATTATATAAGTTTGTATCTGTAAGTCGGAACTAACCGAAAACAGACTATAAACAGAAGTAGGTGCTTAATTATATACTTTTTAAATAATGAAAAAAGCCTCTATTTTATTACTAATTGTCTCTCTTTTTTTTACTAGTTGCGCATCACATTATGGTTTGCCTAAAAATTATAATCAAAATACAACAGAAGTTATTTTAACAAAAAATAATTTTAGAGTTGTAGATATTGTTAAGGGAGAAGCAGAAGCGACCTATATTTTTGGAATAGGTGGTTTAGCTAAAAATGGATTGGTTGCAGAAGCTAAAGCAACAATGTTGAAAAAAGCAGGTATGAAAGGAACAGCAAGAACAGTTGTAAATGAAGTTGTAGAAGTCAAAACTTCAGGGTTTCTTTTTATAAATAAATATAAGGTCATAGTATCTGCTCAAATAGTAGAGTTTATTGAATAAAATTAACTGTTAATTTGATTCTATCCAGAGCCTTACGGAATTCCGTAAGGTTTTTTTTATTTATGGGTTTAAATTTGGATAAATAATTTAAAAACTAAAATGAATAATTCAAATTCAAAACAATGGAGTTCTGCAACTCCAGGCTACATTATCTTTCTTGTAGACCAATCTGGATCAATGGCTGAATCTTTTGCAGAAGGTAAAAACAGGTCTGAATTTACAGCTCTAGTGATTAATCGTACTATAAACGAACTGATTAACACTAATATGGACGGAGAAAAAGTAAAAGACCGTGTTTTTATTTCTATGATTGGATATGGTGGTAGTAGCGCACTTGCAGTTGATGATATAAGGTCGGACTATTTAAGTTCATTCGCTGACACCCCATTAAGAATGGAGCAGTTAAAAAAGAAAGTTTCTGATGGAGCTGGTGGCTTAATCGAAATAGATGAACAAATGCCAATTTTTATTGAACCTACGGCAAATGGTTTGACTCCAATGGCTGACGCACTTTCTTTTGCTAAAGAATTAATTGAAGGTTGGCTTCAAAAAAAGCCCAACAATCCTGCTCCTATTATTATAAATATTTCTGATGGCTTACCATACACTGGAGATTCGATTGATACTGCAATGAATAATGCCATTTCTGTTTCAAAAGAAATAATGAACATCAGTTCGGCAGATGGAAACCCTTTAATTTTCAATTGCCACCTAGGAGAAGGACAAACTCATAGCTTTAATGAAAATGAAAGTGAGCTTTCTGATGACCAAGCAAAATTCTTATTCAAGGTTTCTAGTAAAGTTCCTGAATCATATAAACAAGATGCTGTTAAACGAGATTTCAAAGCTTTACCTGAATCAAGAGGATTTGTCTCAAATGCAGACCCTGAATTATTTATACAATTTATCAATTTTGGTTCTTCTGGTGGTTCAGACAAAATTGCATAATCTTTAAATTGACTTAAATGCAAATATCAATTAAAGGATATATCACTTCAAAAGAATCAGAATTATTTTATGACTGTGCTGATAGATATGCCTATAATAAATCGCAAAACAAATTCGCTATTTCTGATGGTGTGTCTAAATCTTTCTTTCCGAAAATTTGGGCAGATGTTTTAGTGAACAGATGGGTTGACTCTAAAGAATTTGATGAAGCTCAATTTATTTTAGATTGTCAAAAGGACTGGCTGAACCAAGTAACGGAAATAGTTAATAGATCTAATGCAAAGTGGTTCACAAAAAATGCTTTCAATAGAAAAGAGTCTGGATTGGCAACTTTTGTTGGGTTAAGATTCTACAAGAAAAAGAAAGAATGGTTTTGGAAAGCAAATGCATTAGGAGATAGTTTTCTGTTTTTTGTCCCAAAAGAAATTAAAGATTTTTCAAAGGAATGTATTGTTTTATCATCAAAACAAGAGCCTATTGTTTTTGACAATTTTCCAGATTATTTAAGCAGTTTAGGTAGCAATCACAAAGGAAAGAAGCAGTTGAAAGAAAACCTTATGACCGCTGGCACATTTTATTTAATGACAGATGCTCTAGCTGAATGGTTTTTAAATGAAAAGGATAATGCATTTAACAAGATTGATGTTTGGCAAAATCAAAAGGATTTTGAACGTTTTGTAGATGAAGAAAGGTACAATAAAAAACTTGGGAATGACGATTCTGCCATTTTAACAATTAAGATAGAAGAAGACAAGAAAGACCAAATAAAGTATGTTTTAGAAGAGGTTTCAGACATTAACGAACTTATAAAGGTTCAACAAAAGGAAATTGAGGATTCTGAAAAAGCTAAAGAACAAGAGTTAGTTGTTCAAAAAGAAAACTTAAATTCTGTAACAGAAACAGAACAATTACAACAATTTGAACCTGAAGGAAACAAACTTTCCGAAGAATTAGAAACTGAAAAAGAAAAACCCCAAAAGGGATTTATTGAAAAAGGCAAAGAATTTTTGTTTCGCAAAAAAGAAAAAGAGGAATCAGATAAACAAAAAGTAACTGATGAAACAATAGAACTATCAGAAAAACATCAGAAAGAAGAAGAGCCTTCTTCACAAGACGAAGACACTAATACTGAAACTGTGAAATCCGAAGATTCGGATAAAAACGAAAGCCAAGAAATTGAATCAAAAAGCAAAGTAAAAACTGAATCAAGTACTAAAGCACCAAACAAGCCTTCTCAAAATATAACTGATAAATTCTAACTATGTCCAATTATCCTTCTAGAACAGACATTGTAACCGCAATGCGAAATCCAAACGTTAGTTTTAAATCAAACGAAATAATTGGTGGTTCCGTTATTCAGAAAGGTTCGAGGATAATTCAATATTCAGGTGGCTACACAACTGTTTTTCCATTTCATAAGCAAACAGGAAATAAAGTAGCTGTTCGACTTTGGATTGCAGACATTGGAGATGCTAAAAAACGTTCACTTGAAATTTCCAATTATTTGGAAAATTTGAATAACGCATATTTCGCTGGATTCAAATATATTGATGATGCCGTATTAGTAAATGGCACATTGCATCCAATTGTTCTTATGGATTGGGTGGATGGTCAAACTCTAAAAGAATATATCAATTCCAATATTACAAACACATCTAAAATTCTTGGTTTAGCCGAGAAATTCAAAGAAATGACAGCATATTTTCATAAGGAAAATATTGCTCACGGAGATTTACAACACGGTAATATTTTGATAAAAAATGATGGTTCACTTGTGGCTATTGATTATGATTCAATGTTTATTGAGCCTTTAAATGGAATGACTGACACAATCAAAGGTTTACCGGGTTATCAGCATCCTGCAAGACATAGTAATCAATGTGTCAATCCAAGATTAGACTACTTTTCTGAACTTGTAATATATCTATCCCTTTTAATTTATGCAGACACGCCAAAATTATGGGATGATTACTATGAAACAGAAGATTTGCTTTTTTCAAAAGATGACTTTGCAAACCCTAGTAATTCAAAACTAATTAACAGTCATTTAAAATCAACCAATCCAACAATTTCTGAACTTGTAGAAAAGATGGTGGAAGAACTAAAAGCAACTGATATTATTCAATTACGTCCTTTGGAAGATTTGTTGGTAAACAGACGTGAAGTAACTAAAGATAATATTTTTGATAAGTGGGAAAAACAACCAAATCCAGCTGTGAAAAAGGAAGTGTCGTTGCCAAATAAAAATGACATCACAAACAAATTTTAATGGTAAAAGCTTACTTCGAAAATATTCACGTTCAAATTATTCATCATATTGATAATGCACAATCGGATATAAAGATTTGTGTTGCTTGGTTTACTGACTTTGAAATTTACTCAAAGCTAGTTGACAAACTAAAAGAAGGATTAAACATAGAAGTAATAATAGCAAATCATAAGTTCAATAGAAAATCAAGAGTGGATTTTAAAGAGTTCTTAAAATTTAAAGGTAAAGTTGGGTATATAGGTAATCTTGATGATAGTTCGAGAGATAGGTTTATGCACAACAAATTCTGCATAATAGATAACAATATCGTAATTACTGGTTCATACAATTGGTCTTTTAAGGCTCGAATGAATGATGAAAATATATTAATTATTCAAGATGATAATTCATTGACAAAACAATTTGAAAACAAATTCTTTGACCTTAAACCACAATTTGGATTTGCAATTAAAAACAACAAAGTAGCATTATTACCAATAGAAAATATTATGGCAAAATGGGATAAAAAACCAAACTTGAATTCAAATAATAAAAAGCCATCAAAAAGCACTTCAAATATTTTAGACAAATTTTAATTTATGGCTAACAAGCAGGACATACTTACCGCAATAAAAAACCTTGATGTTTTCTTAAAAATTCCTGCTTTAAAGGGTGCTCAAGCTAGAATTAATAAAAATGGAAACCCTTTTGTATATGTAGGTGGTTTTAATATGGTTTTTCAATTAACCCATAAATCTAAAAAATGGGCATTTCGAGTTTGGCACGTTCCAATGGGAGAAAATGAAGAACGATATTTAAAAATCTCAAAATACCTAACCTCAAAAAAATTACCCTATTTCGCAGAATTTATATATGATGAAAAAGGGATTCTTATCAATGGAGCACTTGTTGATACAATACGAATGGAATGGTTAGATGGGATGTTATTCAAAGAATACATTGAAAATAATCTTAATAATCCTTCACTATTAGTCACACTTGCAGATAGATTCTTGAAAATGTCCCAAGATTTGAGGGATAACAAAATTTCTCACGGAGATTTACAAGAAGGTAATATATTAGTAACTAAGAAAGGCGAGATTAAGCTAGTTGATTACGATTCTATTTGTATCCCCGAAATTGAAGGTCAACAAGAACTTGTAAATGGTCTTAAGGGGTATCAACATCCGTCACGTTTTAAAGGTGGGAGAGCTACATTAAAAGCAGATTACTTTTCCGAGTTGATTATTTATTTATCAATTCTAGGTATAGCTGAAAAAGCAGAGCTTTGGGATAAGTATCAAGTTAAAGATACACAGTATTTATTGTTTTCTGAAACTGATTTTGAAGATTTAGAAAATTCTAATATTTATAAAGATTTATCTGGTCTATCCTTAAAAACAGATAAGTTACTTGCTATTCTTATCGAGTATTTGAAAACGGCAAATTATACAGAATTAAATCCTTTTACTCTCTATTTAGCACCTCCTGTCATAACAACATTTACAAGTGATAAAGAAGTATTAATTCAAGGAAGTGAGGTTTGTTTTACTTGGGAGGTTGAAAACGCATTTAAGGTTTCGATAAACAATGGTTTAAATGAAGTTGAACATTCTGGCAAGCTCGTTTTAAAACCACAAGATAAATTTGAATATGTTTTAACTGCGACTGGATTTAACGAAACTGTAGTTAAAAAACTCGAATTAAAAATTTTTCCAACACCGATTATAAAAAGTATTCAAGTCCCTATTCCATTATTTGAGAGAACAACCAATTTAGGGGTAAATCTTCCAGAGTATCCAAATATAGAATTAGGAATAAATAATTTCGCAAACAACCTAAATGTGAACTTGAACAATAATGTTGATAGCTCATTTGAAGAAATCAAATTCAATAAACTTGATAAAAACTTCAGTAAACTAAATAAAAAAAAAGGTGGTCTAAAGCAAATTTTTCAAGCAGTAAATAATAATAAAATCATATCCAAAATATTTAAGAATCAACCGAATGAAAAGAATTAACAGATTTTTTTGGTGGTGTGCAGGTGCAAACATCGAAGTTTTAGAAAAATGTCCAACTGACCACGCAAAATATTTTGGAGTAGGTGGCACAATTGTTTTTACAGCTTTAATGGCAAGTTTTGCTGGAGGTTATGCCTTTTTTACAGCTTTTAAATCGGTAATTCCATCACTATTTTTTGGAGCATTTTGGGGTCTGTTAATTTTCAATTTGGATAGATATATTGTTTCCACTATTGGAAAAGGAGACGGAACTCAAAAAATTACTATTGAAGAATGGAAATTGGCAGCACCAAGACTTTTAATGGCAATACTTTTGGGTTTTGTCATTTCAACCCCTTTGGAATTAAAGATATTTGAAACTGAAATTCAAACTGTAGTTGAACGTTTGAAAATTGATAAAGCTGTAGAATTGCAAAATCGAGATACAACTTTTGTGTCAAATTTAAATACTCTAAAAGAAAGAAGAACTTCGATAGATAATGACATAAAAAAATTAACTTATGATAAAACTAGCCTATCTGAAAATGCAGGTAATTTTTTTGAAAACTCTATAGCTGAACAAAAAGTTGATTTAAAAAACAAACAATCAGTTCTCGAAGTATGGCAAAGAAAAGTAAACGCATCATATAGTTCCTATGTACAAGCTAAAAAAGATTCTTTGTCCAATGTGATCATTAGTAAACGACTAGGAATGTTAAGAGCTAATCAATCTGAGAGAAATAAAATAAGAGAAGAAGTACAAACAATTCAAGACAACATAGAGGATTTAAATAACAATAAAGGGAACGCAATTATTGATGAAAAGAATAGAATTAACGATTTACTGGCAAGCAAACAACAGGAGAAAGCAAATTTAAATGAGCAAATAGCTTCCAAACAAAAGACTTTAGATAAGAAAAATATTGGTTACGAAAACAAAACCAAAAATTATGATGGTTTTGCAGCACATCTAGAAGCTATGAGTATATTAACAAGTGAGAAATCAGCAGTATTTTGGGCTAAATGGTTAATTACACTCCTTTTTATTTTTATTGAAGTAGCTCCTGTTCTTTTTAAATTGATGGCTGAATCTGGCCCTTATGATGATATAATGGATAGGCTGAAACACGAATCATTTGTTAGTGAACAACAAAAGATTTCTGATATTAATGACTACATTAATACATCAATAAATATTTCTACTGAGAAAAACCAAAATAAATTAGAAGCTGAAATTAAAGGAAATAAAGCTTTGCTAAATAAAATTGCATTGGCACAGGCTGAAATAGCAGAGATTGCTGTTGAAAAATGGAAGGAAGAAGAATTAAAGAAATTGAAGTATGGAGTAAACCATATTATAAATAATGAGTTGTAATTAAATATGAATAATTTTAATAGTAAGTAAAAGATGATTAAATACATTTTATTAGTAGTGTTTTTTATTGTTTCAAGTTCAGGAGACACTCATGTTAAACTGAAAAAAGAAATAATTAAAGGAAAGGTTGTAGCAATCACAGATGGTGATACGTTCAAATTATTAATAAAAGACTCTACATTAGTTAGAGTACGTTTAGCCAACATAGACTGCCCAGAAAAAAAACAACCATTTTCAACAAAGGCAAAGCAATTTGTTTCTAATGCAATTTTTAATAAAAATGTCACCGTTCAAGTATTAAAAAAAGATAGGTACAGACGTTTAATAGCTAATGTCTTTTACGGAGATTCAATAAATCTAAACCATCAATTGGTTGAAAATGGATTAGCGTGGCATTATGTGAAATATTCAAAAGACACCATTTTACAAAGTTTAGAAGATAAAGCTAAAAAAGATAAATTAGGTTTGTGGCAAGATCCAAATTCTATTTCTCCTTGGCAATGGAGAGCCAATAAAAAAGAAGCTTCTAGAATTAAAAAACTTAATAAAGCAAATGCTAAATAAACTTTGTATTTATGAAAGCTTTAAAAGTTGTATTTTTTTTTATTGCATTATCTTTTGGAGTTAATGTGTTTTCGCAAACTGTTTACACTACAAAAACAGGCGAAAAATATCATAAATCAACATGTCATTATTTAAAATATTCTAAAAAAGAATATAGTTTAAGCAAAGCTATCACTTTGGGGTTTAAAGCTTGCTTAGTGTGTAAACCAAATAATAAAACAGTAGATGCTTCCAATGCTTTAGCAAATAGAAAACAAACAAATATAACACCAACTAAAGCTACTGTAGCAAAACAATGCACAGGTAAAACAAAAGCAGGTAAGCGTTGTAAACGGAAAACAAAAAACGTTAATCAAAGGTGTTATCAACATTAATGTAATTTGTACAGATTACGGTTTTCCTCTTTTTTATTAGGCTTCTGCTATATAGCTTTGAATCAAATATTAAAAACTATATGTTATGAGAAAATTATTTACAGTTCTAATAGTGCTTTTACTTATTTCCTGTTCAACTCCGCTAGATAAAAAATACAATGAGGCTAATTTTGAAAGTGATGCTAAAGAAATAAAAGAGAGCGGTAAGCTTTCTGAAGAAGAAGCAAAGTTAATGGTAGGCTATATATTAAAAGCGAAATTGAGAGGAGAAAACATTGAGGGGAAATCGTATAATGAAATCATTCAAACTGCAAAAGACTTTAAAAAAGAACAGTTACAACTTGCAGAGAAGTCTAGAATTGAAGAAGAAAATAAAAGACAGAAACTAAGTAGTGCATTAACTGTGGCTATGTATGATAAAGGTTATGATAAATACGATTATCAAGATTATTTAACATATAGCTTTGTGTTTAAGAATAAAACAGATAAAGAAATTAGAGCCTTTAAAGGGAGTGTTTCTATTCAAGATTTATTCGATACAGAAATCAAGGTTATTAATTTAATAGTAGATGATGCCATCAATTCTGGTGAAACAGTAAGGAAAACCTATACTTCAGATTATAATCAATTTAAGGACGAAGATTCTAGGCTTAGAAATAAGGATATGGAGGACTTAAAAATAATTTGGACTCCTGAGAAAATTATTTTTGCAGATGGATCAACTTTAGAATAATAAATTACCGTCAAACGGGTTATTCGATTTTAAAGTTTACCATGATTTTAGTAGAAAATAGATATGTGTCAAATATAACAACAAAAGTATTTTGATAGAAGTCTATAATGACTGGCTTGCTAAGCTTAGCTGTAAATAGTTTTATTTACGATTTTTTACAGAATTGTTTTTTAAAAAGGCTTTATATTTAAACACTCTCCCTAATTATAATTGATTTTTCATAAATGTATTTTGTTGTCAGCTTGGTGCTAAAACAAAATGTGTGTTCTATTAAAAGTATCTAACTAAAACAATAAATAACATGAAAAAAACTATTTTAATTCTATTTGTATCGCTTTATCTTATTCCGCAAAATAGTAATGCTCAAAATGAAGGTGCTGCGGTAGTAGCTGGAGTACTGGCTATTGGAGCCGGTATTGGAGCTGTAGAGCAAATTAAAGAACAAGCAGAATTAACTGCAACACAATGGATTTTATCAAATCACCCAGAGCTTAGTAGCTTCTCATTACAAACATTAGATTTTAATGGTAAAAAGTTAAAAGATATGTCTGCTGTTTCAGTGATGACATTTAAAATACAAGAATTTACACCTTCAGATAAGCCAGAGTTGGATGGAAAAAAACAAGTCCTATTTGGATTTACTTCAGCAGGTTGGATTAGTAAATATGGGATTAATTTTGAAAAAGTTAATTGGCACTTAGTTGATAATGCAGAGTGGTTAAATATGATGGTATCTTATGTTAAAGTATCATCCAGTGAGAAAAATACTTCAGAAATTAAAAGCACCTTAAAAGAAGGTAGAGTTGTAAACAAAGGAGTGAAAGTAAAAAATAAGTTAGTAATACCTTTTTTTAAGCTAACAGGAGACATGTATGTTGTTACAGATTATTCTTCAAATATGAAACTTGTTTATAACGAACGCTCATTAGGTATCTTTTTAAAAGATACTCAAGATTTAGTGCAAATTAGTCGATCGGGTATTATAGATATTCATCACTTTTTTTTTATGAAGGATAATTTATTTAAAAAAATATAATAATGGGATTATTAAATAAAATATTAGGTAATGCAAGTCAAGCATCTACAGAACAGTTAAACGAAAAATACGCACGCTTATTAATTGTTAACGAGGAAATAGAATTAGGTTTCAAACTTTTTAGGGACGTATTTATGTTTACTAACAAGCGTTTAATATTAGTAGATGTTCAAGGTATAACAGGAAGTAAAATAGAGTATAAGTCTATGCCTTATAAAAATATTTCTAGATTTTCTTTAGAAACCTCAGGAACATTTGATTTAGATGCCGAACTTAAAATCTGGATATCAAGTGAGAATATCCCATCGGTTAGTAAAAAGTTTAATAAAAGTATAGATGTTTATGAAGTACAAAAATATCTAGCAGGAAAAGTGATGTAATGTATAACTAAAACATTATCATTAACTATATAAAAATTTTAAGAACAGAAAATAAAGCATTAGTATTTTAATAAAAAACAGATTAAATGTATTTAGAAGAAGTTATTATTTTTAATTATAGAAGTTGTCAAACAGTAATATTAAACCTTTTTGAAAACAGTCCCAATGTATTCATTGGTTTAAATGATTGTGGTAAGTCTACTATTCTTCAATCTTTAGACTTGTTGTTAGGGGAAAAACCAAAATTTAATTCATTGGGTGAAGGCAATTATAAAAGTGATTTGTCAAATTCGCCAGAAAAAAAAGAAAAACTAAATCAAATATTATCCGATAAAAATTTGCCAAGTTTATCAGATGAAGATAACGCTACTTTTATTATAGGCAAGTTTCAGTATGAAGATGAAGAAGGAGATACTTTTTCAGATTTAAATTTATCTACACCACTTGCTTGGTCAATTGAGTCAAATGAAGACAATGCTTTTTGGTTTGCTAAAAAATTCTCAAATCAAGGTGTTAAATCATATATATTAACTAATGATATTACACCTTCTTTAGAGTTATGGAGTTTAAGTCAACCCAATATTAATAAAATGATTAAAGATTCTGGTGTAACACCAGAAGATATAAAAAATGAAAACGGAAAAGGTAGATTTTCTAATTTTGAAAAGGTTAGAGCTGTTTATGCTAAGCATTCATGCCAATTAGGTTGGTCAGAATATAAATTAGCAAAAGATGATAAAGACTTTTTTCCTTCATTTAAATTATATGATTGGAAAACAAGTTTAGATGAAATTACCGCTACTGCTAATGCAATAATGAAAGATGAAATTGATGCGCATTTAAAGCCTTTAAAGGCTTCTGCGAATAAATTGGCAGAAAAGGCAGAAGAGTCTATAAATAAAAAATTTGGAGAAATTAGTAGTATAATAAAGGAGGTTGCAAAAGATGTTGAAGGTATTAACTCTAAAGTTTATTTTGATGTTAAAGAAAAAATTACTGATGTTATGGTAACTAAAACATTTAGTGATGGTCCAATTCATTTAGAAAATCAAGGAGAAGGATTAAAAAGACAAATATGGTTTTCATTAATAAAAGCAAAAGTAAATACGGAAACCAATAGTACAAATAAGTTTATTTGGGCTTTTGATGAGCCTGAAACACATTTATATCCTAGAGCGCAACGTGAGTTTTTTGATACTTTAAATGGTATTTCAGAAGGTAATGTACAAACATTAATTAGTACACATTCTACAATATTTATAGATAAGTCTAATCTAGATAAAATAAATAGTGTTAAACAAGAAGATAATGGTTATTCAACTCTAAACACTTGCAAAGATATTGAAGCTATTTATTCATCATTGAACGTTAAAAACAGTGACTTTTTATTTCACGATAAATTCTTAATAGTAGAAGGAGATACAGAACAATATCTTATTCCTAAGTTGTATGAATTATATACTCGCAATACACTAATAGAAGATAATATTCAACTAATAAATATACAGGGCAAAGATAAATGGAATCAAAATAAAACTATTTTAGATAAAGTGATGGCTGATTTTAAAAAAACGGAAAGTCAAATGGTTTATCTTTTTGATAATGATATGAGTTTTGTAATAGGTACAGCTGCTATTAAGGATAATATGTTTTTCGTAGGTGATCAAGATATAGAAGACGCTTTACCAAATGAAGTTTGGTTAAATATATTAAACGATTTTTATAAAGACACTTTATCATTTAATATTCATGATGTGGAAAAATGGAAAAGTGAAGTTGTCAAGAAAGCGAAATGTAATAGTAATCAAAAATTTTATTCAATTTTAAAAAGAAATATTCGTGAAAAATGTATAGCGGAAGGAGTAGATGTTGATACGCTTAATAGACTGCCTTCAAAAGGTATTGAGTCTGCTGAACTTTTATTAGGGTATATTAAAGAACCTTCTAAAATTCCTTCAGAAATTAAAAATGCTTTTGAAAAATTAAAAATATAGTAGTTTGAAATATGGAATATACCTTACAACAACTACAAACCTTCCTCAATCAAAACGAGATACCAGTAGTAAACCAACAAATTGGTTTTTTGGAGCTTATTAGAAAATCGCATAATGAAACTATAAATAGTAATATTTATGCGCATTTTTTATCCTGCAAAATAAAGTCTATAAAACACGCTTTTTTAGATGCTTTAATTTCAATTATAGAAGAAAAGACTAAAAAAGAATTCAAATTCACTGTATTAGACGTGAAAACTGAAGTGAAAACTGAAGTAGAAACGGACGAAAAAACAGAAATAGGTAGAGTAGATATTGTTTTACAAGATTTGGTTAGTTTAGATACTATATTAATTGAGAATAAAATTTATCATGTATTACATAATAAATTAAAGAATTATTGGGATCACTTTAAAACGCAAGAAGAAAATAAAGTCGGAGTTTTATTAACTTTAAAACCGCATGTTATTCCAGATGATGTTTTGGGTAAATTTATTAATATAACACATTGGGAATGGATTTTGGCTGTCAAAGAAATTTTAGATGTTAATGCTATTGAAGACGATGCCTATAAGTTATACGTAAATGATTTTTTTAATACCATAGAAGATATATCAACAACATATAAAATGAACAAATCGGCAAAATTCTTTTTTGAAAATGCGAGTCAAGTTAATAAAGTAAATAATACATTAATAGAAGGTCATAGTTTTTTAAACATGCAGTACGAGCTTATTGCAGAAAAATTAGGATTGCAAACATACGGTAGCGATATAAATTGGAGAAATATCTGGGATGAAGACAACCATCTAGATACTTTTATTACAATAGATGCTCAAGATTTAATTTCTGGTAAACGTTCTCATTTTAAAATTATTTTAGAGCTTATAAGAGAAGACAAAAAACGAGAACTAGATTTGATAGAGAAGTTTCAAACGCAAAAACAATATTTTGACAAGCAAAGAGGTCAATCTCATGGTAGGTATTGTCATTTTTTAGTAAAAGAATATAAGATTTCTTTGGATAATCTTGATCAGTTTGCTAAAGTTGTAGTTAATAATATTAAAAGTGATTTTAATGAAATTTTTATAGATGTAGTTGAATATTTGTATCCAGAAAAAGACATAAGTATCTGGAAACATAATTTTAATAACTCTTTTAATTCTGATTTTTAAATAAGCGCTTAATTATAGAGTAGTTTTTTTAAGTGATTGAATCAAAATTTAGAATTAACTGATATACTCAAGCTATTAGCTAAATTATTGACTGCTAAAAAAAATAATAAAACCAAAAGCAATATTATAAAGGGATTAATTAAAAAAACAAAGAATAACAATTATAAACTAATGAAACAATTTTACTTACTACTATTACTTATATTTTCAACACAATCACAAGCAGAAACAAACCCGATAAATGTAGTCGATTTAAATTTTAGAATGTCTGCAATGTCAATACATCAATTAGCTTATGGATTTGCAAAAGGCGATAAAATAATACTTAACTACACTGAAGAGAGAGGGAAAAAGCTTAAAAACTTTGAAGTATTAGAATATAACGGTTCTAATATCTATTCAGACTTTAATGTAGTTAGCATAAATAATAAAGAGCTTACTATAAAGAAAACAGGTATCTATATTTTTAAATTTGAAAGCACGTCTTTAGCAAGACGTATTTGTAAATTTAAAATAGATAGGATTCCAGTATCAGAAGATTTAGTGTCTTTTAATACAACAGTTAAAGAGCGTACATTAACAGATACTACCTATACAGTTAGACAAGAACGATATATTAAAAGTGAATCCTATAAAGTAAGAGAGATTACAAAAAATCAACAATTTTATGTAAATAGTGGTTCTAACGCTTTTTTTAAAGGGGGGAAATCTAGAGTGGTTTTACCTTTTAATTTACCAACTAATACAGTAAAATGGTATTATTCGGTATCTTCTTTTAGAGATAAAACAAAGATAGAAAGTACATCTAGTCAAATTAATTTAGTTGCTGATTTAAGCCAATTAATTGATGAAACTGGAGCTTTAGGGTTTGCTATTGAACAATTAGGTAATCCTCCTGGAGCAGATTATTGTGATGTGTATTTATTAGATCATGCCAATAATAGTCTTTTTTTAAATAAAGAAGCTTTTATGCATTTTTCAGTTGGTACAAGAGAAAATATTATTGCAGCTAATGTTGAAGTTGGAAATTCTTGGTCAGAACAAATGTATTTAGGCATTAAAAATCCAGATTCTACACATGGTATTAATGTATTAGTAAGTATTGCAGCAATAGTTTTAGAGCAAGAAATAGGTGAAAGAGAAATTAAAACACCTCATGTAACTTATACTAAAGAGTTATACCTAGAAAACTAATTGAAAAAATGAATAAACTTGCAGTAGAATAACTTGAAAATGTTTTATAAAGTTATTGAATAATGAAGATGTTACTTAAGTCTTCGGTAATATCATCTCCATAAAATCAGAAGAGATGTCAAGATGTTTTACAAAGCAACATGCTTGAAGATTTTACAGAAAAGATTATAACTCTTTATCATGAAATCTATGATATTCTAAAAACCATTGCGCATAAATTCGATTTTAATTATCCACCAATTACAAAAGATGAGGTGTTTAAATCGAGTTTTGAGTAAGTTGAGAATTAAAAAAAGTATAATTAAGTAAACTATTAGGAACATAGAACTCAAAGTTAAATTATCAGAAAGAAGTAGCTATAAATTATATTGAGAGATAAGAGTCAAACTAAATCGATAGGATTATTATTAAATAATTTAGTTTAGATTTAAGGAAAGCATTTTTCATGTTTTAAACCTACTATTTCAAAGTTTCCTCTAAAGCCTTCAACTCCATACCTAACTCATTAAACATACCTATAATACTACTAAATTTTAATTCCTCTTGCGTGTATTCTTGTGTATTGATGCTGCAAGTAAATTCCCAAATTTCTAAAACTTCATTGATAGGTACATTATAGTTATCATAGGATTTATTGTCTGACTTTAGTAATAAAGAATTGTTTAAATCAATAGTATTATAAACACGTTTGTAAACCATGCCATCATTTAAAGTCACTAACACATAAGTTTTTCCATTTTTAATATCACTTCTATCTTCAATAAATTGACCAATAACAAATGTGCCATCTTTCATTGGAAGCATAGAGTCTCCTTTTATAGGGAATGCACGATGTTTTCCTGTAGGTAAAAAAGGTAATTTTATTTTTTGTAGTTGTTCAATATATTCAGGATCATCATATCCTGCTAAATAACCAGCAGACGCTTTTACAGGTACTACTTCAATTAAATTTTCATTGTCATCATCAACAGTTATTGGAAATAGTACTCGTTGATTGTTCAATTCTATAAAAGAGAAGTCTTTAGCTTTAGTCAAATCGTTACGTAATAAAATGTCTATTGGTATTTTAAAGTAATCTGAAAACGTAATTAAAAACTCAATGTTAGGAGCAGATCGGTTCTCTTCGTAAGAGCCTATCCTTGATCTAGTAACGTTTAACTCTTCTGCAAGTCCCTCTTGAGATAGCTTTTTGAGAATTCTTAAATGTTTAATGTTTTTAGATATATAATTCATAATACTACAAATATAAGCAATGATTACTAAAATGTGTAGCTAATTTTGCGATATGCAAAATAATATTTTACATCTAGATTTGGACACGTTTTTTGTCTCATGCGAGAGACTAATAGATAGTCGTCTAAAAAACAAACCTTTATTAGTCGGAGGGACAGGGGATAGAGGTGTAGTGGCAGCCTGTAGTTATGAAACTAGAATGTTTGGCGTACATTCTGGAATGTCAATGAAAGTGGCTAGGCGCTTATGTCCAGAAGCTATTGTTATTAGAGGAAATGCTTCAATTTATACAAAGTTTTCACACCAAATTACAGAGATTATAAAAGAAAAAGTTCCTGTTTTTGAAAAAGCAAGTGTTGACGAATTTTACGCAGATTTATCAGGAATGGATAAATTTTACGGTTGTTATAAATATGCTTCAGAGCTTAGGCAAAAAATAATTAAGGACTCTGGATTGCCAATTTCATTTGGTTTGTCTGCTAATAAAATTGTATCTAAAGTAGCAACAGGAGAAGCTAAACCAAATAACCAATTACAAATAGACTCAGGTTTTGAAAAAGATTTTTTAGCACCTTTGTCCATTCGTAAAATACCATCGGTCGGAGAAAAGACATATCAAGTTTTAAGAGGTTTAGGAGTGGATAAAATTAGCGTCATCCAACAAATGCCATTAGAAATGATGATTAGCGCGTTAGGTAAAAATGGACGTACTATATGGAAGCGTGCTCATGGTATAGATAATCCACCTTTAGTACCATTTTATGAGCGCAAATCTCTATCTACAGAGCGTACTTTTGGAAAGGATACCATAGATATGGTTAAGCTTAGAACTACCATTTTTGCTATGGCAGAAAATTTAGCATTTCAATTACGTAAAGGAGATAAACTAGCAGGTACGTTAAGTGTTAAAATCAGATACTCAGATTTTAATACCTATTCTAAACAGGTTAAAATACCCTATTCTAGTGCAGACCATGTTATAATTCCTAAAGTTTTAGAATTGTTTGAAAAGCTTTATGAGCGTAGATTATTAATCCGATTAGTGGGTGTGAAAATTAGCGATATAGTAACAGGAAATTATCAAATTAATCTTTTTGATGATACCGAAGAAATGTTAAGTCTTTATAATGCAATGGATACAATAAGAAATAGATATGGGGATTTAAGTATTATGAGAGCCTCTGCAATGGGAGCTAAAACCATTGGTAGGTTTGATAATCCTTTTAATGGAGAACCACCAATTTTATTAGCACATCGTAACCAATAATGTATTTAAATTGTCATTCATATTATTCTTTGCGTTTTGGAACGTTTTCTGAAATCGATCTCTTGGATTTAGCTCAGACAAATGGACTAAATACAATTGCATTGACAGATATTAACAATACATCTGCTTGCTTAAATTTTGTACGTCACGCAAAAAAACGCAAAATTAAGGCAATAATTGGTATAGATTTTAGAATTGGTGCGCAACAAAACTATGTAGGCTTAGCAAAAAACAACGAAGGTTTTAAGCAATTAAACCAATTTTTGTCACAACATTCTGAAGAAAAAATGAAATTGCCTGATATTGCGCCAACTTTTGACGATGCTTTTATAATTTATCCTTTTGAAAAAATATTACAGCAAAATAAAAATACTTTTGCAAAAAATGAATTTGTTGGTGTATCAATCGCTGATTTGCGCAAGCTTAGATTTTCAAAATTAAAACATCAAAAAAGTAAAATTGTTTTATTACAGCAAGTAACAGTTAGAGATAAAAAAGATTTTAATGCTCACAGATTATTAAGAGCCATAGATAATAATACATTATTAAGTAAACTAGATAAATCAGAAGAGTGTAATCCTTCTGATAAAATGTTGTCTATAGACGAATTAAATACTGCTTTATCTGAATTTCCTTTTATTTTAGAAAACACAAAAGCTTTAATGCAGCAATGTGATATTAATTTTGGCTTTGGTGATGAAAGAGAGTCTCAAAACCAAAAACTATACACTGACTCGTTTGAAAATGATTGTTTGTTACTAGAAAAATTATGTGATCAAGGTTTGCCTAAACGCTATACTAACCCAACACCAAAAGTGTATGCACGTTTAAAAACAGAATTAGACACTATCAAGTCTATGCATTTTGTTTCCTTTTTCTTAATCAATCACGACATTGTGTCTTACGCTAAAAGCAAAGGTTATTTTCATGTTGGTAGAGGTAGTGGAGCAAATAGTATTGTAGCTTATATTATTGGAATTACAGATGTTGATCCAATCGAGTTAGACTTATATTTTGAGCGATTTATAAACCCATTCAGAGCATCTCCACCAGATTTTGACATTGATTTTTCTTGGAAAGATCGCGATGATGTGACAGATTATATTTTCAAAAGATTTAAGTATACAGCTTTATTAGCAACTTACAACACATTTAAGTATAGAGCAGTAGTTAGAGAGTTAGGAAAGGTGTTTGGTTTGCCAAAAGAAGAAATAGATAAGCTTAGTAAGAATAATTATCAGATCGCTAGCTTAGATGACATTTCAAAATTAGTTTTAAAATATGGTAAATTAATCGAAGGATTTCCAAACCATTTAAGTGTGCACTCCGCAGGAATATTAATATTAGATAAGCCAGTACATTGTTATTCCGCTACAGATTTACCTCCAAAAGGATTTTCTACTGTGCAATTTGATATGATTATTGCAGAAGATGTTGGTGTGTTCAAATTTGATATTTTAGGACAACGTGGTTTAGCAAAAATTAAGGAAGCACTTGAAATTATAGCAGAAAATAGACCAGAATTACCACCAATTGATATTACAAATGTAGAAGCTTTTAAAAAAGACCCTAAAATAAATAACCTACTAAAATCAGGAGGAGCAATTGGCGCTTATTATGTGGAGTCTCCAGCAATGAGAGGCTTAATGCAACAACTACAAACACAAGATTATTTAGGATTAGTCGCAGCAAGTTCTATTATCAGACCAGGTGTATCTGGTTCAGGAATGAAAGAAGAATTTATTAAAAGACATCGTCACCCAGAAAAGCGTAAAGAGTCACATCCAGTATTGTATAATATTATGCCAGAAACCTATGGTGTAATGGTGTATCAAGAAGATGTTTTGAAAGTAGCAAATCAGTTTGCAGATTTAACTTTAGGCGAAGCAGATGTACTTAGGAGAGGGATGAGTGGTAAGTTTAGATCTAGAAAAGAATTTGAAGCAGTCGAAGAAAAGTTTATTCATAATTGCAGAAATAAAGGGTATGCGGATGATTTAATTTTTGAAGTGTGGAATCAAATTAAAAGTTTTGCAGGTTATGCATTTGCAAAAGGACATTCAGCGTCTTATGCTGTAGAAAGTTACCAAAGTTTATATTTAAAATGTTATTTTCCATTAGAGTTTATGACTGCTGTGCTTAATAATGGCGGTGGTTTTTATAGTGCAGAACATTATTTTCATGAAGCCAGACAACAAGGTGCAACTGTTTGTTTGCCTTGTATAAACACAAGTGATCATCCAAATAAACTAATTGGTTCCTCAATTTATTTAGGTTTTGGTTATTTAAAAAAATTAGAAACATACACAGTAAAAAGAGTTTTAACAGAAAGGCAATTGCATGGTTATTTTAAATCGTTAGATGATTTTATTGATAGGGTTTTGATTAGTATTGAACAATTAACCATTTTAATAAGAATAGATGCTTTTAGATTTACTAATAAACCTAAAGTAAAATTACTTTGGGAAGCTATATTTAAATTGAATGCTAAAGGAAAAGAAAGCATGCAATCTAAATTATTTAACACAGAACATAAGCAATTTGTTTTACCTAAATTAGATAATAATTGGATTGAAAACGCTTATGACGAAATGGAGTTGATTGGTTTTCCTTTATGTAATTATTTTGATTTAGTTGATCAATCTATGGAAGCCGGACATTTAGCTTCTGAAATGAATCAGTTTATTGGTAGAAATATGCTTATTTATGGAAACCTAGTAACTACGCGTTATAATAAAACATCACAAGGTAAATTAATGAGGTTAAGTACTTTTGTAGACCGAAAAGGGGCTTATTTTGATGCTGTTCATTTTACTGATGTAGTCAATCAGTATCCAATTAATGGATTAGGTGTTTATGCATGTTACGGTAAAATAACAGATAGATTTGGATTTTATAGCATGAGTATTATTTGGAGCAAAAAACAAGCAATACTTAAAGATCCTAGAAATGAGTAATTTTAAAAAGTATTTAAATATACTAAACTCTTTGTTTCTATATCATAAAAAGGAGATTGTCCATGTTGATTTTTTTCTAAATTATTAATTGGCAAATAACGTTGCGTTATTAGTGACTTTAAATCTAATATGTCTTTTTTGGTAGCAGGTTTGTTTTCTGATGATGTAAGTAAAGCTTTTAAACCGTCTGCAAGTATGTTTCCAGCAGCAGCATTTCCAATTCCAATAGCACTAATGGATTCATTTTTGGTTTGTTGTGGAGTTGAAGTAGTGCTTATGTTTTTACTTTTTAGTTGAGAAGTGGTTAATGTATTAGGTACAACTTGTCTATAATGGTAAGCTTTAGAACGGCATGAGTTGCTACAGTATTTTTGTACACGTCTACGTGTTGGTTCAAACTCTTTATAACAATATTCACAAGTGTACAGTTTCATTTTTATGTAATTTAGCGTAAAACAAACGTTTATTTTACGCTAAATTACATGTTATTCCTGAATATTGAAAATCTGATTTAATATCGCTTTCTCAGCTTGTTGTTCAGAAACTAATATTTTCTGCTTTGGTTTTACTGTTTTATTAGGATTATATTCTTTAGTTTTTTCTAATAAATTATCAAAAAAATCATTACTACTAATAGGATATTCTTTTTTACTATTAAGTTCTGAGATTTCTTTAGTTACAGTTAAGTTTATATCAGACTTAATATTTTTAAAATTTGTTTTAATTAAATGTAATACATCTAGCCTGTCATTAGGCATTATTTTTTGATTAGGGTAAAATTGTTTTACAAAGTCTTCAAAATGTTTTCTATAAGAGTTGAATTGAATAGTGAAAATGCCCAATATTTTGTTATCTAAATTACGTATTTGAGACGTGTTATTTCTGATCCAATTAGCAACATATAAAGCGCCTTCAGCTTGTTCGTAATATTTGTCTAATAAGTAAGAGAACTCAATCTCTTTTAGTACGCTTTTCATTTGTATGAGATCAAAAATAATTTCTCTAAGATTAGTAATTTGTTTCATGAATTTATTGCCATCAGTATCAAGGTCGAACTCATAAATATTGATAGATTCACTAATAATTAATAATTTTTGATCAAAGACATTTTTCATTACAGTTTTACTTCGTTCTTCTAAAATATCTGATTCAAATAAAAAAATTGGCACATAAAATAATAAATTGCTCCAAGTTTTAAATGTCAATTCATTATAGTAATTATTTAAATCTAGTTTGCTCATTTATTCATTCGTATTTTTTAACATTTCAGAATAATCATTAGGTAACTCAGCATCAATATCTCGTAAGTATTTTTCTAAAGCGGACATACTTAAATGACCCGTAATTAACATTAATTTACTTTTAGCTTCAAAAGGTGACGACTCTTTAACTAAGGCTCTATACAATTTAGTAATGTATGTGTGTCTAAAACTATATAGTCCATAGTCTATACCTAAATCAAATTTTTGTTTTACACTTTTTTTAAATCTTTTAGAATAAAAATCTCTTCTATTGTTAAGTTTAGCTTCCCATTTACCTCCAATTTTATCACCTGCAAATAATAAGTCATCAGGATCAAATAGAGTAAGGTCAGGTAATTCTCTCCATAATAATTCAGGAATGATTTTAGTTTTTAAAGGACTGTTTTTAGCTTTAAATTGTATGGTTTTGTTAGCGATATTTATATTTTTTATTTGCAGTCGACAAACTTCTATAGGTCTTAATAAATTATAGGATATAAATTTTATAAAAAGTAAAAGTACTTTGTCATTTTCTTCTAAATGATTAAAAATAGCCTCTTGAGTTTCTTGCGTGTATGTTTTATTTCTGTTGGGTATCGTTTTTAAAGTCGGAATTTTTTTGACAAAGTTTGATTTAATAATTTCATTGTCTTCTAATACTTGAATAATACTACTTAATTCTGTTCTGTAATTATTTCTATTTCTAGCACTTGTGTTTTCTAAAATATTATTTAAAAATTCAAAAGTGATTTTTTTAGTTAATTCATCAATCGTTTTTAATGCTGGATAAGTTTTATTTAACCATTTTAAAAATACATCAATTCTGTTTTTATAACCTCTAAAGGTTGTTACACTAACTAATTGCTTTTTATAATTAAGCGCAAAACCAAAAGCTTCTTGAATATTTATTTTAGGAGTCTCAACCTTCTCTTTCAATTGTGGTGTTGAAGTTTCTTTAACTTCTTCGACATGCTTTATTTCAGTATTAACATAATTAAATGTTACTTCAGGTTTTTTTGTTTTCTTTTTTAAACTAGAATGTAATTGGCTATTATCCTCAAAAGGTGAATACCCTTGTTGTAAAAATTTAAGTAGTGTTTTTCTATATTGAGTTAAAACTTGTAGACGATCTTCTTTGGTTTTATATTTATTAGCATCACCATAAAAAGGAGTGACACGTTTTAATTTATCGGTTTGAGGATCTCTGTAAGAGAAATAAACGTACCATCGCTTAGATAAATCACCTTTGGCGTCGTAAATTTTTGGTGTTGAATATTGTTTTTTCTTTTTCAAATCGTATGCACTATCGTATTCACTTTCGTATGCAAATGTAATGATCTGTTTAAAATTAAGCATAAAAAAAACGGTTTAGAAGACTAAACCGTTTAAATACAGTGATTTAATTTGTAGCGAGAACGAGATTTGAACTCGTGACCTCCGGGTTATGAATCCGACGCTCTAACCAACTGAGCTACCTCGCCATAATTTTGAGAGTGCAAATATATAAAGAATATTGAATGTGGCAAATAAAATTTCAAATAAAAATTTTTATTTCAATTTTTTTCTAAACTTATTAATTAATGTATATATTGGACAAATAATAATAGACAAGAATACAATTAAATGGAAGATAAAATAAAGTACGAGATGGAATTTGTAGTACATGCTTCTCCATCATTACTATACCAATATATATCAACACCTTCTGGATTATCTGAATGGTTTGCAGATAATGTAAACTCTCGTGGAGAATTATTCAAATTTATTTGGGACGGTTCTGAAGAGCAGGCTAAATTAATTACGAAAAAATCTGGAGAACGTATTAAATTTAAGTGGTTGGTAGATGAAGATGATTCATATTACTTTGAAATAAAAATTCAAGTAGACGAAATAACTAAAGATGTTTCAATTATTATCACTGATTTTGCAGAGGAAGATGAGGTAGAAGAAGCAAAAATGCTTTGGACCAATCAAATCTCAGACTTAAAACAAGTGATAGGTTCTGCTTAAAAATACATTCAATTAAAGTATATTTGTCCCATTGAAAAATGGGACTTTTTTTATGATAAATTTTAACGGAACACTTCAAGATAATAACGTAGTAATATCTAACACAAATCGTGGTTACTCTTATGGTGATGGACTTTTTGAAACCATCAAAGCTGTACATGGTAAGCTATTGTTTTTTGAAGATCATTATTTTAGACTAATGGCTTCAATGCGTATTTTACGTATGAAAATACCAATGAGTTTTACAATGGAATTTTTTGAAGAAGAAATAAAAAACACCCTTGAAGCTAATGGTTTACTTAGTAAATCTGCAAGAGTTAAAATTCAAATCGATAGAGTAGAAGGTGGTTTATACTTACCAAAATCTGATGGTGTAAACTATATTATAGATGTTAACGCTTTAGATGAAGATTTTTACTTGCTAAATGAAAATAAATATGAAGTCGATTTATATAAAGATCATTACTTGTCACCAAGTTTGTTATCTACATTAAAGTCTAGTAATAAGGCTATTAATGTCATAGGTAGTATTTATGCTAAAGAAAACAGGCTAGATAACTGTTTACTGATTAACACTAATAAAAGTGTTGTAGAGGCTTTAAATGGAAACCTGTTTTTGGTCAAAGGACAAACCATAAAAACGCCACCATTATCTGATGGTTGTTTAAAAGGAATTTTAAGACAACAATTATTAGAAATTATCAAACTAATACCAGAATATACTTTAGAAGAAGCTTCAATATCTCCTTTTGAGTTACAAAAGGCAGATGAACTGTTTACAACTAACGTTATTAAAGGAATACAGCCAATTACTAAATACCGTAAAAAAGTCTTTACAAACGAAGTTGCTAAAATGCTACTACAAAAGTTAAATGTAAAAGTTAGATTAGGTTAGTTGTAACTTGGGTTTTCTGGAGCATTAGACCAAATAGAATAATCTTCACCAAGTTCAATCATTTTTTCTTTCCAAAAGGTTTCATAGCTTTTTTCAATGATATCCTTTTTGTAAGTATTTTCGGTAACAACCCATGCATTAGATTTTAATTCGGTCTCAAGTTGGTTACTATCCCAACCAGAGTATCCTAAAAAGAATTTAATGTCATTTGCTGTAATTTGATTATTTGCAATTAAATCTGCAACAATATTAAAATCTCCTCCCCAAAATATACCTAAAGATATTTCCACACTATTTGGTATTAGGTCAGGACGTTTGTGTATAAAGTAAAGATTGTCTTGTTCAACAGGTCCACCATTATAGACATCAAAAGAGGCATCTATTTGTGGTATCAAGTCGCTTATCGAGTAATTTAAAGGCTTATTTAAAATAAAACCAATAGCGCCTTCTTTATTATAATCTGTTAGAAGTACTATTGATCTATTAAATGATATATCTCCAATAATTGAAGGTTCAGCAATTAATAAGTCACCCTTTTTTGGTTTGGTTGTAGTCATTGTAAAAGGATTAGGTTATTTAAATGTAGTATTTTTTTGGTTAAAAAACAATTATTATCAATTATATCAAATAAAAAAAGCCTTCATATTGAAGGCTTTTTTGAAAATATTTTAAGCAAAGGTTTAGTTTACAGCGTTTGCTAAATCAGAACCAGCTTTAAACTTAACTACGTTTTTAGCTTTTATTTTGATAGTTTTTCCAGTCTGAGGATTTCTTCCGTCTCTAGCAGCTCTTTTAGATACTGACCAAGAACCAAATCCTACTAATGAAACTCTATTACCCTTTTGTAAAGATCCTTCAATTTCGATTAACGCACATTCTAAAGCTTTCTTTGCAGCTGCTTTAGTAATTCCTGCGTGTTCTGCCATAGCATCGATTAAATCTGTTTTGTTCATAATTTTAATTTTAATTATTAATAAATAGTTGATTAAACACTTTTTTGTTAAATCCTTTACAAATTTATACGGATTATGCTACTATGCAAGTAATAGCAAGGGAAAAGCACATATTTGTTAATAACTTTAGTTATTTGTTAATAAACAAGGTGTGTTTTTGTTAATTTATTGTAACATCAATGGTGATAAGGGTTTACAGCATTTTTGCTTGCTGGTCAAATTGGTAACCATTTAAAAGTGATTTGATATCCATGTTACGTTTTCCTGGTAATTTAATGTCTAATATGTTTATAAAACCCTCTTTTACAGCAACCTTAAGTGTGGACTTGTCACTTATAATTGTCCCAATATTAAGATTATGTGATTCTATTTGTTTATCGGCTTTATAAATCTTAACATCCAATTGGTCGTCATTGTTATGTAATTTACACCAAGCTGCAGGATATGGGCTTAATCCACGTATCTTATTATATATATTGTCTATAGTATCTGTAAAATCTATTTTACAGTTGTCTTTATTTAGTTTGTATGCAGTTTTACTTATTGAATCTTCTGGCTGTGGTGTAGTTTTGACCTCTCCAGTTTCAATTAATTTAATAGTTTCAATCACAAGACTACTACCAATATGCATTAATTTGTCATGAAGGCTTCCTGCGTTTTCATTTGGATTAATATCTAACTCCTGTTGTAAAATCATTTCACCAGTATCAATTTTTTCATCAATAAAAAAAGTAGATACGCCTGTTTTTGTTTCACCATTAATAATAGCCCAATTAATTGGTGCTGCACCACGATAATTAGGTAATAAAGAGGCATGAAGATTAAACGTTCCATGTTTAGGCATTGCCCATACAACTTTAGGTAACATCCTAAAGGCTACAATAATTTGTAAGTCGGCGTTTAAAGCTTTTAACTGTTCTAAAAAAGCTTCACTTTTAAGATTTGTAGGTTGTAAAATAGTAAGATCTTTTGATTTTGCAAATACTTTTACAGCAGATTCGTTTAGTTTACGTCCTCGTCCAGCAGGTCTGTCTGGTGCAGTAATCACACCAACGACATTATAGTTATGTTCTAAAATGGTTTTTAAAGTGGTCACCGCAAAATCTGGTGTTCCCATAAAAACAATTTTTAAGTCCTTTTTCATAAATGTTTTAATTTGTAACTATTAGTTTTTGTAATTTCAATAGTATTGTCTTCCAATAATATTTTTATTGTAGCTTTAATTTGTGCTTCTGTAAAAGGTAAAGCTGTAAATAAAGCTTTTGATGTTTTTGCACCAAATTCTAAATTGGTAATTATACCATGTTTTACTGTTTTAATGTCTGTTCTTGGTTTCGCTTTCGCGGAAATACAAACACTACAAATTCCGCATTTGTCAACGTCTTTTTCACCAAAATAGGTTAATAATTGAATGCTTTTGCAAATTTGGTCATTATTAACGTAATCTAAAACAGCTTTTACTTGTTTTTGTTTTAGTAAGTTTTGCTGTTTAATAATGGTAGCAACACGGTTTATTGTTTTTTCGTCTTCACGAGGTTCAATAAAAGTGATTTGAGCATCAGTTTTATTAATATTTAAGGTTATAATTTGATCTTTTTCTAACTGTGTCAAAACCGAAATTAGTTTTTGTTCTTGCACATTAGCTTTTTCGGCAATTAGGCTACTATTTATTTTGGTGCTATGTTCAAAAATCCCACCATAGGTTCTTAAAATAGATTTAGTAATAATTTCAAAATTTTTATGTGTTTCTAAATATCTAAATAGCGTATTGCTTGACACTGTAAACTGTACTTCAATACGTTTATTAAACTGTTTGCTTAAAGTTATAATACTTGTATTATTAAGTATGTTTAGTGTGTTGTAAGTCGTTACAGTGTTAAACTTATAGGTTTTACAAAAGTCATTAAAATTAAAATCAAAGGTTTGATAGGTGCCTTCACCATATGAGATTTGAAAATAACTACACAATTTACGGTATACCAATTTAGTGAAGTCCACAGTTGGTAATACATTTAAAAACTGTTTGTTTAATGCGTTATCATCATTTTTGTTTTTAAGTATAACAGCATAAGCCTTAGTCTCATCACGTCCTGCACGTCCAGCTTCTTGAAAATAGCTTTCAATACTATCCGGAAGGTTAATGTGTATAACGGTTTTAACATCAGACTTGTCAATACCCATTCCAAAAGCATTTGTAGCAACCATAACTTGTTTTTTACCTAAAAGCCAATCATTTAAATGTTGATCTTTAAGTGTATTATTCAAGCCACCATGATAATAAGTGCTAGTTATGTTTTTTTGTTCTAAATATTGAGTGATTTCAAGAGACAAGCGTCTGTTTCTAACATAAATTATGGATGGTTGTTTGTTTTTATTTAAGATAGCTTCAAGTCTAAAGTATTTGTCTTCTTCTTCAAAAACCATATAAGCTATGTTTGGTCTGTAAAAAGATTGCTTAAATACTTTAGGGCTAATAAAATCTAATTCGGTTTTAATATCCTCGATAACTTCGGGAGTAGCACTTGCTGTTAAAGCAATAACATTAACCGTAGGATGTAACTGACGTAAAATAGTTATGTTTTTGTAAGCAGGTCTAAAGTCATTTCCCCATTGACTAATACAATGGGCTTCATCTACAGCAATAAGGTTAACATTCATTTGTCTTATACGATCTTGAACTAATTCTTGTTGCAAGCGTTCTGGCGACAAATACAAAAACTTATAATTACCATAAATACAATTATCCAATAGAGTGTCTATATCTTTGCTGGATATTCCGCTAGTTAAAGCAATTGCTTTAACGCCTTTTTTTTGTAGCGCTTTAACCTGATCTTTCATTAAAGCGACTAAAGGCGAAATAACAATACATATTCCTTCTTTAGCTAAAGCAGGAACTTGGAAACACACACTTTTTCCTCCACCAGTTGGTAGTAAAGCAAAAGTGTCTTCATTAGCAATAACAGCATTAATAATATCTTCTTGAAGTGGTCTAAAGGCTGTAAATTTCCAATAACGTTCTAATATGTTAATTGGATGTTTCATTTACAAAGCTTTAACGACATCTAAAATATGTTGCGCTCTAGTTTCGATACTTCCAAAAGGTACATCTTGCAGATTGTAATCGTATTTTTGATACGTTTCTAATAGATTTTGGTGTATTATTTTGGCTTGTTCAAAACTTTCGTAACGTACAGCGTCACTTTTATATATTTCTTGCCAAGGTGCTAAAATAAAAACATAATCATAAGTGTTTTCTTGACATGACTTTACAAAGTTTTCTGGATAGTCTTCTTTTGCATATTCCATGTATGCCACAACGTCAGGTATACCTCTATCTAAAAACACAAACTCATTAGTGCTATTTGTAGCATCAATATATTGTTGCTCGCGACCTTTAAGTAACAACTCGCTAAATAATAAAGGTTGAGTTAAAAACATTTGATCAATGCCTTTTTCTCTAGCTTCCAGCGTTACTTGACGCGAAATCTCTTCGTAACATGTGTAACCACGTTTGTTTAACTCGTTAATAATTGCCGATTTTCCTGTACTTGGGCCTCCTGTAATGACTATCTTTTTTGCTTTCAATTGAAAAAAATTTATTGGTAAAAATCCGAAATAAATTCATTAAAAAAAAATCTAAACAAAATGGTATATTTGTTGCTTATTAAATAGCTATGAATAAGACACCAAATCCAGAAGAATTTTACGCAAAATTAAAAGAACAATTACAAGATACTGCGCTTTGGCCTAATGAGTATTTGTATAAATTTATAGTGTTATCTGATTTACAGAAAATAGCAGAAGTAGAAGCCATTTTTGATAACATGGGAGCAGTTATTAAAACTAAAGAATCTAGTAATGGTAAATACACCAGTGTATCTATTAACGTTAGAATGAAAAATCCTGATCACGTTATTGAAAAGTACCTTGAAGTTACAGAAAAAGTAGAAGGCGTGATAAGTCTTTAATTTTTTTTTGTATTTTGCACAAGCATTATAAAAACTTCGATGCACACTTATAAATTCTACACTTTTTTATTTTGATAGACGACATAGAGTATAACACAGAGCGTGAACATTTAATTATTCCAGAATATGGTCGCCATATTCAAAAAATGATTAATCATGCCAAAGCACAAGACACTAAAGAAGAGCGCAACAAATTAGCAAAATCAATAATTGCAGTAATGGGTAACATGCAACCACATTTGCGTGATGTACCAGATTTCCAGCACAAACTTTGGGATCAATTATTTATCATGTCTAATTTTGAGTTAGATGCTGATTCGCCATATGGAGCACCTTCTAAAGAAGAATTATCAGAACGACCTCAACCTTTAAAATACCCTCAGAATTTTCCTAAATATCGTTTTTATGGTAATAATATAAAAACAATGATTGATGTTGCAAAAACATGGGAAGAAGGTGAAATGAAAGAGGCTTTGACATATACTATTGCGAATCACATGAAAAAGTGCTTTTTAAATTGGAACAAAGACACTGTTGAAGATAAAGTGATTTTTGACCACTTATTTGAACTATCAAATGGTGAAATTAATCTTAAAAACTCTGAAGAAGATTTGACTGATTCTTCTAGATTAATGAAAGCATCAAGCGGAAAAAAATACTCCAATAACAATAATAAAAAAGGAGGTCACAAAAAAAATAATAATCAAAACCGAAACCGAAAAAGATACTAATCACATTTATGGGAACATTTAAAATTGAAGGTGGTCACCAACTAAAAGGAAACATACAACCTCAAGGTGCCAAAAATGAAGCATTACAAATATTATGTGCAGTTTTATTAACTCCAGAAAAAGTAACCATAAATAACATACCTGATATTATTGATATTAATAAGCTAATATCACTTTTAAGTAACTTAGGTGTTAAGGTTGAAAAATTATCAGAAAGTACATACTCTTTTCAAGCGGACGATTTAAATTTAGAATATTTAGAATCTGCTCAGTTTAAAAAAGAAGGTAGTTCTTTAAGAGGGTCTATTATGATTGTTGGACCTTTATTAGCACGTTTTGGTAAAGGGTACATTCCAAAACCTGGAGGTGATAAAATTGGACGTCGTCGTTTGGACACTCACTTTGAGGGTTTTATTAATTTAGGAGCAAAGTTTAGATATAATCGTGAAGATTATTTTTATGGTGTAGAAGCCGATAAATTAATTGGTACAGATATGCTTTTAGATGAAGCTTCTGTAACAGGAACAGCAAACATTGTAATGGCTGCTGTATTAGCAGAAGGTACAACAACTATATACAATGCAGCTTGTGAGCCTTATTTACAGCAACTATGTAAGATGCTGAATAGAATGGGAGCAAAAATTTCGGGAGTTGGATCTAATTTACTAACCATTGAAGGTGTTGATAGTTTAGGTGGTACAGAGCATACTATGCTACCTGATATGATTGAAATTGGTAGTTGGATAGGTTTAGCTGCTATGACAAAATCTGAACTTACAATTAAAAATGTAAGTTGGGATGATTTAGGACAAATACCAGATGTATTTAGAAAATTAGGTATTACTGTTGAGCGTAAAGGCGATGATATTTATATTCCTGCTCATAAAGATGGTTACCAAATACAAAATTATATTGATGGTTCTATTTTAACTATTGCAGATGCACCTTGGCCAGGATTTACTCCTGACTTATTAAGTATTGTTTTGGTTGTAGCTACACAAGCAAAAGGTGAAGTTTTAGTGCATCAAAAAATGTTTGAAAGTCGTTTGTTTTTTGTGGATAAATTAATTGACATGGGAGCAAAAATTATACTTTGCGATCCACACAGAGCCACAGTAATGGGACATGATTTTAAATCACAATTAAAGGCAACAACAATGGTATCTCCAGATATTAGAGCAGGTATATCGTTATTAATTGCTGCATTATCTGCAAAAGGGACTTCTACTATACACAACATCGAGCAAATTGATAGAGGTTATCAAAAAATTGTAGAACGTTTACAAGCTATTGGAGCCAAAATAGAACGTATAGAAGGAAATTAAAATTAAATAAAAAGACATAAAAAAAGCTTCAGTTTTGCTGAAGCTTTTTTTATGCATTATTTTTTCTATTGATCCATGTTATAAAAATACTGCTCGCTAGCAATTTTGCCATCTTTTACTTCATATACACAAACCTCTTCCATCTGTTGTCTTCCACCTTCTTTAAAGGTACAATCAAAGCTCATTTTTGCAGTAAAAAAGTTTCCTGCAACTATTGGTTCTCCAATCTCACTTGAATGAAGGTTTTCAACGTTCTCATACCATTGTTTACTTTTATTCCAAACGTTTTCTTTCCCAGAAACAATTTCTCCTGGCATTCCTGGCATTTCTCTGCTAACTACATTATCAGCGTAAAGTTCTGTAACGCAGTCTAAGTTTTTACCTTCTCTGCACATATTAGCCCATTTTTGAGCAACTTCTTGTGTGTTCATAATATTTAGTTGTTTGTTTTATTAAATATAGTAAAATTTTGATTTACAAAGTGTTAACTTAGTATTATTCTGGTGTTAAACAAAAAAGCATCCATTAAAACTTAATGGATGCTTTTATTTAAACTATATTTTATATTACGGATTAGTAGACCATAAAGCTGCACTTTTTAGCATAGCTCGTCTAGGTAATTTTAATCCAGCAACAACTAATTCTGCAAAATCTTCAGGCTGTAAGACACTATCCTCTGAGTCTTTATTAGCAATACCAAGATCTATAGACATGTCTGATGCTATTGTACTTGGTGTTAATGTACATACTCTAATATTGTTTTTACGGACTTCTTTCATTAAAGATTCTGACATACCAATAACTGCAAATTTTGAAGCAGAATAGGCAGATGTACTAGCGTTTCCGTTTAATCCTGCAGTTGATGATACGTTAATTATATCACCTTCATTTTTATTAATTAAAATAGGCAATACTTCTTTAGTAACATAATACATACCTAAAAGGTTAGTTTGTATAATTTTTGTCCATTGGCTAACTTCCATATCATTAAAAGTTCCAAAAGCAGCAATACCTGCATTATTAACTAAAATATCTACTGTGCCAAAAGTTTCAATAATTTTAGCAATACCAGTTTTAACTTCGTCATAATTACCAACATCAAAAATTGAATATGTGGCTTTCACTCCATAAGTTTCTAACTCAGTAACTGTCTCTTTTAGTGTGCTTTCTGTACGTCCAGTAATGGCTACGTCAATACCTTCTTTGGCAAATGCAATAGCTGTTGCTTTACCTAATCCTTTACCACCACCTGTGATTATTGCTTTTTTATTTTTTAAACTACTCATTGTATTTGTTTTATTGTGTCAAAATTAAACTAGTTTAAATGTACAGAAATCTAAAAACCGAAGCTAAGTTTTAATCAATGTTAACATATAATTAATATTAAGGTTAATTAAAAGTTTTGAGAAAAGTAAGCAATTAAAAATATCCAAGATAAGTATAGTGTAGTATAAAAGGTAGCATACATTAAAGAAAGACCTAAGTTGTTTTTTGTAGTTTTAGATTTAGAAAACACTAATTTTAAAGCTCTAAAAAAGACCCAATATAACATAGCTAAAAGGATAAAAATAGAAAACCAAAATATAGCTTCTATTAAAATTAAAAACAGAAAAAGTAAAACTGAAGTTACTATCCAGAATAAAAACGATACGACAATACCAATAATAACATCTTCGGTATCAATAGTTGGTACTTGTATATCTGGAAACGAACCTGCTGAAGATATATAATCTCCGGATTTAAGTGTTTTATTTTTTGGGTAATTATCTTTTAGTTTGACGCCAGTATAAAGTCCATATGTCATAAATAAGATTAATACTGTTCCAATAATTGATAATGATAAATATAGGTTTAAAGTTACAGATCTGTTATAATTAATCCCAGTAAGATATACCGTAAGTGTTGTTATTGTGATGACTATTAATGATACAATAAATACAGATTTACCTTTAAGATAGGCTTGTTTTGCTTTCAAGTATTGCTTTTTTTTATTACCATATTTTCCAAAAAGGCTTTTTGGTGCTTTTTTTAATTACTGATTTTTCAGTATTAGCTTTCAAGATATCAAAAATACGTGTATAATTATAATCTATATTATCAATTGTTTTTTGCCAATTAATGTCTAAAATAGCTATTCTGGTGTCTAAGCTGCCATTCCATTTTGTTTTAAAACCATTATCTTTTAAAACTTTAATAATGTTTTTAGCGACTTCTTGAGCCAGTTCATCATCCTGATTATAACTATCAAAAGCAATATATAGAGTTTTAAGATTGCTTATTGCTGTTTCTAAATCTTGAGTATGATAAAAACAATAGCCTTTTGAGGTAATGCCAAGGGATTTCAGTTCATTGATAATTTCATGACAATCAACTCTACCATCTTGTTTTGTGTAACCAGCCTTATGTAAAGACACAATATTTGCTGTATTGAGTTGGTCAAAAGCTTTAACAAGTCTATCAAAATCACTAGGTCTGTCCCAATTTAAACTGTGTGTGTAATGGTTGTTTAATCTTGTTTTAACTTGTGTTGTTAACCACTTTAAGTCCAAATCTTCTTCATCGTAAAACATATCACTAATATTTTCAATTAGATCTTTTTCATTTTCAAATCCAAAAAGAATGTCTTTTTCTAGTTGTTCTATAACTTCATTTTCAAGATTTTTATTCATAAAATTTAGGTTTAATATCTTATGTAAGATTAAATATAGGAAATAAAAAAAGAGGAATTTTACTTCCTCTTTAATATTGTTAAGCAACAGCTTCTTTATAAACTTTTAAGCAACGTTCTCTAGCTTCTTTATGATCTACTATAGGTTTGGGGTAAGTTAACTCTTGATAATCCGGAACCCATTGTTTTATGTATTCATGTTGTTTGTCAAATTTGTCAATTTGTGTTGTAGGATTAAATATTCTGAAATAAGGGGAGGCATCAACACCAGATCCAGCAACCCATTGCCAGTTTCCGACATTACTGGACATGTCATAATCATGAAGTTTTTCGGCAAAATAAGCTTCTCCCCAACGCCAATCAATTAATAGGTGTTTACATAAAAAACTTCCAACCAACATACGTACACGATTGTGCATAAAACCAGTTTTATTAAGTTGTCGCATACCAGCATCAACTAAAGGATAGCCTGTTTCGCCTTTACACCAAGCTTTAAATTCGGTTTCATTATTTCTCCATTCGATTCTATCATATTTAGCTTTAAAAGCATCTTTATGAGTGTCTGGAAAATGCCAAAGTATTTGCATAAAAAATTCTCTCCAAATTAATTCTTGCCAGAAAATTTCATTGTCTTCAGCAATAGCTTTTTTAACCATTTTACGTACACTTACAGTCCCGAAACGTAAATGAGGTCCTAGTTTAGAGGTCGCATCTTTAGCAGGAAAATTACGTTTGTCTTCATATTCTTGGATTAATGTTGGTGTTACATTGTAATCCTCAATGTTTTGTGATGCGCTTTTAAAACCAATGTCACTTAACGTCAGATTTGGTAGTCTTGTATGCTCAATTAAATTATCTAAATGACTATTGGTATAATAAATAGTTAAATCATGAGATTTAAAAGTTTCTTTCCATAACCGCATGTATGGTGTATAAACCACATAAGGTTTTCCGTCTTTTTTAACGACCTCATCCTTTTCAAAAATGACTTGATCTTTATACGTTTTAAAGCTAATGTTATTTTTATCTAATAATTGTTTTATGTTTTTGTCTCTTTTAGTCGCATAAGGTTCATAGTCACGATTAGTAAAAACAGTGTCAATCGTAAACTGTTCCATTATGGTTTTAAAAGCGTCTTCTGGTGTATCATAATATATTGCTAAACTACTATTATGTTCACTTTGCAATGTATCACGCATGGTTTGTAGAGTATCAAAAATAAAATTGACTCTAGCATCATCCTCAGGTAATTGCTCTAAAATATTTTTATCAAAAATAAAAATAGGCAATACAGGAAGGTCTGATTTTAAAGCATTAAAAAAACCAACATTATCATCCAATCTTAAATCGCGTCTAAACCAAAAAATATTTACTGTAGTTGCCATGTATTAATATTTACCAAAAAGTTGTTCTAATTTTTCTGTTCTATATTTAAAAATCTCTTCTAATTTTGGTTTAACCAAAATAGGATGTGCCAATTGACCTAAAATGCCTAACGGAATTTTGTAGTCTATAATGTCTTCCATTTCTACACCACCATCAATTTCTTTAATAAAATGTTTATGATGCCATAATGCATAAGGTCCAAAGCGTTGCTCGTCTACAAAATACTCGCCTTCTTTTATGTGTGTGATTTCAGTAACCCATTTTGTTTTAATGCCTAAAACAGGTGTAACAATGTATTGTATAATTTGTCCAGCAAACATTGGTCTATCTGCACCAGATAAGATATCAAAACTCATGTAATCAGGAGTAATTGCTTTTAAATTTTTAGGATCAGATAAAAAATCCCAAGCTTGAGCTTTTGTAATTGGTAAATTCTGTTTTTTATGTAATCTGTAAATTTTCATGATACTACTGTTTAATTATTTATAAGAATATAGGCATTAAGAGAAGTTGCAATTAGCATCCAAATCATGTATGGTAAAAGTAAATAGCTTCGTTTTTTTAAATCTTTCTTATAATTGAAAAAGAAGAAAAATATAAGCACTGTAAGTAAACTTATGATTATTAACCCAACCAAAACCGTATGCTGATTAAAAAATACGTAATTCCAGCTAACATTAAGTATAAATTGAATTACAAATAACAGTATTGGTAAATTAGTTTTTTTAGTGTTGAATAAATACGCAAGATATACCGAAAAACAGATCATTATTAGCGTCCAAGCTGCACCAAACACCCAACCTTGAGGTGTCCAAGGTGCTTGGTTTAAATTAATATACCAATCTGTTAATGGACCATTATTCATTAACCAACTGCCAATAGCTAATCCACTAAAGTTGATAATTAAAAATAATACTAAGGCTTTAAATATTTTCATTTTAGATACTTAGTTATCTTAGAACTATTTGGTTTTGTAGTAGAGTAGTAGTAGTCCAACCATTGTCCTTCTGGACTTACTAAATACTTTTGAAAGTTCCATTTAACTGTAGAGCTCTTTTTTCCATTTTTTTCCTTTTTAGTTAACCAACTGTATAAAGGATGTTGTTGTCTACCTTTTACTGCTATCTTTTCTGTTATTAAAAAAGAAACACCATAATTTACTTGACAAAATGACTCAATAGTATCGGCAGTTCCAGGTTCTTGGCTTCCAAATTGGTTACAAGGAACACCAATAATTTGCAACTTGTCTTTGTGCAGGTCATAAAGGTCTTGCAAGTCTTTATATTGTGGCGTAAAACCACACTTTGAAGCAACATTTACAAATAAAATATACTTGTCTTTAAACTGGTTCAAATCTATAGCTTTGTCTTGTAGGTTATTGATTTTAATATCGTAAATACTAGGTAGATTGTTATAGTCTATAGTTACTGAATTTTTGTTAAATAAGGTAGCAGCAAATGCTTTTAAAGGATTCATAAATAACTATATTTTAAAGCTTACTATCCCACAATCCATTTCAATTATTTGTCCTGATATTGAAGCTGATTTTTCTGAAGTTAAAAACTGAGCCATATCTGCTACCTCCTGTGGATTTAAAAACTTTTTAAGCGGATGTCTTTCCGTCATGTTTTCAATCATTTTATCATTACGAAGTAGTTTTGATGCTAAATCAGTATCTGTCACTGTTGGTGCAATAGCATTAATCCTAACTGTTGGCGCTAATTCTGCACCTACAGATTTTACTAAACCTTCAACAGCACTTTTAGAAGCAGCAACACTAGCATGAAAAGGCATACCTAATTTTGAAGCCACAGTACTAAATAATACTACAGATGGGTTTTGACCTTTTTTTAAAGGGTCGACATATTTTTGAATTGCTTTGACAGCACCAATAACATTAATTTCAAAATCCGCTCTAAAATCATCTAGTTTTAAACGACCAATAGGTTTTAAGTTTATGCTTCCTGGACAATAAATTAACGTGTCTACTTGATCAATCTCAGGTAAATTATCTGTTAAAATATCGCAAGAGTGATGTGCTAAGTTTTTATGACTAAAATCTGGAGCAGTACGACTAATGTTAGTGACTTTGTGAGTCTCTAAAAAAGTGTTAGTAATTGCTTTTCCTATGCCTTTACTACCACCAATAATGACTAAATGTTTCATAGCTTTTTTTTAAAATTAGGTATAAAAAAAGTGGTATTAATAAGATTGCTCTTATTAAATAATACCACTTAATATGTAATTTAATAGTTATCTACAACTTATGCAGCAGATGGTCTTCCTTTTAAACGCTTTTCAATTTTTTGTTTGATAGCGGTTAAATCTTTCATGATATCCATTAACTTAGGATCTTTGTTTTCTTTGTAAAGTTCATTTACTCCAAGGATTAAATCCTTAGCTTCTCTTGATGCAAGAATACGATCGCTAGTAGTGATAAATTTGTGCTTTCTTTCTGAAAATTCGATTGCTTTTTCTACGATACTCATAATGCTACTCTTTTAAATAATTTTGTAATTCGGCTATTTTTTCTGGTGTATTAAATTGTCCACCATAAAACGTCGTCACTGTTGCAGAAGATTCATCTTTAATACCTCGTGACGATACACATAAGTGTTTGGCATCAATAATTACCGCAACATCTTCTGTATTTAATGTTGCTTTTAGGTCTTCTGCTATTTGATTTGTTAACCGTTCTTGTACCTGAGGACGCTTAGCATAATACTGTACAATTCTGTTTAATTTTGATAAGCCTATAACTTTTCCTGAAGAAATATAAGCTACGTGAGCTTTACCTATAATGGGTACAAAGTGATGCTCGCAGTTGGAGTAGAAAGTGATATTTTTCTCCACCAACATTTGATTGTATTGGTATTTGTTGTCAAATAACGCAATTTTTGGTCTATTTTGAGGGTTTAATCCAGAAAATATTTCATCAACATACATTTTGGCAACTCGTTTTGGTGTTCCTTTTAACGAATCATCTGTTAAATCTAGTCCCAAAACATCCATTATTTCTTCAAAGAGAATAGCAATTCTTTCTTTTTTATCACTGTCCGAAAGCTTGAAAGCATCTGCTTTCATTGGTGTTTCAAGTCCAGTGTAAAGGTGATCGTCACCTATATCTTCATGATCAAAACCATTAAGGCTGTATTTGTCATGATCTACTACTGTGTTTTGTTTGTTCATTTTGTCTTTTTAATTGCTGTATTTGGTTTAACATGCCAAATCAAAGCAGGTTGTTTATTTATCTAACGTTTAGATATTTTGTTATGTGTAATCTGTTTTTGTCTAGAGCATTTAAAACGACCGTCTTCAAAAGGTCTTTTTTTACTATGTTTTGTGCTTCTACCTTGTACGCGTTGCCTCCACATTTTAAAGCTGCTCAATTTCATTTCACGACGCATTAATTCAATAACGTCTTGCTCTTTTAAACCAAATTGAAACTTGATAGCATCAAAAGTTGTACGATCTTCCCAAGCCATTTCAATTATTCTGTCGGTTTCTTCTATTGTAAATTCTTTTTTCATTTAAAATGGCGAAAAATTGTATTGTTCGTCAAATTTCACCTTTTCATTCATCAATTTATTAAAAAACTTCTTATTTTCTCTAAAAGTTTTGTTATTTCTGAAATGAATAAATTTTCCATTTGAATGTATACTAGATCCTTTGGTCTTATAAACTACTAATTTATAATACGGAATTGCCCAAGTAAAATTTTTTAATCCTTTGGTAATATGTATTAAAATACCTTTTGGTCTTAACTCTATATTACCATAATTAGTATCACTAACTGTATTCAAAATTGATGCCATATTTGGACTGACATCGTCCACAATCATTCTTTTAGATCCAATACCTTTCAATTTTATTATTTGTAAAAATGAAAATGGCTTACCAACTAAATTATCTATTAACTTGTTGTTATCTTTATTGTTATGTGTTGTGTTTAAAAGCAATTAATATGATGTTATTTTTTATATATATCAAATATATAAAATGTTTAACCTTTATTCTAATTAGTTAAACAAAAATTAACATATTATTTGTTTATACAATTATAACAGTTACTTATTGTTAGGTATTAGGCGTTTACGGTTGTTAAGAGTATGTCGTAATAGTATGCGTTTACTTTCTTTTTTTACTAAAGTATTGTCTTTCATGTTCCAAAGTGTATCACTAGCAAATTTTCTTGTTTGTTTTTCGTTTACTATTGGAAAAGGATAATCTCTTCCTAATTGAAAATCTGTTAGTTGCTGATCAAAATATGTCATTGTACTTGGGTCATGTACAAACGCAGTGTCCAAATTTGCTAATTCGGGTACCCATTGTTTAATAAACAAACCTTTAGGATCATGCTCTAAGCTGTTTTTTAATGGATTATAAATACGTAACATATTTATACCAGTTTCGCCAGCTTGCATTTGTATTTGTGGATAATGTATGCCTGGTTCAAAATCTAAGAATAGACTTGCTAGATGTTCGCTCATGTCTTGCCAAGGTTGCCATAAGTTATGTGTGAAAAATGAAACGACTAAAGCACGCATTCTAAAATTTAAATAGCCAGTTTCTTGTAAACATCGCATGCAAGCATCTACTAACGGAAAACCTGTTTGTCCAGTTTTCCAGGCTTCTTGATGTTTTAAATTAACGGGTTTGTTAAGTTGATGATAGCCTTTGTTTACACTTTTAAACTCCATTTGATGTTCCATTTCAAACTTTTGTATAAAGTGTGCTTGCCAACGTAGTCTAGATACAAATGCGTTTAAGTGTCTTTTGTGTGTTTTGTGTTTTACAACGTCTGATGCACCATTTATAACTTGTTTAATGGATAAATTTCCCCAAGCTATGTAAGGTGATAACCGACTGCAACCTGTTCTAGCATTTAAAGGTTTAGAAATATGATACATGTAATTATGGTAACGACCATTATAAAACGATTTCATGTATTTTAATCCTGTTGTTGTGCCTCCTTTTTGAAATATTTTTGAATATTTCGTTGTCACGGAAACAGTGTTTAGGTTGTCTTCAAGTGTTTCAATTTGATTGATGGTTAGTAGCTGGCTAGGTTTCGGTTGAAACTGAAACTCGGCTTGCATCATAAAATCATTCCATTGCTCGTACCAATTGTGCCTATTAGTTAGTCCACGTTGTACACCATTATTGTCGTTTTCTGTCCAAGTAATATTATGTTTGGCTAGAAATTCCGCGAAAGCGATATCACGATTAAAGGTTGATAAAATACCAGTTTCTTTATGAGAAAAGATTTGAGTAACTGTGTAGTGGTTTTGTATATGTTTAAGTAAGCTAATTATTGAGCTGTTAACTACTAAAATTTTAGAATTATAGGGTTGTAATTGTGTGTTTAAATCCTGTAAAGACTGTTTTACAAAATCCCAGTGACGTTGGCTGTAATGTTTGTCTTGCAATAAAAAATCCTCGAAAACATAGAGTAGGAGCGTGTGCTGACCTGAGTTTAAAGCATTAGTAATGGCTTCGTTATCTTGTAGTCGAAGGTCGCGTTTTAGCCATACGATGCTTAGGTTTTGTTTCATTTTTATTGATTTCTCTTTATGACTTCTCGATACAATTTGCTCGTACCTTACAAATCACTCGAAGTGACGTTGCGTGTCTATTTTATCTTTCTAATTCTGTTATTATTTATTTTTTTACGTAATCGTCACATCGCGTGATTTTTTGTTTTTCTCTAAAAATTGTATCATGATGATTTTTAAAAACTATCAGGATTTTCAATAATTTGTTGAGCTCTTTCTTTTAAGTTACTTACTTGTTTTGCATCCATTTTATCTAATAGGCTGTACATCATTTTCATCCTGAAATTATTGCCCAATTGTGGACGTTTATCGTCAAGAAAATTCCAATACAAACTATTAAAAGGACAGGCTTTGTCGCCTAATTTTTCTTTTTTATTATAATAACAAGAGTCACAATAATTACTCATTTTATTAATATAGCTTCCGCTAGAGACGTAAGGTTTGGTAGCTATTTTTCCGCCATCAGCAAACTGACTCATTCCTCTTGTGTTTGGTAATTGAACCCACTCTACAGCATCTACATAAATACCCAAATACCATGCGTCAACATCATCAGGATTAATTTGCGCTAATAAAGCAAAATTACCTGTTACCATTAACCGTTGGATATGGTGTGCGTAACCATTATCTAAACTATTGGTTATGGCTTGTTTTAGGCAATTCATTTTTGTATTTCCTGTCCAGAAAAAAGCTGGTAAAATATTAGTGTTTTCTAGATGGTTAAGTGTTTTGTATTCTGGCATTAAAGCCCAATACATGCCACGCATATATTCTCTCCAACCAATAATTTGTCTAATAAAACCTTCTACTTGGCTAATTGCTATGTCTTGACCATGTTTGCGCCAATAGTTTAATACTGTATCAACTACGTTTTTAGGAGAAATTATTTTAAGGTTAATTGCAAACGATAATCTAGAGTGAAATAAATAGACTTGGTCAGTGTGCATAGCATCTTGGTAGTCGCCAAAATGAATCAATAGTTCTTCGCAGAAATATTTTAATTGGTCCAAGGCTTGTTCTCGGTTTATAGGATAGCTAAACGTTTTTGTTTCAAATTTACCAATGGTTTTAACCTCTTGCTTGTTTAGCAAAGTAACGATATTATCTACCTTATTTTTATAATATTTATAACTTGGTATAGGATGCTCTCCTTTCCATTTATTACGGTTACTTTTATCGTAATTCCATTTGCCACCTTCAGGTTGGTCTGCAACCATTAGTATATCGTGTTTTTTACGCATGTCACGATAAAAGTTTTCCATTAAGTATTGTTTTTTACCTTTAAAAAACTGTTTTAAATCATGACGTTTGGTATAAAAATGCTCTGTTGAAACCGATTTAGTTTTAATGTCTAATGAGTTACTGAAATTTGATAATTGTTGATCCAAACGATACTCATCTGGTAATTGATACTCAAAGTTTGTAATGTTATATTGTTTTATTAAGTAGTTAAGATTACTTGTTAAATCTTGTGTATTGTTTTTATCGTCAAGCTTAAAATATATCACTTCAAACCCACTGTTTTTTAAGTGGTTTGCAAAATCACGCATAGCAGCAAAAAAGCCAATTACTTTTTGGATGTGGTGTTTAACGTAGTCGGTTTCTTGACGCATTTCAAATAAACAATACGTGATGTTGTCAGGATTATCTCTATACCAACTGTGTTTGCTGTTAAGTTGGTCGCCAAGTATTAGTCTTAGTGTTTTCAAATGGTAAGTGTGTGTTAATTAATGATTACAGCTTGAGTAAAATACAATAACTAAAACAGAGTATCCTGTAACCATAAGCGTTGGTATTTTCCATTAGCATCGTAACGTTGGGCTTGAAGCTTGACATTAAAAACACGATCTCTAGGATCGTTACCAACACCTGCTACGTATATCCAATTTCCGTAGTTGCTGTGTACATCATAATCTATAAGTAAACTTTCAAAATAACTAGCTCCAATGCGCCAATCCAGTTGTAAAGTTTTAGCAAAATAGCTAGCCACATTTTGACGACCACGATTACTCATCCAGCCTGTTTTTTTTAGTTCAATCATATTGGCATTTACAAAAGGTTCTGGTGTATTGCCATCAATCCATTGTTGTATTTTACTTGAGTTAGAAGACCAAGTGTATTGTTTTTGCAATATGCCTTCTAATTTAAATATATGGTTACCATGTTTTAAAGAGACGTATTTAAAATAATCACGCCAAATCAGTTCAAAAATTAACCAATACGTCGATTGATTTTTAAAATGAAGTTGCTCAAAGCGCATGACTTCAAAATAAATTTGCTTAGCAGATAAACTTCCATTAGCTAACCAAGGAGAAAACTTGCTGCTAAAATCTGTACCAATCAATCCGTTTCGCGTTTTTTTATAAAAGCCTAATTTTTTAGTTTTAAAAAAATAATTATTTAAACGCTTTAACGCTTCGGTTTGTCCTCCTTTAAACGGAAATGCATTGTTAGGTTGTGATGTAATGGACTCCAATCCTAAATCGTTTAAATCAGGAATAGTAGTGTTGTTGGTAATGTTTGTATTTTTCGCTTTCGCTGAAATTAGCTCAGTTAAAGGTCTGATCTTACAATGTTTTTCGCACTGTTTTCTAAATTGTGTAAATACATTTGGCAAAGCTTCCGTTTGAAACGGAATATCTTCTGGATGAAATAAAAATTGATCAAAATCATCATTAAATGTTACCGATTTTGAACAAGATGCTTTGACTTGGTTTATAACCGAAACTTCTTCTGAAGTCCATTCTTTCTGATAATAAACATCAGTAATAGTATAGTCTTTAATTAAATTTGAAATGGCACGTTCTGGAGTTTCCGTGTAAACGAATAAAGGAATATTTAATTTGTCTAATTGTATTTTTAAATCTTTTACGGTTTCAATTAAAAACTGAGCTCTAAAACGCTCTGTTTTTTTAAAACCATAAGTTGTAGTTGCAAAATCTCTTGGATCAAAACAGTAAATTGCCAGTACAGTTTCGCTATTATTTAAAGCTTTTGTTACCGAAATGTTATCGTGAGTTCTTAAATTATTTTTAAACCAAATTAGACTGGTTTTGTCTTGTTTGTTCTGCATTTTTGACTACAATATTTTACGTTCTCCCAATTCTTTTCCCATTTTTTTCTCCAACTAAATGGAAGCCCACAGGTTATACAGTTTTTAGATGGCAAATGTTGTTTTTTAACTCCTTTAGGCATTAGCTATTTTGTTAATCATACCTTTAAAAATAAAACCATGAAACGGTAAAACACTATACCAATACAATCTTCCTGCTAATCCACGAGGTCTAAATGTGGCACGTTGGTAGACTTTACCTTTTGCAACTTGAAACTCTAACCAAGCTTCTCCAGGTAATTTCATTTCGGCAAAAAGGATTAACCTTTTTTGGTCTTTATCTGCTAATAATACACGCCAAAAATCTAATGCATCACCAGTTTTAATATCTGTTTTATTAGTGCGTCCACGACGTAAACCAATACCACCAACAAGTTTGTCTAAAAAGCCTCTAATTTTCCATAAAAAAGTACCATAATACCAACCGTTTTCTCCACCAATAGCCCAAATTTTTTCCAGAGTACGTTGTTCGTCAAGGACCTTTTGCTCTTTGATGTCTTTAAAGCAACCATGTTTTGGTACTTTAAGGTATTTGGTTGAAGCTCGTTTTTTAAATCGACTATTAATTAGTGCATCTTTCCAGCTTGAGATAATCTCATTACCTTTAATTTTAGCAAAAGCATATTTTATGGCTTTTTTGTAGCTTACTGGTTGAATATCTAAAATAGAATTGATATTACTTTTTTGACCAATTATTTCTATTCCCATACTATTTACCAATGATGATGCTAGTTTGTATGATGTTGAGGTTACGAAATATAACCAATAACTAGATAATTTTGGTGTCATTACAGGAACCGTTAATATGTAACGTTTAAGCTTTCTAGCTTCAGCAAATTGTAATAGCATTTGCTTATAAGTCATTACTTCTGGTCCAAAAATATCGTGAGAGGTGTTATATAATTCGGTTTTACCTAAACCTTTAGTTAAAAAAGCTAATACATCTCTGACACCAATAGGTTGTGTTTTTGTGTTTAGCCATTTTGGAGCAATCATTACAGGTAGTTTTTCGACTAAATCTCTAATAATTTCAAAACTAGCGCTACCAGATCCAACAATTATACCTGCTTTAAAAACGGTTAAAGCATAATGCTTGGATTGTAAAGTAGTTTCGACATTTTTTCTGGATAATAAATGTTTAGATAGTTTAGTGTCGTTTGTAATTCCGCTTAAGTAAATAACTTGTTTAACATTAGTCTTTTCAATATAATTTTTGAAATTTACAGCACAATCCTCTTCCATTTTATGAAACTGATCTACAGAATTTGACATAGAATGTATCAAATAATAAGCTGCATCAATATCTTTAGGAATATTAGTAAGTGTTTCTGGTTTTAAGAAATCAGCCTCAACAATATGAAGATTGTCTTCTTCAGGATATTGACGTTCGGTTCTTAATTTTCCTCTTACTGCACAAACAACAGTGTGACCTTGCTCTAGTAGTAACGGAATAATGCGCTTACCAATGTAGCCTGTTGCTCCTGTTACTAATATTCTCATGGTTTTAATTTTATATGGTTTGTTGTTCTTGATGCAATTTTTATTCTTCAAAAGTTACTAGAACTGACGTTGTGTCTTTCTATAGTTTTTCTTTCGTTTTTGGTCTTTGGTATTCTAAACGTTTTTCAAGTTTTGGTATGGCATAACCATCTAAACCATTAATTGCAGCAATATTGGCTTTAGATAAATTTACAAAACCATCATCTTCCAATAGATCATCCTTAATATACACTCCGTTTATTTTACCTATAACAAGTATGGTGTTATTTGCTTTAATAACGTAGTCTTCAACAAAACTCATATCAAGTTGTAAAGGTGAATTCTTTACAAAAGGAGCAGGACAATCATCTTTATATTCTGCTTGTAAATTGGTTACATCAAATTCAGAAATAGTACTATCATATTTAGCTGAGGTATGATGCGCATCTTCAAAATTATTTAACTGGATAGGATTTATTGTGTATTTACCAGTCGTTTTAATATTATCATAGGTATTTCTAGTTACAGTTGTTGGTCTACAAAAAAAACCAAGCAAAGGTGGATTGCTGCCAACATGTGTTACAGAACTAAAAACTGCTACATTTTCTTGACCATCTGCAGATTTTGTACCAATTAAATTAGCGCTTTTAAACCCTGAGCAGCTATTTATTAAATTTATTTTAAATAAATGCTCAAGGTTATCGATGTCTTGTCTGCTAAAATATGCCATTTAAAGATTTTTGAAATTGTTGATTTTTATGTCTTTTGCTTTTAAATCAAACATTAAATTGTACAATCCAAAAAAGGTTCTGTTTATATAAATGAAATGCTTAGACCCTCTGTTTCCGTTCATTTTTTTAAGTTCAGTACTTTTACTGTAGCGTTGTCCCATTTCTGAAATAGCATTGAAAAATTCTGGATCAGAAAAATCAAAAGTTTCTTCATGAAATGGTTTAGTAAACAAGCTTAATAACTCATGAAACATTGCCGAGAAAAACGCTAGTTCTTCTTCAGAATCGTCTTTTCTTAATATTTCTAATTCGTACATTGTGTCTGTAAACAACGTTTTGTTGTTAATAACATTTGGCTTAGCAAGTTCAAAATAAGGAACGTAAAACTCTTCCGGAACAGTTTTCATGCAACCAAAATCTAAAGCAATTAAATCGCCTGATTTTGACACCAAAAAGTTTCCAGGATGAGGATCTGCATGTACTTTTTTAATAACATGCATTTGATACATGTAAAAGTCCCAAAGTGCCTGCCCCAAAATATTGGCTTTGTTTTGATCTGTATTGTAGGCAGTAAATTCTGATAAATGCTCACCTTCCATCCAATCCATTGTGATGATTCTTTCTGAAGATAAATCTTCATAATACTCAGGGAATTTAAGATTAGGTATGTGCTTGCAAGCCTCTACAATTGCTTTACTTTGTTGAACTTCTAGAATGTAATTAGTTTCTTCAACTAATTTATTTTCAACTTCTTGAAAGTATTTATCCGAGTCTTTACCTTTAATATTAAACATTTTAATAGCTATAGGTTTTACCAAAGCCAAATCTGTAGCAATGCTATCTGCAACACCTGGATATTGAATTTTCACAGCAAGTTTTTTCCCATCCTTTTCGGCTAAATGCACTTGGCCAATACTGGCAGCATTTACAGAATTAAGATTAAAGGTGTCGTAAATTTGGCTTGGTAGTTTCCCGAAATATTTTTTAAATGTTTTGCTAACTAAAGGAGCTGATAATGGCGGAACAGAAAATTGTGCTAAAGAAAACTTCTCCACGTAAGCTTGTGGTAAAATGCTTTTTTCCATGCTTAGCATTTGAGCAACTTTTAATGCACTTCCTTTAAGCTGTTTTAAACTATCATAAATGTCTTCAGCATTATTTTTGTTGAGTCTATCTTTAGCTTCAGCTTCAGTTTTGGTGATTTTGTCACCATAATATTTTATATAATTAACACCAACTTTTGCACCTGTAGTTACCAGTTTGGTCGCTCTAGATATTTTTGATGTTGGTATTTTGTCTATTGTTTTCAATAGTTTTAAATTTAAATGGGTTGATACTTAAAATAGTATCCTACAACACACTCTAATTATGAGTGTTATAATTAACTTGTTTTTACCTTTTCTTTAAAAATGAATTTCCCGAAGTCAATTAAACTTTTTAAAGGAGCAATGTTTAATACATCAAAGCTTGTGTTAACAGATTTTTCTATAAATATGTCTGTTTTTTCAAATGAAGCAGAAGTGTCATCCATCCAAAACTTTAAAGTTAATAGCAATTGAAGCCAAGCAGTTTCGGTTAAACCTTTGTCTTGTATTTTGTTTAATTGCTCTTGTTTAACATCAATTAATTCTATATCTAAATCTTTAATGTAATGTGTGAAACTTGTTTTTAGACCTGATAATACTTTATAATTTTTCAAGCTGTTTTTATGTTGATGTAATGCATAAATTACATAACTTCTGTTGGCTGTTAGGTTTTCAAAAAAAGTGAAGTAGAAGCTTAATAGTTTATTTCTTGGCTCAAAATTAGCATAATCCTCGCTTGCTTCAAGCGCTTTGTGTGTATTATCAAAAAAGGCTTGAAAGATACCTTTTTCGATAGCTTCAAAATTACCAAAGTGTTCATAAAACTTAGCTTCGTCAAAATTATTTTGCTTCGCAAAAGCATAAATACTTTTAGGTTTATGATTGTGTTCAAGGACGTAATCCATGTAAAATGAGATAATGTCGTTGGAGCTAATTGTCTTTTTTTTTGCCATCATATAAAATTTTGATGGCATAAAGATACAAAATGTTTAACGATATTTTAATATGGTTAAACAAAATTTAACAAGACTTTGTGTGACCTTCAATTTGAGAGGTGAATTTTTGATATAAAAAAACATCCTAAAGAAGCTTGCAAGAAGCTATTTTAGGATGCTAATGTAGATTTATATAAATAATATGTTTTATGCGATTGCTTTATTAAAAATGTATTTCATTTCAGTAGCAATTTGTGTAGATCGCTCTAGATATTTTTCATCTTGTAACTCTGTATTATCGTATGCTTTAGGATCTTCAAATGTAATTGGTATGCGTTTTTCTGCTCCAGCAATAAATGGACAGCCACCATCTGCTTGAGAGCACGTCATTATTGCAGCAAAATTAGAGGTTGGATTAAATGTATCGTCATATGTTTTAGAAAATCCTATAATTGGCAGGCTATTATCATCAAATTTAATACTGTAAACAGGATTGTTGCTTTCGGCAATTATTTTAATATCAAAGCCTGTTTTAGCCAATGTATCTGCTACTTTAGGAAACAATGCTGTAGCTTCTGTACCTCCAGAATAACAAGCCACTTGGTTAATCTTAAAATAGTCTGCCATGACTTGTGCCCAAATTTGAGATAAATGACTACGTCTTGAGTTGTGTGTACAAATAAAATTAATGTTTATGGGTTGTTTAGTCGCTTTTTTATCTTTAATAAAATCTATTAACGGTTGTAAAACAGCTTTACGTTGATCTGTTATAGTTTCAATAGTTAACGTGCTTATATAATCTTTGATTTTTGTGTTCATTTTAAATGAATTTTAGATACCAATAATTTTATTTCGTCTTTCTAATATGATGTTATCAAGCCAAACACCATTTAATTGTCCTATTTTTTCTTTGTAGCCAATTTGTCTAAAATTATTATTTGTGTGCAATTTTAAACTAGCTATGTTATTAAGCATTATACTGGCTTGTAAGCTCCAAATGTAAAAGTGTCAAGCCTACTTTTTTAAATGGTTTATTAACTTGTGTAGTTGTTTATGTTAACAACATCCAGATCCAGGCGCACAAGAGTTACCTTCTTGTATTTCAGAAAATTGTAATTTTTGTTTTGGCTCAGGTATACCACATTTGTCTTTAGCTAAACAGTCTGTTACTAATGACGTTAACTTAAATGTATTGTCTTGAAACTCTATTCCGAATTTTTGAATTGTTTGTTCGCCTTGAAATTCTACTTCAATATCTAAACCTTCTAGATTAAAAATGTTTTCAGATAATTGAATGATATTAACCAATTTTTCAGGATGTAATCTATGATCATAATCATCTGCATTCCATAACTGAAAATTCACCTTTTTTTCTTGTCTTACAGTACCACCACAGTCGATAAAATTTTTAGTTACTAGTCCCACTTCCGTGACATGAAAATGACTTGGTACTAAGCTACCATCAGGTAATGTAAATGAAATAGTGTCTAATTTTGATAAGTGTGTTTTAATTTCTGATAATGTCATAATTTGTGTTTTTATTATGATTAATATATTTGTATTAGCAACAAGTATTGCTGTTTAAATCGTTGTCCAAAAATCCGTTTAATATGGTTTTCATTGCAGTCCAATTGTCTGTGTCAATACAATAACAAACACTTGTACCTTCAATAGTACCCTGAATTAAACCTAATTTTTTTAATTCTTTTAAATGCTGAGAGATTGTAGGTTGTGCCAAACCTATTTCTTCCACTAAATCACCACAAACGCAAGTATTAATTTTAAATAAATGCTGAATGATTGCAACTCTTGCTGGATGTCCAAAAGCTTTTGCAAATAGAGCAATTTGATTTTGTGAATCTGAAAATTTTTCGGTTTTAACTAATCCCATTTTTCTTTTATTAATTTGTACATCGCAATATTACGATTAATATATTAATTAGAAAAATTGTCTGCTATTATTTTAAGGTTTTATTAACAAACAAGGTTGTAGTTATGCTTAATTTTACGTTAATAAAAAATCAAAATATAACCATGAAAAAATTATTTACATTAATTATGGTATTGACGGTATCTTTTGCTGTTAATGCTCAGATTGAAACGCCTCAACCTAGTCCGTTTCAAAAAATAGAACAAAAAGTTGGTCTTACAGATGTAACTTTAGAATATTCAAGACCATCTATGAGAGGTCGTGAAATATTTGGAAACCTAGTTCCTTTTGGAAAATTATGGAGAACAGGAGCAAATAATAATACAATAATTAACTTTGGTAGTGATGTAACAATAGGAGGAAAGGCCTTAAAAGCTGGTTCTTATGCTGTATTTACAATCCCTAACAAATCTAATTGGGATGTTATTTTTTATAGTGATACAAATAATTGGGGAACACCAAAGACATTAGACGAATCTAAAGTTGTTGCAAAAGTATCTGCAGAAGTTTATAACTTACCTATGGATATTGAAACGTTTACAATATCATTTGACGATTTAACTAATGATTCTGCAATGTTAGGTATCATGTGGGAAAAAGCATATGTTGCTGTTAAAATTGATGTAGCAACTGATAAAACTGTTACAGATGCTATTAATAAAACCATGAATGGACCTAGTGCTAACGATTATTATGCTTCTGCACGTTACTATTTAGAATCTGGTAAAGATATTAAGCAAGCGGTTACTTGGATGAACAAAGCTATTGATATGTCTAAAGATTCTCCTAAGTTTTGGTGGTTACGTCAACAGTCTTTAATTAACGCTAAAGCTGGCGATAAAAAAGGTGCAATTAAAGCTGCAAAGCAGTCTTTAGAGTTGGCAACTAAAGCAGGTAATGCTGATTATGTAAAAATGAATACAGACTCATTAAAAGAATGGGGAGGAATGTAATCTAAAGATTATAAAATATAAAAAGTGCAATCCATTGGGTTGCACTTTTTTTTTAATCTATTTCTTCAAGTTCAAAAATATCATGAACAGAAACGTTAAATACTTTAGATAATTTTAAAGCTAAAACTGTAGACGGTACGTATTTGTTTTTTTCCATAGCATTTATGGTTTGTCTACTAACGCCTATTTTATTTGCTAAATCTGCTTGTGTTAAATTATGAATAGCACGATGTACTTTAATTTTATTCGTCATAATTTCTAGATTTATATTTAAGAAAATTAAAACGTATTATAAAAAATAATAAAGGTGTAAACATGTTAAAAATTAAAACTTCAAAAAAGGTCATATTGTATACTAATACAATTGCAAACATTAAAACTATATAATTAAATATAATAGCCCAAACTAAAGATGTTTTTCTTAATTGAAAAATAAATTCATCTTCTATTTTCTCTTTACTAAATCCTACCATTAAACCACCAACAATAATTAGTATTGCAACAATTTCATCTAAAATACCATTTTCGATTATTTTAAAGAAACCATTGTTACTGTCAAATAAGCTATCAGAATTATACAAAACCAATACATTAGTTTGTAATAATTCACCATCTAAAATAGTTTTGTAAAATACAATTCCTGTTAGTAAGCCTAATATTAAAATTACCCATCCTATAACTTTATAGTTGTTTGATAAAAGATAATGTGTTTTCATGTCTAAATTTTTTTATGTTTCAACAAATGTAAAGTTTATTTTACATTTAGACAAGTTTATATGTCTTTTTGTAGTCTTAACAGTTTGATAATTTCAATTTTGAGCATAAAAAAACTGTAAAAATTAATTTACAGTTTTAAATTGTCGTACTTAAATAGCTAATTAACTATTCCTGTTTTTATTGATTTCATCTTGAAGTTGACGTCTAACTTTTTGTTCTCGTTCTAGCGCATTACGTCTGTGTTCTTCAAATTCGTTTTCTGTTTCTTCTAATTTTAACTTAGCTTCTTTAGTAACAGAATTACTGTTTTTAAATTTATAAATAAAGAAGAATAAAAATGCTAATAAACCACCAATAATAGACCAAAGTAAAGTATTGTAACCAGTTTTACTCATTTGTAAACCTAGTAAAGACATATTGTCTTTTTCAATATTGGTTTCTTTTAAGTCTGTTTTTGTATTTGATAAGTTACTTTTTAATTTGTCAATTTCTTGAGTTTGAGATAGTACTTTATTTTGAGTGTCTAATAATTCTTTTTTTAATGCGTTTACAGAGTCTAATGTGTGTGATTTTATTTTGGCAACCCACTCGTTTCTTATAACTTCAAAGGATTGTCCGCGTTGATCTCTCCAATTAGTAGACTTTTTAGTAAGGTATTCAAATTGATTTTCAAGCGTACCAGAGTCTAAAGATAGTGTGTCATCATCTTCATTAGTTTGTGCTTGTGTTGTAATAGTAAATGAAAATAAGAAGATAAAAACTGTTGCTAATAATAATTGTGTGTGGCGCATTGTATTGTATTTGTTGTCTTTCGCTTTGCGAAAATATAAAAAATAGGGTTTAAAAATAACAAAAAGCCTCACAAATGCGAGGCTTTTATATATACGACTGTAAATACTATTTAGATGTTAATAGTAAGTAAAACGTCTAACTTTAGCAATATATTTTGCTAACCTAATGACTTGATGACTGTAACCATACTCATTATCATACCAAACGTAAACGATTGCATTTTTACCATCTTTTCTAACTAAAGTAGCTTTACTATCATAAATAGAAGGCGCAGAGCTACCAATAATATCACTTGATACTAGCTCATCACTCATTTCGTATTTAATTTGCTCGACTAAATCACCTTCTAAAGCATACTTTTTAATAGTAGCATTTATACTGTCTAAAGATGTTTTAGTGCTAAGTTCTAAATTTAAAATAGCTAAAGATCCATTTGGTACTGGTACACGTATTGCGTTTGATGTTAATTTACCTTCAAAACTTGGTAATGCTTTTGAGACTGCTTGTCCAGCTCCAGTTTCGGTAATAACCATATTTAAAGCAGCAGCACGTCCACGTCTGTACTTTTTATGGAAATTATCTACTAAATTTTGATCATTAGTGTAAGCATGTATAGTTTCTAGGTGTCCACTTTTAACACCATAAGTATCTTCCATTGCTTTTAAAACAGGTGTAATAGCATTGGTTGTACATGATGCGGCAGAGAAAATATCTATTTTGTCAGGATCGTTTTGTAAATGGTTGACACCATAAACAATATTAGGTATTCCTTTTCCAGGTGCTGTTAATAAAACTTTGTCTGCTCCAGGAGAATTTTTTAAACGTGTTAAAGCTTCTTTATCTCTAAAGACACCAGTGTTATCAATAATTAAAGCGTTGTTAATACCATACTTTGTATAGTCAATATCTTCCGGTTGGTTGGCCGAGATAATTTTAACCGTTGTACCGTTAATAATTAAAGCTTCGTTTTTTAAATCTGTAGTTACAGTTCCAGAAAAATCACCATGTACAGAGTCATTACGTAATAATGCAGCACGTTTTTCTAAAACAGTAGCATCGACTTTACCACGTGTTACAATTGCACGTAAACGTAATTGACTACCTTTTCCAGTACGTGTCATTAACTCTCTTGCAACCAAACGTCCAATACGCCCAAAACCGTAAAGTACTACGTCTTTTGGTTTGATATCTTTAGTCTGACTAGCTCCTTTTAATTTAGTCGAAACAAATGCTAATGCATTGCTGTATTTTTTTTCTTCTAAATGATACTCGTAAGTTAATTTACCAATATCCAATTTAGCAGGTGGAACATCTAAAGTTTGAATAGCTTGTGCAATTTCAACCGAATCGAATATAGAGATTGGTTTTTGAACAAATTCTCCAGCATATTCATGAAGGTTTAAAATTTCGGAAACATTTCTATCAATTAACTGATTTCTAAAAATCACTAATTCTATAGATTTGTCATACCACAAATCGCTAACAATTTTAATAAATTCGACTGTAGCACGTCGTCTGTCTGCTTGAAACGCTAATTCGTTTTCGTAAGTTTCGTTAATGGACATTTTAAATTATTTAGTATGTGTTGTTAATTTAGACTTCTAAATTTTCGGCAAAAGTATAGATTTCAAACGATTTCGTAAAGTAAAAAGTGTAAAAAATAAAAAAGCTTTTATTATGATTGTTTATAATTTAGCATGTGTTTAAGTTGTACTTGAATTAGTTAGTTGTAATAAAGTTTTTTTTTCTTCGTTTATTAAATAGATTTCTAACCATAAGTCAAATAATTTATCAAACGATGATATTTATTATTAACTAACTAAATCAAAATACTATGAAACGCTTATTATTGTTTTTTTCCATTATTATAATTGTTAATTCTTGTACTAAATCAGATAATTCTGAAAATCTTATTAGTAAATCTGATGCTAATTTTTTCGCTTTAACAGTTGGTAATTCTTGGGTTTACAAAAATTACCAATATAACCTTGTTACAGAAACGTATGATGATACAGGCGTAATAGACTCGATAAGTATAGTTGGTGTACAAGATTTTTCAGGTGAAACCTATTACAAATTCAGAACATTAACAACAGGAAATGAAGATACAATTACTTTTTGTAACCCTAATGGTGAATCGTTCGAGTTTTTGAGAGAATTTGAAGGAAACTTAATAAATGAAGAAGGATCGATAAAATTTACAAATAGTGAAAATGAAGAGCGTTTATTACAAGAAAATGAATGGGGAAATGTTTATGAAACCCTTTTAGAAGGTATTACTGTCATAAGTGTTGAAGCAGGAGAGTTTGATTGTATAAAGTCTGAACGATACGCTAAAAATTTAGATAATGAGCAACTACCAGGTTTAGACCACTTTTATTACTCAAATGGGATTGGACTTATTTATGATACGTCATCATTTGTTTCTAAATCGATACCAACTATTATTAGACGTTTAGATTTCTATGAAGTTCAATAACTGTAAGTAAAATAAAAAAGCTCTTAATTTTTAAAATTAAGAGCTTTTTCTAGCAAAGCAATCATGGATTATCTTAGTCCATAACGATTGGTTTCTCCTTTTGAGTTTATAAGCTCAATACTTAACGGTTGATAGGTATCTCTATTGTTTAATATAGCTTCTACATCTTCAATACTATTAACTTTTTTGTTATTAATAGCAGTAATAATATTGCCTTCTTCTATACCTTCACTTCTTAAATATTGGCCATAACTACCGTTTACCCTCAAAATTTTTACACCATTATCCGTTTTATATTTTTTTAAATCTTCTGGTTTAGCCTCTTTAATAACACCTATAAATGGTAAAACAAAGGTGTTGTTTTTAAGTAATGTGACTTGTACATTTTTAAGTTGGTCATCACGAAGTAAAGTAATGTTTACAACATCATTTGGACGTTTAGAGTCTAAAAAACCTCTAAGATCACTAAATTTTCTGATTTTAATATTATCTATTTTCTTAATAATATCTCCACTTTTTATACCTGCAACTTCTGCACCTGTATCTTCCTCTACATCATCAACATAAAAACCTTCTGTTTCACCAATGCCCAGTTTTTCCGCGAAAGCGCTATTTAAAGAACCTCCAGAGACACCTAAAATTCCATTTTGGACATTACCAAACTCCATAATATCTTGCACTACCTTTTTAGCAATATTACTTGGTACAGCAAAAGAGTAACCAATATAAGATCCCGTTTGAGACGATATAGCAGTATTAATACCAATTAATTGACCAGCAGTATTAACTAAAGCACCACCAGAATTACCTGGGTTAACAGCAGCATCAGTCTGAATAAAAGACTGCGTGCTACGACCACTTAAATCTCTTGATTTAGCACTTATAATTCCTGCTGTTACTGTAGACGTAAGATTAAACGGATTTCCGACAGCCAAAACCCATTCGCCAATTTTAGCAGTATCACTATCGCCAAAAGTGGTGTATGGTAATTGCTCATCACTTTCTACTTTAAGTAAAGCAATGTCTGTTTTTGGATCTGTACCAACAATTTTGGCTTCTAATGTACGGTTATCATTAAGCGTAATGCTTAATTGTTCAGAGTCTTCAATAACATGATTATTAGTAATAATATAACCATCTGGCGATATTATAACTCCGCTTCCAGTACCTAACTGTCTTTTTTGTGGTACACGACCATAAAACAAGTCTTGTAAAGTGGGTTGTGCAGTATTTAAAGCCACGTTTTTAACGTGTACTACAGCATGCACAGTTTGATCTGCAGCAGTGGTAAAATCTATACCTTCAGCAGCAGCTAAAGTAGTGGTTGTTGTGTTGTAATTGGTAGGTAAAAATACAGGATTTTCCTGTGTTGTGGTATTTGCAATTTTCGATTCTTCTTTTTCAAGAAAGGTTTTGTATGTTCCTAGGGTAATTGCACCTCCTAATACCGAAACTAAAACCAAAGTTAACATCTTCTTCATAAAAAACTTAGTTTAGATTTATTAGATAACGATTAAAATTAATTAATTATTGAATGTCAATTTCAACTTTAACGACGTTTTAACAACTGAAAAAACTTATATTTGTCATTCAATTTAGTACACCAATGACATTAACTTTTTATAAATATCAAGGCACAGGTAACGACTTTGTCATGATTGATAATAGACAGCAAATTTTTGATAAAGACAACACCAAATTGGTCGCATTTTTATGTGATCGTAAATTTGGAATAGGAGCAGATGGTTTGATTTTATTAGAAAATCATCCAGAAGTTGACTTTAAAATGGTGTATTACAATGCAGACGGAAACCAAAGTACTATGTGTGGTAATGGAGGACGTTGTTTAGTCGCTTTCGCGGAATTTTTGCAAGTTGTTAAACATGAGACTACTTTTGAAGCCATTGATGGATTACATTATGCCAAAATCCAAGACAATTTAGTCCATTTACAAATGAAAGATGTAGAAAATATAGATACCTTTGATACACATCAATTTTTAGATACAGGATCACCACATCACGTTCAGTTTGTTAAAGATATTGCTAATTTTGATGTTAAAACCGAAGGTGCAAAAATTAGATACGGACAACCTTATAATCAAGCAGGAACCAACGTTAACTTTGTCCAGCAAGAAAATGAGGATACATTTACTGTTAGAACTTACGAAAGAGGAGTAGAGGACGAAACCTTATCCTGTGGTACAGGTGCAACTGCAGTTGCAATAGCTATGCATGATTCTGGAAAAAGTACAGCTTCACAATTAAATTTAAATGTACCAGGAGGACAATTAAAAGTATCTTTTAAAAAAGATAATGACACCTACAAAAAAGTCATGTTAATTGGACCAGCAACACAAGTTTTTAAAGGCACAATTACATGTTAACATTAACAGGTAAACATATATATTTACGTGCTTTAGAGCCCGAAGATTTAGCATTTATCCATACTATTGAAAATGACGAGTCTATTTGGCAAATAAGCAATACCATAACACCTTACTCTAAGTATCTAATAAAACAATATTTAGATAATGCTCATAAAGATATTTTTGAAGTTAAGCAATTACGTTTAGTCATTTGTAATAACAATCATGAAGCTTTAGGTATGATTGATGTCTTTGATTTTGATTATAAAAACAGAAGAGCAGGTATTGGTATTTTAATTAAACAAACGCAAGACAGAGCAAAAGGTTATGGTAAAGAAGCTGTACAATTGCTATGTAATTATTGCTTTAAGCATTTAGATTTACACCAATTATATTGTAATATTAGTGAAGATAATACTGCAAGCTTAGCCTTGTTTAAAAATCAGGGATTTAAAGAAATAGGTTTAAAAAAGGATTGGAATTTTTTAAACGGACAATACAAAAACGAATATTTATTTCAATTAATTAATACCAATGTATATTAAAAAAATTTTAGTAGCTATAGCATTAATTGGCTTAGTGGTAGCTGCCTATTTTGCCTACTTTATTTACGGAGCCATGTTTAAACAAAACACAGCTTTTAATAACGATCAAGCATTTATATATGTGCCAACTAATGCAAGTTATGATATGGTTAGAGCACAATTAGAACCATTATTAAAGGATATAGACAGTTTTGATGCTTTAGCCGAACGTAAAAAATACACTACTAATATTAAAGCTGGTCGTTTTGCAATTGATAAAAACATGAGCAATAATGATATTATAAACTCTATTAGAAGTAAAAACTTACCATTAAAATTAAGTTTTAATAATCAAGAGCGTATTCAAAATTTAGCTGGTCGTATTGCTCAACAAATAGAACCAGATAGCCTAAGTTTACTTCAAGCTATGACAGATAAAGCGTTTATGGATAAGCATAAGTTTACTAAGCAAACGGTTTTAAATATGTATGTGCCTAATAGCTATGAAGTGTTTTGGAATACTTCAGCTGAAGGGTTTAGAGATAAAATGTTAAAAGAATATTTCCGATTTTGGAATCCTTCTAGACAAGCCAAACGAAAAGCTTTAGATTTATCGGTTAACGAGGTTGTAACCATTGCATCTATAGTTCAAAAAGAAACTGCAAAAGTGGACGAAAGACCAAGAGTTGCAGGAGTTTACTTAAACCGAATCAAAAAAGGCATGCCTTTACAAGCGGATCCAACGGTTATATATTCAAAAAAATTAAAAGAAAACGATTTTGATCAAATCATAAAACGTGTATTATATAAAGATCTTGAAATAGATTCGCCTTACAACACTTATAAATACGCAAGTATTCCTCCAGGACCTATAACAATGCCAGATGTTTCTGCTATTGATGCAGTCTTGAATGCAGAAGATCATGACTACTTTTATTTTGTTGCTAATGTTAAAAACTTTGGTTACCATAAGTTTGCCAAAACACTTAGCCAACATAATGCAAATAAAAACGAATATGTACGTTGGATCAATAGCCAAGGTGTAAATAGATAATTGATTGATTAAATTTTTCACACTTGCTTTTTGTCTTTGTTTTATTTTTACTGCTGCAGCACAAACCAAAACAGCGTCTTTTTTTAAACCAAGTGATATATTACATACTAAAAGGCGTAAATCCGTTATAATAACAGAGGCTAGTATAGCCTCATTATCTATTATAGGTTTAAATACATTATGGTATTCTGACTATAAACGCTCTAAATTTCATACAACTAATGATAATTCTGAGTGGTTTAAAATGGATAAACTAGGTCATAGTTTTACTGCTTATCAATTAGGACGTTTTGGTGCTCAAACTTTAAATTGGAGTGGTGTTTCCAAAAAAAATCAATTGATTTATGGTGCAACTTTAGGTTTTTCTTTTTTAACTGCAGTCGAAATTTTAGATGGTTTTTCATCAGAATGGGGATTTTCTTGGGGAGATTTTACTGCTAATGCAGCAGGTTCAGGCTTGTTTATTGGACAAGAACTGTTATGGGGTGAGCAACGATTACAATTAAAGTATTCGTTTAGTCAAAGTCCATATGCAAATCAAAATCCAAATAAATTAGGGAATGGTTTATTAGAAGAAATTTTAAAAGATTATAATGGTCAAACCTATTGGCTAAGTGCTAATTTACAGTCATTTTATAAAGACAGTAAGATACCTAAATGGTTAAATTTAGCAGTTGGTTACGGAGTCGATGGATTACTATATGGCAATGAAAATTTACAGAATGTGAGTTTTCCTAATCAAAAAAGAACCAAACAATTCTATTTAAGCTTAGATATGGATTTAACAAAAATAAAGACTAATTCTGTCTTTTTTAAGCAGTTTTTTAACATAATTAATGTGATAAAAATACCTTTTCCAACACTTCAAATTAATAGTAAAGGTAAGCTAAAAGGACACTTAATTTACTTTTAACATAAGTTAACATATTGATTTTCAGTATTATTAAAATTGTTGTATATTTGCACGCTGAAATTTAAGTCTATAGATTATTAAAAAACAGACTTTTAAATCAATACAAATGAAAAAAAATATTGGAAAGTTATTATCCCTAGCATTTACAATATCAATTTTACTAATCGTTGTATTTTATAATACAACTGAAAATGTTAAATTAATAGATAAAATTGAAACTGACAAGGTTGACTTTGAAAATATAGAACACAAAGAGATTGCTTCTAATTTACAATCTTACCAGTTACCAGAGTTTAGTCCTGAATTAGGTAAAACTTTTACTGGTTTTAAAGAAGCCTTAGGTTTTAAAGAATCGCAAAATGATTACTTTAGAGTTAACCAATTTGGATATTTAGGTAAATATCAATTTGGAAAAGGTACATTAAGATTGATAGGTATTTATCATCCACAGTACTTTTTAAGCAATCCAGAATTACAAGAAAAAGCATTTATAGCTAATGCACAACGTAATAAATGGGTTTTAAGACGTGATATTAAACGTTTTAAAGGAAGTTATATCAATGGTATTAAAGTAACCGAATCTGGGATATTAGCTGCTGCGCATTTAGCAGGTCCAGGTAATGTGAAAAAATACTTAAGAAGTTACGGTCAAAATGGTTTTGCTGATGCTAATGGTACAACTATTAGACATTACTTAAAAAAGTTTTCTGGCTATGATACGTCTTTGATTAAAGCTTCAAAACGAGTAAAAGTAGAGTACGACAGAGCTTAAAAGCTAGGTTTATGAATTATAAATAGTGTTGGTCTTTTATGTAGGTCAACACTATTTTTTTTCCATTGACTGGCTGTTTTTGTTTTAATTAACTCAGTTGGCAAGGTAATGTCACAAGCGACGCATATTTCTGTACTATCACTTAAAGTGTTACATAAATCTTCCAAAAATTTATTATTTCTGTAAGGTGTTTCAATAAAAGATTGTGTTTGATTATGCTCAAAACTTAAACGTTCTAGACGTTTTATTTCAGATTTTCTTTCATTTTTATCAATTGGCAGATACCCATTAAAAGCAAAGCTTTGTCCATTCATCCCAGAAGCCATCATAGCTAATAGGATAGAGGATGGTCCAACTAAAGGTACAACTTGGATGTTGTTTTTATGGGCTAAACTAACAATGTCAGCTCCTGGATCAGCTATACCAGGACAACCAGCGTCAGATAATAATCCCATATTTTGTCCTTCTAAACAAGGTGTAATAAAATTTGGTAAATCTTGTGGCTCAGTATGTTTATTTAACTCAAAAATGGTAAGGCTTGATTGTTGTTTTTCTGGAGTAATACTTTTTATAAACTTTCGACCTGCTTTAGAGTTTTCTACAACAAATGTATCTAAACTGTCTACAATAGTCTTGACTTGAGCTGGTAATACTAAAAACGGATTAGAGTCTCCTAAGGTGTTTGGTATTAAGTATAATTTACCTTTAGTCATGGTCGTTTAAAGTATTTAATTAGGTGTTACTATTTAGAGTTGAGCTTATTTTTTGACAAGCATCATTTAATAAAGTATACACTTTTTCAAAACCATTGTTTCCTCCATAATAAGGATCAGGAACATCAAGGTTTTTATTAGGAAAGCTTTCGTTTAAAATTAGCTTTACTTTTGATTTGTCTGTTTCGTTTTCAGCTAAAGCTAAAATATTATCATAGTTTGAGTTATCCATAGCATAGATAATATCAAAATCTAAAAAATCTTGTTTTGTAAACTGTCTAGCACGTTGTTTGGTAATGTCTATATTGTGTTTTTGTGCAGTAGTAATAGATCTTGGATCTGGTTTATTACCAATATGATAACTACTTGTACCTGCTGAATCTACAATGTATGTATTGTCTAACTTTGATTTTAAGATACCTTCAGCTAGAGGAGAACGACAAATGTTTCCTAAGCATACCATTAAAATTTTAGTCATTTTGTAATATATTTATACTGTAAGCTTCTTAGTTAAATCCTCAACGTATTTTTTAAATTGCTTGTCTGTAGCTGATAAGTTGTCTACAGTTTTACAAGCGTGTAATACAGTTGCATGATCACGTTTACCAATTTGAGATCCAATACTAGCTAATGATGCCTTGGTTAGTTTTTTTGCAAAAAACATAGCCAATTGTCTAGCTTGAACAATGTGACGCTTTCTAGTTTTAGATTGTAGTGTGTCTACATCCATTTGGAAATAATCAGAGACTATTTTTTGAATGTAATCTATAGAAACTTCACGTTTAGTGTTTTTAACAAATTTTTCTACAACCTGTTTTGCTAACTCAATATTAACTTCTTTTTTATTGAAAGACGATTGGGCAATAAGCGATATAATAGCACCTTCAAGCTCTCTAATATTAGATTTAATGTTTTTAGCAACATAGTTGATAATATCTTCAGGCATCTCTACACCATCACGATATAATTTGTTTTTTAAAATAGAAACTCTGGTTTCAAAATCAGGTGTTTGTAACTCGGCTGAAAGTCCCCATTTAAATCTCGATAATAAACGTTGTTCAATATCTTGCATGTCCACAGGAGCTTTGTCACTAGTTAAAATAACTTGTTTTCCATTTTGGTGCAAGTGGTTAAAAATATGGAAAAACACATCTTGTGTTCCTGATTTTCCTGATAAAAATTGTACATCATCAATAACCAATACATCTATTAATTGATAAAAGTGTATAAAGTCATTACGGTTGTTCTTTTTTACAGAGTCTATATATTGTTGCGTAAATTTTTCAGCAGAAATATATAATACTGTTTTTTCAGGATATTTATCTTTTATATCTACACCAATAGCATGAGCTAAGTGTGTTTTACCTAATCCAACACCACCGAATATTAATAACGGATTAAAAGAAGTTCCTCCTGGTTTTGCAGATACAGCTAAACCAGCACTACGTGCTAAACGGTTAGAGTCACCTTCTAAAAAGTTATCAAAATTATAGTTAGGATTAAGCTGAGATTCTATTTTTACGTTTCTAATTCCTGGAATTATAAACGGATTTCGTAATTCGCGATTTTTGTTATTAAGTGGTACGTCTACATCCTGAGACTTTACAGCACTTCTATTAGAACTCGGAATTTTTTCTGTAAACGGTTGTTTGTTGCCATACGTGTTTTCCATTTTAATAATGTAAACCAGTTTGGCAGTATCGCCTAACTCTTTAGTTAAAGACACTTTTAACAATTTTACGTAATGCTCTTCTAGCCATTCGTAAAAAAATTTACTTGGGACCTGAATGCTTAAAGCATTATCTGCAAGTTTTACCGCTACAATAGGTTCAAACCATGTTTTGTAAGCTTGTGGTTGGATATTATCCTTTATAAAAAGTAGACAGTTATTCCAGACCGATTGCGCAGTTATACTCATGTTAATTTTAAAATATATTAAATGTTAGTTATTTTTGCCTGTATAGCGATTAAGACAACTTAGTTTCTAAGCGTGGCAAATATGTGAACAAAAAACGTAAAAAAAAAATGATTTACTATTGAATATTCAGTTTTTTTTCCTCATGTTAGTTTAGGCAATCAAGCTACAAAAAATAATTAGATAAATGAGTATAAAACAAGATGAAATTGAAATAAGAGTGCGATATTCTGAAACCGATCAAATGGGTGTCGTTCATCATGCGAATTACGCATTATATCTAGAATTAGCTAGAATTGAGTGGTTAAGAAAATTAGGGATTTCTTATAAAAAAATGGAAGAGGAAGGTGTTGGTTTACCAGTGGTATCTTTATCCGTAAATTATAAAATTCCTATCCTTTATGATGACGTAATTACGGTAAAAACCAAGCTGAAACAAATGCCTACAGCACTGGTAGAGTTTGAATATGAAATTGTTAATAAATCAGGTCAAATTTTAAGCACAGCAAGTGTGATTTTGGCATTTTTAAATATGAAAACAAAACGACCAACTAGACCTCCAAAATATTTTTTAGAAGCTTTAAAAAATTAATATTACAAAGTTTTGATGTCAACTTTGTAAATCGAGTCAAATATTGATTTTATAGATTCGGCCTCTTTTTTTCTAACCGAAATTGTTATTTCACAGTTTAATTCTAATTTTTGATTGATAATATTTAAGTTTTTTTCTTTAATAACCCTCATGACTTTGTTCATTAAATCATATTCGCAAGTAATTAAATAATCAATATTAATAGTACGCTCAATTATATTTGATGCTTCTAAGGCTAATTGTGCACCTGTGCGATAAGCATTAATTAAACCACCAACGCCAAGTTTAACACCTCCAAAATAGCGTACTACTACAATTAAAACGTTTGTAACTTCAAAAGATTGTATTTGACCATAAATAGGCATTCCAGCACTATTGCTAGGCTCACCATCATCATTAGCTCTGTAAGCAATGGTTTCGGTCCCGATTTGATAGGCATAACACCAATGTCTAGCCTGATGGTGTTGTTTTTTTAAATCCTCTAGATGCTGTTTAATTTCATCTTCTGTAGTGACAGGGTAGGCATAGCCAAAAAACTTAGAATTTTTGTCTTTAAATAAAACCTCTTCACTAGGTTTAGTAATAGTTTTATAAACGTCTGCTTCCATAAATTAAGCTAAAGTTACCAAAAGTATAGCAATTACAGCAACACCAATGCCTATCCAGTTTTTAAGCAATAAACGTTCTTTAAAAAATATTAAACCTAATAAGGTAGATAACATTACAATTGATACATTATTAACTGTAAATATTGTCGAACTTTCAAAGTTATCAGCATTTAATGCTTTAAGTAAAGTATAGATAGAGTAGTAGTTAACTATTCCTAAAATAAAACCAGATATTAAACTTTTAGGATCAAATGTAAATTGTTTTTGTATCGCTTTCGCGGAAAGCATGCCTATACCAATTAATCCTGCAATTAAAAAAATTGAGGCAGAGAAGATAGGAATACCATTTTCTGGCACAAAAGTAGTTTCGACATATTTTATTGTGGTATCTATAGTACCAGAGCCCAAAAATAGTAACAACGGAAGCCATAGGCTTTTAATCGAAAATTTTTCGTTGGATTTAGCTTTTAATGAGGCTAGATAAACAGCCACTAAAGCTAATAATATACCCAATGCTTTTTGTAAGCCTAAGTTTTCATTGTAAGCAAATAGTCCAAAAATAATAGGAATAACGACACTCATTTTACTTGCAACCGAAGCTACAGATAAGCCTAAGCGTTGCGCTGTTAATGCCATAACATTAAATATTGTAACAAATAAAAAACCTAAAAATATGGCTCCAAAAAACCATTTAGATTGTATTACATCTGTAACAACAATTGGTGCGTCATAACTTAATATTCCACAAGCAAATGCTGTAAAATAATTGAAGACAATAGTTTGTAAAGTGTTTATGTTTTGCTTTCCTACAACTTTAAAAATGACAAAAATTAGTGTCGATGCACAAATACTAAGAATTAGAAACATTAAAACAATTCTTTTTTAATAGTGAATAGATCTAGGATATCTTCGGTTTTTGGGTCGTTATTCCAAACATTAATTCCTAATTTACTTGCAGTTACTGTATTTTCTTTTGTATCGTCAATAAACAAGCATTCTTCAGGTTTTAATTTGTTTTCGTTTAAAACAAAATTAAAAATATCTGTATTTGGTTTACGTAACATGATTTGGTGTGATAAATAGAATTTATCAAAGCATGCTTTAAAATCTTCGTAAAACGGAATGTGTTTTTTAATACAATCTATATGCAACTCATTGGTGTTGCTTAATAGTATTAGTTTGTAATTTTTGTCTTTGGCTAATTGTTGTATAAATTCTAATCGTTTTGGCGGAAAATCACAAATAATATAATTCCAAGCATCAATTAATTCTTTTTTTGAAAGTTTTGGAAAGTTGTTTAAATAAAAATCTAAAAACTCGGTAGTATCCATTAAACCTTGTTCATAAAGTGCATTTATAGCAACAAGTTCTTCTGACAGTTCATTGATTTCAAAAAGCTCTAAGGCGTTTTTCATTGCACCTTCTTTATCAAGATTGATAAAGACATCTCCAAAATCGAATATAATTGTTTTGATCATTTACTTTAGTTTTAAACAAATGCAAATATCTTATTTTTATATTCAATCAGTCGTGTATTTTTGAGAATAGTTTGTTTAAGTGTTTTATTAATAGTTAATCTGAAAGTTTTTTTGGTAATTAATTTGTGATTGTTTTAATTTTCTATGCTTAGTATTAATTAATATATAGTTTATCTAAACTTAATTATCAACAGTTTAGCGGTAGCTGGAGAATTAATATTGCATTTTAAAATCTTTTATCTTTTCAAGATAATAACCTCGGCTATTTAATTGGTTTTAATCTACTAGAGTGTATGTATCCAATAAGGTTATCTGAGGTTATAACAATTTTCCATTTATTATTATTTCTAAAAATACATTGTACCATTTCACCATTATTGATTTTTTTAATGATATCAAAATTAGAATTAGGACCTTCTCTTAAATTAACAAAGCCATCAGTATCTTGTATAATTTTATTTTCGCCTTTTTGAATACCACATTTTTTTATGCTTTTAGAAATGTTTTTTGAATAAGATTCAGATTTTGTAAAAAAAGATATAGTGTTGATATCAATATCAATGTTCTCTTTTTCTAAATATTTTTTCAATTTTTCACAATCATTAATTATAGCCTTAGCATATATTTCTATATAATATTCAGAATCCGCTCCATCAACAAAATCATTTATAGAATCTAATGCTCTATAAAAATTATAGCTAGTTTTTTTATTATCAATATCTTTTTCAAGTTTGGTTAATAAATCAAATTTAGATAACCCAAAATAGGGATTTATAGTACTCTTTGCTTGGGAAGTCTTTTCTTCATTATCTTTAATTATGGTTATGCTCTTCTTAGAATAGTCAGTGCTTTTATTGTTTTTACAAGAAAAATTAAAACTAATTAATATTATCAGTGTAATAATTCGAAACATTTCTATATTTTTTTACCATGTTTAACACCTTTCTTTTCAATTTCAGTTCTATTAAGACTTAAGTTATCAAAGTCACTAGGCTCAAAATACTTTTGAGAAATAGTATCAAATTTCAATGTATTTGATACTTCTATCTTTCTAATTTCTTTTTTTGCATTAACTTCCAATTCTGTTATTTTCTTTTTCAATGTAATTACTGCATCATCAAAAACTCTAATACAACCACCTGTATTCCATAAATAAGGATTTGTTTCTCCTTCTTGTCTTCCTCCATGAATTTGTATTTCAGTTCTATTTCCATAACCTTCTCCTGACTCGTAGGTCATATCTAATCTTGGATTTGAACCATAAATAGTATCACTCCCATCATCCCTCCAATTTTCAAAGTGATAAGTTCCTGTAGGTGTATCTGCAAATTGTTGATTTCGTGCTCCTCCTATTGAAGAAGAATAACCTTGAGCTCTTACAACTGTCCTCCAATATTCTAAACCTGCACCATCTTTTAATATTAAAATTCCATAACCCATTTGTGATCTAGATGCCCATACATGAACATCTATATTCCAACCAGGTGTGACAGTAGGTGCAGTAATCAACTTCATATGTTCAACAAAAGCAATTGGATGGAAATGATAAATACTAGAACTATCAACAGGAAAAGTTCTTTTTTCTTCTGGTTTTTCTTTTCCGTTATAATGTTGGTCAGCTTCTGCTACATCACCATCAGTAATTTGATCCCAAAAACAAAGATTATTTATTTTTTCTTCTAACAAAACTTTTTTTGCATCACGTGCTTCTTCTAGTTTTATTTTTTTATCTCCTGTAGCTAAATTTACTCCTTTTTCGTATACTTTGTCTATTTCTGTGTTAAATAGAGCTGTATTATATCCAAAAGACTGCAGGTTTTTGATTGTTGCTTATTTGTTATTTTTATACAAATATTAGAGTTACTCTTTCGCTAGGAGAGGGATGAAGATTAAATATTATTTGCATGTATTTAAGAGACTTTAAAATTAAATATGCTTATGCTTCTTAAAACAAAAAAAGTATAGATATAAAACTGTGGTTTTATCATTTTTATGTAGGCAAAAGCAAGATGTCTGCACTAGTGTGAGGCTAGTGTGTTTATCTTGAAATACCATTACCAACTTTTTTAGCTTCTAACCATAGAGTTTTAAAGTTATTTAATTTGTAAAAATCATTTTTTTCAAATTCATTTGAATAAATATTATTTGTGTCGTAAAATTCAGCAAAAAAACCCATATAGGCGAAAGTATTTGACGTTTGATTTTGTATAAAGTGATAAATATTAGCTATAAGATAAGCTTGATTTTCAAAAGATAAATATTCAAACTCTTTGTTCTGTTTCATTAAAAAGTCAACGTAATTATTTAAGTCATCAATATATGAATCATTTTTTTTCATCTTGTCAAGAATAGAATTATGGAAAATAAAATTATTATTACAGTCTTTATGCCATAATAATCTGCCATATTCCTTGCCATTTGTCTTTCCATTAACGGTTTTGAACCTGAATTTTTCAATATACCAATTTGTAAGTCGATCATCATCTAAATATGAAAATCTAGAAATAAGATTTTTCATAAATATTTCGTCATTTTTAATCAACCATTCAAAGTGTTTTTTATCATCATTAAATAGATATTCGTTTCTAGCGATAAATAATTGTAAGTTTAAATCTCTATTACTTTTTAGATCTTCAATATCTTTCCACTTATATATTTCAACCGAAGTACCATCACTTGAAATTCTTTTATTATTAGATTTTTTTTCCTTTTCTGCTAGTTGAGGATGTTTTTTTTGGTAATCAATAATTTCAGGAATTGCATAGAGTTCAGTTATGAAATTAGCTTGTTTTATTATTTGAATCGAAAAAGGTTTAATATCTATGGAATTGTCATTGCGATAAAAAGAAATATTTCTGTCGCAAGGGTTAGAGAAATTTATAGTTAAATATTTTTTTTCTGATTTTGGCAGTATTGTTCTACCAAATATTTTTTGAATTTTTTCCTTAAATATATTCGTTGACACTGGATTTAAATTACTTTTTAGAAAAGGAATAATTACTTCTAAATCTTTACGGGAATATTCATAGTCAGATATATCATAGGATTCATCATATAATTGAGAATAACCAATATTTAATTGTTTTTCTAGTATTTCTTCAAAATTTGTTTTAGTGATTTGACTTTCAACTACAGGTAATTCTGATGTTGTTTCTAAGAAACTATTGTTTTCAGCTTTTTGAGCTTTATTAGTATTGCAAGAAATAACTATTAATATGATAGAAATAAATCTTAGTAAATTAAATGCCATGTTTTTTGAAATTATATTTAGAAATTAATTATGTGTTTGACTGTAAGATAAAACCTTCTTGATTCTACTTTTGACTACAGGAAGTTTTTTTAAATCTTCAGAAGGAATAAATCCTTTAGGTTTTACCACCCAAAAAACTTTCCCCTGTCCTTTAGCAACAGTTCCTCTCATACCAGACTTTAATCTAGAATTAACAGATATGGTTCTTTTTCCTGGCCCATCTCCTGGCCTACCGTCAGATTGATTTCCACCTAGATAAGAGAAACGAGTGCCATCAACAGATTGTCCAACAATTATTGCTACATGACTATTTGATGTAACCATTATTGCTCCTACAAACACATCTTCTTCTTCAGTTATCAACTCACCATTACTCCAACCAGTTTTATTAGAGTCTAAGTTTTTAGCCATTAAAGGTGGTAACCAATTGTAAGATGACGCATTTCCAGAAGGTGTTTTTAGGCTAGTATTTTTTGTTTGATGAAAACACCAGTTAACGAATGCAGCACACCAGTTTGTTTCATTAGTTCCATCAGGAAAACTACTTGTGTCAAAATATTCAAAAATTCTTTCTTTGAGTGGGGACTTAGTCATTCTAACACCGGTATGTGTATTATGTTCTGAAATTGCGTACTTCACCCATGGAGCTCCTTCAAGTTCAAAACTGTTTTGTACATCACTGATGCCACAGTTATTTGTACAGTCATTTAAATTAAGTTTACCTTTGCTATACCAATCTTGAATAGCTTTTGCTATTTCCCAAACGAAAGTTTTACCTCCCGTTTTACCATGACGTTCATAAATTTTTCCTTTACTATTCCTTTTAATTTCATCTTCTTCTTGGTGAAATGTAGGATTAAGATGATAGGCTTTCTTCTTGTCTCCGGATGATTCGTCATCAAAAACAATATGATTAGGTTCGTTGCCATAACCAACAGCAGCGGGCCATAATATGGCAAGATAAAAATCAGCTAAAGTATTTAATTGTCCTTTTTTTGGTTCCAAATAGTATTCTACATATTCTAACTGTTCTTCAGCACTTATTGTTTTTAAATAATCTGTAGTAAGATTAATACTTTTTCTATTACTTATGTCTTTTGCAGCAACATCACCGATTTGAATTAATCCAGTATAACCATATTTATTTTGAATAGATGGACTAAATGTACCTCCTGTTTCGAGAGCCATAGCAGTCATTAAATGATTAGGATTACATTCTAATCGTTTAGAGATTTCGACTACTTCTTTTCTAAACTGACAACTTACTTTATTACCCCATACTAAAGTTTCACAATTGCTTTCCCCATAAATAAGTTTCATATGATTAACAAAAGCAATAGGATGAAAATGTGAAACCTCATCTGTATTTGGCATGATACGTTCAGGTGGTTTTATTTCATTCTCTTCTGTAGTTGTGTTATTTTCTGCAGGGTTAGTTACAGGTTGTTGTTCTTTATTACTAGTTGTGTTATCATCAGCAGTCTTCTTTTTTTCATACTTTGCAGCTCTTAAATCGGTCCAAAAAGCTAAGTTTTCAACTTTTACTTTTAAACCTTCCAATTTTTCATCTTTGGCTTTGTGTAAGTCCTTATGTAACTCTTTATCATATAGTGTTTCAATTGCATAGTTATAAAACTCTGTTGCTTCTGCTTTTATTTCTTCAAAAATATATGACCATTCTATTTTATGCTTACAAACCATTTTTGAAACTTCGTCCTGTATTTCTAAAAACCGATAGGCATGTTCTAATTCAGCGTTAGTAATAACACTATCTTTTTTAATTACATCTATTTTATCCCAAAGTGTTTTTATAAAATGACTATCTGTACTAGGTTTACCTAATACATTTTGTATGTCATACATATATTCACTACCAGCATTAAAATGCTTGAAACCAAATTTATTTAAATTATAAGCACTAAAATAATCTTTTTCTTTAATATTAGTTATTTCTACCCAACCTGTTTCGGTATGAGGAGTATTTCCTTTAAAACTTTTAAAACTTAATTTACGGTATATTTTACTATCATGTTTAATATCCTTTATTATAGTAGGTCTTGCTTTAACTGCAGTAGCTTTTTCTAGTTCTTTATCAAGTATATCATTAGACTTTTCAGGTACTGCTAAATAACCTTTTTTTAAATTAGATAATACTTCTGTTTTATCTCCTGCTGCTACTTTGCGACATCCTTTAAAATGAGCTTTGTCTTTAAAGTTTAATTTTTTGTCGTGTTCTTTTTGTTTGTATAGTATTTTTTCTCTTACCTTATTGTTGTTTTTTTTCTTTGTAATACCACTTACATAATATAATTTAGCATCTAAGCCTAATAGTTTTCCGCCAAAAGCATTATTAACCTCATCAAAATGTTTAGGCTTTATGGTGTAGATAACTCCGTGATCAACCAAATGGCTGTAGTTAATGTCTGAGCTATATATTTTATCTTCTAAATCTTCTTCAGCAATTATATTGTCATTTTCATTTGGCAAAAGCCATTTAAGATTAGGACGATTATAGGTGATTTGTTCATATCTATTATCGTAGTTTGTAACATACTCGTTAAATGTAGGTGTACTAGCTATACTTTTTGGATCTAAGATTCTTTCAGGTATCATTTCAATAACTGCTTTTTCATCTAGGTGATTAATTTCTATCCAAAATTCTTTTGGGTTTTTAGTTTTTTCCTCTTTAGGGACAGGAGTATATTCTAAACTACGATATGCTTTTTTACCACTAGTAATTATTTCATTCTCTTTATTTTTCCTTGCTGTTGAACCTCTACCAGGCAAAGGTGTGCCATCTTTATAACATCGTTTATACCATTCTAGTCTAACATCGGCATTAGGTAGTTTGTTATTGAAGTAAGCATTTATTTTAGGAAATAACGTTTTGTCAACAATGGTATAATGAGCTCCACCAGAATCTGAATAAGACATGTTTTTGGAATCTCTCAAAAATGAAGTCTCAAAAACAGCTCTGACTGGTTTCTCTTTTGGTTTAGGAGGTATTTTTACTTTAGCGTAAATATCTTTAACATCTAAAACTTGTACTATAGTATCTTGTTTTAAATCGATATCAACTTCTATTCTCTTTTTAATTTTAGTACATTCTGGAAAGGATAAATATTTTTTATCTTCTTTGCTTCCAGCTCCATAACAATTATCTATAAAATCTTCAGCACCTTCTGCCATGAATACATCTACTTGGCAGGTGTTATACTCTTTTCTACCAGCAGCTCCATGTTCATAAGCTCCTGTAAAACCAATTAAGTCATTTGCTTTTATAGGAATATCACAAGCTGTAATATCATCTGCAATTATTTTACTCTCGTCTAGATAAACTTTTGTTTCAAAATCATTTTTATAACAATAACCTTTTTTGCCTTCTATTTGGTACCAATTTTTATCTTTTTTAGCTATAATTACAGGGTTTCCATTAGCTATTATGCCTTTTTGATTACTTTCTTTTGATGTTGATTCGTAAATTATAGCTCCTTCTTTATTTTTATCCGTTTCGGAAACGGATGATTGGTCTATAAACTCACCTTCATCTTCTGTAGTTGTTATTTGATAACTATTACCAAGGTCTTCAACCCTTTTTGTTTTATCTCTTTTAAAATTTGTACTTATATAAGCATCTTCATACACTTTTCCATTAGGGTCAGTATACTTTACTTTAGCCCAACTTCCTATTTTTTCTTCAATTCCTTCTTTTGTTACTTTTTCGACTAACGTTCCGTTAGGTATGACAACTCTTATAGTATACTTATAACTTTTTGTCCATTTTATTTTTCCTTTAACAGGAACTCTAGCATTTAAACCTTCAACTTTAGTAGTAGCACCTAATTTGTTATTTGCAATGACCTTAGTTTCTTCTTTTTGTAGAAATATGGGGATTTCTTCTTGTTTCTTTTTCTTTTTTAGCTCATCTAAACACATTAAATGATTATATAAACTATAAAACGTAACATATTTTTTCTCTATTTTTTCTACATCATTACCTTTATTGTCTTTTTCAACAGTAGTTCTTGAAAGAGGGATATCATGTTGCAATAACATGAATGAATTTGAGTAGTTAAACCCTTTTTTTTCTTTACAATTATCATTTTCAGAAGATGCCTCATTCTCCTTGGTACTTACCATGCTATTGGTCTCTTCTTCAAAAAGATATTGTTTTTTTAAACGATATCCAATAATTCTCCCATCAGCAATAGCTCTAATTTGTTTATTTGCTCCTTCTAAATGAATACCACCATGCCATGTGTTAAAGTTGGTTATTAGATATCGCCCAAAACTGTTTCTAAATTTCAAATCAGTTTTTTTACCATTTTTTTCAGGATAACTTACTTTCATAATACTTTTTTAAACGAATTAAATACTAAAGCCAAAATCATTTAAGAATCCTCTTTTGATTACTTCCTTTTTTAGCGCCTCTTGCTGTGCTATAGCCTCATTTAATTGACTTCTGCGACCTGTTATAGACGCCATAACTTTTAGTGTAGGATTAATTGTTGGAAATGGTATTTTATGAATAGGCATTACTGATGTGGTTGGGCTAACACCTGTGCCAATTAATACGGTTGGTTCGCCTTGAGTTATTTGTCCACCATGTGCAGTTAAGCTACCTACGGTTGCTGCAGGTTTTCCGCCAATTAAAACGGTGCCTTCACCCATAACTATTGTGTCTGGTGGTCCAATGCACGTGCATAAGTCACCCATTACTGCTGCAGATTTACCACCAATTAATACTGTTGGTACACCTGGTCCAACTACTGGTCCACCGACATGAGGTGGAGGAGGAGTTCCTGGGTTTAACATTGGGCATACATGCATGCTTCCTATTGTTGCTGCTGGTCCTGGCATAATTTTTAGGGTTTAATTTATTTTTACAATTGCTCCTGAAACTTCTGTCATTGCGCTACCTGATACTTTAGTTTGTGTACTATTAACTTCTGCAGAGGCCTGACCTTCTATAATTGCGTTTATACCTGTTATTGTAGCGTCACTTGAGGCTTCAATAGCTACGGAAGCATCACTATTAATTGTGGTGTCTGAAGTAGATTGTAATGCCAATGCGCTTTCTGAAATAATATTTGTGTCACCTTCTGATGAGGCATTAATATCGCCTTGAGCTTGAATATCAATATTTTCTTCAGCAATCATTTTAATGTTCTTGGCTTGAAACTCTATATTTTCGGCAGCAGTTATATATAATGATTTTGCTTGTGTGTCAAACGTTATGACACTACCTTCATTATCATAAATATTTATTTTTTCTTCACCATCGGTATCATTTAGCTCTATGGTGTGTCCACTTCTTGTACGTATAGCTTTTATGTCGTTATTACTGCTTTCAAAAGTACTAGCTTTATTGTTTCCGTTATATAAACTACCTAGCATGTATGGGTGTTCAGCATTTCCACCTTCAAAACCAATTAATACTTCTTCGTTAACTTCTGGTATAAAATGGAAACCTTTATCCACACCAGCATGTGGTGTTACTATACGTATCCAAGGTGTCATCTCACCAGTAATGGTTTGCCAAGGGAACTGTACTCTGATTCTACCTAAGCCTTCTGGATCAACATTTTCTAATACAATTGCTGTTTGTGTCTCACTTTTAGGAAATGCACTTATATTGGTATTTGGATAAGCATCAAACTCTGCTGTAATCGCTTCAAATTCATTTAAATAATTTCCGTTTTCAGAGTTAGAGTGTGTAACGCGTGTTACTCGGTAATTATTACCTTCAATTTTTATAATATTACCTAATTTGACTCCTGGATTGTCACTAACACCATTAAGCATGACTTGTTTGATTTCGATTGCTTTTTTTTGATGCTCAATACTAGTGTCTAAACGTTGTTTTGCTTGTGGATCGTTATAGTGGTTATGCCAAACTTTGGTTTCTTTATTAAAAATACTATTAGATTTATTGGTTACAAAACCATTATATCCATTAACTCCAGAGGTAATGTCTTTGGCGTCTTTTTCGTGTATTTCGTTTAATAAATAATCGTTAGCATAATATTTATAGTTGTGCGATTGTGGTAATAGTGATAAATGGTATTCTTTTAAATCAAAACCATAGATTAGTTCAAGCTCGTTGGTTTCTGGTGCACCAAAAATAAGTTGAGATCCATTATAATAAAACCACTCTGAGTGTTGCGCAGCAAGTCTGCTTATATAATTATAAGCACTTTCGTTATGTTGTACAGTATAATGTATAGATACGTTGTTTTGTGGTTGTACTACAACTTCTAATTGCGATTGATCATAATCTATTAACGTATTTTGTATAATTTCAGAAAGCTGTTTGTCACTGTGTGAGGCGTAATGTGGACCATCATCTGTTATAAAAGTAGGACTTTGTGCTACTACTTGTATAGTATCACCAGTACTAGTTTCATGACCTTTAATAGTTTTTACCTGTGTGACTATACCTTTAAATTCTAATTGTTGGTAATTGTCAATATCGTCTATTGGTGCTATTTGGATAGAAATAGTTTCGCCTAGATAGTTTTTAGTCGTTTCGCCTAAAGTCATTTCTAAATCTTCAAGTACATCCATTCTAAAATGTAAGACTAGATAATGGTGTGCATCAATTTGCTGATTAAGAGTTAGTTTTTTAAAAGCTGTAATTTCTTGACCATTTATAAAAATGGTAGTATTGCTTTGTAAAGCCATGATTTGGTTGTTGTTTGGCTGAATTTTAAACTATTTTTTAACAGTTTAAACATCAAGCTATTGTAAAAAAAACGATACTATCAAATAGACGTTTAATTACTAATAATCTTGTTGATAGTGGCTTAAAATTAGTTTTAAAATATATATTATCATAATTTAATTAAACAAAATTTAATTAAAAATGACGTTATAAATTAGAGTAGATGAATAGTTTATCGTCTAAAACCGAATGTTTTTCGATAAGTTTCCCTTTAAAATTAGGAGCTGACACGCCTTCAGAAAATAATATATCTCCTTTAAAAACTCTTGCTTCGTCCCAAAGGTTTTTATCAATAAAAGCTTGTAACGTTTTTGATCCGCCTTCAATTATCACAGAATTGATGTTATTTTTAAATAAATAATCACAGATAGCAGTAACGGATTGCTCTTTAAAAGTTAGGGTTTCTGCTTGAGTGTTAAAAATAGTATAGTCATTAGACAGTAAGTTGTTTTTGTCTAAAACGACACGTGTTGGGTTGCTTCCTGTCCAATCTCTAACCGTTAAGCTTGGATTGTCCATGATAACTGTGTTTGTACCAACTAAAATGGCTTGCTCTTCAGCTCTCCATTTATGGACTAGTTGCCTTGATATTGGATTGGTTATCCAAACGGGTTGTAATTGATATCTGTTTTTTGGAGCTATAAAACCATCAACGGATTCTGCCCATTTTAATATGATGTAAGGTCTTTTTTTATTGTGAAATGTAAAAAAACGCTTGTGATGTGCCTTGCATTCAGTTTCTAATACGCCAACTTTAACATTGCGTCCAGCATCTAATAATTTTTTAATGCCTTTTCCTGCTACCTCAGGATTATCATCTACACAACCAATAACAATGTTAGGTATCTGGTGATGGATAATTAAATCGCTACAAGGTGGAGTTTTTCCATAATGACTGCAAGGTTCAAGCGTAACATAAATGGTGGCTTGTTTTAAAAGCGATTTATTTATAACGCTGTTAATGGCATTAACTTCGGCATGATTACCTCCATATTTACTAGTATAACCTTCACCAATTATACGATTGTTTACTACAATTACACTACCAACCATTGGATTTGGACGTGTTTGTCCTAATCCATTTTTACCAATTTGTAAAGCGCGTTGTATGTAATATTGGTCTGTCAAATTATAGTTTGATTTTTACATCTTCTGTTCGGTCCACATTGTAAGTATGTGAGAAGCCTAAAATTTTATACTTAATTTCACCAAGGTATTGTACTTTCATTTTTTTGCTAAACAAACTACCTAATAAGCTACTTAAATTTTTATTACTAAGTAAACTATCTGTTGGGATTTTGGCTTGTAGTGGTATGCTAAATTCTTTTCTAGAAGGGACTTTAAAACTTTCACTTGTGACAGACGCAAGTTCGTTGTTATTAACAATAACCCTAATTCCATCTGTTTTTAATTGTCCACTAATGTGATTTGGGTTTAAGAAAAAAGCATCTGCAGTAAGTGTAATAAATTTAGAATTAGAGTGTGACACTTTAATATTTTCAACTTTAATAAATTCTGGTCTTTCGGTCACCTTGCAACTAAAAAAGCAGAACAGTATTGTTAATAAAATTAGTGTGTTTCTCATGGTTCTATTTTTAGATTTACCGTATCTTTCACCTTTAAATCAAGCACAAAAATAACATTTAAAAGTGAGTAATACTACTATTGAAATAAGAGAAATCCAACCACAGGATAATCCTCAAATAGAGGCAGTTATACGTGAGGTTTTTATCGAGTATAATTTACCTTTAGTTGGTACTGCTTATGAAGATGCTGAAACCCCTAAAATGTTTCAGGCTTATGCAGATCCAAAATCTGTGTATTATGTTGTTGTCGTTGATGGCAAAGTTGAAGGAGGAGGAGGTTTAAAACCTTTAAGAGGAATGGAAGAGGTGGTATTTGAAATACAAAAAATGTATTTTTCAAATCGCTTACGCGGAAAAGGCTTTGGTAAAAAGCTATTCTTAAAATGTTTAGAAAAAGGAAAGTCTTTAGGTTTTAAAAAGGCCTATTTAGAAACTATTCCTGTTTTAAAAGAAGCGATCCATATTTACGAAGCTAATGGTTTTAAGCATCTTGATGGACCTTTAGGTAGTACAGGACATTTTAGTTGTGGAATTTGGATGTCAAAAAACATATAAAGTAGATGTTGGTAAACGATTTAAAAGCGTTGTTTCATAATCAATTGGATGCCATTTATGGCAAGGATGAGGTGTTTACTTTTTTCTTTATGTTAACGGAAGCGTATAGTAATATTTCAAGATTAGATGTTGCTTTAGATATTAATTTAAGTATCACCAAAGCTGAGCAACAGCCTTTTTTTGATGCTTTAGAACAATTAAAACAACAGCTACCAATACAATATATAATAGGTGAGACCGAGTTTTTTGGACTGCCTTTTAAAGTCAATTCCAATACTTTAATTCCGCGTCCAGAAACCGAAGAATTGGTACAACTAATTTTAGATAGTTATAGTAATAGAGCTTCCGTAAATAACGCTTCAATTTTAGATGTTGGTACAGGTAGTGGTTGTATTGCTATTAGTTTGGCCAAAAACATACCTAAAAGTACTGTTCATGCGCTTGATGTTTCCGCGAAAGCGATACAAACCGCATCAGAAAACGCAATGTTAAACCAAGTAGATGTTAACTTTTTAGAAGCTAGTATTTTAGAGGATATGACTTGGGATAGTGTTTTTAAAGATTTAAAATTTGATACCATTGTATCCAATCCACCTTATGTAAGACAGCTTGAAAAACAAGCGATGTCTGCTAATGTGTTAGAAAACGAACCGCATTTAGCCTTATTTGTAGACGATGATAATCCTTTAATTTTTTATAAAGCCATTACAAATTTTGCATTACAATATTTAAAGCCTAAAGGCGAATTGTTTTTTGAAATAAATGAATATTTAGGTCAAGAAACAGTAGATTTATTAATCCATAGTGGTTTTGAAAACGTACAACTAAAACAAGATTTTTTTGGAAAAGACCGTATGGTTTTTGGAAGAAAAAAATAATACAATAAGCAGTTAACAATTGCTAATAGTCACATTATATGAGCATACAATTAAAAATAAACGCATTAAGAGAACAGTTAAGAGAACATAATTATAATTATTATGTTTTAGACAGTCCAACTATTAGCGATTATGATTTTGATATACAATTAAAAGAATTACAAGCTTTAGAAGAGGCTCATCCAGAGTTTTTTGACGCTACATCACCAACGTTACGTGTTGGAGGTGCTGTTACAAAAAACTTTAATACAGTGGTGCATAAACACAGGATGTATAGTTTAGATAATTCGTATTCTTTAGAAGATTTAAAAGATTGGGAAACGCGTATTAAAAAAATGGTGGATGGTCCAGTTGAATATGTTTGCGAGCTTAAATATGATGGAGCGTCTATTAACTTAACTTATCAAAATGGAACCTTGTTTAATGCAGTAACACGTGGAGATGGGATTCAAGGTGATGATGTTACAGCAAATATAAAAACCATTAATTCTGTGCCTTTACAATTAAAAGGAGAAGATGTGCCAGAGCAATTTGAAATTAGAGGAGAAATAGTATTGCCTTTTGATGGGTTTAATGCTATGAATGAAATACGAATTGCTAATGGAGAAGAACCTTATAAAAACCCACGTAACACAGCATCTGGTAGTTTAAAACTACAAGATAGTGCTGAGGTTGCAAAACGACCTTTAGATTGTTTATTATACGGTTTAGTTGGTGGAGCTTTTGATTATAAAACGCATTTTGAAAGCTTAGATAAAGCTCGTCAAATGGGGTTTAAAGTGCCTAATGAAGCTAAATTGTGTCAAAATATTGATCAAGTTTTTGAGTTTATTAATCATTGGGATGTTGCTAGACACGATTTACCGTATGAGACTGATGGAGTAGTGGTCAAGGTTAATAATTTACACCAGCAAGATGAGCTTGGTTTTACATCCAAAGCACCACGATGGGCTATGGCATATAAGTTTAAAGCAGAGCAGGTTAGTACTGTTTTAAATAGTATTTCCTATCAAGTTGGTCGCACAGGTGCAATTACACCTGTCGCTAATTTAGAACCTGTTGAACTTGCAGGAACAGTGGTAAAACGTGCTTCGTTACATAATGCAGATCAAATTGAAAAATTAGATATTAGAGAAGGTGATACGGTTTTTGTAGAAAAGGGAGGAGAAATTATACCAAAAATTATTGCTGTTAATTTAGCAGAAAGACCAAAACATTCAATGCCAACTAAATATATTATAGAATGTCCTGAGTGTCATACACCTTTACAAAGAGAAGTTGGAGAAGCGAAACATTTCTGTCCAAATTACAATGGTTGTAATCCTCAAATCATTGGACGTATTCAGCATTTTATTTCTAGAAAAGCAATGGATATTGATGGCTTAGGTGGAGAGACCGTTGCGCTTTTAGTTAATGCAGGATTAATTAAAAATTATGCAGATTTATACGAGTTAACCAAAGCACAAGTCTTACCTCTAGAACGCATGGCAGAAAAAAGTGCCGACAATTTAATTGCAGGTATTGAAGCTTCAAAGCAAATACCATTTGAACGTGTTTTATTTGCTTTAGGTATTAGGTTTGTTGGTGAAACGGTTGCAAAAACATTAGTTAAACATTATAAAACGATTGATGCATTGGCTTTTGCTTCGGTTTTAGATTTAGAACAAGTTAACGAGATTGGTATTAGAATAGCTGAAAGTGTTGTTGACTTTTTTGCTGATCCAGAAAACCAAGACATGATTAGTAGATTAAAATCTTATGGTTTACAATTAGAGATTTCGGCTGAAAAATTAGCAGGTCAAACCGACAAATTAAAAGGACAAGTTATAGTAGTTTCGGGTGTATTTCATTTGGTATCAAGAACTGAGCTTAAAAAACTGATAGAAGATAATGGTGGAAAGGTAAGTAGTTCAATTTCATCTAAAACTAGTTATATTGTAGCTGGAGATAATATGGGACCAAGCAAAAAAGAGAAAGCAGAGAAGCTGAAAGTAGAATTAATTTCTGAGCAGGATTTCTTACAAAAAATTCAGTAGTCGTTATATTAATCCGTTAAAAGGCGTTTATTTTCGTCTAATAACAAAATTAATGTATATTTGCTGCTCAAATCAAAATGATGAAGTTATCAAGGTTTAATGTTGTATCCATAATATTGGTTATACTTGTGCTGCTTGTTGCGGTTGGTAGGATATTTGTTTGTCCTACTTTATCAAATTATTCTTGGATAGCCATTTTTCCACTGTTTGTTTATTTGTACTACAGTCATGTAAAGGACAAAAATCATTTGTTTGGCTTTTTTCTTATAGCTTTTTCAATTGCAGAGTTTTTAAAAATAGTCTTTGACACTAGTAACGCTATGGCTTACTATTTTGCAAATATCTTAGTAATTATAGCCTACATTGCATTAATAATCTTTTTTGTTAAAGACATTAAATTGAAACCATTATTAAAAGAATTTAAAATACATATTATTGTATTGTTAGTGTTTAATGCTTACATTATATATGTATTAAATCAAATGATAATGCAAGATGAAGATATATATGTATATTCATTAGATTTTTTAATCGAGGTTACCTATAATGTATTAATATTACTAGTATTATCATTATCGTTAATACATTATTTATATCACGAGACTAAACCTGGTTTATTCCTGTTTTTAGCTAGTGTTTGTATTGTTTTTTCAGAAATGGTTCAGGTGGCTTATTTGTTTATTTCGTCTCAACAATTACTACAAGTTATATATTCTTCACTAATGGCAGTTGGATTTTATTTTTTATACGAGTATATCAAAATAAAAAACAATCCACCATTAAGATCACCACAAGCTTTAAGGCGTTAAACAATTATTGAGGTTCCTTCCGCTTTTTTAGTGTTATCAGATTCAAAATAAAAATCAATTTTACCAAGATTAATTCCGTAGCAACCAACTTGGTTTACTAATACATTTTTGCCATCAATATTTTGTGCAACTGTAGGTTTTGGTAAAAAAGTATGTGTGTGACCACCAATAATTAAGTCTATGTCTTTAGTGTTTTTGGCTAATTTAAGATCACTTATTTTGTCTGGATTTTTCTTGTAGTTATATCCTAAGTGAGACAAGCAAATAATTAAATCGCATTGTTCATCCTTTTTAAGGATTCTTGTCATTTCTTGCGCAGTTTCAATAGGATCTAAATAGTCTGTTTCTTTGTACATAGACTTATCAACAAGACCATCTAATTGTATTCCTAACCCAAATACACCTATTTTTAAACCTTCTTTTTTAAAGACTTGATAAGGCTTAACATGCGTATCCATAACAGTATTTTTAAAGTCGTAGTTTGCAGATACAAAACCAAATTTAGCATGTGGTAATTGTGCATATAAACCATCTATACCATTATCAAAATCATGATTACCAATTGTGGCTAAATCGTATTTTAAGCGACTCATTAGTTTAAATTCTAATTCTCCTCCATAATAATTAAAGTATGGTGTACCTTGAAAAATGTCACCAGCATCAAGTAATAAGGTATTAGGGTTTTCTTTTCTAATATTTTCAATTAAAGTAGCACGTCTAGCAACACCACCTTTGTTAGCATTTCGTCCATCTTCAGGACCAAAAGCATCAATGTGACTATGCACATCGTTAGTGTGTAAAATGGTGATTTTCTTAGTATTGGCGGTTGTTGCAAAAGATTGTAATCCATAACCACCAACTGTAATTAAAGCAGTAGCTGCTGTTGCTTGTTGTATAAAGTCTCTACGTTTCATGTTTAGTTATTTAGTTTGGATAAATCTATTGTCAATTACAGGGTTGATAGTGTCTACACTTTTAAAGTAGTCTATCATAGCGTTTCTTATTTTATAATCTAAAACATAAAGGCTATCATTGGTTTTAAAAAATCGCATTCTGTCACCACCATTATATAAATAGTCGTTAGTAGCAACATAATAGGTCTTATCCTTTTGGATAGGTTTATTGTTTAGTAAAGCTTCAGTAATAGCATAGTTTTTGTCTAAAGTTAATTGTAATCCACTAATTGGATGCGCACGTTTAGCTTGACTTAAATAGTGTGTTAAACTATCAATTTGTTGTCCTTTTAATGCAACAACAACAATACTGTTTTCAAAAGGCATGATCTGAAAAGCAGTTCTAGTCGTTACATTTCCTTTAGATATAATAGATCGTATACCACCATGATTTAGTAAAACCATATCTATATTATGACCAGTACGTTTGTTAAAAATTGGGTTACTTTGCGTCAATACAGCATCAGCCATTAAGTTACCAATAGCTGTGTTTAAGTCTCCATCATTTTTGCTATATGTTTCAGGAGCGTAAGACAATATAGCATTCATGTCTTTATTAACGCTTTCGCGGAAAGGTTTAATTATCGAGTCTATGCCTTTATCAATAGCAATAGTGTCCGTAATTGGGATCTGTTTTCCTTCAATTTTAGTTAAACTGAAAGTCTCTTGCTTACAGGATGCTAAAGACATAATAGCAAGCAAAAATAAAAGTGGTCTTAAATTCATATTTAAAGTTGAATAATTTAAAGTCAATATTTAGTTACAATCATTACATTTGTAACAAAGGAATAAAGATAGATGATTTTAAAAAGATTTATAGACAAATCTAATAAAAAGTATGTTAAGAAATCTGTACTAAACAGAGTAGTACAGCCTAATGACAACAAAATTAATAGCATTGGTGTACTGGTAGATAATAATGAGTTTACTGATATAGAGTGGATTAATAATTTAGCACAAAGCCTAAAAGTCAATCAAAATCAATTAAAAATTTTATCATATTTTAATCCTAAAAAAGAGGAAATTTCTGTCTTTACAAATACCTTTGCAAAAAAGGATTTGAGCAGGAATGGTCAATTTAAATCGCAAATAGCTAAGGATTTTGTAAATACATCTTTTGATTTGTTAATTAACTTGTATCAAACCAATGATTTAGCATTGCAAGTTGCAACAGCAGCTACAAATGCAACCCTAAAAGTTGGTTTAAATAACACTAATCCAGAATTAAACGATTTAATTATTAATGTAAATATTAATGATAAATCCGTTTTTAAAACCGAATTAATAAAATACCTAAACATATTAAATAAATTAAAGTAATGAATAACCCTTTTTTAGGCACAGGAGTAGCAATTGTAACACCTTTTAATGATGACTTAACGGTCGATTACAAAGCGCTAGAAAATATTGTAGAATATAACATTACCAATGGTACAGATTACATAGTAATAAGTGGTACAACAGGTGAAAGCGTTACAGTTACCAAACAAGAAAAAAAAGATATAGTTACAGCAATAATTAAATACAATAAAGGACGTGTACCTTTAGTTTTAGGTATTGGAGGTAATAATACAGTAGCGGTTGTGGAAGAGATTCAAAATACAGATTTGTCTGCTTTCGCAGGAATTTTATCCGTTGCTCCATATTACAGTAAACCAACACAAGAAGGATTTTACCAGCATTTTAAAGCAGTAGCAGAAGCTTGTCCAGTACCAGTTATACTTTATAACGTGCCTGGACGTACAGCAAAAAACATGTCTCCAGAGACGACGTTGCGTTTAGCAAAAGATTTTGACAATGTTGTGGCTGTAAAAGAAGCAGGAAACAATATGGGACAATATTTAGAGTTATTAAGAGATAAACCTGAGAATTTTTCAGTTATTTCAGGAGATGACGATTTAGCTTTAGGAGTTGTTTTAGCAGGAGGAGCAGGAGTAATATCTGTAATAGGTCAAGCTTTGCCAAAAGCATTTTCTACAATGATAAACCTAGGTTTAGAAGGTAAAGCAAAAGAAGCTTATGATTTGCATTTTAAAATGATGGACATTGTAAATTTAATTTTTGCTGAAAACAATCCAGCAGGAGTCAAAGCTGTGTTAAGCCAATTAAATTTATGTGCTACCACAGTTAGATTACCATTAGTTCCTGCAACAGATCAGTTACAAAATAGTATTGAGGCATTCCTTTCAAATTTTGATAAAAGTTAAATTATACTTAAACCTATATCAAACTTGATATCTTCAATTAATTTAGCAACTAAATTATATTTTTAAAATCCATTTAAATAGCGTATTTTTGCGCTTCGTTAAAATTTTATGAAGAATTTATTTTACATCTTAATTACATTTTTAGTTTTTACTTCTTGTAGTGATTATCAAAAGGCTTTAAAGTCTGAAGACGTTGCTGTTAAGTTTAAAATGGGAGAACAACTATATAATGAAGGAAAATTTAATAAAGCTAGTCGCTTATTTGAACAAATTTTACCAGCATATAGAGGTAAGCCTCAAGCAGAAAAATTAATGTTTTTAGATGCAGATTGCTATTTTCAAACAGGTCAAGAATACTTAGCAGGTTATAAGTTTGAGCGTTTTGCTTCATCATATCCTAAAAGTGAAAAGGTGGAAGAAGCCTATTACAAAAGTGCAATTAGTTATGCAGATTTAGCACCTGTATATTCTAAAGAACAACACGATACAAATCACGCATTAGAAAAATTACAATTATTCGCAAACCTGTATCCAACGTCAGAGCACATGCCAAAAATTAACGAATTGGTAAAAGATTTAGAATACAGACTAGAATTTAAAGCTTACAGTATTGCAAAACAATACAATCATATTTCTGACTTTAAAGCATCAATAAGTGCTTTTAATAACTTTATAGCAGATTTTCCTGGAACAACCTTACGTGAAAAAGCGTTGTTTTACAGATTTGATTCTGCTTATCAGTTAGCAATGAAAAGTGTAGAAAGTAAAAAAGAAGAAAGGTTAAATACAGCAATCACATATTATAATAGCTACAAAAAATCCAAAGGTGAATTAGAATTTTTGGAAGAAGCAGATAGTATGGCTGAAGATTTAAACGAACAATTACAACAATATAGTACCAAAAGCTAATATATATTATGGATTTAAAAAAAATCGACGCTCCGTTATCAACGACTACTTATAACAGAAATGCAATTGATGCTCCAACAAACAACATTTATGAAGCAATTTCAGTTATTTCTAGAAGAGCAGAGCAAATTAATTCTGAAATTAAAAAGGAATTAATTGAAAAGCTTGAAGAGTTTGCTACTTATAATGACAGTTTAGAAGAAATTTTTGAAAACAAAGAACAAATTGAAGTCTCTAAGTTTTACGAAAAATTACCTAAACCTCATGCTTTAGCAGTTCAAGAATGGTTAGATGACAAAATCTACCACAGAAATACAGAGCAAGATAAAAAAGACTAAAACTATGTCTATATTAAGTGGCAAAAACATACTATTAGGCGTCAGTGCTGGTATTGCTGCTTATAAGACTGCTACATTAGTCAGAGCATTTATAAAAGCAGGTGCCAACGTAAAAGTCGTTATGACACCTGCTTCTAAAGATTTTGTTACTCCGTTAACACTATCTACACTATCCAAAAACCCTGTGCATTCAACATTTACTAACGATGATGATGATAATGCTATGTGGAATAACCATGTAGAATTAGGACTTTGGGCAGATTATTTTGTTGTTGCTCCTGCAACAGCAAATACATTGTCAAAAATGGCAAATGGTACTTGTGACAATCTTTTATTAGCAACCTATTTATCGGCAAAATGTAAAGTGTATTTTGCACCAGCAATGGATTTGGATATGTATATCCATCCATCCTCAGTACATTCTTTTGAAACACTTAAAAGCTATGGTAATGTTATGATTCCTGCTACTTCAGGAGAATTAGCTAGTGGACTTGTTGGTCAAGGTCGTATGGCAGAACCAGAAGATATTGTTTCGTTTATAGAAAAAGATATCATTAACGGTTTGCCTTTAAAAAACAAAACCGTTTTAATAACAGCAGGACCAACCTATGAAGCTATAGATCCTGTAAGATTTATTGGTAATCATTCCTCTGGAAAAATGGGATTTGAAATTGCAAAAGCAGCTGCTAATTTAGGAGCTAATGTTGTTTTAATTTCTGGCCCAACGCATCAAACGGTTAATCATAACTTAATTAAAGTTATTCCTGTGGTAAGTGCACAACAAATGTATGATGCTGCTCACCTTCATTTTAATAAATCTGATATTGCTATATTGTCTGCTGCGGTTGCAGACTATAGACCAAAAAATATCGCGACTCAAAAAATAAAAAAGAAAACTTCAACGTTAACTTTAGAGTTAGAAAAAACAAAAGATATTTTAGCCTCATTAGGTCAAATTAAAACCAAGCAGTTTCTTGTAGGTTTTGCTTTAGAAACTAATAACGAGCTTGAACACGCAAAATTGAAGCTTAAAAAGAAGAATTTAGATTTAATTGTTTTAAATTCGTTAAACGATAAAGGTGCAGGATTTAAGTCTGATACAAATAAAGTAACTTTAATTAATAAAGACGAAGAAGCTACTGTTTACCAGTTAAAATCTAAAGCTGAAGTTGCTAAAGACCTTTTTAATACTATAATAAATACACTAAATGCGTAATTTTTTATTCTTATTTTTATTTTGTTTTAGTGTTTCAATCAACGCACAAGAGTTAAATGCTACTGTCGTTGTAAATGCACAGCAAACAGGTAATGAAAACTTACAGCAATTTAAAACACTTGAAAAGCAACTGAAAGAATTTATATCTAATACACAATGGACAGATATAAAGGTTAAACCTCAAGAGCGTATAGATTGTAATTTTGTAATAAATATTAGTGAGTACTCAGGTAACAACTATAAAGCAACATTGCAAATACAATCGTCAAGACCAGTTTTTGGTTCAAGTTATACAACTCCAGTATATAATATTAACGATAAAAATTTTACGTTTGAGTATATCGAGTTTCAAAACCTTATATATAATGAAACACAGTATGCCTCTAATTTAATATCTGTTTTAGCTTTTCATGTTAATATGATTTTAGGTATGGATGCAGAAACCTTTAAAAAACAAGGTGGTAGTAAGTATTTTGAGCAAGCACAAAACATTGTTAACTTTTCTCAACAAGAAAATTATGCAGGATGGAAGTTAGCAGATGGTTTGCAAAGTAGATTTGCGTTAATAGACAATTTATTATCACCAACTTTTAAAGAATTTAGAACCGTTTTATATGACTATCATAGACTTGGTTTGGATGCTATGAGTGATAATCAAAAAGAAGCTAAAAACAAAATAGCATCTAGTTTGTCTTATTTCAAGGATATGAATAGAAGACGTCCAAACTCGTATTTATTACGTGTGTTTTTTGATGCTAAAGCAGAAGAAATAGAACAAATTTTTTCTGATGGTCCAAGTGTTGATATTGCAGACTTAATAGAAACACTTAACAAAGTGGCGCCAATACATTCTTCTAAATGGAGAAATATAAAATTTTAGACTTAAATTATTTTCATTCTTAAAAAGCGAAAAACCAAAACTTTTCACTTTTTAATTTTTAACTTTTCACTTTAAGAATGCTTACAGGATTAACAATAAAAAACTACGCATTAATAGATCAACTTCAGGTTAACTTTAACGATGGTTTTACCATTATTACAGGTGAAACTGGAGCAGGAAAATCTATATTATTAGGAGGTCTTTCTTTAATTTTAGGTAAACGAGCTGATTTGTCAAGTTTACGTAACCCAGAAAATAAGTGTATTATTGAAGCTACTTTTGATATTTCAAAATATAAACTTAAAACCTTATTTAAAGAGCAAGATTTAGATTACGAAACGCAGACAATAATTAGACGTGAAATTTTACCTTCAGGAAAATCTAGAGCCTTCGTAAACGATTCGCCTGTAAATTTATCTAGTCTTCAAGCATTAGGAGAACAGTTAATAGATATACATTCTCAGCATGAAACCATGCAATTGATAAATGATGCTTTTCAATTTCAGGTGATTGATGCTTTAGCAAAAACAGACACTAATTTGTTGACTTATGCTACTTACTTAAAACAACATAAAGTTTTAAAAAAGGAATTAAAACAATTATTACAATTTCAAGCCGAAGCGACTAAAGAGCACGATTACAATTCGTTTTTATTAAACGAATTGGTAATAGCTAACCTAAAAGAAGATGAGTTAGAAACTTTAGAAGAAGAATATGAATTATTAAGTAATGTAGAAAATATTCAGCTTAAGTTAGAGGAAGTCAATGCACTGTTAAATGAAGAACAAACAGGTGTTTTAACGTCTTTAAGAGAGGTTAAAACAGCATTACAAAAATTAGCAACAATATCCTCTAGCTACCAAGGTATTCTTGACAGAGTAACAAGTAGTTTGATTGATTTAGACGATGTTTTAGTAGATATTGAACGATTTGAAGGGAATTTAGATGCAGACCCTAATAGGTTAGAAGTGGTTAGTGGTAAACTAACGACACTAAATAATTTGTTGCAAAAACATCTAGTAAAGACAGTAGCAGAATTAATAATTATTAGAGACAATTTATCTAAAAAAGTTGAAGCTACAGAAAATGCAGATCAAGATATTTTAGCTAAAGAAAATGAAATTGCTGCATTAGAAAAGATTTTAAATATTGAAGCCAAACAAATTACTGATAAACGTAATAAGGCAATTCCAGAATTAAAAAAGCAATTAGAAGCTATTCTAAGTCAATTAGGTATGCCAAATGCCCAATTTGATATTAGTTTGCAAGCTTCTGATACGTATCTAAATAATGGTAAGGATAATTTAAACTTCTTGTTTTCTGCAAATAAAGGAGGTCAATTTAATATTCTTAAAAAAGCTGCCTCAGGTGGTGAGCTGTCTAGAATCATGTTGGCCATAAAATCTATTTTATCTAAATACGTCAAATTACCAACTATTATGTTTGACGAGATTGATACAGGTGTATCTGGAGAAATCTCTAATAAAATGGCTGATATAATGTCACAAATGAGTACTAAAATGCAAGTTTTTAGTATTACACATTTACCTCAAATAGCAGCAAAAGGGAATACACATTACAAAGTGTATAAAAAAGATGTTAATGAGGTAACAACAACTAATCTTATTAAGTTAAATCATGATGGTCGTGTTGTTGAACTTGCACAAATGTTAGGCGGAAGTCAACTATCAGATTCGGCAATTGCACATGCCAAACAATTATTAAATTAGAGGCTTAATTTCCGTGAAAGCGAAATAAAAACATATTAAATACTATCTTTGAAAGATATTAAAATAAACTAACAACTTAACTGATAAACTATAAGTTATGTCATACAATTTATTAAAAGGAAAAAGAGGAATTATATTTGGAGCATTAGACGAAAACTCTATTGCTTGGAAAACTGCCGAACGTGTTCATGAAGAAGGAGGTACGTTTGTTTTAACCAATGCACCAGTTGCAATGCGTATGGGACAAATAAATGCTTTAGCAGAAAAAACTGGATCACAGATTATACCTGCAGATGCAACAAGTGAAGAAGATTTACAAAATCTTGTTGAAAAATCTATGGAGATTTTAGGAGGTAAAATAGACTTTGTCTTACATTCTATTGGTATGTCAATTAATGTTAGAAAAGGTAAACATTATACAGATCAAAATTATGCTTGGACGCAAAAAGGTACAGACGTATCAGCAATGTCTTTTCATAAAACAATGCAGACTTTATATAAACAAGATGCAATGAATGAATGGGGAAGTATCGTAGCTTTAACATATATGGCTGCACAACGTGTCTTTCCTGATTATAACGATATGGCAGATAATAAAGCTTATTTAGAAAGTATTGCTCGTAGTTTTGGTTACTTTTTTGGAAGAGATAAAAAAGTACGTGTAAATACAATTTCACAATCACCAACACCAACTACTGCAGGTAGTGGAGTTAAAGGTTTTGATGGGTTTATCGCTTACGCGGAAAAAATGTCTCCTTTAGGTAATGCAACTGCTTTAGATTGTGCTAACTACACTGTGTCATTATTTAGTGACTTAACTAAGCGTGTGACGTTACAAAACTTATTCCACGATGGAGGTTTTAGTAACATGGGAGTAAGTGATGCGGTTATGAATGCATTTGTAGAAGGTCAAGATAAGTAATAGCTTATATATTAAGTATTTAAAAGCCTTACAGTTTTGTAAGGCTTTTTTTTGTCTCATATTTTGTAATTTACTGATTGCTAGTTGTGTGTATAATCTTACAGTTTGTAATATTAAATTAACTTTTAGATAACGGTATTTTAACCTTGATTTATTGCGTTTTGTCGATTTGACAACTTATAAGCTTTGTTGTTGTCATTATTTCAATACTTTTAAAGGATGATTAATTTATTGTTAACTTATACTAAAATTTAATATGAAAAAAATTACTTTACTATTTCTAATGTTGTTTTCGGCAGTTTATACTTTTGCTCAATTGCAAGTTGGTGTTGGAGATACTCAGTCAACCCTTATGCCAATTGATCCTTATTTTGGTTATTCTTATAGTCAAAGCATATATAGTGCTCAGGAGATTAATACATCTGGGACAATCACAGGAATTCAATACTATTTTAGTGGTGCATCTTTATTGCCTAACAGTCAAGATTTAGTAGTTTATATAGGTCATACTACCAAAGCAGAGTTTGAGGATACTTCTGATTGGGTAGATGTAACAACCTTAACAGCTTCTTATGCAGGAGGAATAGCAGTTGCCGGAGAAGGATGGGTAACCTTAACCCTTGATACTCCATTTGCTTATAATGGAACAGATAATTTAGTAATTGCTATTGATGAAAATATGACTGGATTCGATTCATCAGGAGATGATTTTTGGAATTCTGCAACATCAAGTGCTAGAAGTATAGGATATAGAAATGATACTAATAATCCAGATCCAATTGCACCTCCAACAGCTTCAGGAACCTATTCTTTTGTGCCAACAATTATTTTTGATGGTTTAGTAGCTACTTTGCCACCTAATTGTGATGCAATGTTGACAGAGCCAGTAGATGGTGCAACTGATGCATCATTAATTGGAGATATTAGTTGGTCTACAGCAACGGGAGCACCGGATGATTATTTGCTTACCGTAGGAACTACAGTTGGAGGGACTGAAGTATTTACCGGTCAAGTGGGTAATGTTACAACTTATAATGTTGGTGTTTTGAATGAGTCTACGACATATTATGTAAATATTACCCCAAGTAATTCAAATGGTATGTCAACTGGTTGTACAGAATATTCTTTTACAACATTAACACCATTACCAGGTGATAGTTTATCAAACCCAATTGCATTTACACCTTCTGCAGAAGGTTCTACTTGTGATACTTCAAATTATACGTTTTCTTATGATTTTAGTTCAGGTTATACAGATAGTGGTTTAGACGGTACATGTAACACAACAAATACAGGACAAGATATATTTTTATCTTGGACTTCAACTTCTGATGCTTTAATTTGGAATGATGGAGGAGGTAATCCAGGGGTTATAATTCGTGATGCTTCAACAGGTAATGAAATAACTTGTGCTACAACATTTGCCAGTAATGATTATGTTTTATCAGGTTGGACTCTTGGTCAAGATCTTATAATCCAGGTTTATGATTATGGAACACAAGATGTTAATCCATTGTCGTTTTGTTTAGCAGAATACAATTTACCAGCTAATCCAGATTGCGCAGAAAATGTAATGGCTACACCTAACTCAACTTGTGGAAGTTTCAGTACAATATTAACTTGGGATGCTGTAGTTGAAGCCGAAGGTTATAATTTAACAGTAGGAACAACATCTGGTGGAAATGATATTTTAGATGATGTGAATTTAGGAGATGTGGTAACTTATGAAATTGATAATCAAACATCAAGTACTACATATTATTATACTTTAAGTCCGTATAACATAAGTGGTCCAGCTATTGATTGTATTGAAAATACTTATACAACTATTGCTGCTATGTGTTATTGTGAATCTGTACCTTCAAGTATTGATGGTTCGGGTATTGGTAATTTACAAGTTGCCACTACAGATTTTGTCAGTGCAGGTGATGTTTCATATGAAGATTTTACTGGTGCCCCAGTTGATTTAGGTCAAGGTATATCTGCAAATGTGGTAATTACATTTATGACTAACTATACATACGGTACAAATATTTGGATTGATTATAACGACGATTTTGTTTTTGATGCTTCAGAATTAATGTACACAGGAGAGTCTCCGGATGGAGATACAGGAACAGATATTTTAGATGCTTCATTTATGGTGTCTGAGACAGCAACTTTAGGAATACATAGAATGAGAATAGTAACTGATGATACAAATTCAGATGCTACTGATCCATGTAATAGTTCTAGTTATGGAGTAACTATGGATGTTGATGTTAATATTATAGAAGTAACTTGTGCTCCTCCAGCAGGTTCCGTAACGGTAGTAGCTGACTGTGCAAATTTTGAGTTTTATATTGATATAGATGTTACTGATTTAGGTAATGATTCTCCTTCAATATTTGATGGTACAACTACAACACCAGTAACTAGCTTAGGTGTTTATACAGTTGGTCCTTATACCGATGGTAGTTCTGTAGCATTAACATTACAGAATGGATCTGATGCAGCTTGTGATGTTAGTTTAGGTAATTTTACTAATATATGTCCACCAATAAATGATGATTGTGCAAATGCAACTACAATTACACAGTTTGATAATGGTGATACCCAAGATGCAACAAATGCAACAAATAATGATGGATTTATTATTGAAACAGGATGTGGATCTGCAAATGATGGTGTATGGTATACTTTTAAAATTGGAGATGCAGGAACAATTGATGTAACAATATCTAATATAATTGGATGGGATTCTGAAATTACAGTGTTAACAGGAGATTGTGGAGCATTTACTTGTGTAGGAAACTCTGATTCAGGATTTACAGGTGGTGATGAATCATATTCTTTTTCTGCTACAGCAGGTACACAGTATTGGGTAAATGTAGCCCATTATAGTGGGACTGCAGATAATGCTGAAGGCCCTTTTACAATTAATGTTAGTACACCAGATACTGCAACTTTAGATGTAAGTTTAAGTACTGAAGACTTTGAAAAAGAATCATTATTTACATATTATCCTAATCCAGTAAATAATAGTTTAAACTTAAAAGCTCAAAAAGAGATTTCAAATGTTAGTGTTTATAATATGTTAGGTCAAGAAGTTTACAGAAACTCACCAAACAGTTTTAATAATACTGTTGATATGGCTAATTTAGATTCAGGTGCATATTTTGTTAAAGTAACTATTAATGATGCTACCGAAACAATTAAAATTATTAAGAACTAACCTTAATTTTTAATACCATTAAAAGCCACCTTTAGAGGTGGCTTTTTTTATATGATTAACTTACATTTGTGATATGAAACTACATTTTTCTTTTATTATCCCAGTTTATAATCGTCCTAATGAAATAGAAGAGCTTTTATTAAGTTTTTCAAAATTAGAAACAGCTGTTGATTATGAGGTAGTTATTGTAGAAGACGGTTCTTCTATTACAGCTAAAGATGTAGTTGAAAAATATTCCGATACATTAGATATATCCTACTATTTTAAACCTAATTCCGGTCCAGGTGATTCTAGAAATTACGGAATGCAAAAAGCAAAAGGTGATTATTTTATTATTTTAGATAGTGATTGTTTATTACCTAAAGACTATTTAACTCAAGTTGAAAATAGTTTAAAACAAGATTTTGTAGATTGTTTTGGTGGTCCAGATGGAGCACATCAATCGTTTACTAATCTTCAAAAAGCTATAGATTTTAGTATGACATCCTTATTAACAACAGGAGGGATTAGAGGAAATAAAAAAAGTTTAGACAAGTTTCAGCCTAGAAGTTTTAATATGGGATTGTCTAAACAAGCTTTTAAGGCTACTAATGGTTTTGGAAACATACATCCAGGAGAAGATCCAGATTTATCCATTAGATTATGGAATTTAGGTTATAGAACAAAATTAATTCCAGAAGCCTATGTGTTTCATAAAAGACGTATTTCTTGGTCTAAATTCTATAAGCAAGTCAATAAATTTGGCTCTGTAAGACCAATATTAAATAAATGGCATCCTCAAACTAAAAAGATAACTTATTGGTTTCCTACTGTGTTTTGTTTTAGTGTTTTAATAGCTTTAATATTGACTATGTTTAATTTTTATTGGCCAATTTTTATGGTAATAGGATACTTTATAATGATATTTATTTCAGCTTTAGCTAAAACAAAAAGTATAATTATAGCAGTTCAGTCTATATTAGCAGTATGTATTCAATTTTTAGGTTATGGTTATGGTTTTTTTAAATCAACAATAATGTTAACTTTAAAAAAAGAAACACCAGAACAACTTTTTCCACATTTGTTTTTCAAGAATTAAATGAAACAAAATATTAAACATAAAATTTTAGGATTGTTTAAAAGTAGAAAGCTAAACGTTTTTTTACTATTTTTTGTGTTATCATTTTCAATATTAATTTTAACAAAATTATCCAAATCTTACACAGCTACTATTCCGTTTGAAGTTAATCCAATTAATGTAGACGATACTTTTGTGGTTTTAAACAAAGACCAATTAAAGCTTAATATTACTATGGAAACCTACGGTTTTAACTGGCTTAGATACGCTATCAATACACCTAAATTAGATGTGGATTTTAAGACAGATGTAGTAAAAATAGATTCTTCTTTAATATGGAGTGTTTCTAGAGGTTTTTCTAATATCAATAATCAGTTTAACAAACAAAAAAAGGTAATAAGCATCAATCCTGATACCTTGTTATTTAAGTATGATATTAATAATATTAAATATGTACCAGTACAATTAAATACTACTGTAAACTTTGCAGAAGGTTACAATACATTAGAAACCTTTAAAACTTTACCTGATAGTGTAAAATTAATTGGACCAAAAACAATACTTGATAAAGTAAAAGTTATTAATACAGAATCTTTAAAATTAAACGATATTAAAACAGATGTAAATATTGCACTGCTACTTAACTTAGACAGTTTAGGTAACCAAGTTAAAACTAATGTTAAAGAAGTGAATTTTGAGTTAGGAGTTTCTAAATTTTCAGAAGGAATAGTTCAACTTCCAATTGAAATTTTAAATAGTCCTAAAGGAAAACGTATTAATTATTTTCCTAAACAGATTTCAATAAGTTATGCAACCAGTTTAGAAAATTTTAATAACATTACAGCAACAGATTTTAAAATTATATGTGATTATAAAGAGGCTATTGATGATGCTTTTTTAACACCAATAATAGTAAAACAACCTGAAGGTGTTAAAAACGTAAGATTATTACAACAAAAAATTGAGTTTATTATAAAGCAATGACACCAAAAATTATAGGTTTAACAGGAGGTATAGGTAGTGGTAAAACTACAGTCGCTAATTTTTTTAAAACATTAGGCGTCCCTATATATATAGCAGATACTGAAGCTAAAGCTATAATGAATCGTTCTAAAATAATTAAAAGAAAACTTATTAAACTGTTTGGAGAACAAGCCTATATTGATGATAAACTAAACAAACCTTTTGTAGCAAGCCAAATTTTTAGTAACCAAGATTTATTGCAACAAATGAATGCTATAGTACATCCAAAAGTAGCAAAACATTTTGCAAATTGGGTAAAAAAGCAAAGTACAGCTTATGTTATTAGCGAAGCTGCTATACTTTTTGAAAACGGAAGCTATAAAAAATATGACTACATTATTACTGTAGTAGCCCCAAAAGAGGTGAGATTAAAACGTGTGTTAAAACGGGATAATTCTTCTAAAGAGAAAGTAGAAGCTATTATGAATAACCAATGGTCGGATAATCAAAAAATCGAATTATCAGATTTTGTAATTAATAACACAAACCTAGAAACTACAAAGCTTGAGGTAGGAAAAGTCCACAAAAAAATCTTAAAAAGAATAACAAATCCTTAAAAATTAACGTTTTTGTTAATGTAAGGTTAAAAGCAAGGTTTTGTTAATGTTAAAATCTTAATTTTGGCTGATGAATAAAAGGATTTTTCTTGTATTGGTCATTTTAATGAGCTGCTCTCTAATTGGTATTATTTTAGTGCAAGCTTATTATATCAATAATTCTCTTGAGAATACAGAAAAGCAATTTAACTTTAATGTTAAAAAAGCTTTAAGTTATGTCTCTCAAACAATTGAGAATGAAGAAAAAGAAGACTACTTACAAAAATTTAATGATTTATTAAGTACTGGTAACATTAACGTTAATGATACTACAGCCATAATAAATATTTATTTAAAAGAAGATAGTCCAGAAACCAATGAAACTATTATTTACAGAAACGGTATTTTAGAAGAAAACTTTAAAGTGTCGTCATCGCTCTTTGACATAGGTTTAGATAGTTTAAACGTCCGAAGAATTTTACAAAAACGTGAAACTGAAACTGTAGAAAATAACTCGATTGATGGGAGTAAAAACCTATCAACCATGCTTTCTAAATTAAGTAAAGTTAATGAGACAACTCATCTTGCTTTTGAGTCAGTATATAAAGATAAAGCTTACTTAAAACCAATACATAAACGTGTTACAGTTGAAAAAGTTGATAGACTTTTAGCATTAAAACTGATAGAGGATGACATTAATATTGATTATGAGTTTGCCATATATAGTAATGATTTAGCAACAAAAGTTAAAACAGAAAACTTTGAGCTTCCGCAAAACAAAGCATCTACATTTAGTGTTCCTTTTTTTTACAATAAAAACGATAGTAGCAATTACAGGCTTTTAGTAAATTTTCCGGAACGTAATAAATTTATATTATCATCTGTGTTAACCATGTTAACATTGTCAATAATTTTCACATTAATTATTATAATAGCTTATTCAAGTGCATTATACCAATTAATTAGGCAACGTCAAATCTCGCAAATTAAAACAGATTTTATAAATAACATGACGCATGAGTTTAAAACACCAATAGCAACAATCAATTTGGCGTTAGACTCGATTAAAAATCCTAAAATAATAGACGATAAAGAAAAGGTTTTACGCTATTTAGGAATGATTAAAGATGAAAACAAACGCATGCATGCTCAAGTAGAAAATGTATTAAGAATATCTAAACTTGAAAAAAATGAACTAAATATTAGTAAGGAACCACTAGAGCTTAACGACTTAGTAGAAGACGCAATAACTCATGTGGAGCTAATAGTAGAAGATAGAGGAGGTCACATTGAGACTAACATCAATGCTGAAAAGTCTTCTGTATTAGCTAACGAAACCCACTTTACCAATGTTTTAGTCAATGTTTTGGATAATGCTATCAAGTATTCTCCAGAAGCACCAAAAATTATTGTTACAACTGAGTTAGCAGGAAACAATATTTTAGTACATATTAAAGACCACGGAAGTGGTATGAGTAAAACCGCTCAAAAACGTGTTTTTGAAAAATTTTATAGAGAACACACAGGGAATATACACAACGTAAAAGGTCATGGTTTAGGCTTAGCTTACGTTAAAAGAATCGTAGAAGACCATCATGGTCATATATCAGTAGAAAGTGAAAAAGAAAAAGGAAGTACTTTTACAATAAAGCTTCCGTTAATCTCGTAACATTATGGAAGAACAATTAAAGAGAATATTATTAGTCGAAGACGATCCAAATTTTGGAACCGTTTTAAAAGATTATTTATCAATGAATGATTACGAAGTTACTCATGCTAAAAATGGTATGGAAGGCTTTGAAAAATTTAAACGTGGTGATTTTGATCTATGTATTTTAGATGTCATGATGCCATATAAAGATGGATTTACTTTAGCTAAAGAAATTAGAGAGAAAAACGCAGATATTCCAATCGTATTTTTAACAGCAAAAGCGATGAAGGAAGACGTGCTTAAAGGTTATAAAGTTGGTGCAGACGACTATTTAAATAAGCCATTTGATAGTGAAGTCTTACTAATGAAAATAAAAGCAATCATGCAACGTAAAGCTAACGATACTGTTGCAGATAGCAAACAATTTGAATTTAAAATAGGAGGTTTTGATTTAAATTCAAAACTTAGATTTTTAACTTACAATGGAGGAGAGCAAGTTAAATTGTCACCTAAAGAAAACGAATTGTTACGTATGTTAGCATTACATGAAAACGATTTAATGCCTCGTGAGTTAGCGTTAACAAAAATATGGAGAGATGATAATTACTTTACATCTAGAAGTATGGACGTTTATATAGCTAAACTTAGAAAGTATTTAAAATTAGATCCAAATGTTGAGATTTTAAACATTCATGGTGAAGGTTTTAGATTAGTTGTAAATCAAGATGCTTAATCAAGGTTTATTTATATTAAAAAATCCAGCTATTCAGCTGGATTTTTTTTGTTTATAATAGTTTCTATTTTAGAAGTAATAGTTTCAATAGGCGTAAGGTAATCAAACCACAATGTATCTTGTTTTTTTCTAAACCATGTTAATTGTCTTTTAGCAAAACGACGAGAATTTTTCTTGATTTCAGAAATAGCAAAGTCTAAAGTCCATGTATTGTCCAGATAATTAAAAATTTCTTTGTAACCAACCGTATTTAAGCTATTTAGGTTTTTGTAAGGTAGTAATGCTTTTACTTCATCTAATAAACCATTATCTATCATAATATCCACACGTTGGTTTATGCGGTTGTAAATAATTTCTCTATCCGCATCTAAACCTATGATTATGCTTGTAAATGGTCGTTTGTTTTTATCTTTATTTAAAAAAGAAGAATAAGGTTGACCACTACCAATGCAGATTTCTAAAGCTCTAATCACACGTTGTGGATTGTCTACAGCTATGGTATTATAGGCTATTGGGTCTAAGGTTTTTAGTTTAAGTTGAAGTATCTCAAGTCCTTCTGTTTCTAATTGAGTATTTAATTGTGTTCTTATAGTTTTATCTACTTCAGGAAAATAATCTAAACCTTTTATAACAGCATCAACATACAAACCTGAACCACCTACCATAATTACAATATCATTTGTTTGATGAAGGTTTTGTATGCAGCTTATAGCTTCTTTTTCAAAAGTTCCAACATTGTAATCTTCAGTAATTGATCTGTTGTGTATAAAATGGTGCTTAGCAGCAGCTAGCTCTTGAGTTGTAGGAGCAGCAGTACCAATACTCATTTCTTTAAAAAATTGTCTTGAATCTGCTGAAACTATTTCAGTATTAAAATAATTAGCTAATTTAATGCTAAGTGCAGTTTTACCAATAGCAGTTGGTCCAACAATAGATATTAAATACTTGTTAGTGTGTTTCACTTTTAAAAGGTCTTAGATAGATTTAATGTAAGTTGTTTCCGCAGACTTTACAAAAATAAGCATCATCATCATGGTTATTTTCATGACAATTAGAACAACGTTGTGTGTTTAAGTTAATTTTAGGTTCTGTAGTTTTTAACTTTTCATCATCAGATTTTTTCATATTTCTAGAATACTCAGCAGACACAATTCCTGTTGGAACTGCTATAATACCATATCCTAAAATCATGATTATTGTAGTTATAAATTGACCTAAAGCTGTTTGTGGTGCTATATCACCAAAACCAACAGTTGTAAGGGTTACAATACACCAATATACACTTTTAGGGATGTTAGTAAAGCCATTTTCTTCACCTTCTACAAGGTACATAATTGTCCCGAAAATTACAGAAGAAACTAATACAGCAAATAGAAAGACTAATATTTTAACGCGACTAGCTATTATAGAGTCCCTTAATTGGTTTGAAGCACCTAAATATCTAGCTAATTTTAAAATCCTGAAGACACGTAATAGTCGTAAAGCTCTTAAAGTAACTAAAGCATGTGATCCAGCAAAAACAAAAGATATATACATTGGTATTGTGGATAATAGATCTAAAATACCATAAAAGCTAAAAATATATTTGAAGGGTTTTTTAACGGTTATAATTCGTAAAATATATTCAATACTAAAAAAAATAGTGATTATCCATTCTCCTATATACAGTGCATTATGGTATTTAGCGTCAATATTTTTGACACTTTCAAGCATTACTAATACAATACTTGCTAAAATTAATACAAGTAATACAACGTCAAATAATTTTCCCGAAGGCGTGTCTGCCTCATAAATAATTTCATGAAGTTTTTCTTTCCAGGTCTTAGTTTGATTAGCTGTATTCATAGTGCAAAAATACTAAATTATGACAAGTTATTTTTTTTCTAAAACAATTAGGGTTTTAGTTTGTACGTCTACAACGTAGCTCATCAATCTTTTTAAGGATTCATACTGATTAGGTTGGTATATAGATTTGTTAAACAAGACTCTAAAAGAAAGAATTAGTTTATCATTTAATACGTTTGAAATAAATACGCAACTTGCTTCATTGTTAGGAAGTTTAACAGTGATATCTTTTGGTTTTTCAATCACGTTGTATTTACCCTCTAAGTCTATTTCAAAAGCATAAATAAAGCTGTCTTTATATCCAAAATCAACAGGATAAGTTCTTTCTTGTAAATTAAATGGATTTTTTTTAAGATGCTTAATTACAAATGGATCCAAATATATTTTGCCATCAATAGTATTTAATTCTGGTTGTATAAAATTAAAGCTTTCATTAAAAGTATTTTCAGATTTAGCGGTTGTAGCAACATTAAAGCTATCAATAACGAAGTTTTGATATTTATCCTTTAAATTTTTTAAGTAATTAGAGTTAGAGAAGTATTTTTTTCTTTTAGGATACGCATGATAACCAAAATATTTTGATTTTATTGAGCCAAGTAACTGATCTTTTTCTTGATCTATTTTTAATTTAATAAGATGTTGAGAATTTGTTTTAATACTTGGTTTTATATCTACCCAGTCACTACCATTTTTAAAATCTATACGTCTTCCGTAACTATTTAAACATTTAAAAGGAATCATGCCAAAACTTAAATAAGGACTAGTTGCGTCTAATAAATAGGATTTACCATTAACATTTGCTTCAACAACCATATAATTATAATCGTATTGAATAGGAATCAATTTTGTAATAAAACCATTACTTCTGGTTGATAAAATTACTGGTTTAGATTTAATATTATTTTGGTTTAATAAAGTATTTAATAAAATATTTATCTCTGAAACATTACCGGTTTTATTTTTTATTAAGTTTTTTACAGAGACATCAGAAAAGATTCTATACTTATCATTCCAAACATAATTACCTTGAACGTAACTGTATATAGCTTTTGCTTTTTCTAGAGGGTCTGAAATAGATTTGATATCATCGCTAAGTAAATCTTTACCTAAATTAGTTTTAAGTATTTGTCTGCCAAAATCATTATTTGTTTTCCATTCTTTATCAGTATCCTTCCAGGTTTTTGTTATTTTATCAACAGTTCCATCAAGTTGGTGTATTTCCTTTAATTCATACTTTAGTTTCGAAATGTAATTATTCTTTGAGGTCATGTAATCTTCTTCCTTAAAAGCAGGAATGTCAGTCATAACATATTTAGATATTAAGCAACTAGCAGTTGTTATACCTTCAGAGTTAAAACAATTTTTCTTTACAAAAGATTCGTTTATATCTAATTTTTTTTCTCCTACAAGAATTAGATTATAGTTGTAGTTTCCAAAAACACTAGTATTATATTCACTATATAATACTGGAATATCTTCTTGAAAAGCCCAATTATGATATTTATAAATAAAAGGTGTATCTATTGTATAGCTATAGGTTATTACAGAGCCATCTTGTAAATTTGGAAGTGTAAATTTTAATGTAGAATGGTTTTTGTCTTCTTTTACTTCAAAAATCTGATCTTCAGATAGTTTAGTTTCTATTATATTTCCATCTACTAAGTTGTAAGTTGAAGCTTTAAGGTTTTCAATTTTAGTTCTTTTTGCCCTATTATCACTAATATAAATGCCAATTTCTTTTGTGGTATAATCAGTTTCAGATTTATTAAAAATCTTAATCTTACGTTTAATTTCTGTTTTTAGGTTAAAAGTTTCATCATCAAAATAACTATTACCATATTCATAAATGACTAATGCATTAGCAGTAGAGTCTTTACTATAAGAGTTAATTGTTAGATCATTAATGTTAATAGAGAAGCTTTTGGAGTTAAATTTATTTTGGGCAGTAAGTTGAATTGAAATTGAAAGACATAATAGCAATAGGATTTTTTTCATTATAATTCGATAATTTTTAGTCGCTTATTTTTACGCATATAACTTTGTATTATATGCTGTTGGTCTCTATTATTTTCCATTGGTGTGATAATAGATTCTAATATTTCTGGATTATTAATTTGATGATTTAAATTATAAAAGCCAAAGCCTTTAAAAATTCCGTTTTGGATTAAAATAGCACTTCGCTCATCTACCTCACGACCTTGATCCACAATTATCATGTTTTTGTTTTTATAACTGTATTTGTCAATGAGTTGTTGCACACGTTTGTTATAATTTTCAGGAGATTCTTTTTGTATACAAGCACCTTCACAATTTTTTACTTCATATTGAAAACAACTTGTATTTGTTTTATACAAACCACTTAATTTTTGACATAAGTTAAATTGTTCGACCATTTTTTCTAGAAAATGACGACCACTTTGTCGTGTATTAAATGTAGTAATATGTGGTTTACGTCCATCAGCTTTATCAATGGTTAAGTTGATGTAACCATTATGATCTGTAAAACTATATAAAGCATGTGTAAATTTACTTTTACGCAAGGCTCTGTTTAAGATTGGTTTGTTTAGTTTAATTTCTTCACTTTCTTTTAAAAGCGCAACAAGTTCGCTTCCGGTAGCTTCATAAGTCACATTAGTAACCTGAGCTTGTATTTTTTTAGATTTAGGTGTGTGACCAGTAAAATGTTGGTTTACTCTGTTTTTTATGTTTTTACTTTTACCAATGTAAATAATATCTCCATCAGATTTGTGCATGTAATATACACCTGTTTTAGAAGGTAAACCATCTATTATATCTATCAAACGAGGTTCCATTTGACGTTTAGGTTCTTTTCTAATCGAATCCTTTATTATAGTTTTTTTTGTGTCTTTGTTAAGTAGTAATTTGAATAGTTTAACAGTAGCTAAAGCATCACCAGATGCACGATGTCTATCTGTTACTGGTATACCCAAAGACCTCACTAATTTACCTAAGCTATAACTTGGCATATCAGGAATTAAATCTTTAGACAACTCCACAGTGCATAACGTTTGACGTTCGTATTTAAAACCTAGACGTTTAAATTCTGTTTTTAAAATACGATAATCAAATTGTGCATTATGAGCTACCAAAATGGTGTCTTCTGTAATTTCTACAATGCGTTTTGCTACCTCATAAAATTTTGGAGCATTACGTAACATTTTACTGTTAATACCAGTAAGATTAACGACAAAGGGTTGTATGTCACGTTCAGGATTAACAAGGCTTATAAATTGATCTACAACTTCATGACCATCATATTTATATATGGCAATTTCTGTAATGCCTTCTTCATTAAATTTACCACCTGTGGTTTCTATGTCTACTATTGTGTAAATAAAGAGTTGATTTTAATTATAATTTCTTTTACCAAATATACTACTTCCAACGCGAACCATTGTACTTCCGCAATCAATTGCTAAAAGATAATCACCACTCATTCCCATGCTAATAGTTTCTAGTTGGCAATTATTAGTTTGTATAGCTTTAAGATTCTCAAAAGCTGTTTTTAATGTATTAAACTCTTGTTTAATTTGCTCTTGATTATCAGTAAAAGTAGCCATTCCCATGACTCCTGTTAGTTTAATATTTGTTAATTCTGAAAACGGTTCTGATTCAAGTAATGCTAAAGCCTCTTTTTGCGTCATTCCAAATTTAGAATCTTCTGAAGCTATTTTAATTTGTAATAAACAATTAATGCTTCTGTCGTATTTTTTAGCTTGTTTATTAATTTCTTTCAAAAGTTTAAAGCTGTCTACACCATGAATTAAATCTACAAACTCAGCCATATACTTGACTTTATTTGTTTGTACGTGACCTATCATATGCCATTTAATATCTTTTGGCATCTCTAAATGTTTGTCTGCCATTTCTTGGATTTTATTTTCTCCGAAAATGCGTTGTCCTGCATTATAAGCTTCCATTAAATCACTTACAGGTTTTGTTTTAGAAACAGCAACCAACGTCACATGATCTGGTAGTGTTTCTTGTATTTGATTTAGGTTGTTTTTAATTGACATTAAGATTGTGTTTAAATTCTTGGATTTGCTATAACTGACAAGTTACGTGTTTAAAACTCATAAATAGTAACACCACTTCTAATTTTTGGTTCAATATATGTGCTTTTAGGAGGCATTGTAAGTCCATCGTCTGCAATTTGTTTCATTTGCGTAATAGTTGCAGGAATCATACCAAAACCAACAGTATAAGCTTTGCTATCTACTTTACTTTTTAAGTTTACAATATCCTTTTTTCCGCTAAGGTAATGTATGCGATCATCATTACTCAAATCTGTAATACCAAGGATTGGTTCAAGTATTGTTTTAAACAATAATTGTGCATCTAATTGATCCAAAGAAGTGTTAAATTGATAATTAGTTTTTCTTAAATACAACGAGTAAAATTCGCCATCCAAATACATGCTAAAATGATGTGCTTTTGAGGGTTGATAAGGAGTGATACCTCTATTTTCAATACGATACATGGTGTCAAGTTGTATTAAAAACTCTTCTTTTGTTAATCCGTTTAAGTCTTTAACCAAACGGTTAAATTCATGAATACGTAACTCGGATTCAGAAATTAAATAACTCATAAAAAAGTTATAACTCTCTTCTCCTGTATGTGCTTTGTTATCCGTTTTTAAGTCTTCACATAACAGTTTTGAAGATGATGATCTGTGGTGTCCATCTGCTATGTAAAGCGTTTTGGTTTGGTTAAAAGTTTTAGCTATTGCATTAATATCTTCTTCTTTATCTATTAGCCATAACAAATGTGTGTCTCTATAAGTTGTTGTAAATTCAAACTCTGCACGTTCTTTTTGTTTTTCATTAATAATAGTTTTAATAGTGCTATTATCAGGATAGGTAAGTAGTACAGGTTCTGCATTAAAACCTACGGTTTTAAGGTAGTCTTTAAAAACAATTTCGCGAGCCGCAATTGTGTCTTCATGTTTTTTAATAATGTTATTTTTATAATCTTCTACACTTGCTGCAGCTACAATACCATTAAACACTTGATGATCTCTGTCTACTATTTTGTAAATATAAAAACACGGTTTGGTATCTTGTTTAAAAACCCCGTCTTCTTTAAACTCTAAATACCTGTTTTTAACTAAATTGTATCGTGCTTCACCAGAGATTTCTTTATCGTATTTGTAACCAGGATTTACAATGTGCAAAAATGAAAACGGGTTATAATCTAAACGTGCTTCTCTTTCGGCTTGTGTATAGCTTTGGTACGATCTTGAAGCCACTAAACTTACTTTGTCTCTAGTTGGTCTTACAGCTTTAAAAGGTAAAATTTTAGTCATATGTGTAATATATGAAAAAGGAATAGTATTAAAAAAAGGCATAAGATAGTATATGTCTTATGCCTTTTTTAAGTGTTATATAAACTGTTTAGAAACGTGTTCTGCTTTTCTACTTTCAGAATAATCATAAAACCCTTCGCCTGATTTTACACCTAGTTTTCCTGCTTGTACCATATTTACTAATAATGGACAAGGTGCATATTTAGGGTTTTTAAATCCGTCGTACATAACGTTTAATATTGATAAACAAACGTCTAAACCTATAAAATCTGCTAATTGTAATGGACCCATTGGATGTGCCATACCTAACTTCATGACAGTATCAATTTCTGACACTCCAGCAACACCATTGTATAACGTTTCAATAGACTCATTAATCATAGGCATTAAAATACGGTTTGCCACAAAACCTGGATAATCATTAACTTCAGTTGGTGTTTTTCCTAACGTTTTAGACAATTCCATGATGGTATTTGTTACCTTATCGCTAGTGTTATAACCACGAATAATTTCTACTAATTTCATGATTGGTACAGGATTCATAAAATGCATACCAATTACCTTTTCTGGTCTTGAAGTTGCAGCTCCAATTTGTGTGATTGAAATAGAAGAGGTATTGGTCGCTAAAATTGTGTCTTGACTACAGGCCTCATCTAATTGTTTGAATATTTTTAATTTTAAATCTAGATTTTCAGTAGCAGCTTCAACGACTAAGTTGACGTCTTTAACTCCAGATTCGATACTAGTAAAAGTCGTTATGTTATCAAGCGTAGTGTTTTTATCGGATTCAGTAATTTTTTGTTTAGCAACCATACGATCTAAGTTTTTAGCTATGGTATCCATTCCTTTTTTTAATGAAGCTTCGCTAATATCTATTAACTGTACTTTAAATCCTGATTGTGCAAATGTGTGTGCAATACCATTACCCATTGTTCCTGCACCTATAACTGCTATGTTTTTCATTTTAATTATATTTTTTTATTCACTTATAACATAAGTGAGTTGTTGTTGTTTTATAAATGTTAAACCTAATTGTTCTTTTAAATTTGCTTTAAAAGTTACTAAGTCTTTAATTTTTGTATCATAATTTATTACAGCTCTGTTATTTGTACTGTAACAATTAATGTCAAATCTTTCTTTTATTAGTTTTGAAAATTTGACTAACGAGACGTGCTGTAACGATATAGAATCTCTTGATTTGTAGACTCTTGTTTGTTTGTTATTTGTATAATGTTTGTACAATTTAGTCGAGTCTGTAATAGCAAGCTCAAAAAAATCTTGATTTTTTAAACTGCTTTTAAGAGATAATTGTTTAACTATTTGGTCTAAGATTTCTTTTTGGACCACTTTAGTATTATTCTCTATTGTTAAAGACACTTGAAGTGGTAGGTTATATAAATCTTGATTTTGAAAGTGAACCGTTATCGTTTCGTCTTTAAAAATAGTACTAACAAGCTCATTAAATTTAATATTTTCAGCATGTATGCTAAATGGTTCTACCGAAGTTTTATTGGTAAAATCATTATGGTTAATAGACGCTTTTTGTACAGATAACGTATAATTATTTGCTGTTATTTCCTTTTGTTTAATATCCTTTTTACAGGATACTAATACGCTTAACAGTAAAAATAATATAACGTATCTCATATACTAAAACTGATCGATAATCATGGTTGCTACACGTAACGCTTCAGTACCATCATGTAATGTTACTATTGGTGTTGTGTTGTTGTTTATAGCATCAGCAAAGGTTTCAAGCTCATCTAAAATAGCATTGTTAGCAGAGACGTCAGGATTATCAAAATAGATTTGTTTTTTAACACCTTCGGCATTCTGTAAAACCATATCAAAATCTCCAGGAGATTCTGGAGCATCTTTCATTTTTACAACCTCACATTTTTTCTCTAAAAAGTCTACAGAAATATAGGCGTCACGTTGAAAAAAACGTGTTTTACGCATGTTTTTAAGTGATATTCTGCTGGCAGTTAAATTAGCTACACAACCGTTTACAAACTCGATACGTGCATTAGCAATATCAGGTGTGTCACTGATGACTGAAACACCGCTTGCAGATACATTTTTAACTTTAGACTGCACAACACTTAAAATAACGTCAATGTCATGAATCATTAAGTCTAACACCACAGGTACATCAGTACCACGAGGATTAAACTCGGCTAGACGATGCGCTTCTATAAACATTGGACTGTCTAATTGGTCTTTAACTGCAGTAAATGCAGGATTAAAACGCTCGACATGACCAACTTGACCTTTCACGCCATATTCGGCAACTAAAGCTCTTAAAGCCTCAGCTTCTTGTACAGTATTTGTAATAGGTTTTTCGACAAAAATATGTTTGCCTTTAGCAATGGCTTGTTTAGCACAATCATAATGTGATAGAGTAGGCGTGACAATGTCAACCATGTCTACCGCTTCAATTAATCCTTCAATTGTATCAAAGTATTTGTAACCAAATTCGGCTTCAACCTGTTTAGCATTATCAGGATTTGCGTCATAAAACCCTACTAAATCAAATTTTTCTGATTGGTTTAATAATCTAAGATGAATTTTTCCTAGGTGACCAGCACCTAATACACCAGCTTTAAGCATAAGTTATTACGTTTTCAACAAAAATAAGTTTTTTTGAACAGTATTTTATATGAAATTACTATTTATATATACCTAATTGAACAAAAATATAAATTGAAAGAAAATCCTTTTCAGCTTTAAATTTTTGAAGTAATTTTATGCTCTAAACTAACTGCTACCATTGAAAGATACTTTTAAACATAAAGGCTTACGTCAGCAACTTGTTGCTGTTTTGAAAAACAAAGGAATAACTAATAGTGCTGTTTTATCTGCTATTGGCAAGATACCAAGACATTTATTTATGGATTCTAGTTTTTTGGATCATGCGTACCAGGACAAAGCGTTTCCTATTGCAGCAGACCAAACCATATCACAACCTTATACAGTTGCTTTTCAAACCGAATTGATGCAAGTTGAACGCGGTGATAAAGTGCTAGAAATTGGAACAGGTAGTGGCTATCAAACTGCTGTATTATGCGAGCTTGGAGCTAGAGTTTATAGTATTGAAAGACAACAAGAATTATTTAAAATTACTAGCAGATTTTTACCTAAGTTAGGTTACCGACCTAAAAGTTTAATTTTTGGAGATGGTTATAAAGGATTGAGAGAGGAAGCGCCTTTTAAAAGTATAATAGTTACTGCTGGTGCGCCATTTGTACCCAATGCTTTATTAGCACAGTTGGCTATTGGAGGTCGTTTGGTAATACCTGTAGGAGACGATGTGCAAATCATGACCCTTTTTGTTAGAACCGGTCAAACTGATTTTGAAAAAACAGAATTTGGTGAGTTTAGATTTGTACCACTTCTGGAGGATAAGAATTAGTAGTTAATTATTGTTTAATAGATCTTTTCTAAAGTCTTTGTTGTAAAGTGTTGCTATTAAAAAATTGTTTAACTGCAAGCTAAGGTTTTGAAACTCTAAATTTGTTAGGTTATTAAAAAACATAGCAAGCTCGGTAGTGTTTCCTTTTTTGTCTGTTGCATAAAACGCTTGTGTCAATACAAAAGCTGTAGACCCGCCTTTAAATCCAGCATGTTTTAAATTAATTTGATTGCCTTTACTTTGCATCATCGATTCCATTATTGGATCTAAATATTGGTAGATTTTTGCTGAAAAAGTACTTTTGTTGTTTAACTTTTGCATTAAGGAAGCATAAGCTTTAGTTGTTGAAGCTTGTAAATTATCACTCCATATTTTTTGAATAGGCATACTTAAATCTCCAACATCGTTTTTATAATTAACATCAGTATTTAATTTTTGATGTATTTTGTTTGTTAATGCAATATAATCTGATTCTGATACTGTTTTTAAAGCTTGTTGTAATGATTGGTTATTTAAGTTTTTAGAGACTTCTTTACCTACAAATAAAGACGATACCATGTAATATATAGGTGTGTGATTGTCTAAGTTTAATTTTTGTAATTGTGTGTTAATATTGTTTAAACCTAGTTTTTGTTGCAGCCATTCGGTATTGGCATTAGAGCTAAACATTATCATACCTTTTGCAATTTCTTTTACTGAAATTTTATTATCATTAATTTTATTTTCAATGTATTTAAGCCAGTTATTGTGTGCGTTACCATCTGTATTTGGTATGTAATATTTATTTAATTGAGATAGGTCAATTAATTGATTAACATCAATAGTTTTATTGGCTGCTTGATGTGCATATTCTATTGCGATAATAATTTTTACTGTACTAGCTAAAGGCTGTAATCTGTTTTCGTTTTTATTTATTAATACAGAATCGTTTCTTATAATTGTTATCGCAGCTTTATCAGGATTGTTTTTTATAAATTCTAAAATAAATTTAGGGTTAGGCTGTTGTCTTTTTTTAGTCACAAAACCTGTTAAGACAAATCCGATGATTATAACGCTTATGATGGTAACTATTTTATTCATTTAAAACCTTTTAATTATAGGTGTAACTATTGGAATAAAAGTTACACTATTACCAAAATCTAAGTTGTTAAATTTAGGTTTACTCGTTTTCATAATCATGTACAAATGTAATGTGAGTACTGCTAGCCATTAGGTTAGGATTTGTGCCTTTAATACCTTCTGGTATTGCTTGGTTGCGTGCTTTGTAATATTTAACCCAACTAGTCATAGGTTGTCCAGAACTGTCGTTAAAAGTCATTGGGTGTGTAAGAAACGGAATAGAGTCTTTGGGTAGGTTTTGCGTTGAAAACATTTTATACACTAACTCTGAGCAATAATAGGATGTGTCATCCCATAAAAAAATATCGTCATAAGGTGTGTTAACTCTGGCAATACCATAATTTATTGCTTTTTTTAGATATGGTTTGTAATAATTGTCTAGTCTAGCTACTGTGGTTTGAGATTTATTGAATTTGTTTTTATTTCTTTCTAAAAATTGAGCTATTGGTGTTATGCAAACGCCTTGTTTTGGTATTGCTTCCACAATAAACCATTTGTTATCTTTTTGCATGGCTATACCAACATGAGAATAGTTTTTGGCAGCAGCAGTAGCTGTAACGTCTTTTATAGCATTATCAATCTCGTCAGATCCTGTGTTTTGAAACAGTAAATCTCCTTCTTTAAGTTTAAAAGTAGTCTTTGTATTGTTACTACAATTTGTTAAAACAAGTAGCCCTAAAAGTATAGTTGTGGTTTGTTTTATTAATAGTTTCATTACTAAATAGTGTTTGATTTAAAACTAGAATTACTAAAAAGAGGATTATGAACAATTGGTTAGTGGGTTACCACATAACCATTTACTTTCTATCCACCCAATGGTGTTATTATATTCAATTTTAACCCAATCTCCACAAAGATCTTTTAGTTTAAGTTGGGTAACTTCTTTTTTAATAATCGTCACAATTTTACCATCTATAGGCTTGTCTAGAATATTTAAATGCTGTCTAGAATAATTTCTAGTATCAACCGCTATTACAGAGCCATGAATCCAACCTTCATTATTTGGTATTATAACGTCATTTTCCATTCCCATTATTGGATTTTTAATTTTAAACCATCCATTTTTAGCCTCTGTGACTGTTATGATATAATCATGATTTAAATTATCCACTATTAGTTTAGTAATTACTTCACCATTTGGTTTGTTTCTAATATTTGTACCAGATGTATCAGGATCGTCTAAATACACTCTAATCTGTTTTGGAAAACACTTTGTAGTATTATGCTTTTTAGAGTTATCATTGTTATGCTTATTATAATAACTGGTTTCAATTTTTGAAGCAATTAATTTTTCTGTATTGGTTTGATTGGTATTGCAAGCCAACAAAAGAAGTATGGCACAGGTGTGAATTATTATTTTTTTCATTTTAATTAATACTCTATTTATATTGATATATTGAATGTTGCCTTAATGTATTACTTTTCTATTGTATCAATATCATATTTTACTTCTTTAATAAGTTTACCTTTTTCATCATAAAACTTCCAAGCGCCTGTTTTATAGTTTTTATTGTATTGTCCGGACGTAATTACAATGCTGTCTTTTTGTGTATAACTTGTAAAGCGACCTGTTATTTTTTCATCTTCATCATAAAATCCTGATTGAAGCACAATGGTTTTATTTTTTTTACCACTGTATCTGTTACCTTCGGCTTCAGAGTCTTCTGCAGTATGTATAAACGGTCCTGTTTTTTTGTTATTTACATAGGTGTCTTGCCAAAATATAGTACCATCTTTATTGTATCTAGTTTGTGTACCGTGTTTTTTTCCGTTAGAGAAGTAATTAGCGTCTTTTAAGATGCCGTCATAATTAAATTCTTCTTGTAGTCCTTCAAGTTTATTATTTAATAGTCTCACAATTTTTATAATCTTTCCATTATTTGTTTTGTAAGTTTTTTGATTAATAGTGCCTTTTGCAGATGGGATGTCTTTGGTTTCAATATTATGAGGTACACCATCTTCATAGGTGTACGTTTTAGATATTTTTCCAGTGTCTAGGTTGTATATATCTAAAGTTCCGTTACTTTCTTTTAAAGTCCCATACTTTATTTGTGTGCCTTTATTATTGTAAAACTCTAGTACGTTATATATTTTTCCGTTTTTGTACTGTAAAACGCTATGTAATTTTTTATTTGTAAAATAAGTGTTAGTGTTTCCTTGTTTCTTTCCGTTTACATAGTTTGCAGTACTGGAAATATTTCCGTTTTTATGGTATGTAGTATATAGGCCATCTATTTTATTGTCTTTGTAAAATAGTGTTACCTCTAAGTTTCCTTGCTTATCGTATTGTAGCCATTTTCCTTGTTTTTTTCGGGAAGCTCCAAAATAGGAACTTTTATTTGATGTAGAAAAATTACCTTTAGCACTTACTGTTCCGTTTGTATAATATAGGATGATTTCTCCAACTTCTTTATTTCCATTGGTTAGCAAAGTGTCTTTTGTATAGATGACTTTTTGCTTTGGGTTGTTATCTTGATCAAAATAGGTTTCAAGAATAGCTTTACCGTATTTGGGATGCTCTATCTTTTTTGTGGTTGTTTGTTGTGCTTTAACAGAAATTATACTTGTAACGAGTATAAAGATTAAAAGTATTTTGTTTTTCATTTTTTGCTTGTTTATGACGCCTAACAAATATGCTTCTTTTTGAATGAATAATATCTTAACCTAACGACATAAGTTAATTACAATTACACAGTAAATTTATACTATTAAACGTCTATAATTAGAGTATTTTGAAATAATATTTTTTTTATTTAGAAAGCATGTGCTTCACGGTTTTGTGTTTGATCTTGTTGCGTGGTCTATGTATTACAATTAGCAAGGACATTACAGATAGAAAACCCACGAGGATATTGGTAGATAGGCTAGGTGTAGGCCACTACATTACACAAGCCTTAATGCTATATACTTAAACAGGTAGGTTGTTTATTAGGATTAGTATATACTGACTGCTTTAAACTACGCTATAAGCATGTTATAAGTATGGTATAACCATGCTATAACCACGCTATAACCTATTTTGAAATACGTGTTAATATTTGATTATCAGTTATTTGTGGTAATGTTTGGTTTTGTGTTAAAATAGACTGGAATTATCCCTTGTTTTTGGGTTTTTGAACGGGATTAATTTTATTGTTTATGTGAAGTTTTAGTGTTTGTAACAGAAGAATTTTTGCAAAGTAATTTACAGTTGGTTAGTAGCCAAAGGGAAGAGTAAAAAAATAGTATTAATAGCGGTGTGTAATAAGCTATTAAAACAGGCTTTTGCAATAGCAAAATTAGGACTAAGTTATGATAATAACTACAGAAGTGCTTTATTAAACAATTAATGCGTTTTTACTTGTTTTTTACCACAGTACTTTGTTAGCTGTAGTTTTTTATTCCAACGTAATGTTCTTTTCTTCTATAAGTTGAAAAGCCTTTTCAAAGTCTATTATACCTTCTATCCATGAGTAATTCTTTTTTCGTCCGTGTTTAACCATATTCAATAATTTTCGTCCCTTTTGAAGAGTTGTAATATCTTCCTCATTTAAGGCTAAATGTTTTCCTAGATTATCAATAATCGTCTGAAAAGTTTCGCTTTTTTCTAGAGTTTTAAATTTATTAGCATGAATGCGTATAGTGATTTCATAAATTGCTAATTGGTAGTATATTATATCTGAAATTTCGTTATCAAGAAAAACACCATATTCCGCAATACATTTTTCATAAAACACTTTCATGGATGGTCCAGCCATAACCAATCCAATAAAATCAAAATTATCTTTTTTGGGGTTAGGGTTAACTTCAATATCTCCACTTTTGTAAACAACCATTTCCGGTATAGAACCTTTAACTAATGCGATAAATTCCGGATAATTACCATGTCTGATGCTAGCAAACTCTTGTTTGAATTTTATTTCTTTTTTATGCGCCTTCATCACTTTTAGCATGTAACCAACTATAATTCCGATAATCAACTGTTGTTTTTTCATTTTGTGGTTATTGCTGGTAACGTTAAGTATAGGAAACATAGGGCAGTTGATAAGCATTTTCGTTTCGGTTTATTACTTAGCTAAATATAAATATTTTGCTTTTATCTTTTCTACTATAAACGCCAAATTTTATATTTAGCGGACTTTGTTAATATGCCCAGAACTTTCGGTTTAGCACCTGCCCTATGTTTTTATACATTGTTAGTAACAGTTACAGCATATCTTTTACGTTTATACCTTTCTTTTCTAACCTTTGTTTAAGATTAATTAGTTCAATTCCGTCAATAGCTTTTATATAAGTTGGTATGTCAAATTCATTGTTTTGCATTTTAGCTTTCAAGTATATAAATCCACGTGTTTTTGGATATTTTGTATTCAAAAACTTTTTATTTTTGTACAGTGAAATAATTTCATTATACTCAATTTTTGAATAATTATATTTACCAAATAAACTTCGGTATGCGTGTGTATATTTTCCAGAATAAGATACAAATATTAAATGAGTATCGTGGATTTCAACAAATGGAATATTCTTAGTTATCAAAGTAAATATTTTTTTTATTCCTTTATAAAAAAAATAGAAGATCAAAATTGTTAAAATTAAGTACTTGATAGTTTCAAAATCGAAATCCCAATCAATTTCTTTGAAGCTTTCATTTCCAAGAAACAATAAGGCAACGCAAACAATTGTCGCTATGAATACATGTAAGAATCTTCCATTGTTACTTAAGTAATAAATTTTTTCTAATTTCATTATTGTTTTCTTTTTTTTATTGTTACTAACGGTTTTGTATATGATACGTTGCATGGTTTAGCACGTAATTTAGCAAATAAAAACCGAATAAAAAATCCGCGAGGATTTTCGTAAGTAGGCTAGAACTAGCAATAAATTATATAAGGTGTTACCCAACGTTTTTATTTTAGAGCTGTTCCTAATTTTACTTTTTTATTATTGTTATTTGCTAATTCCATAATTTTTATTGTTGCAGAAACTTTTGCTTCCTTATACGCATGAATTATAATGCTAGAAGAATTAAAACCCAATTCACCTAGCGAATCTATTTTTCTAATAATTTCGTCAAAAATTACTTGATTTTTATTCAGATAATAATTCTCTTCACTATCAATTATAATTTCAATACTTTTTAAATTATCTCCAGATTTCATCTCATTTTTTTGTATTTCTATATTTATTTTCGATGAATATTTTTTTGACTTACAAGCTATTATACATAGAATTAAAATAATGCATATAAAAATCTGTTTCATTCCTTTTTAAATTTTTTAATCAGTTTAGGTGTCAGAAATAATAATAGTCCAATAGCTAAAAAAATCAAAGCACGTTTTGAATGTTCGCCTGAATCTTTCATATGATTATCATATTCCGATTCATAAGGCTGGTTATGATTTATCGAGCTAATTATTGTTTTCAATGTTTCAAAACTTCTTTTGTCGTTTCTTGGTAAGTCCGAATATTGAAGATTTATCCAACCCTTGTAACCTAAACTTTTTATTTCAAATACTGATTTTCCTAATATCGAATATTTGGCTAATGAGTAATTTTCTAATTCCTTAATAATTAAAGTGTCAGCAGGAATATCTTTTGTCATTATTTCATTTAAACTTGTTAGAACTTTTTCAGAGCTTTCAAGTCCAAATTTGGGCATTTCATAATATTGGTATTGAATTTTTGGGAATTTTTCTAAATCAGTTGAGTCAGTGAATATTTTTCCAATTTCGTGAAAATTAACATAGTCAAACTTTCTATCTTGTTCAGTAAAATGATGAAATTCAGTTGGAACAGAAAAAGTCAAATCTCTTAATTCGACTTTGTTTTGAGCATAAGTTAAATTTGATATTATTAATATTATAATTGTCAATATTCTTTTCATTTACAATGCTTGTTCAAATGTTGGGTAGCGTGTTTGTATAAGATTAGTTGCGTGTTTTAAGCACCTAATTTAGCAAATAAAAACCGAATAGAAAATCCGCGATGATTTTGGTAAGTTGGCTATAATTAGCAATGAATTATACAGGGTGTTCTACGCAGTTTTTTTTCAGTTCGTTATAATAATTGTTTCTATTCGCATTGTCTGGAAGTCCTGCAGCTTGTCCATCTCCTAATTCCATTATTATCCAACCTCCATTTTTCTTTTTTGCAACGTCCATTGTAAAGAAATTGCTTTCTACTTTCTCCGCAATGTTTTGAAAAAAAACAATATCTGGTTTTTCAGAATCATAATTTCCTTCGTCCCAATAATTGAAAATTTGAACAACCTTTTTATTTAAGAATATAATTCTAAACTCTTTAGTTAATGGCATTTTACTTTTTGAGTGTTCAGTTAGAAATTCTAACTCTATAAACTCTCGGAAAACAATTCCCTCGTTCAAATAATCTCCTCGTAATTCAATAAATCGATTTGTTATTTCCAAAACTTTATTCTTGTCAGATGCGTTTGTAATAAAACAAGCGTCATTCCAATTATGTTTTTCCGATTTCACATAATCTTTCACAATAATCGGTTTATCTCCAAATTTACTTGATAACTCTAAAATACTATTTTCGGAAATATCTTTAGTCCAATTCGATTTTGGTGTTTCGTTAATTATTTTGTCATAGGATTCTGGTAAGTAATGGCAATGTTTGTATTCTGTTGGATTGTTAATCAACTGAATATTCTTTTTTAGAAGACCATTGTAAAACTGTTCATAAATTTTCGGTGTCATCATCCAACCACGATAAATCCCTAATTCAATTTTTTCGCAAGTTTTAATGAATTTCAGTGCATTATTTATATTTCCATCTTCTATTTCCTCAAAGCTGAATAACTCAGTTTCAAATCCGTTTTCTTTCGCAGAATTAAATTCAGATTGATAGTCAGGTTCGACTATTTTATTGTCAATTACGCTGTCGTTAAATATGATTTTCATTGGTCTGGCAAATTGCACACAACGGTTTTGTATATGGTTTGTTACGTGTTTTAAACAGCTAATTTAGCAAAAATAAACCTAATATAAAATCCGCGAGGATTTTCGTAAGTAGGCTAGAACTAGCAATAAATTATATAAGGTGTTACCCAACGTTTTTATTTTTTAATATCTAAATCCCGCTCAAGATAACTCCGAAAATTATAATAATCAACGAAGTCACAAGAAAAGGTTTTTTACTTTTAAAAATATCCGAAATTAAATTCCAACAATACAAATAAATAAATATCGGAATCATAAATCCCAAATAAGCAAAGTCCTTTTCAATTGTCAAATCCACTCCTGCAAAAAACGAAAACAGTCGCAGAAGAAAAAATAATGTACCAAATAAAATCCAAATCGTATTAGTTTGAGCCATTCTCAATCTTATGTTTTTCTTTCTGTTAGACCCAAAAGGTTTACTCATCCACAAATAAGTTGTGAAACAAAATGAAAATCCAACTGAAGCAAAACCAATTAAAGTTAGATAATAAATTGAAAATTCATACCTATAGAAATTTGACCAGCTTAAGTCCGTGATAATTTCTCCAACATTGCATATTTTTAAAAATACTCTAAATAATGAATTAAAAATTAAACTGAATCCGATTCCGATTGCAATTCCGCTATAAAATTGGAACTTTCCAATTTCGTTTATTGTGAAGTCAGGTTTGAGTTTTTTCAATTAAGCATAATGTTTGTTAACGGTTAGTATAAAAAATCGTAAGGTTTGATAAACAATACCCAACGATTAATTATAAGCTGAATATAAATATTTTGCTTTTATCTTTTCTACTATAAATGCCAAATTTTATATTTAGCGGACTTTGTAAGTATTTACAGATCTTTCGGTTTAGCACAAATGCCCTATGTTTTTTAGACAGTGTTACCTATAGTTATTATTTATCGAGTTTATTCACAAGTGGTGGGCTAGACAATTCCTTACCTATATAATTCTCATATTGTAAAGAGTAATATTTCTTTCCATCTGTTTGCATCAACCCATTAAGATAGACGTATTCACCCGAATATGAACTTTTAGGTAATTGATAACGCTTATTTCTTTTACTATATTTGAACTTTAATATTGTTAGCATTGAGATGAAATTCTTATAACTAGATTCAGTTGGCATAAAATATATTATACTTAAATACTCGCCACCTTCTCTTTCAATAAATGTCAGTTCAATTATTTCTTTTGTCTGTAGATTACTAAACTTAAACTTGTTTTGATTTACCGTAGTTGTGTCTTTTTTTAGCTTAAATCCTTTTAGGAAGACTTGTTTATGTTCAGTTTTTTTATAATCAATAAATGACTTTCGAAAGTCAGATATTTTTAATGTTTGTCCAAAAATTGAATTCATAGATAGTGTTAATGCTATTATATAAATACAATATTTAACTATTTTCATTTTTCTCTGTTGTTAGGATTATGGCTTGTTTTGGTATGTCTAGTCCTGAAATACGGCTACAGTTTAAAATTGTTTTTAAGCTGATAATTTATATACCATGTTAGGTGTTTTATAGTCTAAAGATAAGTGTAATCTTATTTCGTTGTATAAATTAATTGCATTTTTTGCTTCTCTCAGCGTGTTTTAGGTTATCAAAGGTCTGGTCTAAATGAGCTTTTATAAAGGCTTTATACTTAGCTTTTTTTTAGCTAATTAATAGATTTATAGCCTAGATTTTCAGCAGCTACTTCAAGGTGTGAATCTAATACCAAAGTATCTAAATCCTTTTTAATCAGTAGTTTTTTAAGCTGTTCAATCTTTTTTTGAAGCGCCTTAATTCTAGATATTTCGTCTTTTGTTTCCACTTTTACTCTGGTGTTCATTAAGTCTTTACGATTATACTTTTTAATCTACTCATTAACCGCTGTAGGAGCAATGGAGTAGAGTTAACAAAGTTCGCAATTTGTATGTTTTCTGGTTGTAAGTTCGGTTAAAATTTTTAATTTAAAAGGTTCTGAATACCGTCTAATTACTTTGTCATTTTTGTACATAATGTTTAAAATTATGTAGCCTTTATTCAGGACGGGTCACTATTATTTGCAACGTGATTGTGTATGGTCAGTTGCGTTTTTAATTAACTAATTTAGCAAATAAAAACCGAATAGAATATTCCGCAGTAATATTCGTAAGTAGGCTAGAACTAGCAATAAATTATATACGGCTTAAGTTAGCATACGTTTTTTATTTCATTCAGTTCATTTAATATTTTCGGAAAAGTGGTTGGGTCAATTTCAAATTCCACTTTTATTAAATCAGAATAGTCGTTTTGATATGGACTTGATTTCCTTATTTTTAATTCAACCGCTATATGCCCGAGTTTTTCAATATTCCGAAATCTTATATAAAATTCGTCAGGACTCATACTTTCAAGTTTTTCGTCTCCAATTCTGGTTTTTTCCAATTCAGTCAACTTTTGAGTAAAAGATTCCAAATCCGTTAACGCAATCCAAATCGGACGATTGAATTCCGCATTAAATTCTTCCGTCAGAAGATTTATTTTCAAGCAGTAACTAGGATAATTCACAAGTTCTGAATCAGATATATTCAGTTCTATTTTTCTAGTTCCTATTTCGTTTTGTATCGTCATTCTCAAATGTATGCTAACGTGTTTGTGCTAATGTTTGGTTTGATGTTAAAATAGACTGGCATTATTCCTTGTTTTTGGTTTTTGAAGGGGATTAATTTTATTATTTATGTGCAGTTTTAATGCCTGTAAATATAACTATGCTTGCAAAGCAATATATGATCGATTAGTAGCCAAAGGGAAGAGCAAAAAAATAGTATTAATAGTGGTTGGTAATAAGCTATTAAATCAAGCTTTTGCAATAGAAAAATCAGGACTAACTTATGATAATAATTACAGAATTGCTTTATTGAAAAATTAATGCGTTTTTACTTGTTTTTTACCACAGTACTTTGTTGGCAACAGTTTTTATTATTCATTTTCATTTTTTTTATATCCTATACTTTCTGTTCCTAATATATCTAATTAATTTATAGATTAAGAATGGTAGTATAAAATAAAAAGCAATTTTAAAAACAATAGAAGCATACATACCTCTGTATTTTCCCTCATAATATTCTTTAGGCGCGTCTTTTAAATAATAATATCCTGTTAATTTGCTTTTATATAAAGGTTGATATTTGAGATTAAAGTCGATATATTCTTTAAAACCAACTGGTAATCTTAAATTAGAACCATCACTTGATAATGTACCTTCAATGTCAAATCTAATTCCGTCACCTGTATTTTCATTTCTGTCCCAAGTTTCTTTTATTAAAAGAGAGTCAACAATCATATATTTTTCTTTGTTGTTTAAGCTCTTAATATTCTCAAATTCTTTAAAATATCTATTATTCACTAAATCAAGAATTGTAAGTCCAATTGACCCAATACATAGAAAAAATAATATAAAAAAGAGAATTGCTTTTATTCCGTTGTACATTTTTTTTTATGAATTAAAGAATGATATGGTTAGTTTTATTAGAGGATTCAATTCAATTATGCTGGTTTTTGCAAATTGTTGCCAACGATCTAGTATAAGAATAGTAGCGGATTTATACATTTGATTTTCAGTTCGCTACTATCGTTTTAGTTTATAAAATCCATCTTTGTTTTAGCAATTAAACCGCTATTATTTTTATACCTTGTTAGCGATAGTATTTATTTTTTTGGTTTGATTATCTTTCTCTTTAAATTGTAAAACTCTCTTTTGGAATTTTGAATGTAAACATTTGATTTCAATCTATTTTGTTTTATTATTTCAATCGGAATTTCTTTATTAAAATTAATATTATTCCTATCGTTTATATAGTTTTCAGATAGTACTTCAGAAGATGAATAATTTAATGACACAAAATCATTTTTCTTTTTTGGTTTTAATCTCCAGCTCATAGTTGTTAAATCCAATAATCCATATTTTGCGTTAGTCTTTAATATTGCAAAGCCTATTGTCTTTGCGTAGTTATTTAGATTTAATGGTCTATCAAAAAGACCATTGATTTCTTTGTTTTTCAAGAGAGACCTAAATTTATATTTTCCAGCTTCAGTTTTAAAATAAAACCATATATCATCTGAGTCTCTGTAATGAAATACCTTTATTGGAAAATTTGATAAATTTTCAAACCCTTCCATTTCATCTCCTTGTTGATTAACTATAGAATATTTGTTCTTATCGTTTATTTTTTCTGTTACTACAGCATAATAATTATTTTTAAATTTGATTGCCCAAATTTTTAAAATTGATTTCTTTGTTTTTTTGTTATAAAACTTAGAGTTAAATCCTATTATCTTGTTATTATCATTTACCTCAAAACCAGAAATCTCATCATTAATTAATTTTTCATAATTTATTTTAGGTCTTGTTTCGCTCTCAACTTCATAGACTTGATAGTCGCTTTGTTTAATGAATTCAGTTTTATAGTTTTCTTTAGAACCCAAAATATTAGCATCGCATCCATTTTCTTGATTCCCATTATTCATTTCATAAAATAATCTCAAATTAGGTTTGAAAAAGTGAACTCTATTTAATATTGGGCTTGTCACTATTTTTCTTGTTTTTTTATCAAAAAAACCCCATTTATTTTCGGTTTTTGAGAAGTAGGGAATCAAATTAATGGACTCATGTTTTTCAACTTTATCAATTAAATGTTTAGAGACTTTATCTTCACAAGAGAAATTTTGCGAAAAAAGGTTATTTGAGATTATTAAAAAAAATATTAATGTTCTTTTCATAATTTATGTTCGTATTATCGCTAACGTTTTTGTATATGGTTTGTAGCGCTAGTTTAGCGTAAATTTAGCAAATAATTACTGAATAGAAAATTCCGAAGTAATTTTCTAAGTAGGCTAAAAGAAAGCAATAACATATACACGTCTTAAGTTAGCATTTTAATAAAAACATTAAATTTAAGACATATAAATAAGAAAGCACAAAAGAGAGGAATAAGGTTAATATATACGTAGAGACTACAGATCTCGTCAACATTGAAAATCCCCTCTCTTTTACTACCCAGATTTCGTACAGTTCTATGAGGCTTTTAGACCTCGATTTTAAGTCGTTGAAACTCGCGTAGCTTGTCCTTTACTCA